>OLIS01000855.1_pt1 | contig 23401 bp, 18 predicted proteins | sample 1601351 | NCBI WGS metagenome assembly OLIS01 (sample SAMEA2452122, study PRJEB22498) | human gut metagenome | biome: human feces; feature: human gut; material: feces | place: Australia | collected 2012
AAGAAATGACGTGCTGGGACTGGGTGCTGTTGTGGAGCGAAAGTGGCGGCTGCATCCGCACTTTGAGATACAGGAAGTGGAAGCCCTGCAAAGTTCCTATCACCGCATCACTGCCGAAACATTACCCATTGCCCTGAAGCAAGTCGCAGAATCCGAAGTGCAGGATCGAATGCGGTATGAGGAATGGTACGAACTGTTCCGAGAATGCACCGGCAGAGTATCTGTAGAAGAAATGCGTTCCCGTATCATGCCCACAGACGATATTCCCTTTGAGAGCGATACAAAGATCGAAGCGGAAACGGCATGGCTGGAAAAGATTTTGGTCAATGCCGTATGGCTGGAACTTCTCAGCCGCTGTGAGATCCGGTTCAATTCCTATGTGCCAGCTGGCACATTGCAGCTTCAGCCCTACTGTATCAACGAAGATGCTCTGTTTTTCCTGCTGACCAGAATCCATTTGATCGCAGACAGCATTTTCGGTGTGTTTTACGGAAAGATCCTCCCGAAATACGATGATCTTCTCAGCTTTGAGCAGAAATTCCACATTGCAGAGCCGCAGCATGGAGCACTGCCCATGATGACCATGGAAGATGAAACCACTTGCCCGGCAATGATCCTGCCAGACAGTGAAAACGAGATCGGTGGCTATGCCCTGCAACGCATTGAGTATCTGGAGGACTACGAACCGGAAACTTACCTTAGTTATCTTTCCGGAGATATGCTGATCTCCCATGCTATGAACATCGCAGAAAGAGCAATGGAACGCAGCTGCGACATTGTACAGAAAGCAACAGACGGCATTTTTGAAGAAAAAGAACTGGAAAAAGCCATTGATGCGGTCAGCGATGATGCTTACCGCACCGTTTATCAGGAAATCATCACATCTTAAATTTCCAACAACAGAATACCGCAGAAAGAGCGAAATCACGATTGTGGTTTCGCTTTTTTGGGTTTTCTCTTGCAAAATGAGGAAATCTCATATATAATAGTAGAAAGGAAGAATGCAAGTTATGGCAACGATGCGAGAAGTCCAGAGCAACTGGACAGAGATCACCAACCGCCTACTGCACGACAAGGGAGAAATGCTGCAATTTCTGCGTTTCTCCGCAAACTTATACAAGCTGCCCTTTTCCAATGCGGCACTGGTATACCGGGAGAACCCCGACCTCATGTACATCGCCAGTGCGTCCCAGTGGAATCAGAGCGGACGCTATGTCAGATCCGGAGAGCATGGCATCACGGTATTTGACGAAACGCCCAGCAAAAATGCACTGCTGTTTCTGTTTGACGTTTCTCAGACCGACGATCCGGAAACACCAGTCACATGGCGGCTGACTGCCGCAGAAGAACCGGCGATCCGGCATATGCTGGGAACAGAACACCATGCAAGCTATGCAACTGCTGCGGAACTGTGCAGCGGAGCCGTGGAGCATTATCTTCAGCACCCCAGAATTCAGGCGGAAATCCAATCCCACATGAACGCAATGGGGCTGGATGATGCCCGGCGGGAGCAGTATGTGACATCACTCCGGGAAGCAGCGAACTATGTAACTGCACTTCGGATGCAGCGGAACAGCGATATTACCTGGACTGTTCCTGAACCGAATCTGGACGCAATGGACTTTTTCCGGGATAATCAGAATCTGATTCGGTTTTGCCGAATTGTCAATTTCACATACCGGTATGCTCTCGGTGAAATGAAAGAAGCTATCAAAGAAAATACGATTCAGACGGAGGTGCAAAATGAACTACGAACAACTGAACGACTTCAAAAAAATGTTGAAACGAGAAGCCAACGAGGATATGTTGGATCTGATCATGAACGAGGATGTTAAGGAGACTTTCATCAAACGTTCCAAGATCATCAAGGAGATCCGTTCCTTCCTTGCTGGAAATCAACGAAAAGAGATAAGGAGAAGCAGGATCGGTATTCATATGCTGTTTGATCAATTTCACCGCTTCCGGCAAAAGAGTCACAGTCAGCATTCTGCCTGTTTTCCTCCGACGATAAGTAAGGACATTTCCGTCTATATCATGTTTTTTCAGATAAGCAAGATCGACGAAAGGCATACCACGCAGCAAAAACATTAATATGAAAAAACCACGAGCACGCTGCAATTCCCTGTTTCCCGAGTGCAGCTGTTTCGGAATATCTTTCATAAGACGTTCCATATCCTCTTTTTCCAATGCACGCTTTTTATCAGCACGTGTCCCCGTATAGACATACCGGAAATGATGCGGTACATAAGGTACAATGCGTCGGTCTACTGCCCGATTGTACACAGCTCTCAGCGTACGCATATAAGTAGAAACCGTATTCCAGCTACAATTTCTTCCACGCAGATACGCTTCAAAACTTTTCAAAAACTCCGGAGTCACTTTTCGGAAAGGCAGATTCCCGCTTTCATTGAATGCAAGGATTGCACTCATGCTACTCCTGTAAATATGGGCGGTCCCATAATTCCCACTTTCCCGTAGCCCGTCGGCTACCTTCTTCATAAATGAAATTAAATTCCCCATTTTTTACTGTTTAAAATGATCAATAAAGGCTGCTGCAAAAGAGAAGTGAACCCTTCTCCACATTCCCCGGCAGTGCCTTTTTTCCTATTCCCAATCATAAAGATACAAATCTATTGCCACATTTGTTTGATGTAACCCCAAAAACATTCGATACCAGCTCACAGCCGATCATTTTCTCCAAAACATTTGGCTATCTGATAAATAATTCGTTACTTTGCACCGCTTTCGCGCAATCGCTGTCAAGAGAAGAGATACTTGGTATGTTGCGTTGTAACGATAAAACAATTTAATAATAGCAACAATGGATTTAATTAAAATTGCAGAAGAAGCATTTGCTACCGGTAAACAGCACCCGAGCTTCAAAGCAGGAGACACTGTAACAGTAGCATATCGTATCATCGAGGGTAACAAAGAACGTGTACAGTTGTACCGTGGTGTTGTTATCAAAATCGCCGGTCACGGAGACAAGAAACGTTTTACTGTACGTAAAATGTCAGGAACTATAGGCGTAGAAAGAATTTTCCCAATCGAATCACCGGCTATCGATAGCATCGAAGTGAACAAGGTAGGTAAAGTTCGTCGCGCTAAATTGTATTACCTGCGCGCTCTTACTGGTAAGAAAGCTAGAATCAAAGAAAAAAGAGTTAACAACTAAGCTGAACTCTGAGATTCGAAATAAAAAAGAGGAAGTTCCGGCAACGGGATTTCCTCTTTTTTATTTCAAGCCATCTCTCTTCCATACTTTTGTCATAGCGAGCATTTGAACATAGTGACACCATCCTGCCGGTATAGTGTCACTATACCTACGGGATACTGACACTATGCGATCAGGATAGTGTCACCATCGCAAAAATCTCTATTGTTCGATTGACAACAATAGTGAAAGTGGAGTTCAATGTCCCATCTTTAAGATTTCTATTATTAAAAAGCAGAGAGAAACCTGTGTTCCAGACGAATTATTGCACAAAATGACTTATAAATATGCAATACGCAACTGCTTTTCTGCATAAAATCCATGGATTATGCAAGTTTTAAAGGATTAAAAAGAGTTTTTGGTTTTAAAGGAACGAGGCGTTGGTTTTAAACCAACGCCTCGTTCCTTTAAAACCAAGTTCATTTTACCCACCGAATATCACAAACTCATCTACTTTCAGACGATTTGAATTCTATTTCAACTCCTGTTCCCAACATCCAACAAATATCATTTTATTACCTAGAAACAATATTCCCAAACAACACACTATTAGAAAGGGTACAAACAGATCAAATGAATAGCAAAACACGATATATACAAGCACAAAGAGAACCATGAATGCAAAATTTATCGGTTATTCATAGAGCGGACCAGGAATTAATGTTTTTTTAGCAACCATAGACGCATAAAATGTTCTAAAGTCTATTTCGAAGAAAAGATTCGTTTTTCCATATAAGTACCTATCACCACCTACCTCCCCACTTTATATATTGAAAAATAGTACATTGTTTTGTTTTTCAATACATAATAATTTTTTTTGAATAAAAGAGTGCAATCATGAGAGTATAGCCAAAAGTAAAATAATTGAGATGTTAAAAACGTATAGATATGGCAAAGATTCAGAATGAGACTGCTTATAAAGCTGCAATGGAAAGAATAGAAGAACTTCTTCCATTAGTTGATGATGACACTCCTTTATCTGACAAAAATCTTATTGAACTAGATTTATTGTCAGCACTTGTAGAGGAATACAAGGATGAGTATTATCCAATAAAAACTCCTTCTTTGGTTGATATCATGAAACTTCGTATGTATGAAATGGGACTCAGTCAGGCTAAATTATCAGAATTGCTTGGAGTCAGTCCTTCCCGTATCAGTGATTATTTTACTGGCAGAAGCGAACCAACCTTAAAAGTAGCTCGTGAAATTAGCAGAAAATTGAATATCGATGTCAATATTGTATTAGGGGTATAAGATTCTTTGTTATTTTTCAGCATGCCTGTAAAACCAAAAATCCCCGGAAACTCAACGCCCCCGGGGATCCAATTACCTTTATTATTAAAAAAATGATATTATTCTTTCAGATCTTTCAATTCCCAAGCCAAAGCACTGGCACCCAGTACAGCAGCATCAGAATCTTTCAGTTCGGAAACAAGCAATTTAGTCTTGCCTTTGTATATATTCAGGATATTATCATCGATTGCTTTCTGAATCGGCTTCATAATATAATCACCCGACTTAGCCAAACCACCGAACAATACAATTGCTTCAGGGCTAGAGAATGCAATAGCGTCTGCCAAAGCCTCACCTAAAATATTACCTGTAAATTCGAAGATTTCCTGTGCCAGTTTATCACCTTGTACAGCTGCATCATATACATCTTTTGAAGTGATGTTTTCAGCAGGAATATTACGAAGCAAGCTTGCATCAGTACGAGCAGCCAGGAATTCACGAGCTGTACGAGCTACACCGGTAGCCGAACAGTAAGTTTCCAGACAACCTTTACGACCGCAACCACAAACACGACCGTCACGACGTGCAATCACATGACCTAATTCTCCGGCAAAACCGTCATGACCATAAACCATCTGACCGTTGATAACGATACCGCTACCTACACCTGTACCCAGAGTGATCATAATAAAATCTTTCATACCACGGGCAGCGCCGTAAGTCATTTCACCGATAGCAGCAGCATTAGCATCATTGGTCAAAGCAGTAGGAATACCCAGTCTTTCTTCAAACATAGCAGCCAACGGAAGAATTCCTTTCCAAGGCAAGTTCGGAGCAAATTCAATAGTTCCGGTATAATAGTTACCATTAGGAGCACCGACACCGATACCTCTGATCTTATCTACACCACCATTAGCAATGATCAACGGAAGCAAGTTTTTGCATACTTCGTCAGCATATTCTGCAGCAGTCGGATAGCCGGCTGTTTTAATCGAGCTACTGGCAATAATAGTTCCGCGTGCGTCTACAATCCCAAAGACGGTGTTTGTTCCGCCTATGTCAATACCTACTACGTAGGGTTTCTCCATGTTTGAATTCATGATACTTTATTTAAAAGGGTTAGTTAATTATAAAGTTTACTGCACACAAATTACGTAAAGAAGATTGAGTCTACAAAATGTTTTTTCAAAAAAGTTCACTCTGTTTGCAACTTTTCGTATCTTTCATGCGTCTAATAGTGAAAAATAAAAAGAAAAAAGAAACTTAATAAGGGAAATTGTGATAAAACTAACAGACATTAACAAGACCTACAACAACGGAGCACCTCTCCATGTACTCAAGGGCATCAATCTCGACATCCAGCGAGGTGAGTTTGTTTCCATCATGGGAGCTTCGGGTTCGGGCAAATCTACTTTACTAAACATATTAGGAATACTCGATAACTACGATACCGGGGATTATTATCTGAACAACGTACTTATCAAGGACCTGAGCGAAACGAAAGCTGCCGAGTATCGAAACCGTATGATCGGATTTATTTTCCAGTCATTCAACCTGATATCATTCAAGGATGCCGTAGAAAACGTGGCACTTCCCTTATTTTATCAAGGTGTAAGCCGCAAAAAGCGAAATGCACTCGCTCTGGAATATCTCGACCGGCTGGGACTAAAGGAGTGGGCACACCACATGCCAAATGAGATGAGTGGCGGACAAAAACAACGTGTAGCCATCGCCCGCGCATTAATCACCCAGCCGCAGATCATCCTTGCCGACGAACCGACAGGCGCTCTGGACAGCAAAACTTCCGTAGAAGTAATGCAAATATTGAAAGACTTGCATCGAATGGGAATGACCATCGTCGTCGTAACCCACGAAAGCGGTGTTGCCAACCAAACGGACAAGATCATCCATATCAAAGATGGTATTATCGAACGGATTGAAGAGAACCTCGACCACGACGCCTCTCCATTCGGCCAAAACGGAATTATGAAATAAGTAATAGGTAATAAGTATTAAGTATTAATTCCATGCGGTCACAGCGCAGCCTAATACTTTATACTTAATACCTAATACTTATTACCTATTACTTATAACTTATTACTTAAAATATGATTGATATTTGGCAAGAAATATATAGTACCATCAAACGGAATAAGTTGAGGACTTTTCTCACCGGATTTGCCGTCGCATGGGGAATATTTATGCTCATCGTCCTGCTGGGTGCCGGCAACGGGCTGATTCACGCATTCGAACAGTCGGCTTCGGAACGGGCCATGAACTCCATCAAAATTTTTCCGGGATGGACCAGTAAATCATACGACGGTCTGAAGGAAGGAAGGCGGATACGACTGGATAACAAAGACTTGAATACGACCAATAAAAATTTTCCGGATCATGTCATCAAGGCCGGAGCAACCGTATATCAGGGAGGTGTGAACCTTAGCTTCGGACCGGAATATGTCAACCTGAATCTTTCCGGAGTATATCCCAACCATACGGAAGTGGAAGTAGTAAAGCTTTTCAAGGGACGTTTCATTAACGAAATCGACATTAAAGAACGACGGAAAGTAATTGTACTCCACAAAAAGACTGCCGAAATCCTGTTCGACAAAACACATACTGACCCCATCGGACAATTCGTGAATGCAGGCAATGTTGTCTATCAGGTAGTAGGACTGTACAATGACAAAGGTGACAGCGGAGACAGCGATGCTTATCTTCCGTTCACAACCCTGCAAACGATTTATAATAAAGGAGACAAGCTGAATAACCTCATCATGACCACCAAGAATTTGGAAACAATAGAGTCTAACGAGAAATTCGAAGCCCACTACCGTAAAGTGATCGGCGCCAACCAGCGTTTTGACCCGACCGATCATAGCGCCATCTGGATATGGAACCGTTTCACCAATTATCTGCAGCAACAGCAAGGATCGGCGATGCTTCGTATTGCCATTTGGGTGATTGGCATTTTCACCTTATTAAGCGGAATTGTCGGAGTTTCGAACATTATGCTGATTACCGTTAAAGAGCGTACCCGAGAATTTGGCATCCGCAAAGCGCTCGGAGCCAAACCACTTTCTATCCTTTGGCTGATTATCGTAGAGAGCGTCACGATTACCACCATATTCGGATATATAGGTATGGTTGCAGGTATCGGAGCCACTGAATGGATGAACAATGCCTTCGGAAACCAGACTATGGACAATGGTATATGGTCCGAAACGGTATTCCTGAATCCAACGGTCGACATAGGAATCGCCATCCAAGCTACACTCACATTAGTAATAGCCGGAACATTAGCCGGATTGTTCCCTGCCCGCAAAGCAGTCAGCATCCGACCGATCGAAGCACTTAGAGCCGATTAAAGATTATGAGAATAGACATAGATACTTGTGAGGAAATCCTCATCACCATCACAAGAAATAAAACGAGAAGCCTGCTAACGGCATTCGGCGTATTCTGGGGAATCTTCATGCTCGTGGCGCTTATCGGCGGCGGACAGGGATTGCAGGATATGATGCAAAAGAACTTTGAGGGATTTGCCACCAACTCCGGCTTCCTTGCCGCCCAAAAAACGGGAGAAGCCTACAAAGGATTTCGTAAAGGACGCTGGTGGGATCTGGAAGCCATCGACATCGAACGCCTCCGCTCGCAGGTAAAGGATGTGGAAGTCATCACCCCTTCCGTTGCCCGTTGGGGATCCAACGCTATTTATGGAGACAAGAAATACGATTGCAGTGTGAAAGGATTATATCCCGACTATCTCCATATCGAATCACAGGAAATGGCATACGGGCGTTTTATCAACGACGTAGATATCCGTGAAGCGCGTAAAGTCTGCGTTATTGGCAAGCGTGTTTACGAAAGCCTGTTCAAACCGGGAGAAGACCCGTGTGGCAAATATGTACGGGTAGACGGCATCTACTATCAAGTCATCGGCATGTCTTCTTCCGAAGGAGATATGAACATACAGGGCCGTGCCTCCGAGGCTGTTACCCTTCCATTCACCACCATGCAGCAGACTTATAATCTAGGCGGACAAATTGATGTAATCTGCTTCACCGTCAAACGGGGCGTAAAGGTTTCCGATGTACAACCCCAAATGGAAGAAATCATCAAGGCAGCACACTATATTGCTCCTAATGACAAGCAGGCGCTTATGTATCTGAACGCTGAGGCTATGTTTTCCATGGTAGACAACTTATTCACCGGTATCCATATTCTGATCTGGATGGTAGGTTTGGGTACCTTGCTGGCAGGCGCCATTGGTGTATCGAATATCATGATGGTGACAGTGAAAGAACGCACTACAGAAATCGGCATACGCCGTGCCATCGGTGCACGCCCCAAAGACATCCTGCAGCAAATCTTATCTGAAAGCATGGTCTTGACAACCATCGCCGGCATGTTCGGAATTTCTTTCGCTGTCATGGTGCTGCAACTGGTTGAGATGGGAGCGAACTCCAACGGAGGAGATGCTCATTTCCAGGTCAGCTTCGGATTAGCAGTCGGAACCTGTGCCCTGCTGATCGCATTAGGTATGTTGGCAGGACTGGCACCTGCTTACCGTGCGATGGCTATCAAACCGATTGAAGCGATCAGAGATGAGTAGAAGTGGAAAGTTGAGAGTTAAATGAAGAATTAAAAATTAAACATATATATTCAAGATGAAAAAGTATCTGAAAATCACATTATTGGTAATTATTGCCATAATCCTTGTCGGAACGTTCGTATTTCTTTATCAGAAATCCAAGCCTAAAGTGATCGTATATGAAACACTGGCAGCAGAAGTCACGGACCTTGAAAAGACTACAGTAGCCACCGGAAAGGTAGAGCCGAGAGATGAAATTTTAATCAAGCCTCAGATTTCCGGTATTGTAGACGAGGTATTCAAAGAAGCGGGACAGAGCGTAAAAAAAGGGGAAGTGATCGCGAAAGTCAAAGTAATTCCCGAACTCGGACAACTGAACTCCGCAGAAAGTCGTGTCCGCCTGGCAGAGATCAATGCAAAGCAGGCCGAAACAGACTTTACCCGTATCAAGAAGTTATATGAAGATCAGCTTATCAGTCGTGAAGATTACGAAAAAGGAGAAGTAGCGGTAAAGCAGGCACGGGAAGAGAATCAGACTGCCAAAGATAATCTGGAAATTATAAAAGAAGGAATCACTAAAAACAGTGCTTCATTCAGTAGCACCATGATCCGCTCTACTATTGACGGATTAATTCTGGACGTACCAGTGAAAGCCGGTAACTCCGTAATCATGAGTAATACATTCAACGACGGTACTACCATTGCTACGGTAGCAAACATGAACGATCTGATTTTCAGGGGAAATATTGACGAAACCGAAGTGGGTCGCATCCATGAGGGAATGCCGATTAAACTGACGATCGGAGCTTTACAGAATCTGACTTTTGATGCTATTCTCGAATATATTTCACCGAAAGGAGTAGAAACCAACGGAGCCAATCAATTTGAAATCAAGGCTGCCATCACTGTTCCGGATACCGTGCAGATTCGTTCCGGCTATTCCGCCAATGCAGAGATTGTGCTCCAGCGTGCCAGCAAAGTACTGGCAGTACCCGAAAGTACGATTGAGTTCAGCGGTGACTCTACATTTGTGTATATCATGACGGACTCTGTACCACAACAGAAGTTCGAACGTACACAGGTGACTACCGGAATGAGTGACGGTATCAAGATTGAGATAAAAAAAGGTGTAACCGCTCAGACCAAATTACGCGGTGCTGAGAAAAAAGATAAATAACTAAACTTCGACTATAACAATGAGAATAAAATTAGCATTCATACTTTTGACCGGAACTATGATAGTTTCTGCACAGGAATCCGAAGTACTATTAAAAAATTATACATTACGCCAATGTATCGATTACGCCATTGAACATAATATCACTGTACGACAATCTGCCAATGAAGTAGAACAAAGCGCTGTTGAAGTTAGCTCGGCAAAGTGGGCACGGCTACCGTCCCTCAACGGTTCCGCTGGAGAGAATTGGGCATGGGGACGTAGTGGAGTTACCGAAAAAGACGCTGATGGAAAAGAATTTCAGGTATATAAAAATACATACAATTACGGTACAAACGTATCACTCTCCGCCAGCATCCCATTGTTTACAGGTTTTGAATTACCTAATCAATATGCGCTTGCCAAACTAAATTTCAAGGCAGCCGTAGCTGATTTGAATAAAGCCAAAGATGATATCGCTATCCAAGTCGCTTCCGCCTATCTGCAAGTACTATTGAACCAAGAGTTGAGACAAGTCGCTATCAACCAGACCAAGCTAAGCAAAGAACAGGCAGATCGGATTGCCCGTCTGCAAGAGGTAGGGAAAGCATCTCCTGCGGAAGTGGCAGAAGGTATGGCACGTGTTGCCCAAGACAAGTTATATGCAACCCAAGCTGATAATAATTATCAGATAGCACTCCTTGATTTAAGCCAGTTGCTAGAATTAGAAACTCCCCGGCTATTCTCCATCCAAAATGCTGATACGACATTTATTCTTAATCCATTGACACCGCCAGACGAAATTTACCAGTATGCACTTACTTCAAAACCGGAAATTCAAGCTGCTCAGTACCGATTGTCCGGAAGCGAAAAAAGTATTCGCATTGCACAAAGCGGTTTTTACCCACAACTCAATTTAGGAGGCAACTGGGGCACAAGTTATTCTTCGGCTCTAACCCCCACTTTCGGACAGCAAATGAAAGACAATCGTAACAAGAGCTTAGGTCTCAGTCTTAGTGTTCCTATATTTAACAGATTTACTACCCGAAATCGTGTCCGCACTGCACGTCTGAGACATCTTAATATGAGTCTGCAGCTGGATAACGCCAAGAAAGTACTTTATAAAGAAATCCAGCAAGCCTGGTATAATGCAGTAGCTGCAGAAAGTAAATATAACTCCAGCGAAGTTGCAGTGAAAGCCAACGAAGAATCTTTTCGGTTGATGAGCGAAAAATTCAATAACGGTAAAGCTACTTTTGTGGAATACAATGAAGCGAAACTAAACCTGACCAAAGCACTGTCGGATAAACTGCAAGCTAAATACGATTATCTATTCCGTACTAAAATACTGGATTTCTACAAAGGAGAAATCATAGAATAGAACAGATTTCCAGCTATTTATCAAAATCCTTAAAAATAGAATACATCGGAAACGTATTCTATTTTTAAGGATTTACTCATGTTTTCAAACTTCCCCAAAAGCACTTGTTATTTATGTAAGAGATTTCTAAAACATATCCACCGGTTCATCCGTTACTATAGAAAGAACCAACAGTTATGAAACATATAATCATCGCAGTGATTCTAACAATTAGTAATGTATTTTTAGGAATTGCAAAACCAATGAAAAGTCAAGCGGAAATTTATTTTGCAGGAGGATGTTTTTGGGGAACCGAACACTTCCTGAAACAAATCAGAGGAGTAGAAAGTACTCAGGTGGGATATGCCAACAGCACCGTTGCCAATCCCAGTTATGAACAGGTGTGTTCGGGCAAGACAAATGCTGCCGAAACAGTGAAGGTTGTTTATGATCCGGAAGAAGTAAATCTGAGTTTATTGCTCAACCTCTATTTTCAGACAATCGATCCGACCAGCCTCAACCGACAGGGGAACGATCGTGGTACACAGTACAGAACCGGTATATATTATATCAATAAAGCCGATCTCTCCACCATCAATCAGGCGATCCAGGCATTAGCCACTCAATACAACAAACCGATTGCCGTTGAAGTGGAGCCGTTGACAAACTTTTATCCGGCAGAAGTCTATCACCAGGATTATCTGGATAAGAATCCGGGCGGATATTGCCATATCAATCCGGCTTTATTTGAAATGGCACGAAAAGCGAATGCTCCCAAGCCCCCAACTTATCAAAAACCGGACGATGCCACTCTCCGTAAGAAATTATCTGCCGAACAGTATGCAGTGACTCAGAAAAATGCCACAGAGCCGGCTTTCCATAATGAGTTCTGGAATGAACACCGCCCCGGCATTTATGTAGATATCACTACCGGAGAACCGTTGTTTGTTTCCACAGACAAATTTGATTCCGGTTGTGGATGGCCCAGTTTTTCCAAACCGATTCAGAAAGAGCTGATCGCAGAGAAGAAAGATACTACTCACGGAATGATACGGACAGAAGTACGCAGCAAGACAGGAGATGCGCATTTAGGACATGTATTTACAGACGGGCCAAAGGACAAAGGCGGATTGCGGTATTGTATCAATAGTGCTTCGCTGCGTTTTATCCCGAAAGAAAAAATGAAAGAAGAAGGATATGGAGAATATCTGCCGCTCATTAAATAGAACAACCTAGTAAACAGCACCACTTTCAGACAGATACAATAAAAACGGCGGATTCCCTCGTTTGGGTAATCCACCGTTTTCGTTTGTTAAAACCTTAAGAGAGAAAGAGAATTTCACAATCCCCGGTATTGTTATCTTCCGGCAAGCAGCAAGTCTGCTTCATCTGTTACCGGAGTCTGTATATTCATAGCCCAGTTGCCGGCTGATTCTTCAATCCATTTATAGTCATTCCACTTGTAGTTCATATACGCGATCGGCATATTAGCATCATTCAGTTCATAAACACTCTTTTCTACAGAATCATCATAAGCTCTGTGAGAATTATTCCAACGTGCATATACCAATGTGATTTCATTAGAAGAATAAGTATAATCGATCTTGAAATACGGAATCCATTTTTCAGTGGATGAATCCCACTTGAAAGCTTCTTTAGCTGTTACTCTCTTTTGATCATCATAAGTAAAATCATATTTCATGTGACGATAGAGAGAACCATCCAGTCTGTAAATCACCTTCGAAACAACAAGATCATCTACTTTCTCTTCATTAGTAATGAAGTTATTATCCTGTGCTTTCAACTCTGTATTGGCGATACCGGCAACTACCATTGCCACTAAAACCATCATTCTGAATAATACTGTAGTTTTCATAATTGTATATTTTTTATTAGTTCAACTTTCTTTTTTTGTTCTTCTGTTTATTAGACGGAACGTCTATATGGAATGGTTGCAACTATCTGAACTTTTTTTCATTTCTTTTGTTGCCCGCCTTCGAATATATAAATGCAATGGGCATGCCAAAAAGATAAATACTTAATAGTCAGCGCAAAGAAGAAAAATTGAGATGTACGAAAATGAACAATTGTACGCTCATAATCGGACACACTAATAAAAAAAGACTGCTTATATCTTGTTGAACAGAATATTATCTACCTTTGCAGCCAATAACTTATTAAAGGCAAAAGATGAAAAAGAACAGCAAAAAAAGTATTCTTCTTCTATCAATCGGAGGAGGCTTGTTTATCTGCCTTATCAGTATCTATTTGAGCCGCAATATGCTTCTGCAAAGCATAACTAACAAGCGTACGACTCATATCGAACAAACATACGGACTGCAAATTCATTATCAGAATCTACAGATGAAAGGATGTAGCGAAATTACTCTGCAAGAGCTTTCCATCGTTCCCGACCAACGGGATACCCTTCTTACACTACAATCTGTCAATGTCAGACTGAATTTTTGGAAACTGCTGAAAGGAAATATTGAAGTCCGCAACGTCCACATGAATGGACTGGCAATCGCTTTTATCAAACGGGACAGTGCAGCCAACTATGATTTTCTATTCTCCGGACACCACCCGGAAGCAACCACAGAGCCGGTCATAGAAACCAATTACGCCCATCGCATCAACCGAATATTAAACTTAATATATGGTTTCTTCCCCGAAAACGGTCAACTGACTCAACTTAATATAACCGAACGGAAAGACAGCAATTTCGTAACAGTCAATATCCCCACCTTTACAATCGAAAACAATCGCTTTCAGTCCACCATCAAGATAAAAGAAGATACACTGACTCAACAATGGAAAGCAGCAGGAGAACTGAACAGAAAGGTACATACCCTGCAGGCAGAACTTTTTGCCACAGAGCAAAAGAAAGTTTCACTACCGTATATCAACCGCCGTTTTGGAGCAGAAGTTACTTTCGATACCTTATATTATAGTATGACTAAAGAAAATCGTACCGAAAACCAACTGCAACTTGACGGTACGGCGAAAGTAAGCGGACTTGATGTATTTCACAAAGCACTCTCTCCCGAAGTGATCCATCTGGATCGCGGACAACTCACGTATCAGATGAATATCGGCAAGCAAACGCTGGAACTGGACAGTACGACGACGGTATTATTCAACCAAATAAAATTTCATCCTTATCTGCGGGCAGAAAAGAATGAAAATCAATGGCACTTCACTGCTGCCACAGATAAATCATGGTTTCCGGCCGACGAACTATTCAGTTCTTTGCCCAAAGGCTTATTCAGCAATCTGGAAGGTATAAAAACAAGTGGTGAGCTGGCTTATCATTTTCTGTTAGATATCGATTTTGCCCGACTAGACAGCCTTAAGTTTGAGTCCGAATTGAAAGAAAAAGATTTTCGGATAATAGAATATGGTGCAACATCTCTTTCAAAAATGAGTGAAGAGTTTGTCTATACCGCCTATGAAAACGGAATACCGGTCAAAACATTTCCTGTCGGACCTTCATGGGAACATTTTACTCCTTTGGACAGCATTTCTCCATTGCTGCGAATGTCTGTCATGCAAAGTGAGGACGGAGCTTTTTTCTACCACAAGGGCTTTTTGCCTGATGCAATGCGTGAAGCTTTGATTTATGACCTGCAAGTCGAACGTTTCGCCAGAGGAGGCAGCACAATTACCATGCAGCTGGTAAAAAACGTATTTCTCAACCGGAACAAGAACTTTGCCCGCAAATTGGAAGAAGCGCTCATCGTATGGCTGATAGAGACAGAAAGGCTGACTTCTAAAGAACGTATGTATGAAGTTTATCTGAACATAGCCGAATGGGGACCGCTGGTTTATGGTATTCAGGAAGCCTCTGCCTATTATTTCGGCAAACGCCCTTCGCAACTCACGACCGAAGAAAGTATTTTTCTAGCTTCTATTATCCCGAAGCCTAAACACTTCCGCAGTTCCTTTGCGGAAAACGGACGGTTAAAAGAGAATATGGAAGGCTATTATAAGCTGATTGCCGGACGCCTCGCCAAGAAAGGGTTAATAAGTGAAATCGAGGCGGATAGTATCCGCCCCGATATCCAAGTTACGGGCGACGCCCTGAATAGTCTAGTCGGCGAAACGCCGGAGTCCAGTTCTCCTACCGCTGAGGAGCAATAATTTATTAATAAAGGAATAGGTTTTATCTTCTTGAGCTGCTTCCTCTTTCTGAAGAACGGGAAGAAGAACCTCGGTTGCTGTTGCTTCTCGAACTTTCTGAAGATGAGCTTCTTTCTGTTGATCTGCCGGATACGTTCCCTCTGCTGGAACTACTGCCGGAATTGCTGTTCCTACCGGAGCTGCTGCCACGGTTTGTACTCGTACCACTACTTGTCGGACGACGACTGGAATTCGAAGACCCTGTACTCGTTCCCGGACGACTTCCTGAATGACGATCTCCTTCACCTCTGTTGTGGCCTCTGCCCGGAGTTACTTCCTTGTTCGGTTTATCATTTCTGCCCGGAGTGGACGGTCTGCTTGGAATAAACGGTCGTTCATTGACCGAAGGTCTTTCAGAGTTGGAAGGTCTTCCGGAAGTGGACGGCCTGCCCGATGTAGATGGTCTGCCTGAAGTGGACGGTCTATGGTCCGTTTCAGGACGAGGACGGGAAGTATTTCCCGGACGTCCTGATGTATTAGGCCGTGACGTTGTTCCCGGACGTCCCGAAGTCCCCGGTCGGGTAGGTGCATTATGCGGACGAACATAAGTGTTCGGACGGAAACGTACAGAACCGAAGTCTGAACGACGATAAGAATGGAATACCCGCTGATCTCTTACCCGATATGGCGTAGGATAGTGCACAAGATTATTATATCTTCCCCGATAATAACTCACATGATGAATATGCGGACGATAATGTGCACCACAGTAAGTCCGATAATGATAAGGTACACCAAAATAGAATAAACTACGATTCGGATAATTGATATAAATCCGGAAATTCCATCTTCCCCCGGTGACATAAATCGGACGATAGAAATACTCAGCTCCCAAGAATCTGCGGTATTGCACATCGCTCAACACCCAACGAAGATCATCGTTGCGAATATCCAGCGCTTCATAGTAATCATCCAATGCCCACTCATCACCCCGTACTACATAATCCATAATATTACGAAGCGAATAAATGAAATCATAGTTAATCTCATACACGTCATTATATTGGGGATTATTCAGGTCCAGTTCGTATGCCATCTTATCAGTAAGGAAACGTGTCTCCTTACGTACCTTGCTGGTACTCATTCCCGCCATTACAGTGGTACTGGCAGTCACGACTAACAATATAAATAGAATTCTTTTCATGGTTTCATTCTTTTTTAGTTACGTCCGCTATCGTAAGATTCCGCAAACTCCCTCATCTCTCTTTTGTCCATCTCAAAAGTGAAAACATCCGTCAGTATGGAGAAGTTCTTCTTATCTGCGATTTTCGGATAAAGTTTCTTTATCATATTCTTTTTATCTGTCTGAAAAGTACACATATCCACCAATTTACGGCATTGGGCACAAGTGAATCCCGAAGGAGGTACAACTTCATCCAGCATCCTGGTACGGTCAGACTCAAAAGATTTACCTCTATATTCATTGAAGAAACGGTCAAAATCGGCTGAACTCATAGCTCTGGGCCGTACATATCCTACGTCTCCCGGTCGTTGGTCACCGTGGTAAGCCTGGATATATTCCTTCATCTTGTCACGGTCAAAAGACGAAAAGAGCTTATTGACGACCGAAGCAAAATTTTCTTTATCCACAATTTGCGGATACATACGTTTCATCACAGTCATCTGGGCATCCGAACCACTTATCTGATCAATGATCTTTCCGCATTGGGCAGAAGTAAAATTGCAATCCAACAAAACGTCATCTATATATTTAATCTGCTCATCAGACATGATCACCATCCGGAAATCACTAAGAAAACGATCAAACTCATCACGCATCATAAGTGTTCTGCGACGGGGACTTTCTTCATAGCGTGGCGGACGAACCGGATCCGTATTGGTTACAACAACGGAAGGAGACATCACAACCGGAGGCGGCGGAAGAAGTATCTCATCACCATTAAAGGTATCCATACTCGTAACTCTTCCATCTGCAAAATATACAATAATCTTGATCGAGTTGCCGTAAAGCACTGAAGAAATCCGGTGGTACTCCCATTCCTCGCCATCTCCGTCAAAACGTCTGTAATCCGGTTTGCCCAAGATTTTTTCTACATTCTGCCGTGACATTCCCTGCTGAACTTCCATCACTTGCTTGTTGGATACGTAATAAGTAGAACAACTACCGAGTATTACCCACAACGCGAAAAACAGGATTATATGTATATTTTTCATAACCGTATCGTTTTAGTGAACTAATGTATGATCAGCGTCCTTCGTATTCCTTGATGAAATCGTTCATTTTGGTCTTGTTACTGGAGAATGTAAGAGTACCGATCACTGTAAAGAAAGCCTCTTTATCTACAATATTGGGATACATCATTTTCATAATCTTCAGCCGTTCATTATCAAAGGTATAGAATTTCACCAGTTGAAGACACTGCTCCGATGTAAAATCAGAGTTCGCCAATGCAGTTGTAATCAACCCCATACGATCTTTTTCAAAAGGCTCATTCTTCACACTATCAAAGAACTTCTTGAAAAGTTGGTCATTCATCACTCTATCGTAGCGGTTATAGTCCGGACGGTGTCCACCCTGACCGGTTCCCGGTCTTCCGGGTCTGCCCGGACGGATATCTCCACGTTCTTCTACAATGATATCTTTTACTTCGTTTCCGTTAAAGTAAACACGGTCATTATACAACCGTTCTCCTTTCCATACACGTTCTCCCGGACGAGTCGGGCGGGAAGCGTACACTTCAATAGTATAATTTCCCGGTTTCAGATTGGCAACGAAACAAGTAGTAGTAGGATAACACATCTGCCTTCCGCCAAAATAAACAAGAATCGGAGTATCTCCACCATCAATCCGGATTCCGCTGACAGGCTGCGCTTTTAAAGAAAGGGCAGCGAGCAAAATACAGAAACTTATTATTATCTTACGCATAGCTTATCTGTTTTTAAAATTATTATCTTTAACTGATATCACAAAAATAGGGTGAGAAAACTCCCCACCCCAATGATTCTCTCTATTCCTGCATAGGGATTTCCCTATTCTGTTTAGGATTCTGCCAAAGTGATGCCGGTCTCATGCAAAGAAATCAATCGTTTCTTATACAAGTCACCTACACCTTTCTTAAAAGTTTTCTTGCTGACACCAAAGGTATCGTAGATATCCTCCGCAGGACTCTTATCGTTCAGATTGATCCGTCCGCCATGTTCCCGAATATACTCCAACAGTGTCTTCGAGAAATCATCGACTTTCTCAAATCCCGGTTTCTGAAGTATCAGGTCCACCTTACCATCTTCGCGTACCTGTTTCACAAACGCCTTCATCTGCATACCGGTCTCCAATGCACGGAATATTTCATTTTCATACAGCAATCCGCTATACTTATTGTCTATAATCGCTTTGAAACCCAAGTCCGTCTTCTGCCAGATCAGAATATCCACTTCCGCACCCGGAGCATAATCGGGCATATCTTTCGACAGGTAGCGTTCTACCTTCGCCGAAGCTACAATACGATAACTTTCCTCATCCACATGAGCATGGACCACGTAGGATCTTCCCACCTGCATTTTCATCTTCTGCTCACTGAAAGGTACAAATAAGTCTTTCATCAATCCCCAGTTGAGGAATGCCCCGAACTGGTTCACCCAAGAGACTTCGAGACAGGCGAACTGCCCTACCTGCACCAACGGAGTCAGTGTCGTGGCAATCAGTCTTTCGTCAATATCCAGATAAAGAAATACATTCAACATATCCCCTACCTTACAGTCTTCGGGTACATAACGGGTGGGCAGCAGGATTTCACCTTCATCTCCTCCGTCGAGATACAAACCGAAATCGACTTCCTTTACCACTTCGAGTTGGTTGAATTTTCCTAATTCGATACTCATACTTTTTAAAATTATTGTTTTTATGAAAGACAAAGATAATGAAAAGCAACAGATTTCACCCAAACATTGTTGAACGGATTATTAAAAATCGGCACATAAAAATCAGCATTAAGAGGCTACATTGAAAATAAACATTATTTTTGTAGAATAAAATGATTAATACATATGAAAAAACACCTGATACGCAATCTGTTTCTCTTATTTTCCTTTTTACCTTTTATTGAAACCTTCGCCAATTGGAACAGTTTCATTATCAACTTCGATAAGAATCTCTATGGCAAAGGCGCTCAGACATGGAAGATAGCACCTTACGATGATAAATGGGTATTTTTTGCCAATAAGAACGGTATGTTACAATTCGACGGCAATGCGTGGAACGTTTTCCCGCTGAACAATACTTCAGATGTGCGTTCAGTGTTGGTATCCACCGCTCATAACCGGATTTATGCAGGAGGAATCAATGAGTTCGGCTATTATGAACCGGGCAGGGACGGCAGTTTAAAATATTACTGTATGTCGGATACGCTGAAAGATGATTGCCGCTATCTTGGCAATGTATGGAACATTCACGAAGCAGATAATATCATGTACTTTCAGGGAGACAGCCGCATAGTGAAATATCTGAACGGTAAGTATACCGCCATCGAGACGGATGCCAAGATTGACTGTTCGAGCATGATAAAGGGGATCTTGTATATCGGAACCGACCGGGGAGTATGGGTACTGGTAGGCAATACCCCTTTCCCGTTACAGGGTGCGGAAGACCTGGCATCAAAACGCATTCGTGGCATTATACCTTATAAAAGTGGCGTACTTGTGGTAACCGCCTATAATGGATTGTTTTACTGTGACGGACGCACAATGGAACCATTCGTTACCGGTGCCGAAGACTTCATGCGCGAAAATGAAGTATTCTGCGTGGCGGCAAAAAATGACCAGATTGCATTGGGTACTATTCATAAAGGCCTGATACTGATTGACTGCAAAACCATGAAGCTCAAATATTTCAATGAGAATAACGGACTTCACAATAACACAGTTCTTTCCGTTGCTTTTGATACTTTCGGCAATCTTTGGGCAGGACTGGATAGTGGCATTGACTATGTCTGCCTCACTTCTCCTTTTACGAATCTATATTCATACCCCTACTCTTATGGAGCGGGATATACGGCAGCAGTAAAAGACGGTTCTCTTTATTTAGGTACTAACCGTGGTTTATACTACACTTCCTATCCGGTGCAATCGAACGGTAACCTGCCCGATATCCGTCCCGTTCCGCAGTCAAGCGGCCAGGTCTGGAACCTCTGCCATATAGGAGACGAACTTTTCTGCCTGCACGACCGGGGAATTTTCCTGATTCAGGACAACGGAATGAAACGAGTGACGGACATCACCGGCGCATGGTGCTGTCAGCAGGTCATGAATCGTAAAGGCCTGATGTACATTGGTGTATACAACGGCATTTATCTAGTGGAAAAAACAGATGGAGAGTGGCGTGTCGTCTGCAAAATCGAAGGATTGAACGATTCCAGCCGTCTCTTCGAACAAGAGGATGCAAGAACTATCTGGATGTATAACACAGACCATATTACCCATATCAAGTTATCCGAAAATCTGACAAAGGTCACCAGCATGAAAGATTATGATACCAAAGACGGCTTTCCTTCAAAAAATCATATATACCCCGCAAAAATTAAAGGTCGTATCTACTTTGCCACACCGTCCGGTATCTATAAACACAACATCCATAAAGATATCATGGAACCCTACCCGGATATGAACAATCTTCTGAACGGTACGGCAACCTATTCACGTCTGTTGGAATATAATGACCATCTCATCAGCTTAAGCCCTTATGAAATATGTATCGCCAATCTGGGAACTTATAAGAAAGGGGCTAATACCAGCATCAATCCTATCCGACAACCCAAGATAGAGTCAGTGCTCAACTTCGAGGCCATCATTCCCCTATCCGATTCATTGCTGGTTATTCCTAACGAAGACGGTTTCGCCCTTTTCAGCATTCCTGCTGTCAGAGAGCAACAAGACCGCAGTCACTCCTTATATATAAAGAATATGTATCTGTCTTATCCCAAAGACTCACTGGTATATACAGCCAATTTCCTGAAGCGAAAACCTGCACTGTCTATCGACTATGCACTGAATTCCATCCGTTTCGAATATGAGCTTTCTTCTTTAATTCTGAGTGACGACACCCATTTTCGTTATCGTCTGAACAAAGGAGAATGGTCGGACTTCACCGTTGCACGCACCAAGGAATACAGTAATCTGCCCGAAGGCGAATATATATTTGAAATCAAAGCCCTTTTCCCCGACGGCACTTCCTCTTCCGATGAAATATCATTCCGCATACTCCCGCCATGGTATCGCAGCGTAATGGCTTACATCTGCTACATCGTTCTGGCTCTCTTCGGTATGTGGGGTGTTTATCGATGGGACGATATGCGTGTGAAGCGTAAAAAGCAACAAGCCATTGTAGAAAAAGACAAAGAACTGTTTGAGATGGAAAAGGAATACGAAGAAGAAAAAGCCCGGAACGAAAAACAGATCATGCAACTGGAAAAAGAAAAGCTGGAGCATGACCTGCAACACAAAAGTCAGGAAATGGCCAACCTGATGATAAACTTCGTACGCAAGAACGAGATGCTGACCGAGATTAAGTCAGAAATAGCCAAAGTATCCGCCATGTTGAAAGGCGAAGGCTCCCGTGAAAGCAAACAGCAGCTCATACTGATCAACAGCAAAATTGATTCCAATATCCAGAGCGACGAGGTATTAAAGCGAATCGAAGACCAGTTCGACCTGATCCATAATAATTTCATGAAAAGGCTTCATGCCAAACACCCCGATCTCTCCAACAATGAACGCATGATGTGCGCCTATCTGAAAATGAACCTTTCTACCAAAGAGATAGCACCGCTTCTGAATATCTCCGTCCGGGGGGTAGAGACGATCCGGTATCGTCTGCGCAAGAAGTTCGGTCTGGAACGGGAAGACAGTTTGACAGATTACTTAAGCAACTACCTCTGACACAAATAGTCGCCCCGACAGATTCGGAAACTGATTATTTTTCTGAATCTGTTGTTGTGACGTATCAAACAAGCGTACCCTTTATTATCTAGTTATCAACACGTTACTATAATATGACGTATTGATAGCGTATTTTTTTTCCCGGTTTGACGTATTTATGAATAACATAATTTATCAAGCCGTATACCATTTAGCCTTATGTTTGCATCGTTCGATTGCGAACATAAAAAAGAGTATAGTTAATCTTAATTTAGTAAAACTCATGAAAAAGTTATTATCAGTTTTATTTCTATTAAGCTTCACCTTAGCTGCTGTATATGCACAGAATATACAGATAAAAGGTACGGTGGTAAGTGGTACGGACAACGAACCTCTGCCCGGAGTAAATGTGGTTGTGAAAGGGAATACTTCCACAGGTACAATCACCGATTTCAACGGTACTTTCACATTATCGGCACCCGCCGACGCTATTCTTTCCATCTCTTATATAGGATTCAAGTCACAGGAAATTGCGGTAAAAGGGCATAAAGATATTAAAATTGTCCTACAGGAAGACTCCGAGACATTGGACGAAGTGGTAGTAGTGGGTTATGGCGTCCAGAAGAAAAGCGTTGTGACGGCCTCTATCGCCAAAGTATCCGCTGATGATCTGGCCTCCACAGCCCCGGTACGTATGGACAATGCCCTGAAAGGTTTAGCTTCCGGTGTTACCGTTACATCCTCTTCCGGTCAGCCGGGTGCCGCTGCACAAATCCGCGTACGTGGGGTAGGTAC
>OLIS01000856.1_pt1 | contig 23396 bp, 19 predicted proteins | sample 1601351 | NCBI WGS metagenome assembly OLIS01 (sample SAMEA2452122, study PRJEB22498) | human gut metagenome | biome: human feces; feature: human gut; material: feces | place: Australia | collected 2012
CATAGATATATTCTTTGGATTCCAGCCATAATCTGAAGTTTTGGTTATAGAGTCCAGTATATTCCATACAGAACAAAAAGGTATCGAAGTCTTTTCCTACCTTTGCGACCCAGGAGCCAATCTTTTTGAACCCAGCATCATCATTGCTCACCTTAATATGAGCATTCTTCCAGTCGATGGTTTCACCATCATAATAAGCAAGGTCGAGAGTCTTCTTGGAGACATCTACGCCAAAGTAAAGTTCCTTATCCATATTATTGACATTTTAGCATTAAATGGAAACAAGAAAACATTTGGCTTGGCGAAGGACTGAATCAAAAAATAGTGATATTCTAGAGTGACATACAGTTCACCTTAACACCCGTTAACCAATTCGTTTAAACTTGTTTCCAGGTGCAAAGGTAAAAGAATAGTTACAAGGACACATGGGGATGGGATCCAAACAGTTATGGTGCATACGACTACCTTTGGAATAAGGGTAATATCACCACAGACGATTCCAACAAGATTCCTTCGTTAGCACAGGATTCCCTCAATACTTTCTATAATAACAGCACCAACTGGTGGAAGTATGCTTTTCGTGTCGGTCAGGTGACCAAGGCCGACCTTTCCATCTCCGGGGGCAACGACAATGTACGCTACATGGTAGCCGCAGGTATCTACAACGAGAAAGGTATCATGATCAACTCCAGTTTCTTGCGAGCCAACCTCATGTCCAATCTTGACTTCAAGATTACCCCAAAGGTAGATGCCTATACTCGCATCAACTTATCTTACACTGACCAAAAAGCAGCTACCACAGGCAAGGTACAAGGTCTCACTATTGATCCGAAGCTACAATCCACCCTCTTGCCAGGAAAAGGAAGCATCGCCGAAAAGACCGCTATGCAATCCTTGAGAGGAATCAATGGAGTGAACTCCAACTACAATATTCGATTGAGCGGTGGACTCAACTATAACATCATCAAGGGTTTGAAGCTCTCGCTCTCGGCAGCTATCGACCACTACAACACTCGTCTCAATACCTTTACGCCAGACTATCTGACCTACAAAAAATTATCCAAGTCAGAAGGACAGAACATCGGCATGACGATGATTCAGAGCGAGAACTATCTCACCTATAAGTTCGACCTCAAGGAAAAGCACTTCTTCGAGTTGATGGGCGGTTTCTCCTACAACCGTGACCAGCTCAACACTGTTGGCGGTTCTGCCTATGGCGGCCCTACCAACCAAATCCACTATGTAGGTGAGGAATGGCCATCATTACGCCAAGACGAATATGGCACCTATGAGGCATTGCAGACGTACAACAGCAACCAGGAAGTACAAGAGATGATGAGTCTCTTCGGTCGCTTGGCATACAACTACAAGCACAAGTACCTTGCAGAATTTTCCCTTCGTTCCGACGGTTCTTCTGTCTTCGGTAGCGACGTGAGATGGGGAACATTCCCTGCTGTGGGCTTGGGCTGGACATTCAGTGACGAACCATTCATGAAAAATCTCTGGTGGCTCAGCTTCGGTAAGTTCCGTGCATCTTGGGGACGCTCTGGTCAGAAGTTCAACGAGGCTTACCTTGCGTTGGGAACCATGAGTACCAGCAACACATTCTTAGGTAATTCAGGTTTGATACCAGGACTTCTCGCAAACAACCAGCTCACTTGGGAGAAAAACGACCAATATGACTTAGGTCTCGACCTTCAGCTCTTCAACTATCGCTTGCAAGTGAAGTTGGATTACTACTACAAATACTCCCATGCCTTGCTGATGCAGACCTCAACCCCAGGAAACTTCTTCTTGGCAGACAAGATGTGGAACAACTCTTCCGCCATATCCAACGAGGGTATTGAGTTTGAGATTTCCGCAGATATCATCAAGCGAAAGAACTGGCAGTGGACACTGGGCTTCAACATCTCTCACGACCGCAACCTCTTCCGCAAGTCATACGGAGGTGAGGACTTGAGCGACAAGGTATTGGGTCGCCCAGTCTATGGCATCTACACCTATCACGATGAGGGCATCGTACAGAATGAGTCCCAGATACCATATTATTACAACGCATCAGGTAAGCTCGTACCATTGAGCTTCAATAACAGCGAGAACTATCAGTTGCGTGTGGGTGGTCGTAAAATCAAGGACTTCAATCAGGATGGAACCATCGACAACAACGACAAGTACTATGCAGGCAGTACCTTGCCAAGTGCCTTCGGTGGTATCAGCAACCGTGTTTCGTACAAGAACTGGACACTCGACATGATGATGAGCTATACCATCCGTCGCAAAATGATGAACATGGTGAAGAACTCTGCATTCAACTTCACCAAGACCTTCGGCACCATCATGGCAGATCCAAGCAAGGTAACCTTCTGGCAGAAGCCTGGCGATGAGACCGACTATCCATCCTTGGAGTTCGCAGACCAAGGCTACATAGGACAGTTTGATGGCGACATCGACTCCAATATCGAGAATGTCAACTATCTGCGTCTCAAGTCCATTACCTTATCTTATGAGATGCCTGCCAAATGGTTTAAAAACAAAATCAAGGGACTGAGCCTATATGTCACAGGTCAAAACCTTTTCTTGTGGACCAACTACTCAGGTACAGACCCTGAAGTCGTTGATCCTTACACAGGCAAGGATACGGGTCAGCAGTACCCATTGAACCGTTCAGTAACATTTGGCTTTAACTTAAAATTTTAACAAGACATGAAGAAGAAACTATTTATAGCCGCCATCTGTGCGGCAGGATTGGTGTCATGCGACTTGGAGCAGATTCCAGAGAACCAAGTCACCTTCAACAATGCATTCAAATCAGAAAATGAGTTGAATGCCACTACATCCTCCATACTATTCTTCGAGAACGCCTTCTTAGGCAAAAACGATGCCTTCATCGCAGCAGGTGCCAAGGCTGACAATCTCGGCTGGAACAATGAACTACGTGATTGGAACCCACGCTATGCCAAAGACCAAGATGGTCAGTGGACTGGTCTCTACAACGTTATCTATGAGTCAAACTTACTCCTTGACAACATTGGCAAGACAGAAGGTTTGTCGGAAGAACGCTATAATTTCCACAAAGGACAAGCCTACTTTGCCATGGGACTTTCCTATTTTTTCTTGGCACAACGATACGGCGACTGCGTGATCACCAAGAATTCCACCGACATCGTGATGTATGGTCGTTCTCCGATGATAGACGTACTCAACAAAGCTATCAGCAGTGCAGAGGCAGCTTTCAGCATCTTGCCAACATACGACAAACTAAGAGGTTTGAACAACACTTCCATCACGAGCCGTCAATATGCCTCCAAAGGCAACAGTGCCGCTCTTCTGGCTCAGATTTACGCTTGGAAAGGTAGTGTAGAAGAACTTTACGGTTTACAAGGCAACCCTAAGGAAGACTATCAGAAAGCCATCGACTACGCCACTCTCTTGATAGAAGGTAAAGTGGGCAACTATAGCTTATGCTCTTCTCCTGAAGAACTCTGCAGCAAGCTTTCCCATCCAGAAGAGACAAATCCAGAAGCTATCTTCACCTTGACATTCGACAAGGCACGTTCTGAGGACAGTCAAACACCAAACGACGTGGCAACAGCCTACCTCAGCTGGCCAGTAAAAGAGACAGCACAGATGGGTAACATTCCATACGACAACTATCTTCAACTCTACCCTTCTACCGTCGATGAAATGTACCCAGACCCATCCGACCAACGTAAGCAAGCCTTCTTCTACGACATCGACAACCCTGTGGAGGTAGATGGTATCCAATATGCCATCCCTTACAAGTTCCGGGAGTGCATCTACACCCAAAACGAGTTCTCAGAGACAGGCAAAGACTTTCGTTCACTGAATGCGGACTACGTGTATTGGCGACTTGCTGACATTATCCTGCTCCGTGCAGAATGTTACAACAAGTTAGGACAGACAGACCTTGCCATCGCAGACCTCAACACCATCCGTAATCGTGCCGGTGCGGAAGCTTATCCATCCATCTATGATGACGGCGACCTCAAGAAAGCCATCTTCAAGGAACGTGAAAAGGAGTTATTTGGCGAGAACGATGAGCGTTACTATGACATCATCCGCAACAACTACATTTTGGAGGAATTACACGGCAAGTTCCAGACCTTGACCGCTAACGACATCCAGAATGGTGCCCTCTTCCTTCCAATTCCAAGCAACGCTTATTCTGATCGTGACGGAAAGGTAACAAACACTATGATACGCCAGACCATCTACTGGATGCGCTACATGTAAATCATCTTAAAATAAAGAAAACAAGAAAATGAAAAAGATATTTCTCCTAATAGTAGTAGTGGTAGCAACCTTAGGGTTCACCACCTCCTGTACCAAGTATAACTTCGCCGACACTGGTACATCCGTCGGCTATCATGATTGCACCATGTGGGACTATTTCAAGCAAGATTCCTACAACTGGGACTCTCTCGTAATCATGGCAGAGCACGCTGGTCTCCAAGAGATATTTATGGGCACCAGTTCCTATGGCAAAAACTTGACAGTGTTTGGCATGACCAACCACAGCATTCGCCGTTATCTTTTGCAGAATGGTTATGAACAGATAGCAGATGTACCCGTAGAGGACTGCCGTAACTTCATCCTTTCCTCCATCATCGAGGGCAATCAAGTTATCCAACTCGACGACTTTACACCTGGCATTGCCTCAACGGATCCGAGTACAGTCATCGGACAAGGTGGTAAGACATACACGATGCTCTCTGGAAAACAGCTTTGGATTTACACCTATCGTGAACCATACGGAGGTGTGCCGCAGGCTGGTCCTAAGAAAATCTATCTTGCCTCCGAAGCTGCAGGAAAAACCAGCGAGGTTGCTTCCTGCAACATTATGACTCAGACAGGAGTCGTACACGCTTTAAGTTATGATTTCACTCCAACAGATTTTTAACAAAATGAAAAGATTATATAGTAAAATCAGTTTCGTGGCAATCACCCTCATCTCACTAATATCACTATCGAGTTGCCATAATATGCCTGTAGGCTATCTCAAGGCTGAAAACGCAGGATATGAACCAGATACCTTGGTTGTCTATCAGGAAGTAGATGAATATGCCCCTCAAGTAACCGACAATTCTCCTTGGACTTCGTATGCTATCCAAGGCGTAGCAGGTACAGTGCCTATCACCTACGAGTTTTACGACGTAGAAGCTACAGAGGGAGGTGATGCCGCTGCTTTCCGTCAAGCCATCCAGGAAGGAACCATCCGTCTTCAAGGCAGTTTGATTCAAGTATTCTATGCTGCCTCCAAGAACTTACCTGAAGGTAGATATAGCATCAGCTTGAAAGTGCAGAACGAGGATCACTCTGCCCTTCTTCCACACATCTTCACCGTCATCATCAAGAAGAACGAGTTCGGAGATTGGGACAATGGTTCCTATGGAGACGAAGACATCGACTATACATCATTAAGAACTAAATAGAAGAAAAGATATGATGAAAAATATTAGTATATTGCTCTTTGCAGCAATTCTCTCTCTCTTCAACCTTGATCCTTGCATGGCTCAAGGCAAGAGTAAAGAAGATGTACCAACAGATGCCACCACACAAAGTGGCATTCGTTTTTTTCAAGGCTCTTTCCAGCAAGCCCTCAACGAGGCTAAGAAGCAGCATAAGCCTTTGTTTGTTGATTTCTATGCCCAATGGTGCGGACCTTGCAAACGCATGGCAAAGACCATTTTCACTCAAGACTCCATCGGAAAGTACTTCAACGAGAAGTTCATCAGCATACAGATTGATGCCGAAAAGCCTGAGAATGTTGCCATTGCCAAACAATACAAGATTGAGGCATTTCCTACCTTGGCATTCATCGCCAATGACGGAAAGGCAATCTCCATATCTGTAGGTGCGATGGGAGCAAAGGAGTTGTTGGAAGCTGGCAAAACCGCCGCGGGCGATGTCATCGGATTTAAGGAACTCTACGAACAATACCGTGCCAACCCTTCCGACTTGGACATCCAACAGAAGGTACTACAACAAGCCCCTAAGTTTCTTATGGCACAAGAAGGCATGGATGCCGAGAAATGGGTAGTCAGAATCAGAAAGATGTTCAGTGCCTATATCCAAGCCAAGTTAGGTCCAAGTCTCATCAACCGTACAGACTATCTCATCATCACACAATTAGGTGGCGACGACATCGAACAGCAACAAAAGATAGCTGACTTCATCAACACCAATCTTCCAGCTTGGCAGAAAAATGTCGGCGATGCTGCTGCCTATTATGTCATTGAGTATAATGACAAGCGCATCGAGGACCTTGCCAAGGAAGGAAATCTAAGCTACAAGGACTATGTGGCTAAGATTTCCGGGGAGTACAAGCCTTCCTATTCCGTTATTTCCTTCGTTGGTAATTTCGACCCAGCCAAGTCGTCTGCCAAATATGCCGATGCCATCTATGTCATCTACAAGGACAAGGACATCAAGAAGTACTTGGAGCTGATGGACGAATACTTCAAGTTGATGGGTGAGAACGCCACACCGGCCGACTATGGTAAGGCAGCACAGAATCTTTATTACGCAGCTGGCAAGAAACTCGCTCCTGCCGACCACGAGATTGCCATCAATTGGGTAGAAAAAGCATTGACAGGTGAAACATCCGTCGTTGACCGCATCAACTACCTCGTCATGATTGGCGACAGCTACACGGCGATAAAGAAGTATGAGGATGCCACCAAATACTATCGCCAAGGTTACGTGGAGTCGCTTCAACTCAACAACATGACACAAGTACAGGCTATGATTCAGGCTACTATTGCCCGCAAGTTGGCTACACTTGAACTCTTACAGAAATAAACGGTTTGAAAAGATAAACAGAATGAAAAGGTCTATCTATATTCTTGCATTACAGATGGTAGTTACCATCTGTATGCTATTCGTACCGATTTGCAGTCAGGCACAAATCAACGGTTTAGTACAAGGTAAACTCCCTAACGGACTCACCTATTATATATTGCGTGACCCAAGCAACGCTGGAGAGGTCAACTTTTATTTGTACCAGAATGTGGGTGCTATCTTGGAGACAAACAAGCAATATGGTTTGGCACATTTCTTGGAACACATGGCGTTCAATGCCACCGAACACTTTCCTCATGGAGTCATGACTTACCTCCGTGACCACAGTTTGGTATTCAATGCCCAAACAGGCATTAACGAGACCCGATTTCAAGTCAACAATGTACCTGTAGCAGACAGTGAAGTGACGGCATCTATGATGTTGTTGCTCAAAGATTGGTGCAATGGCATCAAGATACTACCCAAGGATGTGGAAAAGGAAGCAAACATCATCTCGGAGGAATGGAGACAAAGTCGCAACGTCAACAAGCGCTTGACGGAAGCCATCGCTCCTTACATCTACAATCACAGTGATTATGCCACCCATAACGTCATCGGTTCAGAAAAGCAGATTCATAGTTACACAGCCAAGGACATCAAGACTTTCTACCAGCAGTGGTATCGCCCAGAGTTGCAGTATGTTGCCATTATCGGTGATATCGAGCCTACAGAATACGAGAAAGAAGTAAAACGTATCTTCGGGGCAATTCCCGCCTCCAAGAAACCTATAACGAGGGAGAATGCACTCATCCCAGAAAATGACACACCCCTCTACTACCGTTTCATTGACAAGGAGAACACTTCGAATTCCGTCGGTATTTACCAACGTAACCTTGCTATAACAGACCCTACAAAACGTGATGTAGTGGGCGACCAACTCAAGGCTCGCCTCTTCCAACGCTTAGCTTCCCAGGAATTGGCTATGCTGCGCAATGATGCAAAGGAAGAATTCATCACAGCCACCGTCAGTTACTCACCATTGGTGCGTCAATATGACCAGAACGCCTGGGACTTCGTACCATATGCTGGCAAGGAACAAGCAGCCCTCAAACAAATCCTCGCTATTCGTGAGCGTATCTATCGCCAAGGATTCGATAGCGAAGAGTTTGAACAAGCCAAGGAAGCCCTCTACAATGAGATGAAACCTCTGATGGAATCTGATAACCTGGGAACTCCCGACAACTGGATGGATGTTTTCAAGCAGAACTATCTGTATGGTATGCCGCTGGAATCCTTCCATCAACAGATCAGACGTTCCGTGGAGAGTTTAGTAGATATGGAGGTAGAAGACCTAAATGCTTGGGTTCGTTCCTGGATGAACGACAAAAACCTCAGTTTCATTACCTATTCAGCTAATCCATCCGACATGAACGTGCCATTAGCACAGTTCCAAAAGATTTTGGCTGAAGTAAAGGAAAACCCCGTATTGGCTTTCGACAAACCTGCATCCATCAGTCAACTCATTGACTACAAAATTACACCAGGAAAGATTAACAAGAGTACACTCATCAAGGACATGAATGTAACCGAATGGACCCTTAGCAATGGTGCCAAAGTACTCTACAAATACCTGCCTGATGCAAGAAAGACAATATACTTTGTCGGTTCTGCGATGGGTGGTAACTCATTGGTTACCTCAAAGGATCTCCCCTCAGAGAAAGCAATGCAGTCGCTCATTATGCAATCTGGTCTATACAAGTACAGCCGTAATCAACTCTACGAATGGCTACAGAATAAAGATATCCAACTTTCACTCTCCATCAATGACTACACCGATGGTGTAGGTGGAAATACGACTGTGGCACATGCAGAAGACTTCTTCCAGTACCTCCACTTAGTGTTGACTAAACAGAATTTCAATCCAGCTGTTTTTAATAAGTTTGTGGAGAAAAGCAAGTACCTCTATTCCAATAGGAGCAAAACGGGCATGAGTGCCGTACAAGATTCCATCAACACCATCTTATACCCACCGTCAGAAGACAACCCACGTGAAGACTTGGCATTTTATAATCGTATGAGACTTCAAGATCTACCACGTCTCTTTAACGACCGTTTCGGCAATGCCGCCTATTTCACCTTCTGCTTGGTAGGTGCTTTGCCAGAACAAGAAGCACGCCAGATAATAGAGAAGTATGTGGCTTCCTTGCCTGGGACGCCAGGAGTAGCACCACGTCAGTACAAGTTAAAGAACATCTCTTCACCAAAACGTGAAATAACTTGTGAGTTGGAAGCAGATTTGGAAGGCGACTTAGGAGAAATAGAATTAGCTTTCACCAACGACAAACCACTTTCTGCCAAGGAACAAACCGCCCTCAATGTGGTGAAAGACCTGGTACAAGCTCGCCTCTTCGATGAACTTCGCGAGAAAGAAGGTGGAGTCTATTCCATTGCCGTAGATGCAGACTACCAACAAGTACCTCGTTTCATGGAAGAGTTGAAGATTCATTTCACAACTGAACGTGAGAAAGCTACCAGGATGAAACAACGCGCTTATGAAATCTTGGCAGAGATTCGTACAAATGCTTTCACGGAAGAAAACTTCAAGAAAGTGTATATACCATTAGTCATTGAGCAAGAGGCACAACAGAAAGCTGAGAGAGACACAACGGAAAGCACAGAAGAGACTGATCCAATGCTTTGGATTGCCATGCTCAATGCTTACGTTGAGGGACATAAAAGCAACTCGAAAGACGCGCCAGAGGTAATTAACTTCAGAGATATAACGCGCAAAGACGTAGCAGATGTCCTTGACAAGCTTATGGAGGGAGCGAAGAAACGAGACATTACAGTGAAGTCAAAGCAAGAGCAATACTCAGATTTCTAAAGTCAAATTTATTCACTACCACTAACTGTATGAGAATTTAGGGGAATTTTTCCCCTAATTCTCTCCTCTGTTCGTACGAGAACGGCTGTTTTTTGGGGGGTGATGAATTAATAAGTTTAATATAAACCGGAATAATAACGATAAAATTTATATATGATGAGAAAGATCGTTTTATTAGCTATGCTTGTATGTACAGGCACTTTTGCGATGGCTCAGAACGAAGCAGAACAAGCAAGAGATAGAGTCAAAGCATTAATAAAGAGTGGTGTAACAGATATTACCAAACTTCTTCCAAAACATGAGAGCGAAGATGAAGAAGATTTAGATGATGACGAAGAGGTTCCTACCACCGATCCAGTAGCAGGAAAAGATGAGGACTTCGTAAGAGGGTATAATGACTCCAGACGTAAGGCTTACGAGGAGCAGAAAGCATCTTTTGCAGAAGCAGGTATAGATTTTCGTAAAACAGCTTTAGGAAAATTAAAACAAGATTCCGTAGGTATTTTTGCTAATATCGACAATAAACTTGTGGCTATGAAACATATAGACTTCAAGGAAATTGAAAGAACTGGATATACCAATCCGTTTAAAGACAAGGAACTTATCACATTTGAAGGCAAGACTTCGCCATATGCATTTACTGGTGGCAAGGCTATTTTTCGCATATATTTTACGCATGACAGAAACAGTATTTCTGAGTATTATGATATGTTCTCCAGCGACTATACCATAGACGATTTCTTTGTGGCAAAATTCAAACTTATTGGGAAAGGAAGACAAATGACCAGTGCTGTGGTTCACTCCAATAAAATTATAGGTGCTAAAGAAGATAAATCTGTAAAATTAAACATAAAAAAAGTGTCCGACAACATTTATGATATGATAGTAGAAGGACAACCTGGAGAATATTGCCTTACCTACAACAATAAGAAAGGAGACACAAGCAATGGTATGAAGGACTCAGGCAGTAAGAAGGTCTTTGATTTCACTATAAAATAGCACCACTATAATTATTGAAGAAATTATCAAGTATAACGAACAGTTCGTAGCCAACAAAGGCTATGAGAAGTATTTAACAAGCAAGTATCCATACAAGACAAGAAACTTGCTATCTTGTCTTGTATGGATACCAGACTTACGGCACTCCTGCCAGCAGCCCTCGGACAGAAAAATGGAGATGCTAAACTCACCTACCTTAACTATTAGTCCAAGTGCAGGCAAAACGTGAGATGCAGTCTTAAATCCATTGCGACCATTTAGTTTTGCATCAAATTCATTTTTTCTGTTACTTTTTTCTCTTTATATAATAATGTGTAATCCTCTATTTTCATCTTTTCTATTCTTTTTCTAATACTAAAAATATAATTTTGTGTTAAATTCTGTTTCTTCTTAGTTACATTATGCATTTTTATCGTTATATTTGTAAATAAATAAAAGACTAATAATTATGACTAATAACTCATTTTCAATAAGATTGCGAGAAGCACGCCTGATGATGAAGCTCAGTATGGATAAACTTGTAGCGCGAACCAACGGAGCCATCACTAAGCAAAGTATATCCCGTTATGAGAATGGCATCATGCGCCCCAAGCGTGATGCTCTGCGAGCCATAGCTCAAGCCCTCAATATCAGCGAGGAATATTTTAAAGGAACCAATCTCAAAATAGATATTCCAATGCTTCGCACCACTTCAGACGGAAAACTATCAGAGGAAGAATTGCAGTCTCTTGAAGCCCGTCTTTCGTTTTGGGCAGAGCAGTATCTTACCAAAGAACGTCTGGTACAAAGTGTTTCTAAACCAGATAAGGAAGCTAAAAGGTTTGAAAGAGTTATTTTTAGAAATCCTATCAGAGGCACAAAGGTTTCCACCTTGGAGGATGCAATCCATGCCGCCGACTTGTTGCGTGAACAATGGCATAGTGGGGATGGACCGATAGCCAGTATCCTTCGGTTAATAGAGCGAAAGGGCATCAAAATCTTATCTACAGAATTGCCTGATGGAGTATGGGGAATGAGTACGTGGGCAGATAAGTATCATCCCCTGATCGTTCTCGATATGCGTCCGGCGAAAACAACGATAGAACGTCTCCGCTTCACGGCAGCTCATGAGTTAGCACATCTTCTTTTGACATTCCCTGCAAATCCAGAGTTGGATGTAGAGAAATGTTGTAACAAATTTGCCGGCTTCTTCCTCTTTACCAAGCAGGCTTTAATCGAAGAAATGGGCGGCGAGAAGCGCGATGAACTTCTGCTTGAGGAGATGATAGATCTCAAGGAAGTCTATGGAATATCGATTGCAGCCCAAGTGCATGCAGCCTGGGACATCCGTATGATTTCCCGAGAACACTACGACTGGTGGTTTGATGAGAGATTAAAGAAGAACAGGCTGGAAGTAGGTTGGGGGGAATATAAATTCCCTGAGACTATCGGAAGAGAGAAGAGGCTGGAAATGTGGATTAATGAAATAGAAAGAAGAAAATGAATATGCAGAATGAAAGTCAAAATATAGAATATAAGGAATCATGGCGTGATGAATATCTGAAATGGATATGTGGTTTCGCCAATGCCCAAGGTGGGCGTATTTATATCGGTGTAAACGACCAGAAATAAGTAATCGGTTTATCTGATGCCAAACGGTTGTTGGAAGATATTCCTAACAAGATAGTTAATTATCTGGGCATCGTAGAAGATGTAAACCTTCTTATGGAAGGTGATAAAGAGTACATAGAGATTGTGGTCTCACCAAGTAATATGCCGATAGCCTATAAAGGTACGTATCATTATCGTAGTGGTTCTACCAAGCAAGAACTCAAAGGGCTTGCTTTGCAGCAATTCATTATGGAAAAGATGGGTCATTCATGGGATGATATTCCTGTTTATGGTGCTACTCTTGATGACATAGACCGCAATGCGATTGATTATTTTTTGCAATGTAGTATCAAGGCAGGTCGTATGGATGAATCAGAGGTCAATTCGTCAACCGAAGATGTATTGCGTAATCTTGGCTTGTTCACCAGGGAAGGTGAATTGAAAAATGCTGCCATCTTGCTTTTCGGAAAGCATGTTGGTCAGTTCTTCCCATCTGCGGTATTCAAGATAGGACGTTTTCATACAGATGAGAGCGATTTGATTATTCAGGATGTGATAGAAGGCAACCTGATTCAGATGGCAAGTCGAGTGATGGACGTACTCCGAACCAAGTATCTGTTTTCGCCTATTCACTACGAGGGATTGCAGCGCATAGAACAGCTGGAGATTCCAGATAAAGCATTACGAGAGTTGATATATAATGCCATTTCGCATAAGGCTTATACCGGTCCTGCCATCCAGATGCGTATCTACGACCGCAGCATAGAGTTATGGAATTATGGCTTGTTGCCAAAAGAGTTGACTCCGGCAGCCTTATTGCAGAAGCATTCATCTTATCCTCGTAACCATAATATTGCTAATGTTTTTTACAAAGCAGGCTTTGTGGAGTCATGGGGACGTGGTTTCAAGAAGATTGCCGAGGAGTTTGAACGTGCCAAGCTTCCATTGCCAATGATAGAAGAAAATGGAGGTGGCGTGATGGCGATTATTCAGCGCAAAACGATAGATGAAGTTATTGCAGAGCGTGGCGGGGATGTCGGCGTACATGGCGGAGATGGCGGTAATGTTGGCGGTAATGTGGCGGTAATGAAACTTACTTATCGTCAGCAACTTATCCTTTCTTTTATTGCAAAGCATTCCGACATTACCGCCAAGCAAATGTCGGTAATGTCGGGAATTCCTCAGCGCACTATAGAAAGAGAACTATCTTTGTTGCAAAAAGCTGATATGATTTGTCATATTGGAGCTCCACGTACAGGAAGATGGAAACTGTTAAAACAGATTGATTTTGATTCAAAATAGAAAGATATGAAGCAGAATAATAATGAATAAATTGTCTTCGATGTGTTTGGTATTCTTTAACTAAAATCATTAGTAGAGAAAATTGATTAAATTCGATAATGGTAAATTGAAAATGACAGAATTAATATCACATATATATCAAGATAATGTAGGTCATTGGATTATACAATCTAATGAGGAACATTCTGTTGGTGTAGCTAAGCTTGCTTCTCGCTTTGCTGGTGAATTTGGCATGAATGAATGGGGAAAAGTTTTAGGACAGCTTCATGATAAGGGTAAAGAATCACATGCTTTTCAGCAACATATTAAAAAAGAGAGTGGATATGAGCCTGATATTAATGTTTTTGGTAATTATAACCATGCATTTATTGGTGGAGTTTTGGCACGAAGACTTTATGGTAAATCTGCTGATATTTTCTTCGTTAATCAAATTGTGTCTCATCATACAGGCTTACATGATTATGATGAGATAGAAGGAATTCTTAATCAGGATATTCCAGCAGAAGTTAATATCAATATAGGAAAGGAAAAATTAAATGTACCTGCTTTCAAGATTGAAACTAATGATTTTCATCATTTAGCTCGTATGATGTTTTCATGTCTTGTGGATGCTGACTTTCTTGATACAGAAGCTTTTATGGATAAAGAATCTTCTATGTTAAGAGGTAATAAAGCTACGTTATATGATTTGCAGCCTTTACTCGAAAATAAACTGAAGGATTTGAAAGCTAAAGCAGATAATTCTGATGTAAATGCTATAAGAAATCAAGTCCAACAGCAATGTATTAAAATGTCAGATACTGAAATCGGGTTTTATAGTTTGACGGTACCAACTGGTGGAGGAAAAACTTTGTCTTCTTTGGTATGGGCAATGAAGCATGCTATCAGAAATGGTCAGAAAAGAATTATTATAGCCATTCCATATACAAGTATCATAGTTCAGACAGCATCAGTTCTACGGAGCATCTTTGGAGAAGAGAATGTTTTGGAGCATCATAGCAATGTGGATCCTGAGCAAATCAAAGCTGAAAGACTTCAGGAAAAAATGAAGTTGGCGACGGAAAATTGGGACTATCCGATAATTGTAACGACTAATGTGCAATTATTTGAATCTATGTTTAGCAATAAGCCATCTGTTTGTAGGAAGCTTCACAATATAGTCAACAGTGTAGTGATCTTAGATGAGGTGCAGATACTTCCGATGGATTATCTTCAACCTGTTGTGGATTCATTGAAAACGTACCATAAACTATTCAATGTTTCTTTCTTGTTTACTACGGCAAGTCAGCCCGTGTTAAGTGGACTTATAGAAGGATGTAATCCGAAGGCAGCCTTCAAAGGGATTGACCATATTACAGAAATCATTCCTCGAGAGTTTAATTTGCATGACAAGTTGCGAAGGGTAAAGTTAAGTATCAATAATGAAGGAAGAACTTATGATGAGGTTGCAGAGATGTTGAGCAAGCATAAAAGAGTGCTTTGTATTGTTAATACACGTCGTGATGCGAAAGAACTCTATACACGTTTGCCACAAGAAGGGATTACATTACATCTTTCAAAGATGATGTGTCCGGCACATATTAGCGAGACGTTAGAAAAACTCAAAAATGCTCTAAAGGACGATACGAATGAAGTTATTCGTGTTGTCTCCACGCAATTGATAGAAGCTGGAGTTGATATAGATTTTCCTATTGTATATAGGCAAGAAGCTGGACTTGACTCTGTATTGCAAGCTGCCGGCCGATGTAATCGAGAAGGAAAGAATGGTTTGAGTACTACTTATGTCTTTTCTTTGTCTAAAGAGCATAATCTTCCTAAAGGAGAAATGCAGGCTGCAAATAATGCAAGATTAAGTCTTGGTACAGGGATAGATTGGTTTGCTCCAGATGTGATGACATCATATTTCAAGCAATTATATTGCAGAAAGGAATGTTTCGATGTAAAGAATATGAAGCATTATCTTTATAATCCTAAGGAAATATGTTTTGCTACTGCTGCAAAAGAGTTTCAGATGATTGAAGATAATGGTATCAATGTTGTTGTCTGTTGGAGAAATAGTTTCGAGCTTATGCAACAATTATTGGAAAAGGGACCTTCATATATACTGATAAAGAAGCTGTCGAAGTATATGGTAAATATCAATAAAACAGATTTTAAGGCTTTGTTAGATATGGGTGTCGTTAGTGAGAAAAAAGAGGGACTCTTTGTTGTCGATTATAAACAGCAGTATGATGAACATATAGGCTTGCGCATCGATAATAATTGGGCGAATAAATCGATTATTATTTAAATGGAAATGATATGGTAAAGAAAAATTCGATAAAGCTATTTGGGGATGATAAGATCCGTGCCATTTGGGATGATGAACAGGAAAAATGGTACTTTTCTATTGTTGACGTTATTGCAGTTTTGACTGAAAGTCCTAATCCTCAAACCTATTGGAGAGTCCTAAAGAAGCGACTTAAAGATGAGGGAAATGAAACCGTTACAAACTGTAACGCTTTGAAAATGCGTGCAGCTGATGGTAAAATGCGATTAACGGATGTTGCTGATTCTGAGCAACTCTTGCGTATTATTCAATCCGTACCTTCTCCAAAGGCTGAACCTTTTAAAATGTGGCTTGCTAAAGTTGGAGCAGAGAGACTGGATCAAATGCAAGATCCAGAATTAAGTATACAGCAGGCCATGATAGACTACAAACGATTGGGATATTCGGACAATTGGATTAACCAACGTTTGAAAAGTATTGAGATACGCAAGGATTTGACAGACCAATGGAAGCTTCATAATGTAGAGGAAGGGGTACAGTATGCATCCTTAACAGATATAATCTATCAGGCTTGGGCTGGTAGGACAACAAAAGAATACAAACAGTATAAAGGTTTGAAAAAGGAAAATCTGCGTGACAATATGACCAACGAGGAACTTATTCTTAACATGCTTGCAGAACTCTCAACAACGAGCATTACTAAGGCTAAGAATCCTCAGACTTTAGATGAAAATAAGCAATGTGCTAAAGAAGGTGGTAATGTGGCGCGTGTTGCAAGAGAGGAACTCGAATCCAAAACAGGACGTCAAGTAGTTTCTCCACTTTCTGCAAAAAGATTCTTTGAGGCTCAGCAGCCAAAGAAAAGTTTGGAAGATAATAATAACGATAAGAAAGAAGAAAAATAGTAATATGATGGAATATACTGATAAAGAATATTGTTTGGAGGTGTGGGGCGATATGGCTTGCTTCACAAGACCCGAACTGAAAGTTGAACGTGTAAGCTATGATGTGATTACTCCATCAGCTGCACGAGCTATATTCGAGGCTATATTTTGGAAGCCTGCCATTCATTGGCAGATAACCAAGATAGAGGTGTTGAAACCTATCAAATGGACTTCTGTAAGAAGAAATGAGGTGGGGGCGGTAGCTGGTAAATCTGTCATCTTTATAGAGGAAAAACGTCAGCAGAAAAATACTTTGCTTTTAAAAGATGTTGGTTATCGAATTTGGGCAAAGATGGAGTTCCGTTCTGTATTGAAGCGAAAGGCAGAAGGAGATTTGTTTTCTCATGAGCCGGGTAAAGATGAGAATCCGATGAAGTATTATCAGATGTTTGAGCGTAGAGCAAGCAAGGGCCAATGCTTCAATCAACCTTATCTTGGTACTCGTGAGTTCTCTGCCTCTTTCCGTCTCGTTAATCCTGATGATGAGACATTGACTCCACCAATATCTGAAGAGCAAGGTGGTACTAAAGACTTAGGAATCATGCTCTATGATATGGACTTTACTGATAAGAAGAACATCCAGCCAATGTTCTATCGTCCACAGATGAAAGATGGCGTAATTATTGTTCCACCAATTAATAGTGAGGAGATTTTAAAATGATACTAAAAGCATTATATGATTATTATAACAGATGCGGTGATCTTCCAATGCCTGGTATGGAAGAAAAAGAGATTGGTTTCATTATAGTCCTTTCTAAAGAGGGAAGGTTTGTTCGCTTCGAAGATTGCCGTACGGGCAAGAGTCAGGCAAGAACATATCTTGTAAAGAAGCATGTAGGACGCTCAAGTGCAATAGTTGCTAATTATTTGTATGATAATAGTACTTATGTATTAGGGTATGCAGATATGGATAAAGAGGTTGATAAATGTAAAGAACAAGTTGACCTGTTGGAGAATCAGGCTGCCCAATCGGTAGCTGCTCAAAGTGCATACGAGAAAGCCAAAGAAGAACTGAAAAAATTAGAGAATAAACGTTCTATTAAAGAGCAAAGTTGTCTAGATGCTTTTAAAAACAAATTAATTTCAATTTTCCACTCCTATCCTGATAGTTATGAGTTGTCTTTAGTCTGTAAGTTCTACCAGCAAGATAAAGATGAAATTCTGTCCTCTATTAAACAAGATAGTTTGTGGGAAGATATAAAAAAGAACTTGTCAAAGAAGTATTCTACATTTTCATTTAGAATTGAGGGTGACTTAAAGATTATTGCAGAAAAAAGAGAACTCTTACAATTGGATGAAGCTGAGGAGATGAATGGTGAAAAAGATATTTGTTTAATAACAGGAAATAGGGATATTACTGTCGATACGACAACCGCAACAATGATTCCTGGAAGTCAGGCAACTGCAAAATTAGTTGCATTCCAGGTTAACTCTGGCTATGACTCCTATGGCAAGAAGAAATGTGGTAATGCTCCAATATCTAAAAAAGCAGAATTTGCCTATACCACAGCTCTTAACGCTATGCTGCAAAAAGGTTCTCACAATAAGTTTAGTGTAGGTAATCGAACTTTTGTCTTTTGGGCGTCCTCTAACAGCGAGGCAGCAGAACAGACTGAAGGTAGCCTCTTTGACCTGTTGGGATATACTGAAGAAGAGGTTGATGATCCAAATGCTAAGATAGAGCAAGTGCGCAAAGTGTTTACGGCTATATATTCTGGAAGTTTGAAAACATCATTAGAAGACCGTTTCTATATTCTTGGTTTGGCTCCAAATTCGGCAAGAATAGCCGTTGTATATTGGTCTGAATGTTCTCTGAAAGAATTTGCAGGAAAGATACTATGTCATTTTAAAGATATGGAAATCAATGATACTCGTATAGATAAGAAACCATATATGGGAATCAAGAGTATGCTTGCAGCTGTCACTCTTAACGGGAAACAATCTGAAGCTACCCCTAATTTCCCAGAAGCTGTTATTAAAAGTATCTTCCAAGGAACGCCATATCCATTCACTTTATTTTCTGCATGCATTCGCAGAATAAGAGCTGAGTCTGGCAGCAAAGATGCAATTCGTATTGCTCGTATGGCAATCATCAAGGCATATCTCAATAGAACAAATAGTAATAATAAAAAAATAGAAATTATGTTAGACAAGAGTAACACTAATCAAGGCTACTTATGTGGTCGTCTTTTTGCAGTTCTTGATAAGATTCAAGTAGATGCAAATGGAGGTAGCAGCATACGTGAAAGATATATGAATGCTGCTAGTGCAACACCAGCTTCAGTGTTTGCTACAATTCTTAATCTTTCTTCACATCACATGGAGAAATTGTCGAATCAGGGAAAGAAAATCTTCTTTGAGAAGATGAAGCAGGAGATTATGGATAAGATTCCTGCAACAGGTTTCCCTGCACATCTTGATCTTCAAGACCAGGGTAGATTCTTTATTGGATACTACCATCAGAAACAAGAGTTCTTTACGAAGAAAGAGGAAGAAAATAAAGATGAAAATATTAACGATTAAAATATAAGTATTATGGCTGATTTAAAAAATAAAATTGATTTCGTTTACATTTTTGATGTTCAAGATGGCAATCCTAATGGAGATCCTGATGCAGGTAATCTTCCTCGTGTGGATGCAGAGACAGGTATGGGCTTAGTTACTGATGTATGCTTGAAGCGTAAGGTGCGTAACTATGTACAAGTGGCTAAAGGCTTGGTTGATGGCTATGATATTTTTATCAAGGAGAAAGCCGTTCTCAACAATGAGATAGATAAGGCACATGATGACTCAGAAGTCAAGAGCGCAAAAGACAAAACTGCAGCAGCTCGTTTGTTTATGTGCAAGAACTATTATGATATTCGTACTTTTGGTGCAGTAATGTCTACAGGAAAGAATGCAGGACAGGTAAGAGGTCCTATTCAGCTTACTTTTGCTCGCTCTGTAGATTCAATTGCAACTGCTGAACATTCTATTACTCGAATGGCGGTCGCTACAGAAAATGAAGCAGAAAAGCAGAAAGGCGACAACAGAACTATGGGTCGCAAAGCAACTGTTCCTTATGGCCTCTATGTCTGTCACGGTTTTATCTCTGCTAACCTTGCAAAGCAAACTGGTTTTTCAGAGGATGATCTTCAACTATTCTTTGATGCATTGAAGAACATGTTTGATGTTGACCGTTCTGCAGCAAGGGGCTTGATGAGTGCTCAGAAATTAATCGTGTTCAAACATGATTCTGTTCTGGGTAATGCGCCAGCGAATAAATTGTTCGATTTGGTGAAAATCAAGAAGAATACAGATGTACCACGTGCATTTGGCGATTATGAAGTTACGGTACCTACCCAAGAGGAGGTGGATAAGATATATCCTGGTGTGACAGTTGAAGAATTGATTTAGTATCATCATGTATACTGAAGACGAAATGCTCATGTTGTCGGGGATACAGCACTTTATGTTCTGTCCCCGGCAATGGGCTTTGATTCATATCGAGCAACAATGGGCAGAAAATAAACTGACGACAGAAGGGCAGATTCTACACAAGAATGTAGATAATCCCTTCTATCGTCAGAAGAATGGTGATGTTATCACGCTTCGTTCCCTCCATATAGCCTCTAAAGAATTAGGACTATATGGTGTAACTGATGCTGTAGAACTTATTCCTGCTGATTCATCAGAAGATGCTATAACCCATAATCGCTACAAAGGATATTGGAAACCATATCCTGTGGAGTATAAAAGAGGTCATCATAAGCCTGATGAAAGAGATGAAGTACAATTGGCTGCCCAGGCAATGTGTCTTGAAGAAATGTATGGCATTCATATTCCATACGGTGCATTGTATTATGATGAAGTAAAACATAGAGAAACAATTTCTATTTCTGAGTCATTAAGAAGTACGACTATTCAATGTGCCCGTCAGATGCATGAGGTATTTAAAAGCGGTATCTTGCCAAAAGCTAACAAACAGCACCATTGCAAGAATTGTTCCCTGATAAATCTCTGTATGCCAGAAATGAGTGATTGTACTCTAGTATCGACCTATTTAAACAAGAATCTATATGAGGATATTACTTAATACATTATACGTGACCACACCTGAAGCCTATCTAAGTAAAGATGGGTTGAATGTTGTGGTATCTGTGAAGCAAAACGAGATATTCCGTATTCCTATCCATAATATAGAGCAAATTATTACTTTTGGTTATATGGGGGCAAGCCCTGGATTGATGAAATTGTGTGCAGATAACAATGTTTCTCTAACCTTTCTTTCACCACAAGGAAGATATATCAGTCGTTCGCAAGGGCCGACTAAAGGAAATGTTTTATTGAGAAAAGCACAATACAAGAATTCTGATGAACCTAACTATGCCCTTCATCTCTGCAAATTATTTATAGGAGGAAAAATTCAAAACTATCGCAATATCTTACGCCGCTTTATTAGAGACAATGGAGATGATGGGGCTATAGAACGTGTTTGCGAGGAACTGCTTCGGTGCAAAAGAAGAGTTTTGAATACAGATTCAATAGATAGAGTGAGAGGAATAGAAGGAGAAGCAGCTACGGCTTATTTTGGTGTTTTTTCACGCCTTCTTCTAAACCAAAAAGAAGATTTTGTATTTGAAGGTCGCAATCGTCGCCCACCAAAAGATGCGGTTAATGCGATGTTATCTTTCGTATATACTCTTATTTGTAATGATATGACATCGGCTTTGGAAACAGTAGGCTTAGATCCGTATGTAGGGTTTATGCATACTTTAAGACCAGGGCGTGCATCATTATCTTTAGATATAATGGAGGAGTTGCGAGCATATTTGGGTGATAGACTGGTCTTGTCTTTAATCAATAGAAAGCAAATTACCATTAAAGATTTCGTCAAGCAGGGTGATGAAGGTATCGTCATGACAGACTCGGGGCGTAAGATTATACTTTCTGCTTGGCAGAATAGAAAGAAGGAACAGATTACTCATCCTTATTTAAATGAAAAGGTAAGTATAGGTCTTTTACCTTATGTTCAAGCAATGCTGTTAGCAAGGTTTATCCGCAAGGATATAGATGATTACCCTGTATTTTTAATTAAGTAGTTTATGTTTGTGCTGATTACTTACGATGTAAACATTACTTCGCCTCATGGTGAGAAACGTTTGCGCAATGTAGCAAGAGTGTGTCTGAATTATGGCAAGAGAGTTCAAAACTCTGTTTTTGAATGTATTTTGACTGAAGCTCAATTTGTCGTATTAAGAGACCAATTAAAAGGTATTATCGATTCTGATCAAGACAGTATCAGATTCTATATGCTTGGAAAAAACTGGAAACGCAAAGTTGAAACTTTGGGTAAAAATACGGGAATTGACTTTACTGGTGAACTTATCATTTAGTATATGAGGGTGCGAACCTATAGTATTGCAAAATAATCTATAGTTTCGCACCTTCTTAAAATCAGTAACTTACAAATAATATACCTTTTATGATATTTTATGCGTATTTTTTTTGCTGTCTTTCGCAAAATAATTATCTTTGCATGTTGATATTCAGCCTTTTGCTGAATATGCAGTCGCACCCTACGTGGGTGCGTGGATTGAAACCATCATACCCAGTCGGGTCAAGCGGAAGCATATCCAGTCGCACCCTACGTGGGTGCGTGGATTGAAACATATAAGCGTAATTGATCAAAATCATCCTGAAGTCGCACCCTACGTGGGTGCGTGGATTGAAACTTACGGTATTAACCCTTTTAATATAAAGGTCAAGTCGCACCCTACGTGGGTGCGTGGATTGAAACTTACCTGTCTGTGATACCCCTCAACCGTATTGGTGTCGCACCCTACGTGGGTGCGTGGATTGAAACATAATTGGCAACGCGATAGAAATCACTACATACCGTCGCACCCTACGTGGGTGCGTGGATTGAAACCTTTGGCATTGCCCAAAGGAACCGAAAGGCTAGAGTCGCACCCTACGTGGGTGCGTGGATTGAAACCGTTTTTGATAAATACGATTTAACCGGTTTTGTTGTCGCACCCTACGTGGGTGCGTGGATTGAAACATCAAAATCTCCTGCAAAACATCTTTTGACTATTGTCGCACCCTACGTGGGTGCGTGGATTGAAACTTTATGAGAACATGTACCTATTACCTGGCAAGGCCGTCGCACCCTACGTGGGTGCGTGGATTGAAACCAGTCTTTTATATCATCGCTCAAGAAGGACCAGAAGTCGCACCCTACGTGGGTGCGTGGATTGAAACTTACCTTTCAAGTAGTCAGTAAGGCGAATCCAGGGTCGCACCCTACGTGGGTGCGTGGATTGAAACACCGTTTATCGTCTGAAAGATGAGCAGAGCGACGCGTCGCACCCTACGTGGGTGCGTGGATTGAAACAGACGTGAAGCCGGATGCGTAGAATTCGCCCGAAGTCGCACCCTACGTGGGTGCGTGGATTGAAACGTCTCATATTATTGGAGAGTAAAACGTTCTATACTCTAACTATATACCCACATACATCAAAATTTACAAAATCAAATTATTCTAAGGCTTGTTGTCTGCACTCCTGTTCCTCTAATGTATTGAACTGAGGAATGAAAGAAATGCGGATGACGATTCTATTTTATT
>OLIS01000862.1_pt1 | contig 23312 bp, 24 predicted proteins | sample 1601351 | NCBI WGS metagenome assembly OLIS01 (sample SAMEA2452122, study PRJEB22498) | human gut metagenome | biome: human feces; feature: human gut; material: feces | place: Australia | collected 2012
ACATTGCCGGAATCATAACGCACATTCCATAGGAATCTGTTACGAAGGAGGACTGAATGCAGAAGGACAAGCGAAAGACACACGTACGCTAGAGCAACGAGGGGCGCTGTTAGCTCTGCTCCGTGAGCTAAAGAAAAAATTTCCAGAAGCGTTGATAGTGGGACATCATGATTTGAATCCTCTTAAGGAGTGCCCCTGCTACCCTTGTGTAGAGGAATATAGGGAGTTATAAAGTAGTATCTGTAAGCACTCATTGCATAGCACAATGGGTGCTTACTTTTGTAATTTACATAATATAAGCAATCAGAGTATCATACATAAATGCCCTCCTTCAGTATTTTTTCACATAGAAATGAATCCATCTTGTCTCGCAAGCGAACAATATCGACTTTGCACCCTAACAGTTCTTCCAAATCCTGCTTTATACCAGCCAAAGCAAAGAATCCATGAAGTTGCCCTTCCACATAAACGTCAACATCACTAACATCTGTATGCTCGTTACGAGCAACAGAACCAAATATCCCCATACGCAAGATGCCATACTTAGATGCATTTTGTTACATATAGCTTTGTAATAATGTGATATATTCCGGTAATGTTTTCATTTCTCTTCAGTTAGTATCACAAAGTAAAGCCTTTATCACCAAATTTCCAAAAAATAATGCTTAATTACTCAAAACGAACTTACTTTTCTTGACCATAACCATATCCGTATCCATAACGTTTACCATAGCCATAATGTTTGCCATACTTGCCATAGCCATAGTAGTAACCATATTTTCTCTTCTTCAGGTCTACGCCATTAATAATGGTACAAAGATTAGGCAACTTCTGTTCGAGGAACAACTCATTAATCAGTGTGTATTCCGCTTTATGCGTATAATCGGCACGGCATACATACGCTGATAAATCCGCCACACGACCAATCAATAAAGTATCCGTTACCATACCGATAGGAGCAGTATCAAGGATGACATAATCAAAATTCTTCTTCAAAATTTCAATAGCCTTGTCCAACCCATCACGTGCCAATAGCTCCGTAGGATTCGGAGGAACGGTTCCACCCGGAAGAATATACAGATTCTTATTCACATCAGATAACTGTACCAAACTCATCAAGTCCATTTCCGGATTTGCCAGATATTGAGTAATCCCCTTCTCCTTGCTCGAAAGATTAAAAACTTTATTCAATCCCGGTTTGCGAATATCAAGACCTACAATCACCACCTTCTTTCCCAATAGAGAAAGACTGATAGCCAAGTTAGCAGAAGTAAATGATTTACCTTCACCACTCACTGTTGAAGTCACGAGGATTACTTTCTTGTCATTCTGAAGCATAAACTGGATATTCGTTCGAATATTACGAAAAGTTTCGCTCATCAGGTTATTCTGATTCTCGAATACAGCAATAGAACCCTCCTTTGTATTCTTTTCATCCGTCAATGGGATATCACCCACAACAGGTACACTTGTCAGTTTCTCCACATCAGCACGACCTTCGATCTTGAACTTCGTCAGATCAATCAGGAAGATAACAACAACAGGTATCGCAATTCCTAAGACCAGCGCAGCCAAATAAATAATACTTCGCCTTGGAGATACAGGAATAACATCGGCAATAGCATCATCTATAATCTTCGCATTGTTCGCAGTAGCAGCCAGCATAATGGCATTTTCCTCACGCTTTTGCAACAACATCAAGTACAATCCCGCCTTTATTTCCTGTTGACGGGCTATACTCACATACTGACGCTCCTGACCCGGAGCATCACTGATACGACGCATATAGCGTTTGGCTTCACGGTCAAGGTCGGCTTTGGTGATGAACAATCCTTGCAATGTACCTTCAAGGGTAGCCTGTACATTCGCTTTCGTGGCACGAATACTGGTATCCAAGTTGATGATAGCCGGATTATTCTCTGTGGAAGTACGAAGCAGACGTTTACGTTCAATAAGCATTTCATTGTATCGGTCTATCTGTGCAGCAAGAGTAATGTCTTTTAGACCAACATTGCTGGGTAATATCTCATATTCGTTATGACCTAAGTATTTCTTCAAATCTTCCACTAAGCTAATTTGCGTACGGTTCTCGACCTGTTTCTTTTCATATTCAGCATTACCGGTCAGAGCAATTTGTGCATCACTACTCAAATCAGTAATTCCCGCATCACGTTTAAAAGTCTCCAGATCAGCTTCCGTACTTCCCAGCTCTTTTGAAATAATACCAATTCGTTCATCAATAAACTCTGCCGTTTTCTGCGCTATTTCATTCTTATCATTGTTGGTATTACGATTGTACATCTCGAGCAACTGGTTGATAAAATCCTGCCCACGCTGCAAACTGGAGTTCTTTAAAGAGATTGTTACTACAGAAGTAGTTTTTGAGGTAGGTTCAATAGATAGATTCTCACAATATCCTCTAGCCACATTCATAGGCTGGCTAATGGTAGCTGTGATATGTCGTACATCTTGAACAGGAGAACTCACTTCTTCATTTTTCTTCGAAGATATAGAATCCGTAGCCTGAAAGAAAGAAAGTGTTCCCTGATCAGTAGGAAGAATGGCAGGCAGTTTCTCAAAATGCTTTTGAATTTCTTTATCCTCCATTTTCACATTCACGTCCAAACTACCCTGTGGCTGTACCACCATTTCAATAACGATGTTCTTCTTCAGATTCTCTGCTTCTTGTGGGATCATACTAACCTGTACCGGAGAGGTCTTATACAACTCTTTTGAAGGGATCTGATCATCATCCTGATAAGTAACATATAAATTTAAGTAGTTGACTACTTCTTTCACTAAAGTTTTAGAACGCAACACCTCTATTTCATTATCTATGCTTTGCGAAGAAGTTATTAACCCACTAAGCCCTAATTCATCCAAGCCGGCTACATTGTTTGAACTTCCTCCTTTCTTATCATCTTTAATCAGGACTGTAGCAGAAATGTTATATACAGGAGTAGCAACATATAAGTAAATATAAGCAGAAATCAAACATACTATCACCGCTCCTACAAACCAAGGCCAGTGAATCAGATATTTAAAAAGCAATTCCTGAATATCTATTTCTTTATCTTCTGCTTCGCGCAATTTCTCGTTTGTTAGTTCTTCTTTCATTGTTACGAATGTTATCTTAAGATATTATATAATAGACTGGCGATGGATATCAGGATAGAGGTGGCAGAGAACCACAAACTAGTACTATTTCCGATATCAGAGTTACGTGCTTTAGCTTTATTGGGTGTTACATAAACTATATCATTCTGTTGCAGCCAGTAATATGGAGAAAGAATTGTCTCAGCTTTATTTAAGTCCAACGGGATAATCTCCTGTTTACCGTTAGCGTCCTCTCTTATTAATTTAATGTCATTACGTAATCCATATACAGTCATATCCCCTGCCATAGCCAATGCTTCCAGCAAGTTCACTTTTTCATTCGAGATAGTAAAGGTACCGGGACGGGCGACTTCTCCAATAACTGAAATTTTATAATTCACCATTCGTACAGTTACGATAGGCGTTTCTTTTATATAAGGCTTCAGTTTTTCCACAATCATCTGTTCAGTACCCTTCTTAGTTAATCCTCCCACATGCAATTCGCCTAAGACCGGGAAGTTAATCTTACCTTCATTATCAACCAAATATTGCTGTAGAGCAGGTTGAGTGGTAGTATAATTCGAAGCAATATTACCTTGTGTAGCAACTGTCAAATTGAAAGGTGCAGCTAGTTCAGGACTCGTACATGACACCACAATCGTCAACAAATCTTTAGGCATGATCTTTGCATCATACAACTGTTCATTCTGAACTCCATACAGCACCACTTCTGCATCCTGTAAATAAGGCACTTTCTTATAAGACTGACAGCTAGCCAATACAAAAGCCAGCAACACAATTAAAAAGGATTTATTCATATTACTTTTACTGTTATTATTAGAATTTCTTACCAAAAACTATATAGACAAAGGTTTTTACTAATATTTTAAAGTCAAACAACCAGGAGCGATGTTGTAGATAAAACAAGTCATAACGCAGGCGACGCAACATTTTTTCTACCGTATCAGTATAACCATTATAAAGAGTAGCATACGAAGTTACTCCCGGACGGATCTGATATAAAAATCGATAACGAGAATCACGCTCCATTATTTGATCAATATAAAACTTGCGTTCCGGGCGGGGACCAATAAAAGCCATCTGTCCACAAAACACATTCCAAAGTTGCGGCAATTCATCCAAATGATGTTCCCGCAAAAACTTACCGACTCTAGTTAATCGTGGATCTCTTCCGCCTTTATATAACTGAGGCCCCATAGATTCAGCGTCCAGCCGCATACTACGAAACTTATAGATATAAAACGGGCGACCAAACCGACCGACACGTTCCTGCTTGAATATAGCAGGACCACCGTCCTCACGTTTCACTGCCAGGTAACAGATTAAGAACAAGGGGGAGAATATTAATAATAAAACTCCCGCAATAATACAATCCCCTACTCGTTTCACATTACGTTCAAAACCATTCATTCCATCCGGAATGAACTCTTCACTATACCCCATAAAATATTTAAATTGAAAGAATTACCTTAATACTTTTTCATAGACCAAACTCCTCAAACCTGTTGGTATCATACGAATAGAAAAACGAATACAAACATTTCTTAAAAATATATGCAAACTGATTAATCCCATTTGTAAGATTTTCCATTGAAACCGTATTTCACTTTTCGCGTATTTCCATCCTCCACGTCTTGCTGCCATAGCAGTTCCTCCCCGTACATTGACCAACACGTCCTGCACATTATATAATTTCACTCCATTTTTTATCATTCTTGCCCACAACCAGTAGTCCTCAAACAAGTAAAAATGCTGATACCCCCCCGCATTAAGCACATCTTTTTTACTAAACATTACCGTCACATGATTCAACGGATTTTTCAATTGACACATTTGCTTAAGTTCTCTATCAGTTTGCGGCAGCTTCCGATATGAAATAATATTTTGGGGATCATTATCAAATTCTGAAATCCATCCTCCAACAACTGAAACATCCGGGTATTCATCAAACACCCGTAATTGAGCTTCAAAACGTCCCGGCAAAGACAAATCATCACTATCCATGCGTGCAACCAAATCATAAGTACATGCGGATAAGCCTGCATTTAAAGCATTGCCCAGCCCCATATTCTTAACTAAATTCACGATTTTCAATGTGTTATATCTCTCGCAAAAACTTGCAATGACAGCATCCAATTCTGGAGTCAACGGACCATCTTCAACTAATACGACTTCTGCAGGCGGAACAGTTTGTTCAAACACACTCCTTAAAGCTTCTCTCAAATAACCAGCCTGTTCACGTACATAAACAGACATCAATACGCTAAATCTCTTCATTTTGCAAATTCTGCTTCAAATAATCCAAGGAGAGTTGTTTTTCCTTTTCCAACTCGTTATTGACAAAGCCATAATCACTAACAGAAAGAAGAGTCTTTTCTAATTCGTCCATATCATCTACACACCTTTCTTCCAAATGAAATTGAGATAGCAAAGACAATATTTTTTGCTTGTTTGTGGAACGTACTAATGTAGCAAACTTTCTATTAAACTTCAATGACATCACAGTACCATGAAAAGTATCTGTTACAACGTAATCCGCTCCTTTGAAATATCCCAAGACTTCAAATGGGTCTGGAATTGCAACCTCATCGCACCATGAGAAATAGAAACCAATAGAGATTATCCTTTTATTATGTTTGTGAGCAAATGCACGTATTGCAGCTATTTCCTTCTTTTCTTTTATACGATTCGGGTAAGTGTAAATGATAATATAATTTTTCCTATTGGCAGATTTCACATAAGGTGAATAATCAAACATCAGTACAGGATCAACATTTATTGTTGGCTCGTTACCTGTTAGTTCCCTTACAATATTAAATGAATTCATATCACGTACAGAAATAGCCTGCATTGTTTTCATAGAATCAGCAATCTCTTTCTGTACTCCATAATGTTTTATATTTTTCATCGTTGTGTGGCCAAAAGAACCGGCATAAGAAATAACTTTATTAGCATTGGTTACTCTGCCATACAGTTGAGGAGTATATCCCCAAGATGAATGTTGAGCAAAATTAAAAACTTCATCGCTCCCGATTACCACAGCATCAAAACTACTCATACTGTGAACATTAACACCTAGTATATCGAAGAATTCCTCATGAAAACGACACCGAAACACACAAGTATAGCGCACACGAATTAAGACATCCCATTTAAAATAGCGTTCAAATACCTTTTTTAAAAAGAAAAAAACAGTACGCTTTAACTCTGGAAAAATAACACCTCGTTCTATATCAACAAACTCACATTGATGTCCCAAGCCTTCAATTGTCTTCTTCAAAGCGAATGCCTGCAGAAAAGACCCGTAATTCATTACCTTCTGCATGGAAAGAATTCCTACGTTCATTTATTCTTAAAATTATAAATTAGTTGTTTTATCAAACGTTTCATTTTATATGGAAGCAGATTTTTCATCCACATCCGACGGGCATATAAAAAATACAGAAATGGCAAATATTTCCCTTTGCGTAAGCCATCCAGAATCTTTTTCCTTGATACCGGGACAGATAAATCATGGTGCATTTGTCCTGCAATAACTATAGCCTCTTTTTCTGTTTTTACGTCACATAATTCAGGTAGATGTTCCATTATCTTTTCTCCCTTTACAGTCAGAGCAAGTACACCTGTTATACCTCCTTCATTCTTTGAGTATTTACCTCCCCACAAATCCCCCAAACGAAGGTCAGCAGCACTATGATGCTCCCTGTATACACAATGGTAACAAGGTTGATTTAAAGAATAATTCCCAAGGAATATATTTTGAAAAAGGTCATTCCTTTGTATAGGAGTTGATATAAATCGCTTATTTGTCTGCAAACTCATAGTATAGGTGTGCCATCCATTTCGTTTATCTCTAAAAATGGGATTTTCCAGCTTTTCACCCACTTTGAGATGATATTTTAAGTATGCTTGCCAATGTAGATATGAAGGAACACCATGACAAAATAGATCTACAAAAACAAAGTTATTTTCTTTTCTACCGATCTTCGCCCAACGACGTAGCGAATCTATTTGACAAGGAGTACCAAATACGGCATATCTTCCTCCTTTCATCAGGTCCGAGAATCCATCTACTGTATAGCTAGGAATATACTTTGAATTCATCGTTTGCTTGAATTCCTCTAAATCGTTTGTTGCAAAATGGCAGGCTATATTCTTTTTATTATCATATTTAACCCCTACTAATGTATATCCCAATTGCTGCATATAAGTGGCTATTGCAAAACCTGCCCCGCCTGAAGTAGAAGTTTTGCGAATAATCTCATCTTTATTCACTACAGCATAAGCCTTCACCTCTATTAATCTATCAACCGGAGTACTATATTTCTTATCCAAATAAGCACATACTTTATCACAAATTCCACAATCGATACAAATACCTTTATCTATTACAGGTACCCAAAATCCGTCTGTAGATAAAGTTATAGTTATAGCTTTTCGAGGACAAGTTGTAGCACATACACCACAGCCATAGCAGGAAATATTTATTCCGTTAGATATCATTCTTGTAAATTTTCAGATGTCGTTCATAAAAAGCTTCCGGTGAATACACTTGCTCATATTTCTTCTTTGCATTGATACCATAGACAGAGTTAGCAGCAGCACTTTTGATAGCTCCTACCAATGATTCGATGTTAGGCAATTCAAACATTGCAACTTCAGCATCTGTATATAGCTCCTTAAATACAGGTAAATCAGAGCAAACTATATTCTTACCGTAAGCAGCAGCTTCCAACACGGATAATGGGAAACCTTCACTTCGACTGGGCAGAGCATAAATATCATAATAAGGAAGACATCTATATGCAAAAGGAATTCTTCCGGCAAAACAAACTCTATCTTCTACTCTGCATTCTTTTGCTAAATCAGCATATTCCTGCTTACTTTCACCTGAACCAGCCACAAACAACTTATAATCTGGCAAATATGGTAATGCCTGAATAAGTAGGTCTATTCCTTTCAATGGATAAATACGGCTATGAATACCTATAAGTAAGGAATTACCTTTAAAATCTAATAATCTTTGTTTTTCTTCTGCTGACAATAACAAGGCTGAATCAATGACTCTGGAGTTATAGGCAATACATAATTTTTTCTTAGATATCCATCTTGCATAATAGTCCATAGCAAGCCCTGTTAGCGTTATTACTCTATTATGCCTAAAAACACTCAGAAGAGTCAAATATCCGCCAAAGAAAGTCTTTAGTTTAGAGTATCTATAAGAAAAGTCCTGAAATACATAATTATGAAATGTAGCTATAAAATTAGTTGTTGTTTTCAGAGGCTTCCACAATAATACATACAGATTGGGTCTCAGTCCATGCGTATGTACGACATCAAACTCGTTAAAGGATACAGAAGAATAAAAAGATATGCGTTCTGTAAGACATGGAAAATCCTGCTCTGTCATTTCATCAAAATAATACACGACACATTGGTGACCATGCTGAATCATCACTTCTACCAGATCATGGACTACATTTACCGGCCCCGCATTATAAAGTGACGGAACAATATATGCAATCTTCATTTTAAAGAATCTTTTAGATAAAAAAATAAGCCTAGAGGATAAAAAAAGTAAGTCCACCATATAGGAGCTAAAACTCCTTTTCTTTTATATGGATATTTAATAGTATAACGCCAGTAATTGATTGCTGCTATAATGTATGTCTTTACACTTCTCTTTTGTGTCAACATCTCATTATATAATAGCATGGTTCCCTGAGGGCTATTACGATGATGTCTTCTGATAGACTTTGTTAATCCATCTTCCAAATAATCACATATATAAATCGGCTCATTAAAATATCTGAGATTATATTTTTGTGCAATTCTGTTCCAAACAATTCCTTCTGAAATAAATTTCTCTCCTACAAATTCAGGAAAAGGATACAGTTTCAATATTTCTGTTTTAAAGACTTCTGCCATATCACCTTTTACACGAAATTTTTCATATATACTAATCATATCAGTATTTAGTTCCACATAATTGAGATTTTGAGTAATTACTTTGAAATCGGGATATACTCTTAATCCACAAGCGCCCGCAAAAGAATCGTTATATTTTATTTGTTCCATAAAGAAAATAATTCTTTCCAATGCATTTTCGGGGAGATAATCGTCACTGTCTACAATATAGAAAAACTCCCCTTTTGCTAAAGCTACCCCTTTATTAATAGCTCGATGTTTCCCACCATTGCCAGTTTTCAAATACCGTACTTTTATTTTATTTTCGAGAATGAACGAATCAACTAGCATAGATGTATTATCGATACTTCCATCATCTATAATCAACCATTCAAAGTCCATATATGTCTGAGATAATAGACTATTATACAGCCTACTTAAAGTATATCCTCTATTATAAGTTGGAGTAAAAACTGTTATCATTTCATTTTATGTATTAGAGTCCAGACTTTATGTAATAAGCTACCCAAGTTAATACTATCGGATTTCCCATCTGTAGCAATAATATATTTTCCTAAATATTCGGTTACATTAAAATGATGTCCACCAGAAACATAAATATCTTTTTCACGAGGGACAATATCATCCACACACAAACATTCTTCGTATTCTGTAGTTGTTAATGTTATTATTTCATGTATAGAAACATTTGCTCCATACGAAATACTACAATCTTGAGAAGGACGATACAGTTTATCTGCATGCATAAATAAAGCTCCTCCATTCCGGCCATATCGATTGCTCACACAGATAGGAGATTTGGGATGTGGTTCATAGGTACCACCTAACTCCTTAGATATATACAATAACAGCTGATATGTCCCATTACATTTTTGAGAAGTAAATAAATAGTATATCCCATCCTTGTACCAGATACAACTATCGGAATAATTTATTTGCATTGACTTAGTCCGTGTGGCAGATAATATTGTATTCACTAAATTCCATTGAGTAAGCTCCTCATTCTCAGATTCATATAGTCTTATACTATCATCTTCTTCCGTCTCAGGAATCATATAATAATTTGTACCACATTTAAACACAAATGGAAAAGATAAATGAAAATTTTCTTTTAAAACGGTTTTAGGTGTACTCCAGTTTTTCAAGTCTTTTGTCATTATCATTTTGATTTTTCCTGGTCCAAAAACTCTTTTCTCTTCATAAAATAAATGTAAAATATCATTCTCCACAAAAAAGAAAGGGTCAGCTTTAATCATAACCGGATTAAAAGACATTAGTTTAGGTACACTGAATAAAGCATATATTCCAGACAACTCTTTTATACAAAAACACAGATTATCCTCTGCGCATGAGTATAAATATATACTAAAAAAACTCGTTTTAAATCTCATTCCTATTATTGTTTATTTAATTTTATCATATTTAAAAGCATAATTAAATAGAATCGCCCAAAAAATAGCGTTACCTATCATTGATACTTCCAGCAAAGTACATTCTGTCAGTCCAATCACCATAGAAGCAAAAACTACCGGAATGAAATAGTCATTATAATTAGGATCCTGTTTCTTTTGAAACAGAAAATATTTCATCGCCTTAATATATATATTGTAAAAAAATAGATAAAAGACTATTCCTCCTTCAAAAAGCAAATGAATATGGGAACTATCGACATAAAAATCCTCAGAAGCCATATTGTTAGCATCACCCAACAATAAATCTAGGGGTGTTAGAGTATACAAATAACTTAGAATAAAGTGTGGTCTAGATGTAAATATCAAATTCAAGACAGGAAGTTTATCTGATAAGAACGCAACCACTATAGTTAATATCAACAGAAACAAAGGAGCATAAAACAATATAATACGCTTCTCAAATATTTTTTTTGTGATTTTTGTATTGTATAATAGATTTAAAAAAGCAAGTCCTATTCCACCTACAAAAGCTGTATTAGACCCTGTTAATGTATAACACCAATATACAAGAGCAAAACAAAGAATAGACAACAAATATTTATTCAACCTTCCTGATAGTACAATATACAAATTCAAGATGACTGAGAAGAAAAGTATAGAAAAACGATTATACCCAATTCCCAAAGAATGCCTTTCACGAAGCGTATCTCCTACATTATATGCCACATAAGATTCATCAGTTAAGACTCCTGTATGCAACAGATAAAAAACCGTCCCAATCATAAAGAAGCCTGTAACCGTATTGACTAAAGCCAGTTTTTTTATATTGATGTCTGTAGAAATAAAACACAATAGGACAATCAGACAAACACGAATAGCTTCTACATTGAACAGAATAAGACAGGATAAAATGACCAAATAAACAAGATACTTTCCTTTATCACGTAAGTCTGCTAAGTATAGTACTATCGCATATATAAACAAATCAAACAATACAGTATCAATATGCAATATTGCTTTACTCAAATATCTGATAGCAAAACAAATAAAAACAAAATAAACAAGAGTTACTTTCTTCATAGCAGGCGCAGAAATAATATAGGTATACACTATTTCAAAAGTTCAGTCCATTTATTAAATATCGACCTTTTGGAAAAACGACATTCGAAATCTTCCCGAGCAGCTCCTCCATACCTTTTACGTAATTCCTGATCATCCATTAACAACAATATCTTTGCCGTCATTTCATCACAATCATTCAAAGCTATTAAGTCTCCGTCTATCCTATTACGAACAATATTTCTGGGTCCATGAGGACAATCAAAACAAACAATGGGCAATCCAAACGATTTAGCTTCAGCAAGCACTAGTCCCCATGGTTCAAATCGTGCTGCAGAGACATATATAGATGCAGTTCTATAATAATCCTCAATATTACTTACCGCCGGAATCATTTGTACCTTTTCTTCCAAATGCAAATCCTTGACTTTATTCCATAAGTTTTCCTGTTCTTCACCGGAACCCACTATTTGAAGAATCCAGTCATTATGTTTTTGAGAAATATCCGCCCATATATCCAAAAGAATATCAAATCCTTTGGTATATACCAAGCGCCCTACACTGAGAACTTTCTTATTCATTAGGTGAGATTTAACTTCCGCATCCATTACGAAGTTCCCAATCACTGTTACCTTTCTCTTTATCCTCCTCGGGTAGCCATTTCGATCCTGTTCTGTTAAGACAACAGTTTGACTAGATACAATTGCACTAAATATCCGAAACAAAGTGCCCCAGCGGGAACCTGCAAACAAAGTAAAATGATCCCAAGTAATAACTTTCCCTGTCATGCCCAAACACTTCGCTAGAAAAGACACTTGCATCATTGGAACTGCTACGTTTATTACATAATCCGGATTTATCTCATTTATTATCTTTCTTAGTCTAAAAGCTGCTTTCAGCTTATATTTATTTTCAAAAGGAATACCTAGTAGTAATACTTTTATCTTATCATTAAGAGGAAAGGCAGAGGTTCTATCTGTCCCAAATAACACAACAATTACTTGATACCCTTTATCAACCAATTCATTCATCACACCTGTTGATATACGCTCCGTACCGGCAGCTGCCCGTAACTGCTCCTGAAGAAAAACTACTGTCGGTTTCATTGTAATATATCCTCCCATTTTCTCATTACATTATCAATAAAGAAACGTTTTATATTCTCTTTCGCATTTTCTCCCATTTCCATGCGTTCATCAGGATGTTCTATCATATACAGCATTGCATTTGCCAGACCTTCTACATCCCCCACCTTATCAACTAAAATACCATCCTCACCATGACGAATTATTTCACTCGGACCACAGTTACAATTATATGATATACATGGAAGACCGCACGACATAGCTTCTCCAAGAGTTAACGGAAACCCTTCATACCGGGAAGACATTACATAAAAAGCAGATTCCAAATATTTACTTCGAATATCTTTTACCGGCGCACAAATAGTTACAGAATCTTTCACTCCATTCTTTTGAATTAAGTCATTGTAATATTCTTCGCGTCCATAACCATAACCATAAATTTCCAAACTCCATTCAGGATATTTAGCAGCTACAATAGACCATGCCTGAAATAAATAATCGAATCCTTTTTGTATAGAAAGACGTCCCACAGCCAGCACTTTCCTAGATTCTTTAACAGGCATAGAACCTGATGATTCTATCGTTACAAAATTGGGAATCACAATCATGTTAGAAATATTACCCCGTAGAAGTTTATCTTTCTCAGTTAAGACAATAAATCGATCATAATGCTTATAGATACGTTCTTGATAATACATTCCCAAATCGTATATCAGATTATAGAAAAATGAATTTAACTGATGAAATTCATTTTTTGCCTGACTTGAAAAATGTATCTCAAAATACTTCTTACTACCATCTTTTAGTTTGGGAATGAAGCCCCTATTTATCAATGTTATGAAATAATCACAAGAATGAGACTCCAAATATTTTTCTACTTTCCTCTTATGATCTATCCGGCTTTTTATACTATAATACACACTTTTCAAGGCCCCCCACAGATTACGTTTCTCATCATAGGCACTACCTCGAAAGATATGTAACGCTTCTATTTTGACCTTAGACGACAGAGGGAAAAAAGATTCTGTAGAATCGCTCATTGAAAGCATTGTTACTTGATAGCCATGTTCAGCCAACCAGTTCGCTTTCAATACAACAATACGCTCCATCCCTCCGGGGTGGCTTATATCACCAATATGATAAATTATTTTTTTAGGCATTCTGCTTTTGTTTATTCTGACAAGAATCCAATAAGGACAAAAGATTCTCTAATTGAGAGATATTCTTCTCATTACATATTTTACATAAATCATAGAAAGGACGTAACAAGAAAGTAAACTTCATCTCTGGAAAAAGATAACCATTATACATAGCCGTGGAAGAAAAGAACGTCACAATTTCCTTAAATTTCATATATTGCAAATAGTACTCGACTGGTATATTCATCTGAGCAGACAATACATGAAAAGCCAAGTGATATTTCCTTGCTATCTTGATTACAGCTTCTCGCTCTTCTTCTTGTTCACGAGGATGAAATTTGATAAATAGAATCGAAGTACTATCCAATGTTGAAAAATAGCCTTCAACAACCTGTAAATACAAGTTCAGATTACCCAACGACTCATAAATATTCTGGGACATAAATAGAATGCAATTTTCTATATCAGAGAATTTAGTAACCTCGCCATCCAGGAATTGTGCCAAATCACTAGAGAACAATCTTTCTACACGTATTTGCTTATCAAAATCTTCATGATAATAAGGTACCACACTATAGCGAAGGTCAATCGGCAATTCAGAAAATGGTAAATCTTTTAAAAAACAGTAAGTAGCAAAACGAAAATGATAAATAGGCAAATAATAAAAACAATCGAAAAAGATCGCTAATAACTTGTTCAATAAATAACCGCCCTTTCGTGGATGAATTTGAAAATTATAATGACTAGATCCCTCTTCAAAAAAGACTATTCGATACCCCTTCTTCTTAAATAAATTTGCCCCAAACTTACAGGAAAAATTATTCATATCACCTAGAAATAAAGTATCAATTCGATGTGCCTTTAATAGAGAACATATTTCTTTATATCTTCGGAATGCACGTAGTGCCGTTTTTAATAAATGACGTTTTTCTATTGCAGCCCATCCTGCGACATCCGGCATAAGAACACTTTCCATCCACATAGATGGAATAATAGTCAAACGATAGGTATCAAGAAAATGCTTATTTTCTCCTACATAACCACACAACATTACATTATCAGTCAATTTTTCCTGATTGATAATTTGTTGCGCAATTAACAATTCAAGGGGAGTATGAATAAAAAAAAGATTTGCCATAAGATATTACAATGATTTTACAAACGGTAACTTAGCCACATATTTCTTTACATAAGTCCGTTCTGGCAAATTCAATCCTAACCAATAAATACATATACCAGAAGAAATGCAAGATGTAATACATACTACAATTAAACGATAAAAGTCATCCTCCTCCATCATTACATAACATATTAATGGTGGCAATGAAGCTATAATTAGGACACGATAACTGACAAAAACAACTTTCCATAAGTACTGACGCACCGGTAATGCTACAAATTTGTGAACAAAGTACAACCTAGGGAAAAAACAAAGTATTGAAACAAGAATGGAAATAACAAAAGGTATTTCCGGGTATTCTGCAACTTTTAATGCCCAATATGATAATGGAACAACCAAAAGCAACAAAGAACTTACCCATATTTGATATTGCCGAATTCTCCCTGAAGCACCTATAGCCGTATCTAAAGGATTATTAAATATATCAATAGTCAATTCTATTATAACTAGACGTGTAAATAATATGCTATACTCCGGTGCTTTTCCTAACCATAGATGTAGTATATAGGAAGTTTCTATTAACATCGGAACAGAAAAAAACATAATTAGAAAGAATGCCAACTTAGAACTCATGAACACTAAATCCATCATTTCTTTATGATGTTCAGAAGAATACAGCTTTACAACTTGTGGAGATACAGCATTATAGAAGTTTACCCTCAAACCATTTACCGCAGCTTGCATTTGAAAAGCAATACCTCGAGCAGCATTTATCCCAGGATTAAAGAATAAATTAATTAATACATTCAACCCCTGACCTCTCATAGCACTTACCAGATACACCAACATATTCCAGAGTGAGAATGAGAGAATCTCTCTCATTTTCGACATATTACAATAAAAAGTTAACCGACATTCCTTAAAATGCTTTCTACTATAAAAAACATAGAACCCACTAATAACAACTTGCGAAAAGAGCATTAACAAAGCATACATTTTCAATTTATCAGAGCCCACAACTTCTAACAAACATACTACGCCTAATTTCAATGATACTTCAATTATAGCAACATAGGCATACACAGTCATCTTCTCATTTGAAAAAATCGAAGATACATAAGGAGTGGTCATTGTAGATACTATAAAAGATAAAATAGCAGATTGATAGACCCAATTAGCAGAAGATATTCTATCACTAGGTATCGTCATTTGAGTATTCAAGAACCAGAGCCCAATGGTTTCACATAACAATAATACCAAAAAAGCAATTCCTATATATGCATACATAGATACATTAAAAACTCCTTTTAATGCACCATAATCTCCACGTCCTAACTCAAAAGAAAGATAACGCTGGGAAGCGGATGCCATTGAACTGGCAACAAATGATAACAAAGAAACAGCACCGCCTACTACATTGTATATTCCATAATCTTCTACACCTAATATATTCAATACCATTCTAACAGTATATAAACCTACTCCTAAGGTTAGAACCATACGAAAATATAAAACGATCGTATTTTTAGTTATCTGTGTATTTTGAATTGTAACAGGCATAAGTAATTATACGAATATTAATCTATTATAAGATCTCATTTTTAATAGATCTAGACCATCATAAGGTACTATCTATTGTCCTATCAAATACACCTTATTAATAATATCGTTGAGTTGTTCCTCTCCAATAATAGTCTCAACAAACTCACGAAATACCCCTTCGCCGCCTTTCTTACTGAGAGGAATATTAGCGAGATGCCTCACATAGGATGGGGCAGATGTAGGTACACCAGCGAAGCCAACCTCTGAGAGGACTTCCATATCATTAAGATCATCTCCTATATAAGCTACCTCTGCGAGGGTGATAGAAAGTTCCGCACAGAGTGACTTAACGATACTTATCTTGTCTTTTGCACCAAGGTAGCAATAATCAACCTTCAACTTATCCGCACGTCGCTGTACAATTTCGGTATTCTCACCTGTGATTATACCTACAGGTATATGCAGAAAATGAGCGAATAGTACACCAGCACTATCGTAGGTATTAAACTTTTTCAGTTCGATGCCAGTTGCATCGTAATACATACCACCATCAGTCCACACGCCATCTATGTCAGTAAGAATAAGTTTAGGTAGCATATTGTAATTTATTACCATGCAGTTTGACCACCATCAACCATTACATTAATACCAGTTACATACTTTGATGCACTTGAAAGCAAATATACCATAGCACCTACAAGGTCTTCTGGATAACCAATTCTGCCAAGCATTGTTTTGTATGCAAGTCTGTCTTTAAAGAGTTGATTCTCTTGAACCTTCTCATGTGGGAAAGAACCAGGACTAACACTGTTAGCTCTAATACCATATTTAGCAAGATAAGATGCGCAATACTTTGTAAACTCTACTGTGGCAGCTTTGCCTGCACCATAGTTAGGAGTGCTATTGAACGGAGTATCAAAATATGTACGAGGATCAGGAGCACCAGCTGCATAAAGAGAACCTATGTTGACAATAGAACCATCGCTACACTTCTTCATATAAGGTATTACTTCTCTTACAGTGCGGAAAGTATAGCCAATTGTACCTTCAATACCCTTCTTCCAGCATTCGTCATCCATGGTCTCAACGTCTGTTACCACACCAGCACCAAGGTTTGCCGCCATAGTAATAAGGTTGTGGATTACCCCCTGCACTCCAGCAGCTTCTTTTAGAGTATCCTTAATAGCTTGAGTATCATTCAAGTCACATTCAATATAATGAATACGACCTGCATATTCATCGCAATTGAGTTCTGCAATTTCATTGATTTTGTAATCAACAACGTAAACATTTGCGCCAAAAGCGCATAAGCCTTTTACAATTTCTTTACCAAGATAGCCACAACCACCAGTTACAACTGTAGTTCTGCCATCGAGTCTAAACATGTTTTTATAGTCCATGATAATTCTGTTTTAAATATAACCTTTTGAAAGTTTTAATGATTCAAATGCCTTTTCAGGCGTATTGACATTCTCTATGCTCTTTTCGCTTGTAATCAAATCAATAAAGTAAATCATCTCATTCTGATAGAAATTGTCTTCAACTTCAGCATAATTTTCAACGACTCCAGTCACCTTTGATTCGCAACTGCACTTGTTAAAGTCTACCACGATTACATCGTCTTTAGTATACAATTCTGTGAGTCTGTTACGAACGCGACCAAAATAATCCAAGTGTACCTCAATAATCTTATCTCTATATTCAAAAATGTAAGTGGCTAAATCGCAAGCTTCCATTTCAAGATTGGAATACTTGCCAGCAACACGAAGAACTTGGATTGGTTTGCCAAACAAAGCTACCATATAATCAATCTCGTGTAACAAGTCAATATCTACACCACCACCCTTGTCTTTGAAGCAACGAAAGCTCTTTCTATAGTCTCGTTCCTTTTGCCATTCAGGCATATAGCTGGAGAATATAATTCGTGCAGAAAAAACGTCATTGGTATCGACACACTCTTTTAATTTATTAAAATAGTAAGTGAAGCGAATAGGCGCTGCTACATAATAGATGCTTTTGTTACTCTCCGGCTTAATATCCTCAATATTATACGATAGGTTTTCGAATATTGGCTTTTCAATGAACATGTGGTCACAGATAGCCTTGTATTGCATAATGTTTTCATAATGAGTAGAAGTGACGTCAGTTATAAACAAAACATCATAGTGAGAGTCCAAATCCTGCGGATTGCGAATCTCTTTTCTAATTTTCTGCTGTAATTCTTCAGAAAGCACTCTGTCACTATATCTAATAACATCAATAATAAGCGATAAACCTCTCTGGGGACAAATTTCTATTAAATTATTGATATGTCTTGAACCAATGGAGCCTACACCAGTAAATAAAGTTTTTATTTCTTTCGACATAATAAATCGTATTTTAGTTCCGCTATCTTCCAGTCCTCTATCGTGTCGATATCTTGTGATTCTAACTCATTAATAATAAATGGAAGCGTATGCTTAGTGTAGAGTTTCTTATCTCGTAAAAGAGCGTATGTTTTGAACAAGAAGAATTGACAGCTATCGTGGTATATCTTTTGCAAATCCTGCGACCTTGCACTATAATTCTCAGGATGCAACATCTGCATCTCTCCATTTTCTCTGATTATCATACCTCGCTGAGGCGGATAAGAGTAAACCTCTATAGTTGATATTGATTCTGCTGTGCTACTATTACAAAGCTGCTCATATGCAAGTTTCAGATTCTTTGTTTGTAGAAGAGGATCTGTTGCAAATACGCACAATACATAGTCAAATTCTTCGCCTATCTTTTTATAATCATTTACAACTTCAACAAGAACATCGGCTACACCAACATAGTCATTCGAAGTTTCTTTACTTCTAAAGAAAGGAATTTTTGCTCCGTACTGTTTTGAGATCTTTGCTATCTCTTCGTCATCAGTCGACACCATAACTTCATCTGCAATACCACTTTCAATTACAGCCTGAATAGAATAGGAGATAATCGGCTTTCCCTTAAACAAAGCAATATTCTTGTGTGGGATTCTCTTGCTACCACCTCTTGCTGGAATAATACAAAGTACTCGACTCATAAATCATAGTTATTATTTCAAATATTCTTTATAGACAATTTCATTTTCTGCAATATCAGTTTTTGCAACCTTGCCAATTACTCTATCCCGCTCATCCCACTTAAATCCATCACCTGGGCTAAGCATATGCAGATCATTTTCAAAAATAGTCTCTCCTTCCTTTATTAAACGATTTGTAGCAATAGAGCGTTCCAACTTATACTTTGAAGAAGCAACACTTTCTTCAATAAACAAACCTTCCACGCCAAGCCCCATTTCTGTATATCGAATATCTCGAAGCATACGATTTACGCCATCTGGACCAAGAGATCCAGCTTGATCTGTACCCTTCATACGTCTATCAATCGTGACATGCTTCTCAATAATCTCAGCACCCATACCAACAGCTGCAATTGGTGCTGAAATACCAATGGTATGATCAGAGAAGCCAATGGTATACTGATCATAGTTCTTTTTCAAATATGTAATAGTATTCAAATTGAGGTTTGCAGGATGAGTCGGATATTGAGAAACACAGTGAAGAATAGATATATCTTTGTGATACTTAGATATGAGCTCCAAAGCATTATCCAATTCTCTCTTTCCAGCCATACCTGTAGAAAGAATGATAGGAATCTTTGTCTCAGCCAATGCTTCCAAAAGTGGGAGGTTCGTGAGATCTCGGCTTGCAACCTTTAATTTATCAGGAATAAACAACTTTAACATTGAGAGACATCCCTTAGCACACAAAGTCTCAATAAAATCAAGGCCACACAATTTAGCATACTTGTAAACTTCAAAATGCTCTTCATCAGAAAGTTCTAGAAAAGCACGATGTTCGCCATAGGTTCTACCAAACGAGTTCGGAGTATCGTAGATACGATTCATCTGCGAGTTCGTCAACTCCTCTGTCAAATCACGTTTTGTCATTTTTACAGCATCCATCGGCTGTAATTGAAGACCAAAAGCCTCTTCTTTAATTGGACGAGAGATAAGCTCCACAATGAGCTTCGCAATGTCAACAGATCCATTGTGATTCTGCCCAATTTCACCAATCACATAAGTATGTTTCATAAGTAAACACTCACTATATGAGTATAATATTTTAACGGTATTATAACTCAATTTGAGTGATATTTCTAATTAATAATTAAGTTATTTTACAATACTCATCGGCAAAAGTGCCATATAATAATCCGTTTAGTCGGATACTTATTTCGTAAAAACATTCGCAACATATTTAACAGGAAGTAGTCTATTGCAAATCAAGGACTTATAATAAGTTTATTTCATCTCTATTAAAAGTCACCTATAAAAAAGATTTTATCTTTTTCAGATTATTATAATGATTCACATCTCTATATCGAATTATTTTTGCCGGATTTCCACCAACAATAGCACAAGGAGGTATATCTTTAACAACAACAGAACCTGCTCCTACAATTGCCCCCTCACCTATAGTAACATTACCAACAATAGTCACTCTATTACCTAACCAAACATTATCCTCAATAGTAATTTTTTTCAAAATAAAAGTATTATCATAAGGGATAGCATTACCAAAATCAAAATTATGATTTGAAGTTATTATCATACATTCTTTTCCCGAATGAAAGTTATTTCCAAAATGCACAGTCCCATTACCTAAAACTTGCATCCCGTTAAAATTACAATTATCACCCAAAAATATTTTCCCTTGAAAGATACACTTTGCATTTACTTTTAATCCTGTACCACATGATTGAGATATATGCCTAGCACAACGTGTATATTTATATGTATACCATTTTTCTTTAGCAATAGAAATTCTCCGTCGACTTTGCTTATAGAACTCTTTTATGAGCAACTGAAAATGATCTACAAAATATCTTATTCTCATTGCATCCAATATTTATATTTTTTTAGATAACAATTATAAAACAAAACCGGCAATATACTTAACGAAGTAGTCAATACGATCCGAATCAAAACTATCACGTATGAATTTCCAATAAAAGCCATATCAGCAGCAGAAGGAAAAAAGGTAAACACAAACATCTGCAGTAGAAAAATCTCATAAGAACACTTCCCCATCAGACAAAACAAAGACTTTAAATATCTGCTTGACCATTGATAAATTTTATGAAGCAAGTAAACAAATAAATAAGCGACATAAAAATAACATACCCAGTGGCAAATTTTCCAATCGTTATTAAAGAATAGGGGTTCTAGATTAATACTAGTATACGTAAACATCAGAATAAATAGAATACTTATAAAAGATAAAAGTATTGTTCTCTTATTTATTTCTATACCGCTAATCGTCCATATATATCCTAGACAAATTAAATACACATACCTTATAGCTAAAAGTCTATATAATCCTGCCGGAATATGAATATAGGTACACAACATTTCTAAAGCGACGCATAACACAGTAAATATTAACAACAAATACCCCCCCCCTAATTCGTTGATTCACAAATCCAACAATTGGTAAAAGAAAGAAAAACTGCACATAAATCCATACATAATATGATCCAGGGCCTATCCCCCCGGACAATATTGCATTTTTTATAGTAACAATAGGATTCTTTTGTTGAAAAAATATTAGCAACAACAATTGTATTACAACAAGTAATAGAAAAGGTTTGAATATTCTATGAAATAATTTTTTCAAGTCATAAGACACCGAAATATAACCAACACCTTTCTTATAAGAGTGAAACACTTGTACAAGAAGAAAAAGTGGAACAGCCTGTGCTCCCCATAATGAAAATAATATATATTCTTGCAATGGAAGACAATGAGCTAATATAACAAAGAGTATACTTACTCCTTTTAAATAATCAATGAAAGGATCATATCCCTCCTTACTCAACAAGATAGTCTTATTGACTAGACGAATGTTCACTATATTATGATATTTGGCAACTTAGACAAAAAATAATAAATTGATAGCAATATCACTTTATGACTTAATATTGCTCCTGTATCTTAAAGCAAATTTCAAATAGCTGTTGTTTCAAAAATGAAGGTGAAAGAACTTGAAGAAGTTTTCTAGAACGTCCTAAAACAGATTGCTTCTGAACTTCGTCCTCCGAATTTGCATACATTGACACACTGTATCCCATCAAAATAGCTAAACACAAAGCTGCCTCCTGCTCCACTGTTTCACCTCGCTGAGGATAAAGTTCATTAATCAAATCATGAATACTTTTATTCAATTGAGCTAAATCATCAGAATACACATATCCCATATTACTCCCATCAGGAAGCAATAAATGTACGGAATTCAACAAACGATCAATCTTCTCTTGCAAAAGAATAGCATTCATCCCGCTTTATCGACTTAAACAGCTACAGTTATCGGTTCAACATACCCGATAGGCATATCAACACAAGCACACCCCAGCATATTCAAACGAACGGCAATCTTACTTTTACCATCCACATTAACTAGTTCGCCAACAAGACCTGTCAGAGGTCCTTTAATCACACGAACCTGTTCGCCACGAGCCAAAGGAGAACTGTTCATGCTAACTGATTCTGCGGAATAATCAAGCATGAAACGGAAACGAGCCATTTGCTCGTCAGGAATTACAGCAGGACTACTCTCACCGCGCATCACCATGTAACGGCTGACAGTAGAAAAACTCAGAACTTCCATACGTTCCTTTGGGTCGACATGTACAAAGACCATCATCGGAAGTAAAACGGAGGTGATCATCTTACGACGGTCGCTCCATTGGTGGAGTTCTTGTTGAACGGGAATGAAATTCTCTATTCCCATCTTGTCCAAACGTTCGGAAACCTTCTTTTCATGGTGCATCCGAACCAAAGCTACATACCAGCGTTTTGAGTGTGCTACGCCTTCCCCTGTCCCATAAATAGGCCCAG
>OLIS01000865.1_pt1 | contig 23277 bp, 21 predicted proteins | sample 1601351 | NCBI WGS metagenome assembly OLIS01 (sample SAMEA2452122, study PRJEB22498) | human gut metagenome | biome: human feces; feature: human gut; material: feces | place: Australia | collected 2012
CAAATTTCAAAGTAAAAAAGTAAATTGGATACACAAGATATCTTAAAAAAGGTTCACTCGGCTGCAGATTTGACAGGCCAAGCCAATCACCTGGGAGCAACCATCCAAGCCGACATCGTAAAACAAAAACTCCCAACAGTAAACGGGGGATTCACGGCACTCAAATTCGGGAAAACTAACGAGAAAGTTTACACCGAACTCACGTCCTCCCACCCGATAGATCTCTGCCGTTACCAAGTGGCTAACAGCTACATGGGGCGCATTGGACTGATCAACTCCGGAGGAGAATCCAAAGGAGCATCCGACTTAAAGGAGGCTGTCATAACAGCCGTAATTAATAAACGAGCCGGTGGAATGGGACTTATCAGCGGACGAAAAGCTTTTCAGAAACCAATGAATCAAGGAGTTGAATTACTACATGCCATCCAAGACGTTTATCTGGATAAAAATATCACGATAGCCTAACAGGAGAAGCAAAATACTCCACCTTCTGTTTTTTATTTCTATCTTTGTGAAGAAGACATAACCCTTGTTCACCATGGATGAAAGAGTGCTCAACAAGCTAAAAATACTCGCTGAATCAGCGAAATATGATGTATCCTGTGCATCTAGTGGGACCTCTCGCTCTCATAGAAAAGGACAGATCGGCAGTGCAGAAGGTTGGGGTATATGTCACAGCTTCGCAGAAGACGGACGCTGTATCTCCCTGCTGAAAATCATGCTTACCAACAGTTGTATATACGACTGTGCCTATTGCATCAATCGCAGGAGTAACGACCTGCCGAGAGCCACGTTCTCCGTCACGGAACTTGTGAACCTGACAATAGAATTTTACCGCCGGAACTACATCGAAGGACTTTTCCTCAGTTCCGGTGTCGTGCGCAATCCCGATTATACCATGGAACGCCTCGTGAAGGTAGTGAAAGACCTCCGGCAAGTGTACCGCTTCAATGGATATATTCACTTGAAAAGCATCCCCGGTGCCAGTCAAGAACTAGTCAACGAGGCAGGTTTATACGCGGATCGTATGAGTGTAAATATCGAAATTCCCAACGAACAAAGTTTACAACTTCTCGCTCCGGAGAAAGATTTTCAAAGTGTGTTCACCCCCATGCGCTACATTCAACAAGGAATGTTACAAAGTGCCGAGGAACGAAAAAAATACCGTCACGCTCCCCGCTTTGCTCCCGCCGGACAAAGTACGCAAATGATCGTGGGTGCAACTTCCGATTCGGACAAGGACATTCTACATCTCACTTCCGCACTTTACAAACGCCCAAGCATGAAAAGAGTGTATTACTCGGGATTCGTCCCCGTTAACGGGTACGACAATCGTCTACCGGCCTTGAAACAACCGCCTCTTGTGAGGGAAAACCGATTGTACCAAGCCGATTGGTTACTCAGATTTTACAACTTCAAAGTGGATGAGATCGTGGATGATTCCTATCCTGATCTTGATTTAGAAATTGATCCCAAGCTGGCGTGGGCCTTACGCCACCCGGAAGTTTTCCCCGTGGACATCAACCGGGCCGACTATGAAATGCTGTTACGGGTTCCCGGCTTGGGTGTGAAATCTGCCAAAATGATTCTCACCGCTCGTCGCTATTCCCGTCTAGGTACTTCACACTTGAAACAAATCGGTGTCGTTCTGAAAAAGGCACAATATTTTATTACGTGCCACGAACTCCCTACCCGGACTGTCAACGAGCTAAAACCTGAGAATGTAAGACGTATTCTAACACAAAGAAAAGCAACCAAAATCGATGACAACCAACTAATCATCCCGTTTGTTTATTAAATGAGGACAGCCTTGTGCGGTTGGAATCTAAAATCGTAAATCTAAAATTAGTATGCTTATATTCCGGTACGACAAAACTTTCGAAGGACTGTTAACGGCGATTTTTGACGCTTATAGCATGAAAAGATTCCCCGATATATTATTAGCAACAGAAGAAACACCACCTCTATTTTATGATGAAATTATCGCAGTTATCACTGACGAAGAAAGAAGTAATCGGGTATGGAAAGGACTTCAAAAAAAATTGTCGGCTTCAGCTCTTGCCAGTCTTACAACTTGCTGGTTATCTGAAATCCAGGGAATAGACCTCGTACTATTTCGCTACATTCGCAAAGCTATCGACGCACCTCGTTCCATAGAACTGAACTTCGGTGATCCCGATGTGCTGGAACTCTCCAAAGTCTGGAAGAAAGTTAACAATGAACGGCTACGAATCATACAATTCCTCCGTTTTCAAAAAGCAGCAGACGGGACTTATTTTGCTGCCCTAAAACCCCTGTACAACGTAATCTCACTTGTGATTCCCTACCTGCAAGACCGTTTTGCCGATCAAAAATGGCTACTCTACGATCTCAAACGGGAATATGGCTACTATTACGACCTGTCCACCATCACCGAAGTCCATTTCGAACAAAAGGAAGGCCACCTCCATTCCGGCTTCCTCGACGAAAGCATCATGGATCAAGATGAAAAGCTTTTCCAAAAACTCTGGCAGACTTATTTCAAGGCCATCACCATCAAAGAACGCTCGAATCCGAAACTACATCGCCAAAACCTTCCCTTTCGTTTCTGGAAATACCTACCCGAAAAGAAGGGGTAGTCCCCTTATCCATTTTAATTTGGTCGGCACAACACCTAATGCCCACAACAATACGGCACAACACTCGTATCACCCCAAAAACTGGATACAATCATGTTGTTCCGGTTTCGGATTATCAAGATACGCCCGCTCCCTCGGGGTAAATTCATCTTCAATATGATAAACCTCCGTCACTTGGTTCACGTAATCCAATACCTCCTCCCGATCCTGCTTCTCCGACAGCAACACCTCTGAATACAAAGCCACAGACCGACGAGCTACCATCTCCGGGTTCTTTATAACAGCCTCGCTTCCACCACCTCGCAAGGTAAATGCTCCATATAAAGAACTCCTACCTCTTTCAAACGAACTATCGAACGCTCCCGACGTGCCAGATCGACATCCCCGGCTTCCAGGCGATCCACTTCCAACAAATCAGCACTTGCCACAGAACGGAACGTCTCATACTCGCTTTCCCCCTTCACAGAAAAAGCAATTTCCCCTTACCGTCAAAAAGACTTCATACTCGGATTTCGTTGTTTATCCATACATCAAATCACGTCCCACTCCGGTTGAATTCCTAACAACCAATTAAAAGCATGATTTCGGTGCATTGCAATATCGGTATCAATATTTCGAGGCATTTTCTTTTTCTTATCCATAGCTTCTATACACGCCAAAAGATAATGCAAGGTAACATCAGCTTCATCCATGATTACCCTTCGCCCCTTTCGATCAGGGAATCCAGTTTCCCAATCAATTTTAGACGAAGCCGCATAAAACGAATCCATTACTTCCAGCATTTTTACCACCTCGCAATGCTCGGAAGGGAATGACAGATTCTCGATCAATCCCAGACTCCACATGAAAACATTACATTCCTCAAATTGCCAAAAAAAACGCAGATGATCATTCTCTTTATTATTTTTCGAAAATAAATAATCCTTTTCCTCCTGTACACAATTTTTAAGAGGCTCGAATCCATCTTCTTCCATATCGTGAATCTGCTTCCACCACGTTTCCACACCTTCCTCACCGAAATTCAATGCACAGAATGCATAAGAACCGGTTGAAACAATGGCCATAATTCGACCTATCACGCTCTCTTCTATTCTAATCCCATAACGCCTATAATCTACTTCCATCGGTTCCAGATTTTCAAAAGCCACCTTCTCATCCTTCAAACGTTTCATTGTACGAACCCGACGTTCTTTGTTTTCGCTATCATCCGTCATGAAAAATTTCTTCATAAAGAAATCCGTGTTAATCATAGGAGCATACGTGCCAAGGTCGCTCTTTCCCTCGTCATTAAACACTAATTCCCGTTCCCCCGAGTAAAAACTCATGTCCGAGAAAAGCAAAAGTCCTTGTAATTTATTCGCCAAATGGAATAACACATCACACATCATGTCCTCTCGACTCTTGTCACCACGCTTATATTCAACTTTCAACACTGTGGTAAACACCTTGATTTGAAAAAGCAAAGAACTTTTCACCTCCTCTTTTTGAGTCGGGACACGCTCAAAATAAGACACTAATTCAGACACATGTTTGCTCACCTCCTCGGGTTTACGCTCTTTGTCAAGCAATTGACACTTCACCTCACTTCGATCATTCAACACGTATTTCCAACAATACCCATCAAATTCTTGTGAATGTATAGAACAATCAAGCATTCTATTTAATTCAATGGCCACTTGCCCTGAATCTCCAGTCACACAATAAAAATACACGCATTCATTATCCATAAGTTTGCACATTTAAAATTTCACTAAAGATAGTAATTAATTCAATCAATCATGCAAACAAATAGCAATACAGCTTTATTTTCGAAAAATAAACACCTTTATACATTCTCTCGCACCCGAAAACATTATTCTCGCTCCGGTAAAATTTCTATCCAATAACCATCCGGATCATTGATAAAATAAAGTCCCATATCCGTGTTCTCGTAGCACACGCAATCCATCTGTTTGTGATAGGCCCGGACGGCATCATAGTTTCCTGGAACACGCATACATAGATGGAACTCCCCTTCACCCAAGTCGTAAGGCTCCTCACGATCCCTCAACCAAGTTAATTCCAACAAGAAACCTGTTTTCTCTTCTCCCATATACACTAAAATAAAAGAACCATCCGGAGCTTCCATCCGACGCACTTCCTTTAATCCCAACGCTTTCTCGTAAAAGCGAATACTCCTATCTAGATCAAGTACATTAAAATTGAAATGATCAAATCTACCCTTTACTTCCATATATTAATTTTTGATTTATGATTTTAGATTGAAAAAATTTACCCATTCTAAATTTTAAATTCTTCTCCCCTATAAGTCAATTCCACGAAACACACGCCCCGACTTTCCGCGTATTCTCGAAAAGCATTGGCACAAGCATACTCCTCATCGAAATGCATCGGGACAAACATCCCCACACGAAAACGATCCACGAATTGCTTGGCTCCCAGCATGTACTCCTGCCCTAACCGAGGATCAACGGGAAACATCACAAGATCCACCCGGTTTGTTCTCCGGGCAAGTATTTCCAATTCCGCCAAATAAGCGTTTTCCGCCTCACGAACCTCCCCTTCCGTCGATTCCTCCTTCCAATGCCAATTATTCAAATCTCCGGCATGAAAGATCAATTTCCCATCCAGCCGCAAAAGGAAAGAAATACCTAAATCCGTTGATCCGAAGGCCTCTACCTCCAACACCCCATCAGACCAGATATCGCCTCGTGATAAATAACAAGCATCATTTAATCGAGCCAACCCATTTTCAAGAATATCTTTTGAAAAAACATACTGAATATCCGGATGCATATCCCTCCACTCCAGCACCTCCGGGTTAAAGTGATCAGCATGAGAATGAGAAGACAACACGTACAATTTTTCAGGTCGTTTGAGCAACTCATCGTGTACAAGACCCACCAACGGCCGCAGTGCCGAGTCTTTATAATAATCAATGATTACAGTAAAACTCTCTCCTACCAAAGCAAAACAACTATGGTATATATAAATTAATTTCATCTTATTCCTAGTCTTTCAATTATATACGAAACACTCCTGTCACAAGTTACTTCTTTTTAAAGATCAAGTGTTCCATGATCAACACGGTAATCACTCCCATCACGAAACCATTCCCCACGATTGGCTTGAACAAAGAAGGTATCAAATTCAACACCTTCTCCGGGGCAAACGATAACAACAGGGCTACCATCAACGGTAATCCCACGACTACCCCGCTATCAAAATCCGTGATCGCCTTCTCTCTTACCAACATCTGTAAACCAGCAGCCAATTGCGTCGCCATCAAGTAAAGCAAAATTGCCCCCATCACCACACCTGGTATCGTCACCAACATCCCCACAACAGAAGGGAAAAAAGCACACAAAATCAATCCGACCCCAGCAGGTAATAAGGTATAGCGAGAAGCACACCCTGTAGCAGAAATCACGCCCGGACTCATGGAATAATCGACCGGGCCAATCACCCCGAACAATCCGGACAGCATGTTCACCACTCCCACAATCCCAACTCCCCGTGTTGTACGCCGATCCATATGATCAGCTTGTAACATATGTCCAACGGCCTGTATCGAACCAAGCTCATTCACAATCAAAGCTATATAACAAAACAAGAATGCCAAAATCGTCCCCGCCTCAAAATTCAACGGAAAGTTTAAAACAATCGCTTGTTCCGGTATTATCTCGACTCCCGTTGAAGGCAACATCGGCAAACCAAACACCCCGTAATACACCAACACGCCCCCTACTATTCCCCATAACACCGTGGTTGACTTCCATATTCCCCGCAACAATTTATTCCCGATCACTAAAGCCAGTACCATCACCAGCGTGAAAAACATATTAAACAAGGCACGTACCGCATCTCCCAACACCAGTTTCAAAATCACCGGTGTCAGCGTGAACGCAATCAAAATCAAGATCACCGTAACAATGCGGGGCGTAAACACGAACTGCAACCTCCCCAGTAATCCACTATATGCTAAGATGGTCAGAATCAAACCTCCGACCATAATACCTGTGTAAACGGCAGGAATCCCCGACGACACCGTGGACAGAATCCCAATCAACAATACTGATGCCGGCCCGATTATCAACGGCAATCGATGTCCCCATAGCACTTGTACAATCATAGCTATTCCTATGACTCCAAACAACTTTTGTAAATAAAATGTCTGCTCGGCCACATCCGTGTAATGAAGTTGCGACACGATAATCCCCATAATTACCACGCAAGGCAGAGAGACGATCCACCACTGCAACCCGTACATCAACATAGGCAAAATTCCCGGCTTATCATTCAACTCGTATTTCATATCTTTCGAATTTATGTATGTAAAGTTACATATTTTCCCGAATCTGACATCTGAAGTACGGATACCTAATAAAAATTAAAGTATCCCTTTCAACTTTTCGGGCAACCTCGGCATTGCTCCCGCTTGACCACAAACAAAAGCGGAAACCTCTACTGCCAAACGATGAGCCTCTACCATTGATTTCCCTTTCAAAATAGCAGCACAAAATGCTGCAGTGAAAGAATCCCCTGCACCCACCGTGTCTACCACCTTCACATGAGGGGTATCTAGAAATGACCGTGTATCACCTGAAAACACGTAACTACCCTGCTTCCCACATGTAAGTATCAACACCTTCAAATCAAACCGCTTCATCATCTCCCAACACTTCCCCTCAATCGATTTCTCTGATAATTCTAATAACTCAGACAAAATAACCAATTCTTCATCATTCAACTTCAATAGATTACACCGGACTAAAGAATCTTTCAAAACTTCCATCGTGTAAAAATGTTGACGAAGATTTATATCAAAAACTTTATATGCCTCCCCGGACATAGCATCCAAAAATCGGTTCAACGTTGTACGAGTCACCACATTCCGTTGAGCCAAAGATCCAAAACAAACACAACGAGTCTGACAAGCCAATCGATCAAGTTCCGGAGTATACGGCACGTTATCCCACGCCACGCTCTGTTTTATTTCGTAACAAGGAATTCCCCCTTCGTTCAGCGTAACTTCAACAGTACCCGTAGGGAACGGCACCCGTTCCACCCAATAACGTAGCCCCTTCTCATTAAAATTTTCCAGAATTTCATCACCCAACACATCTTCCCCCACAGCACTCACCACCCGACTATCAAAACCGAATTGCGACATATGATAAGCAAAATTAGCAGGAGCCCCTCCTATCCTTTTCCCTTCCGGAAACATATCCCAAAGGACCTCTCCGATTCCCACGATTATATCATTATTCATCATCACGTGTATTTAGTCATAAATGCATATACAAAAGAAAGCAATTGATATGAAAAAACAAACGGAACTATGAACAAGTTTTTTCAACTGCATGCTCCGATTTGGGGCCTGTACCACTCAAAGCAATAATACGCCACATATAAACAAAAAAATATTTTCTTCATAGCCTAACGTTCATATTGTGGAATTTCAGGATTATATTCCAACACTCTCGGCGGAATAGGTAGGATATAACGATTGTCATTAGGGGGTAAAATCCAAGTTTGACCATCCGCTTTACGCATAATCGTCTTCTGAAAACGTTTTTCCAAATTCAAACGTTTCAGATCAATGTAACGAGTCATTCCAGTAAATGGCATCTCTCGACGACGCTCATCCAAGACTATCATTAAAGCCTTATCCTTATTTTCAACTGAAAGTTGCCGATTATTCATAATACGAAAATCCCTCAGCCGATTGATATAATCCACAGCATTTTCCACAGAACCGATCCTCGCTTCACACTCAGCAGCAATCAACATCATTTCGGGTACTGAAAAACCGACATTCTGTACATGGTAAGGCCCATAAGTAAGTCTGTACTCAGCCGGAAACAGCAAATTATTCAAGCCGAAAACGCCTCTCTGAAATTAGAACAGGACAAAGATAAAACGTCAAATATCCGCTTTACCATTAATGGAACAGATATACACCAGTGGTTTCGACAAAAGCAACAAGAGTTTCTACTCTTCACTGGGATTAAGCTACAGGAACGACAGGAGAGGCGAGGGATAAAATTATAATTCTATTTCATTGTCTATTAAACAAAAGGTTGAGGTAAGTGAGTAATTTACCTCAGCTTTTTGTACCTTTGCTTATTATACATATTTTTAAAAACATGGATGAAAAATTAGTCGATAAAGAATATTTGCTTGAGAAATTGCCTGGCAAGTACGGTTGGACATATACGATTATTCCTGAAATTAGGCCAGACCCCAATGCCCCGTTCAATTGGGTGAAAGTACGAGGAACAATTGATCGTTATCAAATCAAAGATTACCGTTTAATGCCATCTGGGGATGTAATGCCATCTGGAAAGGGAGTTCTGTTTCTGGCTGTCAATGCTGAAATCCGCAAAAAGATACAGAAACAGGCAGGCGATTATGTCCACATTGTTTTATATCCAGACAATGAACCAATAGAAATCCCGAAAGAATTTTTGTTGTGCTTACAAGATGACATCGTAGCTTTGCAGTTTTTTAATTCGCTCATTGAAAGCGAACAATATAAATACATCAGGTGGATATATTCGGCAAAGGGGGAGCAGACCAAAGTTGACAGGATTGCCAAAACAGTAACCAAACTTGCAGACCGCAAGAAATTTGCAGACAAAGAATAATGATTACTATAAACCCAGATACACCGACCTTCTATTTTAATAGATGAGCCTACAATAAGTGCTGGTAAAAAAATACTATCTTTCTTTTTCTCGTCAGCACTATTTTTGCACTTTTGCAGTGAACAAATGAGTTATTTTGAAAGCAATGCAAAGCAGAGCACAGAAAATGAGTACAGTTGCTAAGTCATTACCTCAAATTCCATCAACCACTCAAATAGATTTTATTTGAGCAAGTTAGCTTTTCTTTCCAAGATTAGTGAAAAATCACGGAAATATAGAAATCCATAAAATAATGGTCGAACTTGACTCTTTATCTATATCCTTACTTCTGCTGAAAACGAAACTCGTCCACCATATCCAACAACATGCCCCCGTAATGTTCCACGATCTTTTTCCCGACCCCGGGAACTGCCAACAATTCCTTTGAATTCGTAGGTAATGTGTTACTGATTCCCAATAAAGCCTTCTGTTGCAACACCGTGTACACGGGCAATTTCAAACGTTCGGCCTCTTTATTCCTCCAGCTGCGAAGAGTTTCATACAGTTTCGGATGTAGTATATCGGAAGAAATTTCCACTTTCTCCATCCCGGCACGCTTCGCCTTGATCTTCACTTTCGGTGCATCAATTAACGCCTTCGCTTTGGCACGTAAATAATCTTTTACAGAAAAACCATCTTTGATCACTTTCAATGTTTCCAGTTTCAAATTCACCTCACCCCGGAAACGTTCCATATTTTGCTCCACCAACTTTCTCACCTCTTTGTTATCAATCTCCGGGATAGCCTCTTCCAAGAAATTTCCCAAAATAGCCATCGTATGTTCCCGAAAATATTCCGCTCCTTTCTTCACCCGTTCCGCGATCACCGAATCCTCCTCGTAATTTCCCTCTTCTGGCATCAACCGTTCCAACTGATTCTGAAACCGTTCAGCTACCGCTAACAACTCCTCGGCACATCTTGTGCCAGCTATCCGGTAACGTTCTACCCAATCGGGATATAATCGCCGCAACTGCTCATCCAACACCCGGTATAAATAATGTAAACGCCACCGGATCGTTTCGTAATCGAATTGTTCCAGCAACAATTCCCTGAAATAAGACTGCCGAGCCTGTTGCAACTCCTCTTTATTGGGCTCTTTCTGTTCCGCCTCCCGCACGAATTCATCTATTGCACCATCGCTTACCAGCGAACGCATAGTTACCGGAGAACTCAAAACAAGTCCCTCGAATGTCTTACAACGGCTCAACGCCACATACACCTGTCCGTGAGCAAATGCTGCATTGGCATCCACAATCGCCCGTTCAAACGTCAACCCTTGGCTTTTATGGATCGTGATCGCCCACGCCGTTTTCAACGGGTACTGCTTAAACGTTCCCTCCACAGTCTCTGTGATCTCCCGAGTCTCCTCGTCTAACGTGTATCTCGTGTTCGTCCATTCCTCCGGCGTCACCTGAATCTTCAGACCATCCTCTTTTCCGACCACCTCGATGGAACGATCATTAATAGCCGTAATTTTACCGATTTTTCCATTGTAGTAACGCTTTTCCGGTGATGAATCATTTTTCACGAACATCACTTGTGCGCCCTGTTTCAGCACTAACGTTTCCTCTGTGGGATAAGAATAAGTCGGGAAATTATCTTTCACCTCTGCCTTAAATGAATAAGCCCTAGTAGATAATTCTGCCATTTTCACGTCGTTAATCCTTTGTGCTTGATGGTTATGTGTTGTCAACGTGATATACCCCTCTTCATCCGAAGGCTTAAAGTCCGGTATATACCGCCGATTCAACATCCCCAACACCGCAGTATCCACCCGATTCTCCCGCACCCGGTTCAATAGATCCACGAACTCCCGATCTTGCTGCCGGTAAACGTGTTTCAACTCGATCATCACGTACCGAGTTGCTGCCAATGCCTTGCTGTGAAAAAAGAACGCCGATGCATAATGCTGTTTCAACAAAGCCCACTCGTCCTCTTTCACCACGGGAGCCAACTGCTGCAAATCACCGATCAGCAACAACTGCACCCCTCCAAAAGGCTCATTTTTAGATCGATAACGCCGCAACATATCATCCACTGCATCCAACAAATCTGCTCGCACCATACTAATCTCGTCAATCACCAGCAAATCAATCGTTTTGATAATATTGATCTTCTCCCGGTTGAATTTATGCGTGTAATGCAATTTATCCCCTTGTCCCACGACCTCCGTTACTCCCGGCACATAAGGTCCGAATGGTAATTGGAAAAAGGAATGAATCGTCACCCCACCCGCGTTAATCGCCGCCACTCCCGTGGGAGCAACCACAATCATTCTTTTGGGTGATCTCCGTTTCAATTCCCGCAAAAACGTAGTTTTTCCTGTTCCCGCTTTTCCCGTAAGAAACACGTTCACACCTGTATATTCCAAGAAATCATACGCCAATTCCAGTTGTGGATTACTTTCCATGGATCAAAAGTTTACACGAATTATCATTTCATTCGGCCTTCGCAGACACTCAATTTTTACAAAGGTATGAAAATAATCTGTTCCTATCGCAACAAAAGATAAATCTCTGACAAACCTGCCGATTTCATTTATACCTTCTAATATTTCCGTCTGTTTTTCAGGATTATTCTTCACAATATCCAGAGTATATACATCGAAAGCCACCTCGAAAAAGGTGGCTTTCAAATATCTGATCAATTCGATAAATTACTTTCCGGCACGAGCTTTATACTCTTTCAAACCGTCTTGCAAGAATTTCACGAAAGCATCCCGATCTTTATTATAACCTCTAGCAGGTTGCAACACATGCGGTTTCAATACTTTCTCGTTTCCCTTACGGCTATCTAACAAGATATAGTTCGGTTGAGCGTTTGACTCGAATTGCTTGATCTGGAAGTCTGTATTCTTCTTTCCAAGCGTATTTTTCTTCTTCCCGTCATACTCTGACACGTATACCTCTTCTGCTGGTAATTTGGTCTTATCGTCCACGTAAAGAGCCACGATAATATAATCATTCTTCAACATTTCAAGCACGCGAGGATCAGACCAAACACTCTGTTCCATCTCACGACAGTTTACACAACCGTGACCGGTGAAGTCAATAAACAAAGGTTTATCCTGAGCTTGTGCAGCCTTCAATGCTTGATCGTAATCGAAATAACCATCCAACCCGTGAGGCAAGTGTAAGAAATCAGAGTATTTTACAGGCTCGTTAGAAGCGGCACTAGCAGCTCCTTGTGTTCCCCCTACCTGCACGCCACTCTTCATAATCTCTTTCGCATTGTCACGTACAATACGGTTAATATCGAAGTCGATCGTTTCTTGCGGCGGGAAGTATCCGGCCAAAGCTTTCAACGGTGCCCCGAACATACCCGGGATCAAATAGATCACGAATGACATGGTAATAATAATCATGACCAAACGAGGAACCCCGATATAGGGTAAGTCGCTATCGTGAGCGAATTTAATTTTACCCATCAAGTACAATGCTTGTAACGTAAATACGGCTACCCAAATTGCGATGTAAACCTCACGGTCTAACAATCCCCAGTGGTAAGTCTGGTCTGCCACCATCAAGAACTTGAAACCAAGGGCAACCTCGATAAATCCTAATACCACCTTCACCGAGTTCAACCAACCTCCTGACTTCGGAAGATTGCTCAATTTTGAAGGGAAGAACGAGAAAAAACCGAAAGGTAAAGCCACGGCGATAGAGAATCCTAACATACCGACAATCGGACGCAATACAGATCCGCGAGCAGCCTCAACCAATACAGTTCCTACAATCGGAGCAGTACATGAGAATGATACCAATACCAACGTGAAAGCCATGAAGAAAGCTCCGATATAACCACCTTTATCAGCTTGTTTGTCTGATTTATTTACTAACCAAGACGGCAACACGATTTCAAATGCACCAAAGAAGGATGCAGCAAAAATCATGAATATAATAAAGAAGCAAATATTAGGCAGCCAGTTAGTACTCAACCAGTTGATAAATCCCGGTCCTAACAAGAAAGAAATAATCAATCCTAATGCGGTATAAATACCAATAATAGATAAGGAGAAGAAAATTGCTTTTGCCTTTGCTTTTGCCTTATTACTATCGCCGTGCATGAAGAAAGACACTGTCATCGGGATCATCGGGAATACACAAGGCATCACAACAGCCAGCAATCCACTACCGAAAGCAACCCAGAAAAATAACCATAAAGAATCATCCTCGGTTGCATCCTTCGTTTCATCGGCTGCAGCAACAGTTGCTTTTTCCGCACCTTTGTCACCCAATTCGATCGCAAAATCTTTCTCTCCCGGTACACAAGCACCTTCTTGGCAAGCTTGAAACTCAACACTTCCTTTCACAATCGTAATGGAAGGATCGGTAACTTTGATCTTTTGGGTTACGGTGTAATTATTTGAATAATACCACACATCGACTCCGAAAACATCATCATGCTTTTTATTGGGTTCACTCTCCTCGGCCGTTCCCACCAATTCGATCCCCTCTCCCACTTTCTCAATATTAATTGATGTAGGCATGGGACCGCCTGCCGGGGTTGACATGGAATAAACTGTCCACCCGGGTTGAATGGTTGCTTTAAAAGTTAAAGCGTATTCGTTATCCCCGGTTTTCTTTTGGGAAAACGTCCAACTTGTCGGGTCAGACATTTGAGCGAAAACCGAAAAGGTTCCCACGAACAACGTAAAAATCAACGTCAATAGTCTCTTTTTCATAAAAAATTATTTAATAAAACATCAATTTGCATGCTTCTCGAAATCGTATGCATTGTCACACAATGGGCGCAAAAGTACCATATAATTTGTTCTCTCACAAATTCATGGCACTATTTTAACATCGTTTTAAGACGGAATGACTAAACTGTAAGTAAAAACACCTACTCTAGTTCTATTTCTCTATTAAAACGATTAAAAAACTTATACTCGTAAATATAAAAAGAGGGCACTCCGATCACCTTCAAATGGATATGGTGCTTGAAAGCCCATTTCCTACGCAAAGACCAGAAACCTTTTTTCAAATACGCCTCTACAAAGGGGTGTACTTTCAATACCAGGTTTTTAATTTTTTTCTCCTCGACCAAAAATTCAAGTTGGTCCTCAATTTTATCAATTACCAGAACAGCAGCATCGGCCTTACCGGTTCCATGACACACAGGACAGGTTTCCGTCGTTGTCACGGTCATTTCCGGACGTACCCGCTGGCGAGTGATTTGCATCAACCCGAATTTACTCAAAGGAAGTATCGTATGTTTGGCTCGATCAAGTTCCATCGCCGAACGCATCTTATCGAACAACTTCTGGCGGTTTTCCGCTTGTTGCATATCAATAAAATCGATCACGATAATTCCTCCCATATCTCGTAACTGCAGTTGACGAGCCACCTCATCGGCAGCAGCCAAGTTTACTTCCAGGGCATTTGATTCCTGATCGTCGCCCAACTTCACTCGATTACCGCTATTCACGTCGATCACGTGAAAAGCTTCCGTATGTTCTATAATAAGGTAAGCCCCGTTTTTAAACGAAACGGTACGTCCCAACGAAGATTTGATTTGCTTATCCACTCCAAAATGATCAAAAATCGGCACCTCGGTAGATACAAATTTAACGATACCTTCTTTCTCCGGAGCTATCGTGCTGATATAACGCTTAATTTCTTTACTCAATGCTAAATCATTCACATAAATATTCTCAAACGAGGGATTCAATATATCCCGGAGAATAACACTAGTCCGGTCGATCTCTCCCAAAATTAACTTGGGAGGTTCTATATCCCGAAGGTGTTTGAATGCGGTTTCAAAACGTTCGACAAGTTCTGTTAATTCACTGTCAAATAGCTCGGCATTCTTGCCTTCTGCGACAGTTCTCACGATCACCCCGAAATTCTTGGGGCGTATACTTTCAATCAATCTTTTCAAACGCTTCCGTTCCTCGACTGATTTTATCTTTTGTGACACGGATACCTTTTCCGAAAAAGGCATCAAAACTAGGTGACGTCCGGCAATACTCAACTCGGAGGTCAAGCGCGGCCCTTTGGTGGAAATAGGTTCTTTGGCTACCTGTACGACAACATATTGGCCAACAGAAAGCACATCTCCTATCTTCCCGTTTTTACTGATTTCCGGCTCCAGCTTTAATTTGGCAACAAGCATCCCCTTTCGGGCTATACATTGCTTTATATAGCTATCCAAAGAATAAAACTGGGGACTGAGATCAAGGTAATGCAGGAAAGCATCCTTTTCATAGCCGACATTAACAAAAGCGGCATTCAAACCGGGCATGATTTTCTTCACTTTCCCGTAATAGATGTCACCTACCGCAAATTTAACGCTAGTCTTCTCCGTTGTCAACTCTACCAACCGCTTGTCTTTTAACAAAGCGATGACTACTTCTTCCGCTTTTACATCTATGACTAACTCAGTATTCACTACCTGATCTATTAATGTATTAATCAAAATAAACCTAAAGGCATAGCCCTTAGGTTTATACTCTCTAACTCACAAACGATGACTACTTCTTCTTGTGTCTGTTCTTTCTCAGTCTCTTTTTCCGTTTGTGAGTGGCCATCTTATGTCTCTTTCTTTTCTTTCCGCTTGGCATAATTTCACTCCTTTCTTATTTTACTTGATCTTTAACCTGGTTAACGAAACTCTTCGAAGGCTTGAACGAAGGAATAAAGTGTTCAGGAATCTTGATCGTTACATTTTTAGAAATATTACGAGCGGTTTTCTCAGCTCTCTTTTTTACAACAAAACTTCCAAAACCTCTTAAATATACATTTTTTCCATCAATAACAGAACCTTTGATTGCTTCCATAAAAGCCTCAACTGTAGTTTGTACCGCAGCTTTCTCGATACCAGTGGTTCTTGAAATTTCATTCACGATGTCCGCCTTTGTCATTTTCTTTAAGTATTTAATATTCAATATTATATTTCGTTTCTTCTAGATTTCAGACTGCAAATATATATCTTTTCCACAAACAATGAAACAAACTACCGCATTTTTGTCAATATTTTTTGCGTTCTATATATTTAATTGTCAACATAGGACACATACCCCACGCCACTTTTTTCAACAAATCTTTACCTTGACTGCTCCCTCATTTAAACTGACAACAATAAAGTTATCACTTGCTTCCGCAAGCAAAAATAAATCACGAATCGTAACAAGATGATATGAGGATTATTTTTTTTCTCCAAAATTATTCCGTACTTTGTGACAAATTTTAATCCATACATATATACATGGTAAACAAAGTTATTCTTATCGGTAATGTCGGGGCCGACCCGGACGTAAAATATCTCGAAGGAGGTATTGCCATTGCAAGGTTCAGCCTTGCCACGTCGGAAGTGTACAACAATAAAAATGGAGAACGTGTCACTCAAACGGAATGGCACAATATCGTTCTCTGGCGCAATCTGGCTCAGATAGCCGAAAAATACGTTCGTAAAGGAATGATGCTTTACATCGAGGGACGCATCAGAACTCGTTCCTGGGACGATCAGAACGGTGTAAAAAGATACACAACTGAGATTTACGGGGATAACCTCCAAATGCTATCCCGCAAACAAGATAACGGGGAGAAACCTCAAGACACTCACATGCCACAAGCTCCCGATTTAAGCGGTAGTGACGACAGTGACGATCTCCCGTTCTAAACGAAGAGATAAAAGTTATAAGATAAAAAATAAAAGACAGAAACTAATTGCTGAAAGCCGGATCCATTCGTTTGGAATCTTTTATCTTTTAGTTTTTACCTTTTATCTTTTATCTTTTAGTTTTTACCTTTTATCTTTTATCTTTTAGTTTTTATATGTATCTTTCGGCGATATTTAAGTTTAACCAATTATACAAATTTTGGACACAGATTATATTCCCCTTACCGGACAGATTTTTACAGGTACATTCACCTTCATCGATTTAATTTTCGTCATTATTCTATTGCTTTTATTATTATGCTCGGCATTAATTTCCGCTTCGGAGGTTGCCTACTTCTCACTTTCTCCCTCGCAATTGAAATACTTGGAAGACAACGGGTATGAGAAAGCTCGCAACTTGCAACAAAAACCCAATCGGCTACTCGCCACGATTCTAATATCCAACAATTTCGTAAACGTGGCCATTGTCGTATTATCCACTTATCTGGTAAATTCATTATTTGATTTCTCGGCCTATCCCACGCTAGGTTTTATTATCCAAGTAATCGTGGTCACTTTTGTGATCTTGCTGGCCGGAGAAATCATTCCTAAATTATACGCTAATCGCTCCCAACTGAACATGGTGATCTTCATGGCAGGTCCATTAACCTTCTTGTCTCGCCTGTTTCGTCCATTATCCGCATTACTGATCGGTTCTACCTCTATTATCAGTAAACGTATGGATAAAAAGGACAATTTATCCATCGACCAACTATCCAAAGCCTTGGAATTAACCAAGGACACGGCTATTAACGAAGAAAAAGACATTCTGGAAGGCATCGTCCGCTTCGGTAATATTGATGCGGTCGACATCATCCGTCCCCGCATCAACGTGATCGCCATTGACGGGAGTTCAAGCTACCAGCAAGTGAAAGAGATTATCACGGAACACGGCTACTCGCGTATGCCCGTGTACGAGGAAAACCTGGATAACATCACGGGGATTCTCTACGTGAAAGATTTATTACAACATCTGGATGAAAAAGAAGACTTTCACTGGCAGACCTTAATTCGGCCGGCCTATTTTGTTCCGGAAACCAAAAAAATCAATGACCTGCTGGAAGAATTCCAAACGAAAAAAGTTCACTTGGCAATCGTTGTTGATGAATACGGGGGAACAACCGGTATTGTCACGATGGAAGATATTATCGAGGAGATCGTGGGCGACATCAATGATGAATACGACGAACAAGAAATCGTGTACACGCGGGACAAAAATGGAGCATACATTTTCGAGGCCTCCACACTGTTGAACGACTTTTACAAAATCACGGACATCGAAGAAGATTCTTTCCAAGAAGTGGAAGGGGATGCCGACACTTTAGCCGGATTGATCTTAGAAATCAAGGGAGAACTTCCCCACAAGGATGAAGTGATTACTTACAAGGAACACCAATTCAAGGTGCTCGAAGTCGACAACCGGCGAATCAAAAAGATTCAGTACAAAAAAATTGAAAACTTGGAAGCAAAAACACAAAACTAAAACATCGCCTTCCCATGTGCCGTATAAGGAACATTTATTCCTAAAATCTTACACAAGGTAGGCAATAAATCTGACATCATGCAATTCTCTTTCAAATCCGCCTTCACCCCCGCACCATATAGATATAAGGGGACAACAGGACGTTTGGTATGCCGGAAATAAGTATCTTCCAACTCTTTCAATTCCGACACCCAAGTCGGGTGAATACAAAAAAAGACATCCCCGCCACGCTTATGCGAGAAGGAATTCTGAACCAACCGATTTATCCCCTCCGGGAAAGAAGTATGCGTCAGTGAATAGGCAGTCATGACTTTAGCCATCCCCTCGAACTCGATCATAAAATCGGCCACTTTATCCTGCATCTCTTTCAAATTAATCTTCTTCTGCTCTATCAATTCCCGGTTCAAATAAATTTGTCCCTGATCATAATCGACAATCCAGTCTCCCGGCCCGTAAACCAATCCCAAGTAAGACTTCAACAAAGCTACAGCCTTAAATATACTGAAATAATCCGAATTCACTTTAATCTTCCGCAAATCTTCCGGCATCAATTCCCGCATCTCGGAAAAAGTCACGAACAGCGTGTAGTTCCCTTTCCCGACCCGGGCATCCAATTTACTCACCAAAGCTGCGATATCCATATCCAAACGGATCAACATATCCTTCTCCTCGCTCGAATCTATCGTGAAATCCCGGGACATATAGTCCAAACAGGAAAAATTCAACGCCAGCAAATCCGAATCATTATCCACACCCAACCTTTCCTCGTCAATCAATTTTTCAGCCAATACCCGTACCAGCGTATTCGCGTAAGGCGTGGCTTTCAAAACCCGGTAAGTATTATATTCCTTTTTCGCCCGGGCGATATCGTAATAAAAATGATTTGTCAGGCGAATACGGGCAGCCGACTTATCCTCGTCTGACAACATCATCCATCCCTTATTCACGAAATGATCACTCTCCACCCACGTATTATACATTCTCAACCATTCGGGCAATTCCGACCGGTAATAAGAAGAGGAAACCCATTTTCCCGTTTTCTCGCTAAACCAGATGGCCATATCGGCACTACTCCCGCCACTCAGAACGGCTTCATCGCCATTCATGGCAATACTGAACACCCGGGACATGGAATTATTCCATTTCATAACACTTCCCAAACTCATGGTTTGTAAATAATCGGGGGACAAACTCTTTATACTATCTGCCTGTTGATCACCGATCTCCGTATAACGATCAGACTGGGTAGCATACTGACGTTTCCGTCGCAAACGATCGTACCACGCTCTCGACACGATTCCGTGTTCCGTGGGTAACATACCCGTGTATATTGATGCATGATCCACCCCGGTTTGCGTGTAAAAATAATTATAATTCGCATTCACCCGGACCCCCTGCTTCATAATTCGTTTCAAACCATTCTCTGACAATTCATTACCATACATATCCATCCATTCCGGATAAAAATGACTGATCACCACTCCCACCACCAACCTTGGTTTTTCTTCCGCGAAAATACCTGATGCCCACGTCAATACACTTGCCAATAACAATAACTTTTTCACGATCGTTTCCATTATAAATTAGTATCTCCAATCCCAAGTTTCAAATCCTCAGTATGGACACAAAAATAATCAGAATATGATAATTTACAACTTATAATTCTTCCAATTCTTAATTGTTTCGTATCTTTACGGCAAGAAATTATAATAACCATATCCATTATGACTGAGAAAAAGTGCCAGTTGACAGAAAAACTGAGGAACTATGTTTATCGTTACGGAACCGAATTATCGGACGATAAATTGAAAAAAATGGGAACTTCTCTGGAGGAGATTAACGAGAATTTCTCAGACATGGAAGATATCGCGAAGAGTATCTTCGAGCAAGAACGTACCGCTTTTGAAGAGATATTCAAAGAATATGATTTCGATGGATGGAATGCGATTGACATTTTACTATTGGTTGGGAATGAAATTCACGAGCGCTTTTTTAACGTGTCTCCTTCCGTCAGTTACAAATTAGCCAAAGCATTTCCGGCTCTCTTCGAACAGCACAAGCAGGAACGTTCCGATTTTATCTACGAGAAGATTAAAATTAATATCGAGAAAGGGATGCAACAAGGCATGTACAAAAACGACGTATCAAGCGAAATGGTTGCCCGCATGTATATTGCCAAACTAAATGATATTCACAATCAAGAGATTTATCCTCCCGAAGTTTTTGATTTCGCTACCATTTTCAACAATCTGATCGATGGGGTAATCAAAACGATCACGAACGAAGACGGATGGCAATACTACAAACAACGCAAACAACTGTATAGCGTGCTAAGTTTTAACAGGTAAAAAAGAGAACAATGAGTATAAAATATCAAATCGATGACATCGATCGTAAGATCTTGTCTCACCTTGTAAAAAATGCGAGAGTCCCATTTCTGGAAATAGCCCGGGAATGTGGCATATCCGGAGCTGCCATACATCAACGCGTGAAAAAAATGGAAGACTCCGGTATTATTGAAGGTTCACGTTTTATCGTGAAACCCGATGCTCTTGGCTTCGGAGTATGTGCTTTCATCGGTGTTATCCTTGACCATGCCCACACCTACAAGACTGTCGTGAAAGAAATTGAAAGCATCCCGGAAGTCACAGAATGTCACTTTATCACGGGCGGTTTTACCTTCTTGATTAAATTAAGATGTAACGACCACCAACACCTGATGGATATTCTAATCAACACGTTACAGAACATCCCCGGTATCGCTAAAACCGAAACGTTCATCTCCCTCGATCAACTTATCGAAAAGCAGATAGCCCTATCCTCACAGGATAAATAATTGTAGATAAGATCAAACCGTCCTACTCTTTTTCTTCCTGGACAATTTGGGAGCAATCACTTTCAACACTCCAGGGAGTACTTTTACCTTTACCGGCGACTCCAAAGTATATGGATCACCATCGATATGAGCCTTATTCAAGTCTCCTTCCAAAATGGCCTCCTCGCATTGGATCTCGCTAAAATAAGGAAGTCGGGCAATCTTGGAGTTCATAAAACAATAAAGAAAACGAGGTATTTGATAATATTTAGGCCGCTTCAGAATACAAACATCAACCAAGCCGTCCCGCAACGAAGCTTTGGGTGCAATCGAAGCATTATTTCCATACTGGGAACTGTTGGCAACACTCAATACAAAACAATCCTCCTCCCATGTTTTCCCGTTTATATGGAACACGTAACGCTTGCCGGGATAACGAAACCACATATGTACAATTGAATAGATATAAGAAAATATACCCCGGATCTTCATGGTACTAAAAAAGTGTGCAACCTCAGCATCAAACCCGAAACCACTCACATTCAACGAGTAATGTCCATTAATTTCAACGACATCAATATTCGTAGTCTCGCTTTTCAAAACCTGTTTCAACGCTTTATTCATCATCTGGGAAAAGCCCAAATGACGGGCAAAGCCATTACCGCTCCCCAAAGAAATCACGCCGAAAGCAATTCCCGTATTTATCAAGGCAGTACCGATTTCATTTACCGTACCATCCCCACCTGCCGCGATAATATGCGTGTAATTCTGCTGCTTGGCCTGCTCCACAATCTCTTTCGCGTGCCCGGCATATTCCGTGAAACGTATATTGTACTCGATGTGTTTGTATGCCGCAATACGCCTTATCCGGTAAGGAATCTCCCAGCCCAAACCGAATCCCGATATTGGATTCACGATAAACAATATTCGATAATGAACCATTTCAATTTTAGATTTATTGATTTTAGATTTTAGATTTCCACGCACAAACCTGACACTTTTTTGTCGCAAACCATAAATCTATTTTTCAATTGTCAATTGCTAATTCTTTCTCCGTCCAATGCCATAATACACGTAACCGAACTCTTTCATTTGCTCCGGATTATATATATTTCTTCCGTCAAAAATAATCTTATGCTTTAACGCTTTTTCGATAAAAGTAAACTTGGGAATCTTGAATTCCGCCCATTCCGTCACCACGATCAAGGCATCGGCACCAGTTAACGCATCATACATATTATCCGCGTATTCGATACGATCACCTATCCGTCTTTTACACTCCTCCATGGCTACCGGATCAAATCCTCGCACCACGGCCCCGGCTTCTAGCAATTTATCAACCAACACCAAGGATGGCGCCTCCCGCAAATCATCCGTACCCGGTTTAAACGACAAACCCCACATGGCAAAACGTTTTCCCGTCAAATCCGTCCCGAAGTGCGAAGTGATCTTCCGGAACAAAACGCTTTTTTGATTCTCGTTCACCCGTTCCACCGCTTTCAGCAACTCCAGACTATGTCCATGCTCATCGCCCGTGCGAATCAATGCTTTCACATCCTTCGGGAAACAGGAACCACCGTAACCGCACCCGGCATTCAGGAACTTCTTCCCGATACGCGAATCGCTACCGATACCTTTCTTCACAGCTTCCACGTCAGCCCCGACAATCTCGCACAAATTAGCGATATCATTCATAAATGAAATACGGGTAGCCAACATCGAGTTCGCCGCGTATTTAGTCATTTCCGCCGACAATATATCCATGAAATAAATCGGCGTGTTATTTAATAGAAAAGCATGATATAAACGCTCCATAACCCGACGGGCACGATCGCTTTCCACCCCGATCACCACGCGGTCCGGAGAGATAAAATCGTTCACCGCATCTCCCTCTTTCAAAAATTCCGGGTTAGAAGCCACGTCAAACGCCACCTCTACACCTCGTTTTTCCAATGCAGCCCGAATCACACCTTTTACCTTGTAATTGGTTCCCACGGGTACCGTCGATCG
>OLIS01000879.1_pt1 | contig 23116 bp, 20 predicted proteins | sample 1601351 | NCBI WGS metagenome assembly OLIS01 (sample SAMEA2452122, study PRJEB22498) | human gut metagenome | biome: human feces; feature: human gut; material: feces | place: Australia | collected 2012
GATCACCTGTATCTGATGATGGTCACCCGGAACGGCACCGTGAAGCGCCTGCCGGTGGAGACTTTGAAGAACCTGCGGAACAACGGCATCCGGGCGCTGACGCTGGACGAGGGCGACGAGCTCATCAACGTGCAGGAGACCGACGGCAGCCAGCGCATCCTCATTGCCACCCACGACGGTCAGGCGGTGTGCTTCGACGAGACGGACGTGCGTGCCATGGGCCGCACCGCCGTGGGCGTCCGGGGCATCCGCCTGCGGGAGGGGGACTATGTGGTGGGCGCCGCCCGAGCCGAGGCCGGCAAGACTGTACTCTCCATCACGGAGCGTGGCTACGGCAAGCGCACCCCGGTGGAAGAGTACCGCATCACCAGCCGTGGCGGTCTCGGCATCCGCAACTACATGGTCACGGAAAAGACCGGCCCCATTGTGGGCATCAAGGTTATGGACGGAAGATATGTATTCGAGCTTTCAGAGCATGTTGAGTTCGTCGATGCTTTCGGTCACAAGCAGTTAGCTGGTTCTGCCAAGTTCCTTGCCAACAAGGTAGGTTCTGAACTTGGTATCAAGACAAGAGCTATTGAGTTATCTACTCTTCAGCGTTGTGCAGCTCACATGACTTCACGTACTGATATCACTGAAGCCTTCAACGTTGGTGGTGCTGCTGTAAAGGCTGCATTTGAAGGTGAAACTGGTAAAGTTGTAGTACTTAAGAGAGTATCTGATGATCCATATATGTGCATCACTGAAACTCATGATGTTCATCAGATTGCTAACATCGAAAAGAAAGTTCCACTTGAGTGGATCACAGAAGATGATTTCGTTACAGAAGACCTTATTCATTACATAAGACCATTGATTCAGGCTGAACTTTCACCAATCATGGTTGATGGTCTTCCAAGACATCTCAATGTAAATATGGACTAGTGCCAGCATTAATAGATAATGCCAATATTTTATTTAAGATATGAGCAGCATTTATTAATCCCCCGTGTGGCAGCTATTCCGCACATCAAAGCTTACAGGCTTTATAGCCCCGGATGCCTTTATCATAACAGGTATCCGGGGTACCTTTATTTTCATCTTTATTTTTAACTTTATTTTTAATCTTATTTTTTCCAAAATATTACAATTATGTGTTATGATGTGATTGATGCCTGCATGTTGTCATAACTGATATACATCATATAAAATACATGAATGGAGATTAATATTAAAATATGAATAAAGAATACCATGATAATGAAGCTTTGAAAGAAGCAAAAAAACGTACTAAAAAAAGGTCCTTATTAAGTCCTCATTTTCCAGGGTTAAAAACAATAATAAACATTATAATAATAGCCATGCTTGTTATAGCTTTGATATACACTAAAAAGACTGCATCAACGAGTTACCAGACAGATGGCAAGGTCACTCAGATAGGCTTTGAAAATATCGGCGAGCTGGCTACACAGTCTGTAACAACAACGTCTGTGCGTGTTGAAACTAAGGACAGAAAGCTTTTTAATATATCTATACCTCTGACAGAATCAAAGTATATATACACATATAACACTAACATCAAGGCTGGAATCAACTTCAGTGATGTAACATGGAGTTTTGGTGATACAGAAGACACAAAGCATAACATATATGTAACTGTACCTGAGGTTAAAACTCTTTCTGCCGACCTTGACCTTGATTCCTTCAAGGTGCTCCACGAAAGTACAAGCATATTTACACCTATAACTCTTACCGAACATAACGACGCATTAAAGCAGCTAACAGATGAGGCATTAAATGATGCCATAGCAAATGGATTATACGACAAGGCTCTTGAAAATGCCAAAACACTGCTATCCTCTTTCATATATCAGGTATATCCATCTGATCAGTATGATATAATATTTTCTGAATCAGTAAAAAAATAGTAAAAACAATGTAGTAAAACTAATTTAATAAAGCTAATGTGATTTTTGATAATCATTACAAGCTTTATAAAACAGTAATCCCGGTTTAAAGTTCATATGTAACTTTAAACCGGGATTATGTTAGATTATGATTCCAATTATCTTCTTAATATTCTTTTTATATTCTTCTTTTTCTTATGCAGACATATCCAAGTGCTATAAGCGATGCAACACTTACTGTAAGTAATGCAGCATATATACCAGCATGTGATGTATCTGCTGTCTTAACATTCTCTGTAGAATCAGTCTGTGCTGTTTCATCTTCAGCAGCCTCTTCTGTTGAAGGTTCATCTGTCGATGGATTATCTGTCGTTTCTTCTACAACAGGATTCTGGTTTGTATCACCAGCCCATTCTATGCTTAAGCTGTGAAGCATAGTTGTATTCTGCCATCCACCAGTTCCTGTTGTTCCTGTATGCTGTATAGCTGCTCCGCCATATGTGTTAGCCTCTATATCTGCATTTAAGTCAACCACATGAACATAGCCAGCTGCTGCCTGGTCTGCAAGCTGTGCTGTAGGTGTTTCTACATGTGCTGTAAGCTTGCTTCCCTCTGCCTTTAAGGTTATCTCGCATCCTGTAAGGAAGCATGTTGCTATAACTTCATCTGATATATATGTTGTATTGCCATTATCATACTTAACAAGTACAAATGTAACTGCATTAGAAGCTGCCTTTGTTCTTATGATTCTTAATGCATAGCCTGTAAGTGTTTTAGTATCAAACTTAATGCATACATCCATATACTGTCCTGCACTACCAAAGCCCTGACCTGCCGTCTTTGCAGGATCAGCCACAACCTTGACAGTCATATCACCATATTTGCCTTCAACTGGTGTATACATAAGTCTTGCTCCCTGTGTTCCCTGATAGATTCCGGCACCAACTGAACCGTTACCAGTTTCACCATATACCCAAGGTGTTTCTGTATCTTGACCCTTCCAGCTTCCAAAGCTCTTTGTATCTGCTGGTCTGTACGAATCCACTGTCCAGAAGCCTTCCTTTATCTCTGGCTGTTTAACAGTAGGGAAGTCTGAAAAATCTGTTGTGTAATTCTTAGCTTTAATATCCTTTGCACTTACAGCCTCTGAATATACAGCTTTTACCGCATTACCTAAGTCACTTCTTATATTCTTTGGAGCAACAGAAGCACAGATATAATATCCTATATCACCTGCTGTAAGTGTATATGTGTACTGAGGATTATTCATTGTAGACACTGCTGTTAACACAGGATTGCTTCCACTTGCATCACTGCATCTATACCAGTTAATAACTGACATATCTGCCCTGTCACCAAGATTCAGCTTATAATCTGCTTTAAGTGTGCCATCACCATTGTTAACCACCTCCGGAAGCTTTGTCCATGATGGAGCTGCAAGCTTAGCTGGTTTAACTGTTATGGCTATAGCTGCTTTTAAGCCACTCTCCGTACTTGCTTCAATAACTACTTCCTTTGCTTCATCTTCGTTATTAGTACCATTAACTACGCATGTTCCGTCCTTATTATCAACTATTGATACATATGGCTTATATTCATCAGCCACACTGTAGGTAATCTTCTGATTCTTATCAGTATCACCATAGAAATACTTAACACCTGCCGTCAGCTTAGCTGTTTCAGTTCCTGACTCTATAGCTTCTACCTTACCTTCGCTTTCTATATTAAGCTGTGTAGCTATGCTGTCTGCACCATTCTTAACTGCTATATCCTTAACACCAAGTGGATCCCAGTTATCATTGCCCTTTAAAAGATTGTAAGTATTGTAATATACCTTTCCACCATCTTCTATTCTATATGCATTAAGAACCTGCTTTCCTGTCATATCAACCGTTTCAGCAGCATCCTTTCCTGCTATCATTATGCTTTCATTGTTATGTGTTATGTTATACTGATAGCACTTAAGTGACTTATCTGGGTACTTTGTCCATGCAATTCCAAAAGGAATACTGAAGTTGCTCTTATATGCACAATCCACTGCTGTTATTGTTCCGCCTTCCTTTGTGAAGTACTGCATTGGCTCAGCTTCAACATTTAAAACAACACTGTTAAAGATACAGCCTAAAAACGTTGAACCTGTGTTATATGATGAATATAATGGTCTGTTTCCGTAGAAATCAAAATCACAGCCAACAAATACTGCATTACCATTAATCGCATCGTCTGTACTCTCAAAATGGCAGTTGTTATAAAGGCTTCGTGCTGCACCGCCTATAGGATCAAGATTCAGACGGCTGATAAAGTTACAGTTATCTGCAAACATCTTATCTCCAGACATATCAGCAAGCTGTGCCTGTGTAATAGTTTTTGTTCTCTTATCTATATCCAGTTTTGGAAGAAGAGGATATTTAAGATCAACGCTGCAATAGTTACCTATCGTTATGTTCTTTACTGTAAGTGCTCCCTTACAGTTGAATCTGAACATCGTGTAGTTACCATTACAAGCATGTGACTGGCCTCTGTTTCCAGCAAATACTACATTATATGGATCCTTTGTAAGTCCCTTTATAGTAAGATAATCACTGTTAATAATCATTCCATAAGGAACACCATATGTCTTATCCGGCTGCTTAGTATCAGTAGCTGCCGGATCATCTATCCAGTATACGAAAGGTGCCACATATACCGTCATAGGTGCTTCCTTAGTTCCATTCTTTAAACTGCTGTCACTAAGTGCCTTTGTAATATCGTTATATACATATGGATATTTATCAGCAACTTCATCTGATAATGAACCATCAAGATAAATCGCTGTTTCAGACAACTGTATAGTTTCAGAATCGTACTTAATATAAGTACCTCCAAACTCTATAGGGTCGCTTACATCAAGCGACTTGTAGTTATTCTCATCATTGTTTATGTCCTTCACTGCTGTATAAATGTTTTTTGTCTGCAAAGCAGTACCCTCCTGCGCTACGATTCTGTCTGGAAATGCTCCTATATTTCCAACAACCAGCAGGCCCGACATAATACCTGCCATAATAGATGAAACTAATCTTTTCCTTCGTATCATATCTATTACCATACCTTTCTTTAAAATAATAAGATGATAAGTGTCAAAAATATTTTATTATCTACGTTGCAACTATGAATTGATTATAATATATATTGTACTTATATTAATACATAAAAACTGTAAGAAACTTGTAAAATCACTTAAAATATGTTAGCTTTTAAACAATAAAGTTTTACAATACTTATAAAAGAAGGTGTAATTTTATGCATCATGAATATATACCGGCGAATTTTCTGCCAGACATAAAAACTGTTCCTACTTCATACAAAATGTCACATTTTCATACGCATAACAGATGGGAGCTTTTATATCTTATATCAGGAAACTGTACATTATATATCAAAGAAAATATGTATATGCTAAAAAAAGGTTCTCTTGCTCTCATTCCTTTTGGAGTAGAGCACATGACTACTTATATGTCAGGTGAAGAAAATATAAGAAGCCTTCTTTACTTCGATGATGAAGAGCTTTTATGGTTTAACGAACATGGAATAACAGATATATCTGACATTTTAAGAGGAAGCTTTGTCGTTCAGATTCCCGCACGAAAACAGTCATACATTAAAGAACAGCTGGATAAAATATCCTATGAATTCCATGGTGTAGATAGCATTTCCCCTGCATATGCAACAGCTTATTTTCATGAGCTTCTTTTATATGCCCTCAGATGCCAGACATATAAAGATAACGTAGTTTCCCGTATGGACCTGTCTAATGAAACTATACAGCGCATAGTTGAATATATTCTTGCTAATTATAAAGACAATATCACTCTTTCAGGCACAGCAGAAATGTTTAATATGAGTGAATCCAGTCTTTCCAAAAAATTCAAAGCATTTACAGGACATCGCTTCCGTGAGTATCTTGTTAATGTACGAACGAATGCCGCTGCAGAGCTTTTAAGGCAGTCCGAGCTTTCTATGACCGAAATAGCCTGTGAATGTGGTTTTTCTGACAGCAACACATTTGGAGATACCTTTAAACGCGTATTTAAACAGTCTCCAAGCAGTTATAGAAAAACTCTGTAGAAGACTTCTTATTTATTAAGAATAATAACAAGTAAAGCATCAAAATAATTTCAAATAGAAATTTCAAAATAATATAAAATAAATACAAAAAAGGAAATATAGATATGTTTAGATTATGGTGTAAATTATTTGACAGTTCAAACCACATGATTAAAGATATGGTTGCAGTTAATGACGACCCCAAGCTTAACAGGACTAAAAAAATATTTGATGGAATAAAAGAAGCCTGCTATGAATTCGACTTAAGTGAACCTATGTGGTTCGATTCGAATATAGCAGACTTCAAACGTCATTCCAAGGTACGCTTCACAAGCGATAACTTTATTGACGATATTGATTTTTCTTATATGGAAGTGCAAGTTATCGAAGAAGATTAATACTGCATTATTTATTAACCTATGGCACTATCCGTTTATATCAGGATTAACCCCTTTAAGCCCTATAAATGCTGTATCATCAAGTCCACCCTCTTCATGGCCAATAAGCCACTTGTTAGTAGCTGCAAGAAGTGCATCCTCACTGTCAGCAATATTATTGTGCACTCTTGCATGCTTTGATGTAAGTGGATAGTTAGTCCCCTTTGGAAGTACTACTGCTACCTGAAAGCCCTTTCCATCCACACCACAAGGTGCATAGTGAAGTGTTGTTGCATACACTTCAACTGCTGTTCCTGCTGGTACTAAAAAAGCTTTAACTTTAGATGTGTCATATGTATGGTCTTTTTCCACATCTGTTAAAAGTCCAAGCATAAGTATCATATCTGTTGCTGCCACATTAATCTCTGAATCTCTGTGATACTCAAGAGCATTAAGCTTTGAGTTATGTCCGTTGCAATAACCTATCTGCACAGGCATCTCACCATATGCAACCGCTGATATATCTAGTCTTACCGGAAGTGCTTCAAGCTCCTTTACTGCCGGCTCATATACAACACCCGCTGGTATGGGTGTTCTTTTCAGTTCCTCTACAAGTGCCGTAAAATCAATATTATCCACTATACGACCATATTTTCTGAATTCATTATCTGTTACTGATAAAATCTGCATATATTTTATATCCTTTCCATCATTATTAATAAGGTTTAATTTTGCTATGATATCGTTTTATTACAATATCATTTATCTCTTATATTATTCTATTCTAGAATTATTTGTCTGTGGCAGCATTTATCTACAATGTAGTTGTCCTGCTTATTTTCATGCCGCTGTTTTATGATACAACATTTCTCTTTTCACCTTTACTAAATGCGGCTATATTCTCATAAACCTCATCCATAAGCCTTGTTCTTGCTTCAACTGTTCCCCATGCAACATGTGGTGTTATAACAAGCTTTGTACTGTCCTTGATTTCCATCAGTGGATTATCTGCCTCTATAGGTTCCTTTCCAAGCACATCCAGTCCTGCCGCTGCTATCTTTCCATCAGCAAGCGCTTCTGCAAGGTCAGTGTCATTCACTATAGGACCTCTTCCCAGATTAAGGAGTATGGCACTTGTCTTCATCTTATCAAAAGCTGCTGCATCAAAAAGATTCTGTGTTTTCTCATTCAGTGGTGCATGAATTGATATAATGTCTGATTCTTTCAAAAATTCATCAAGTTCCTTTCTTTCATATGGAACATCCTGTGTCTTTCCACTCGCAGAATAATATATAACCTTACATCCGAAGTCTGCAGCAATCTTTGCCACTCCTTTTCCTATAGTTCCAAGTCCAACTATTCCCCATGTCTTTCCTGTAAGTTCATGGAACACATTTGAAAAATGTGAAAAAATCGGACATTTTGCATACTCACCAGACTTTACATATCCATCATAGTAGCTCATCTTCTCTATAAGATATAATCCAAGTGCAAATGTATGCTGTACTACTGAATCTGTAGAATAACCGGCTACATTAGCCACTCTTATATTCTTTTCCTTTGCATACATAATATCAATATTGTTATATCCTGTAGCAGTCTCAGCTATCATCTTAAGAGCTGGAGCCGCATCTATAAATTCCTTATCTGCCGCTATCTTATTGATAATAACGACATCCGGATTATGCTCGGCAACCCTTTTAAGCGCTTCCTCCCTTGTACTTGTTGAATAACTTTTTACTTCACCTAATGCATAGAACTTGTCTATGTTAACATCCTCACCATATGTAGATGCATCCAGCATAAGAATCTTCATAATATAATACCTCCATACCATATATACGCCTGCATTTATATGATTCCTTTTCTATATCTGCAGGCAGTATCTTTTAGCAATATATATAACAAAAGTTTTCTAACGTCATTATAAGTCCTGAACACATATTTTTCAATGTATTTATTAGACCTAATTGTCAAAATATTAGCATAAGGTATTGTGAAATGTTGGATTTTTTATGGCAAAATATCGGATTTGTGCCTTGTTTTCGACATTTAATAATAGTATAATTCTTGTATAATTAGATGTCGGGTTCAATGGGGATTTTGCCCCTGACTGATGTACGATAAAAAAGGAGGAGATATTTTTTATGATTAATTGGAATAATCTTGATACACTTGTGTCTTTTACACAACTGAAAAAGACTAAAGAGGTAAATCTTTCAGATGTCATGTCTGGTGAGGCTGGAGCAGAACGTGTGAAAAACTATAATGTTCCTATGGCATGTGGCCTGAACTACAATTACGCTGCTAAAAAAGTTGATTCAGAGGTGTTAAATGCACTTGTAAAGCTTGCTGATGAAGCTCAGCTTGCTGATAAGTTCAAGGCTCTTTACAATGGTGAAGTAATCAATACCGGCGAGAAAAGACTTGTACTTCATCACATGACTCGTGGTCAGCTTGGTGATGCTGTTAACGCAGATGGTGTTGATAAGAGAAGCTTCTATAAAACCCAGCAGGAACGTATCGCCGAATTCGCCAACAAAGTACACAACGGTGAAATAACTAACGCAGCTGGTGAAAAGTTCACTACAGTTGTACAGATAGGTATCGGCGGAAGTGACTTAGGTCCACGTGCGATGTACATAGCACTTGAAAACTGGGCTAAGAAGAATAATACATTCAAAATGGAGGCTAAATTCATAAGCAACGTAGACCCTGATGATGCATCTGCCATACTTGCCTCTATCGATGTTGCCCATTCATTATTTATACTTGTATCTAAGTCAGGAACTACGCTTGAAACACTTACTAACGAATCTTTTGTTAAAGATGCACTTAAGAAAGCCGGACTTAATCCAGCCAGACATATGATTGCTGTAACAAGTGAAACCTCACCTCTTGCCAAGAGTTCTGATTATCTTGATGCTTTCTTTATGGATGACTACATTGGAGGTCGTTTTTCTTCTACTTCATCTGTAGGTGGTGCCGTATTATCACTCGCCTTTGGACCAGAAGTATTCGCTGCATTCCTTGATGGTGCCACAGCAGAGGACAAGCTTTCCATGAACAGTGATCCACTTAAGAATCCTGAAATGCTTGATGCTCTTATAGGTGTATATGAACGCAACGTACTTGGTTACGGATGTACAGCTGTTCTTCCTTACTCACAGGGTTTAAGCAGATTCCCTGCTCATTTACAGCAGCTTGATATGGAATCTAATGGTAAGTCTGTTAACAGATTCGGTGAACCTGTTGATTATCCAACTGGTCCTGTTATCTTTGGTGAACCAGGTACCAACGGCCAGCACTCATTCTATCAGCTTCTCCACCAGGGTACTGATATAGTTCCGCTTCAGTTTATCGGCTTTAGAAACAGTCAGCTTGCTAAGGATGTTACTATCCAGGACAGCACAAGCCAGCAGAAGTTATGTGCTAATGTAGCAGCACAGATTGTAGCATTTGCCTGCGGTAAGTCAGATGAGAATCTTAACAAGAACTTCAAGGGTAACAGACCTTCAAGCATAATCACTGGTGATGTCCTGACACCTGCCACACTTGGTGCCTTACTTGCACACTTTGAAAACAAGATTATGTTCCAGGGCTTCTTATGGAATATAAACAGCTTCGACCAGGAAGGTGTACAGCTCGGAAAAGTTCTTGCAAAGCGCGTACTTGCCCACGACACTGATGGAGCACTTAAAGTATATAGTGAACTGCTTAATATATAATTGATATTCAGGCAGCTTATGACATATTAAAAGAACTGCAAACTAGTGAATGTTAAAATATTTTTATGATATCGACATTTGCACAGCACACTCAATCCCAATATATGTATTCTATATCGAAGTTGAATATCCAATTTATTTTGCTGGGAGATTGGGATGCTGGGAGATTGGAATGCTAGGAGATTTTGAACGTAATTATGACCCAATAGGCAGAAAATGAACTGCTTATATGGGTCATATTTTATTGCCTGAGCGGCTGTAGATTTGTGACCCTATATGCAGAATTGCATTTCTGGGTCACTTTTTGTTGCCTGAGCGGCTGTAGATTTGTGACCCTATATACAGAATTGCATTTCTGGGTCACTTTTTGTTGCCTGAGTGGCTGTAGATTTGTGACCCTATATACAGAATTGCATTTCTGGGTCACTTTTTATTGCCTAATTGGCTGTAGATTTGTGACCCCATGAGCAGAATTGCATTTCTGGGTCATATTTTGTTGCCTGATTGCCTATAAATATAAATTATGACCCTATTTTGCAACAAAACCAATCAAGGTAATAAATTATAAGAAAATATATATGTTGAATAAAACCTAATCCGCATAATCATGATAAATAATAAGTTACTTAAACAATATATCAGCTATACAACAACATTTCTACAGTTCCAAAACAAGTTCCTTTATCAGCTTAACTGAATTTTCTATAGCCTTTTTCTCAAATGTTGGATAATCCATAGTAGCACTATCATCAGCTTTATCAGATATGGCTCTTAATATTACAAATGGCACCTTATTAAGATATGCTGTCTGTGCTATAGCTGCACCTTCCATCTCTGTACAGCAGCCATTAAAGTTAGAAGCGATTCTTTCTTTAACCGCTTTATCTGATATAAACTGGTCTCCACTTACAACTCTTCCTATATGTGTTCCTATCTCTGGCAGTACCTTCCTGCACGCTTTATCGGCAAGCTCGATAAGCTTCTTGTCTGCCTCAAACGATAATACATCCATTCTTGGTATCTGTCCAAGAGGATATCCAAAACCAGTTGCATCCATATCATGATGAAGAACATCACTTGATATAACTATATCTGCTATATCAATTTCCGCCTTAAGAGAACCTGCAATACCTGTATTTATAACATAATCTGCGTTGAAATCATCTACTAATATCTGCGTACATACAGCTGCATTAACCTTACCAATGCCACTTCTTACAACTACAACATCCTTACCATTAAGTTTTCCTGCCATAAATGTCATACAAGCCTTGTTCTCTTTTCGTTCAACCTGCATAACTTCAACAATCTGAGCTACTTCTTCGTCCATTGCTCCTATAATACCTATCATTACTTATACCATCCTTCTTATCTGATTATGACAAAGTCTTTACACGTATATCAATAACTTAACGACTTATTTTCATCGTAAATATAGTACCATAGTAATTGGCCGCATTCAACATTATGATATGCTGCTTTCTATATCTATTTTTATCTATCTTATATTTACTTTTATATCTTCTCTTTTTATTTTCTCTTTATACCCACTCTTTTTTCTTCTCTATTATATCTTTTCTTTATACCTACTCTTTTTTTCTTCTATATTATATCTTTTCTTTATACTCACTCTTTTTTTCTTCTCTATTATATCTTTTCTTTATATCCACTCTTTGTATCTTCTTTAATTACATCTACTTTTTTTATCCACTCTTTATATATTTTTCGGAATTCATATTCCCCACATATTTTACAGGAATTTTATAGATGTCAATTCGCTAATTACTGTAATATGTGTTATACTTTATAAGCATTTATGATATGAATGATGCCAGGTGCTAAATTACATTTGTGGCTGCATGTTAAAATGCATTTGTGACTGCGTGTTAAAATGCATGCACAGCTGCATGCTGAAATTTTTCACCCTGACATATACAAAGCATAATAACAATAAAAAACATAAAACGGAGGATTGACTATGAAATATACAACAAAGGGCGTATGCTCACGTTCAATTGAATTCGATGTAGTAGATAATAAGGTTACAGGTGTTAGGTTTGAGGGCGGATGCTCTGGCAATACACAGGGTGTTGCAGCACTTGTTGAGGGCATGGATGTTAACGAGGCCATTAAGCGTATGAAAGGTATCAAATGTGGTTTTAAGCCAACATCATGTCCAGATCAGCTTGCTTCTGCACTCGAGCAGTACCTTGCCAAGGCTAATTAAACATTTTAGAAACGGAGAATAGAATGGGATCAGTAAGCAGGTTTAAAAGAATCTACATAGAGATCACAAGCACCTGTAATCTCAGATGTTCTTTCTGCCAGGAAACAAAACGTCCGCCACATTTCATGTCTATTGAAGAATTCGGACATATTCTTGACGAAATAAAACCATATACGAATTACATATATCTGCATGTAAAAGGGGAACCTATGCTGCATCCTGAACTTGATACTATTCTTTCCATGTGCCAGGATGCCGGCCTTACTGTCAACCTTACAACAAATGGCACACTGCTTTATAGGAAGCTTTTCACTCTTATAAAACATCCTGTACATCAGATAAATGTATCTATGCATAGCGCAGATGATAACGACTGCATAGATATGGATAACTATATAAATGAACTTTTCTACTCATGTGATGAAATATTGGAAAAAACAGATACTGAGATATCTCTTAGATTATGGAATACTAAAAATGAGCCAGCTCTTTTTGGAAAGAAAAACTGTACTATAAAAAAACATCTTTATGTCAATGTACAGAGTCCATTTGAATGGCCTGAGCTTGACGGCAGTTATTGCAATGAACGTGGTTTCTGTCAGGGACTTAGAACACATATAGCTATACTGAGTGATGGTACTGTAACACCATGCTGTCTTGATGGCAATGGTATTATGAAGCTTGGAAATATCTTTGACACACCACTTAAAAATATTCTGGAATGTGAGAGAAGTTCTGCATTTACAAAGGGGTTCCATAATAAATATGCTGTAGAACCACTATGTCAGCACTGCTCTTTCAAGGAAAGATTCGCACATAAGATGTAGATAAAATATATTTTGACAGAATTGGAGAATAGTGTGAAAAATAAGATTTTTCACACGCAAGATTTGTGCTTACGCACAAACTTGAGATGCGCTGAGAAGCAGCGCAAGAATGGAGAATATAATGAAAAAAATAGTACTTACCGGTGGTGGAACTGCTGGTCATGTAACACCCAATATAGCACTTCTTCCAAGCCTTAAAGAGGCTGGATATGAGGTATTCTATATCGGCTCGTACAACGGAATTGAAAAAACTCTTATAGAAGACCTTGATATTCCTTACTACGGAATATCTTCCGGAAAACTAAGAAGATATAGAAGCTTTAAGAATCTTACCGATCCATTCAGGGTTATCAAAGGTTATTTCCAGGCAGGAAAGCTTATGCGCCGCATTAAACCTGATATCGTGTTTTCAAAGGGTGGCTTTGTATCGGTACCAGTAGTACTTGCTGCTGGAAATAAACATATTCCTGTTATCATCCATGAATCAGATATGACACCTGGTCTGGCTAACAGGATAGCTATGAAAAAAGCAACACGAATATGCTGTAATTTCCCCGAAACAGTTAAATATCTTCCAAAGGATAAGGCTGTGCTTACTGGTTCTCCTATAAGACAGGAGCTTCTTCTTGGTAATAAGCTTGCTGGTCTTGAACTGTGTGGATTTACAACTGATAAGCCTATAATAATGGTTGTCGGAGGCAGCACTGGTGCTGTACACGTTAATGAGGCAGTAAGAAAGATTCTTCCAGAGCTTCTAAAAAGCTTTCAGGTTGTCCATCTATGTGGAAAAGGAAAAATGGATACCTCCCTTAACAATCTCAACGGATATATCCAGTTTGAATACATAAGTGAACAGATGAGAGATCTTTTCGCCATAAGTGATATTGTTATATCAAGAGCAGGTGCCAACTCAATATGTGAATTGCTTGCACTTAAAAAACCTAACCTTTTGATACCTCTTTCTGCCAATGCAAGCCGTGGCGACCAGATACTTAACGCAAAGTCTTTTAAGGAGCATGGTTATTCGAGTGTTATATTTGAAGAAGACCTTACTCCTGAAGTTCTTTTAAATGCTGTAAATGAACTGTATGAAAACAGACATACTTATATAAACAATATGGCTAAAAGTAAAGAAAGCAATGCTATTTCTATCATTATGGAACTAATAGAAAACTCTTCTAAATAAATAATTAAAAAATATATATTAAGCGCCTGCTGTACCGTATATTGATAAAGTTGAAATTCATTTCAAAAAAGACATATCAGCTGATGTTTCCATCCCGCTATGTCATATACAATACTAGTAATATTCAACACAAGTAACATGCTATACAAGTAATATGCAACACTGGTAACATGCTATACAAGTAATATGCAATTCTGGTAACATGCTATACCAGCAATAGGCAATGCTCGTAATAATGCATACATTATCTGAATATTTCACTTCTGGTATAAACGCAATCTAGCAAGCAGGCGCTGATTTTCTACTCAACAAAATATGCATCTGGATTAACTGGTTCTCCGTACTGTGTAAGTTTAAAATATACCCCAGGACCTTCTTCAATATAGTATGCACTTGGGCTTGCCACTGTACCTATAAGCTGTCCTGTTGTAACCTTATCCCCTTTTTTCAGATTAACATTTTCTATCATTCCTGTAGTTGTCTCATATCCATTTCCGATAGATACCGTTACTGTTGTACCTGTTTCAGAAAGCTCTGCAACGTCTGTGACTACGCCTGAAGCTGCTGCTGCAACATTAGTTCCTACTTCTGAACTTATAATGATCCCTGGACTGCATTTATATACTCCAAGACTTTTAAAAAGCACTGTTTCATCCATACTATAATCCAGTGTAATATGTCCTAATACCGGCCATGCCAGTTTATTACTTTCATCAAATGTAAAACTTCTCATAGCTTCTGCCATAACCTCTTCAGATGATAATGTTGGTGGAACTGTAGCTTCTTCCTGCATTGTTGTATCTTCTTTATCAGATATCATCAGCTCATCATTATTCTTTTCCACAGACTCGTTTTTTTCAGCCATTCTTCCCCTTGCGTTTGCTTCTAACAGTTCATCCTGTGCATCTGACTCATCTATATTTTCTTCTGCATCCTCTGTCTTCATTGCAACATTTTCCTCTGTTTCGTTCAAATTAACAATATTGCCGCTTTCATTTCTGTTAGCATTTACATTTTTTATAACCGAAACAACACCAATAATAAGAGCTGCAATTATACCAAGTGAAATAATTGTAGATACTATCTTTACTGTATTCCTTCTATCTTTATCCATATTAACCTCCATTCCATGCATAATATGCATATTTTAATAAACAAGCCGTTCACCAGATGCATTTATAGTTTTATGCACTTATTGCTTGCGATGTTAATATGTTTTCCACTTATTCAGCTGCTTATTCACCTATTTTGAATATGTTTTACTTTTTGTTAATTTTAAATATGTTTTTCATTTATTGTAAACATATTCTCATTTTATTTATTTTAAATATATTCTTTTGCTATTTATTGTAAATACATTTAAACTAGTTACACTTTTAAATTTTTATGTAGTTATATAATTCTCCTACTTTAAAAAAGGATGTAAACACCTCTCAGTGTCCACACCCTTACTTTTAATATTTTGCTATGATCTTTGTTGTAATTCCTGCTATGAATTCTTACTATGAATTCTTGTTATAATTCCTGCTATAAATTCTTGTTATGAATTCTACTTGTTATCTTTATCGAGGAATCTCATTTTAGCTTCCGCTGATGCACGCTTTTCCATACTTTCAACAGCCGCATTGGATTCTCCATACATAGAACCAAGATTGTTAGCAATCTTATTCTTACATCTTTCACAGAACCTGCCAGATCTTATTGTTGCTCCACATCTTTCACATCTGATACCTATAGGTGAATCATCAGATATCATAAGACGCTCTTCTCTTATCCACTGTTCTATCTGTCTTGAACTTACATCACATTCTTCTGACACTTCATTGATAGTTGCAGCTTTATGTTCCTCTATATATTCTTTGACTTCGTCAAACTTTTCTTCCATCTTCTCTATACAGTTAGGACACAGATTGCGGTAAGGACCACCTATAAAATTATATAACTTACCACACATTCTGCAATTTCTTACATCCATAATTTTCCTCCATTCTTGTGTCTAAAATCCTTTTCCTATACACAACGTGACCACATATACTTTATCTGTCCCAGATTCTTTAAAACATCTTGCACACGCGTCTACCGTTGCACCCGTTGTATATATATCATCCACAATTAATACTTTATTATATCTTATACTATTATTGCAGATTTGAAAAGCATTTTGAAGATTTTTAACTCTTTCTTCATTACTCAGTTCCTTCATTGGCGTTGTCATCCTGATACGCATAATATATTTATTATTGATGGGAATTCCCATACTGCCTGAAAGTTCATCTGCAATAAGCTCCGCCTGGTTATAACCTCTCTGCTTAAGCTTTGATTCATGTATTGGTACAGGTATAATCACATCAGGCCTCCATGCTCTTATAACCATACCACACATTCTTTCAATTTCTCTTGCATATATAGCCGCATATTCTCTCTTATTATGATACTTAAATCTATATATCGACTGCTTTATTCCATCTGAATACTCATATAAGCTTACTGCCTGGTCATAAATATGTTCTGTTTTCATACAATCCTGGCAGTATTCCCTGTCATCATCAAGAGCTTTGCCACATTTTATGCATGTCGGCTCATCAACATATGTTATTTTGTCAAGACACCACGGACATATATCCAGTCTTTCTTTGTTCTTTACTACACGCGGTTTTCCACATATGGGACATGCCGGAGGATACAAAACATCTTCTGTATTTTTTATTATATCCTGAATGATTTTTTTAATTTTTTCTTTTGAATATCTTTTTTCTTTTGAATACATTTTCCCCTTAAATATAGTTTTCTTTTAAATATCTTTTTTCTTTGTTTTTAATTTCGCATTTTATCATATGTAATCTACTTAATTTCTGATATTTCCTTTATTCTTTCGTCCAATGAAGTGTATCTTTTAGCTTCAGATTCATTTTTTGCCATCTGCATAAACACCGGCTCTTCTCCTATTATACACACACATTTTCTTGCTCTTGTGATAGCTGTATATAGAATATTCCGGTTCATAAGCATTCTTGGACCTGCATACATCGGTATAATAACAGCAGGATATTCACTTCCCTGTGCCTTATGCACTGTTATTGAATATGCAAGCTCCAGCTCATCAAGATCATCAAAGCTGTATTCGACATATCTTCCATCTTCAAATCTTACTGTCATGCTTTTATTAAATGGTACTATCTCCATAACTATCCCTGTGTCTCCGTTAAACACTCCGCTTCCCTGTTCTATAGCCATTCCACGATCATTTTTTTTCGTCCAGTCAAGCTGATAGTCATTTTTTATCTGCATAACCTTATCGCCTTCCCTGAAAACATTATCCCCATGCTTTTTTTCCATCTTGGAGTCACTGGAAGGATTGAGGAAATCCTGAAGAATATTGTTAAGTCTTTCAACACCTACTGCTGATTTTCTTGAAGGTGTAAGCACTTGTATTTCGTTTATATCTGCACCGACATAGCCTGGCAGCTTATCCTTAATAACTGTTTTCAATGCAGCTATTATGGCCTCAGAACCCTGTCTGTGTATAAAAAGAAAATCCTTGCTATACTTGTTTAACGTAACCTGTTCGCCTTTATTAATCTTGTGGGCATTGGTTATTATCTCACTTTCTGCTGCCTGTCTGAATATCTTCTCAAGCTTTACAACATTAAAACATCCTGATGATATAATATCCTTTAACACATTTCCTGGTCCCACACTAGGAAGCTGGTCAACATCTCCTACAAGTATAAGCCTTGTACCTACTGGAACTGCCTTAAGCAATGCATTCATAATGTTAATGTCAACCATGGACATCTCATCCACTATTATTACGTCTGCTTCGAGAGGATTATCCTGATCTCTGTTAAAATGCATGCCAAGACTTGAAGAAGCATTACGCTTTTCGTTATCAAGCTCGGAAAGCCCACCTCCTGCTATCTCTAACAATCTGTGTATTGTCTGTGCTTCAACACCGCACGTTTCTGTCATACGTTTCGCAGCCCTTCCTGTTGGTGCGGCAAGCCGTATATCCAGTCTTTCCATTTCGAAATATTTTATTATGGCGTTAATCGTTGTTGTTTTTCCTGTACCAGGACCACCTGTTATTACAATAAGTCCATTGAGTGCCGCTAATGCAACCGCACGTTTTTGTATATCATCAAGTATTATGTTTTCTGATTTTTCGATATCTGCTATGCGTTCATATACATTTCCTGTATCTTCATCACATTGTATATTAAGCTCAAGAAGATTCTTTGCAACATTCTGTTCCATGCGATAATACATGGCCGAATATACATTCCATGATGTATGTCCATCACTTTCCTGTTCCTTTATGCTGTATGACATATCCTTTTCATCATCTGGCACGTCATCCGCATTTTTCTTAATATATATCTTTTTATCAATAGCAAGATCACTTATATAATGTTCATAATCCGTTATCTTGACGTCAAGCAGTATCTCAGCCTGATATTTAAGCTTATCATATGGAAGATATGTATGCCCCTGCAGTGTCGCCTGATTAAGACAGTATAAAAGTCCGCTTTTTATTCTGAAATCAGAATCGCCCTTTATTCCTACCTTTGTCGCTATTGCATCTGCCTTTTTAAAGCCTATGCCTTCAATATCATCTGCCAGCTTATAAGGGTTATCAGTGATTATCGTGTATATGCTGTTACCGTATTTTTTAAATATTTTATTGGCAAGATTCATCTGGATACCATAATCTGAAAGATACATAACAGCTTTTCTGGTATCTCTTTTACCGGCATATTGCTGTGCTATATCCATTGCTTTGTTGTAGCTTATTCCTTTAATATCTGCCAGACACTCCGGCTCTTTGTCGAGTATTTCAAAGGTCTGCTCGCCGAACTCCTTAACTATTCGTTCTGCCATTTTAGCGCCTATACCCTTTATAGCCCCGGAACTTAGATAACGCTTTACAGATTCTGCATCTGTAGGCGTCTTGAATTCATAAGAACTTATCTTAAACTGCATTGTATAATATGATGGATGCTTAACAAAAACACCATCTGCAGCTATAAATTCACCTGTGTCAACACTGCTTAGTGTGCCAACACAGGTAATATCGTCACCTTTGTATTCTATTTCGAAAACTGTATAACCATTATCCTCATTACGAAAGATAATGTTTTCTACAAATCCTTCTACATACTTAACAGACTCGTAATCCAATCTGCTTTTCCCTCTCTTTATAACTTTTTACCAAACTATAATTATAGCTACGCTTCATCTGTTGTGTAGTTACGCTTCATCTGTTGGTAAAGTGTCTGTGCAATACCAAGTCCCTTACCATTATCAGATTCTGTAAACAACTCAGCATAGTTTTTAATCATCTCATCACCGAAGTAACTTCCAAGTGTACTCATGGCAGAGTCTGACTCTCCACCTATAGATGCCATACTGTTAAACAATGAAGTACTACTATCATCATCTGAATCTATCTTAGCCATCTTTTCCATAGATTTAAGCATCTGTTCTACAAAGTAACTTTCAAAATCCTTGCATACACTCATAAGCTCATCATCAGATGCCTTGGAAAAATCTGTACCATTTATCTTATCTGTAAGATCTGATGATGTTTTATCATATGTATCTGCATAACTTGTATTAATACCTGTCATATAATCCATACATATCTCCTATTATATCTTAAGTTTATCTCTTAAGTGCATTAGCCTGTTCCATCATAGTATCGGATGTTGTTATTGCCTTTGAACATAACTCATATGCTCTCTGTGCTGTAATAAGATTAACCATCTCTGTTGCCACTTCAACGTTAGAAGCCTCAAGATATTTCTGCTTTAACTGGCTCTTTTTGCCAACGGCATCTGCATCTTCATTTAAAGCGATACCTGATGCATCTGTCTCAGCAAGATAATTACCACCAAGCTTTTCAAGTCCTGATGGATTCGTAAACTGAAAAAGTCCTATCTTTACACCTATAGGTGTAACATTGCCATCATCTTCTTTATATGTTACATTGCCATCGGAATCCATGCTGATTCTTGTTAAATCATATTCATCTGATGATACAACTATAGGCTGTCCATCTGAGCTTAATACTGGATATCCGTCTGCTGTACACAGCATCATACCCTCTGTTGATGTTGAAAAATAGAAATTTCCATTACGTGTATATAATGTATCTCCATCTTCATTCTGTATAGCAAAGAAACCATCTCCACTAATAGCAAAATCTGTTGCACTGTCACTCGCATTCATGGCACCCTGTGTATAGTGTGATGTTATTGATGATACTCTTGCACCAAGACCAACCTGCGCAGAAACTGGCTTAAACTCACCATTGGCTGATGTTGTTCTTGCCTGAAGATTCTGATACAGCAAAGACTTAAACTCAGTTGACTCTGATTTATAACCTACTGTGTTAACATTTGCAAGGTTATTCGATATTGTATCTACACTTGTCTGCTGTGCCATCATACCTGATGCTGCAGTCCACAATGACCTCATCATAATGCTTGTCCTCCTGATTACTCTAATAAATACTTTATAGTTCTGATATGCTTACCATCTTGCCTAGCATCTCATCAACTGCATTAACTATCTTCTGATTACTCTCATATTCTCTGGCTATGTTAATCATGTCTACCATCTCTGTAACTACGTTAATATTAGATGCTTCAATATATCCCTGATTAACCACGGCATCAGAATCCTTTGTAACAGCTCCATCAACCGCTCTGTAAAGATTCTCACCGTACGCCTCTATATAATCATAGTCTTCAAAATCAACTATTCCAAATGTATCTACATACTGTCCATCTGCGTATATAGCACCTGTTGAATCAACAGATAACTGCGATGCATCTGTAGGAAGTAGTATTGGGTCTCCACTTTCACCTAATACATAATCACCATCCTTGGTAACCAGATAACCTTCCTGATTCATCTGGAAAGATCCATCCCTGGTGTAAAGTGTTGATGTTTCACCTGCTTTGTTAGTAAATGATATTGAGAAGAATCCCTTACCAGAAAGTGCAAAATCATAATTACTGTCAGTGTTTCTAAGTGAGCCCTGATCCCAGCTTCTATATGTTTCACCTATCTTTGCTCCAAGACTCATACTACCTATATTCTGGTTCATATATCCAACTGTAGCATCTTTTATCTTTATTCCATATACTGAATCAAAGCTTTGTGTTGTTACACCTTCTTTTTTAAAACCTGTTGTTGTAGCATTTGCAAGGTTGTTTGATACTACATCAAGTCTCTTCTGCTGATTCACTAATCCTGTATAAGCAGTGTATAAACCTCTTACCATACCTGACCTCTTTTCCTGCGAATTTATGCTAACAGCTATTTTATATGTTATAACGGATATCATAACATATATACTGTTAACATAAGCTTCTAATCTTCTCTGTAACCTGAAAGGAATTCTATAAACTTACCTGTTCCTATAGCAACTGCTGTCATAGGATCCTCTGCTGTCATAGTATTAATTCCTGTTTTTGACTCTATAAGATCCTCTAATCCTGAAAGCAGACTTCCTCCACCTGTAAGGACGATTCCTCTGTCTGCAATATCAGATGCAAGTTCTGGTGGTGTCTTTTCTAACACACTGTGAACTGCTTCTACTATCTGTGAAGTAGCTTCCTTTAAAGCTTCCTCTGTCTCTTCAGAAGTCACCTCTACTGTCTTAGGAAGACCTGTAACAAGGTTACGTCCTCTTACATTCATTTTGGCAACTTCTGGTCTTGGATAAGCTGATCCAATCTTTATCTTAATATCTTCTGCTGTTCTTTCACCGATAAGAAGGTTGTGCTTCTTTCTCATGTATCTTACAAGTGCTTCATCAAAATCATCACCTGCAATCTTGATAGATGTACTTACAACTGTACCGCCAAGTGATATAACTGCGATATCTGTAGTGCCACCACCGATATCAACTATCATGTTTCCACAAGGTCTTGAAATATCTATACCAGCTCCAATAGCTGCTGCTATAGGCTCTTCAATAATAGCAACCTCTCTTGCACCTGCCTGAAGAGTTGCATCCTCAACCGCCTTCTTCTCTACTTCTGTAACACCAGAAGGTACACATACGCTTATTCTAGGCTTCTTAAGCATTCTTCTGCCGATAGCCTTCTGGATAAAGTACTTAAGCATCTTTTCTGTAACTGTATAATCTGAAATAACACCCTGACGAAGTGGTCTTACCGCTACAATGTTTCCTGGTGTTCTACCAAGCATCAGACGTGCTTCCTCGCCAATAGCCTTAATCTTGTTAGTATCTCTGTCAAATGCGACAACTGAAGGCTCCTTTAAAACTACGCCTTTTCCCTTTATATATACAAGAATACTTGCAGTACCAAGATCGATTCCAATATCAGTTGATAACATTCTGTTTTCCTCCTAAAATCCAACTCATTAATCCTACTCATTAATCCAGCTCATTAATCTAACCTGTTAATTTAACTCGTTAATCAAGTTTATTAACCTGACTCGTTAATCAAATTCGTTAATCTGACTTGTTAATCTGACTTGTTGATCAAGTTCGTTAATCAGCTTATTGTTTGTTATCATTAATTATGTCCAATCCGCATATTTTACATAAACAATACATCTTATAAACATATACAAACATTTTTACTTTATTAATATATTAGCAATAAAAAATACATTTCATAGCTAATCAACATTATATACATAAACAGGGAATTTTAAAAGTACTTAATGAGAAAAAATATGATTTTTTTATAAATATAGTTGTTTAGCATACATTCGGTTGGCGAACTGACGACATAATATAAGTGAAAATCGGTGCTGCACATA
>OLIS01000884.1_pt1 | contig 23036 bp, 21 predicted proteins | sample 1601351 | NCBI WGS metagenome assembly OLIS01 (sample SAMEA2452122, study PRJEB22498) | human gut metagenome | biome: human feces; feature: human gut; material: feces | place: Australia | collected 2012
GTCTGCACCGCGGCGAGATCTGCGGTCTGCAGTGGAGCGACTTCGATGGAGAGTGCGGCACTCTGAAGGTGTGCCGCACTCTCCACAGCCAGCGGAAGGGCGAATACACCGTCGGTGAGACAAAGACCAATCAGGGCATGCGCACCATCATTCTGCCGCACAGTGTAGCCGATATCCTGCGGCGGCGAAAAGCGGACGCCATCAGTCAATGGATATTTCCTGACCCGGTGAAGCCGGAGAATCCCGTCGATCCCAACGCGGCCTATCGCCGCATGAAGATGCTGCTCCAGCGGGCAGGCCTGCCCAGCATCCGCTTTCACGATCTGCGACATACCTTCGCAACTCATGCCCTCACAAGCGGCGTGGACGCCAAAACCCTGTCCGGTATCCTGGGCCATACCAACGCCTCCTTCACGCTGGACACCTACACCCATGTCACAACCGATATGCAGAAGACAGCCTCTGGCATCGTGGGCGGCTTTATGGAGGATATCTTCGGAAAGGAGTTGAAACCGTGGCAAGAAAGCGAAAAGCCGGAGACGGAACCGTAAGGCAGCGCAAGGACGGGCGTTGGGAGGGGCGCATCGTCATCGGCTATGACGATAACGGCTATCCCAAGACGAAAAATGTCCTTGCCAAAACGAAGAAGGAGTGCGTTGAGAAGCTCCAAAAGCTCAAGGAGGAATGCGGCGGGCTGAAGCCGGAGAAGGTTCGTCCCGAGATGCCCTTCGGGGACTGGCTGACATACTGGTACGAGAATCACTCCAAGCCCAAGATCCGTCCCACCACGCAGGAGACTTACGAAAGCCGCATCCGACTGCACATCATCCCGGAAATTGGAGACATCCCGCTGAACAAGCTGACGCAGAATGACCTACAACAGTTCTACGGTCGGCTCAAGAAAAGTGGCCGGAAGCGCTTCACCGACAAGTACGGCGAAGGGCTGTCCGACCGAATGGTGCGTATGTGCCACGCCACCTGCCGCTCGGCGCTGGAGAAAGCGGTGCAGGATGGACTGATTCGCGTGAACCCGGCCATCGGCTGCAAGCTGCCGCCGAAGAAGGCGAGGGAGATGCAGGTGCTGACGCGGGAGGAACTTCAAAGGTTCCTCATTCAGGCGAAGTTCGAGGGCTACTACGAAGTCTTCCTTCTGGACTTAGCCACCGGCCTGCGCCGGGGTGAGCTGATGGCGCTGCAATGGGACGACCTGAACTTCAAAACCGGCGTACTGAATGTGAACAAACAGGTCTACGATGTGCGGGGGCAGCTTCAGCTCAGCACCCCCAAGACGAAGAACTCGGTCCGCAAGATCGTCCTGCCGCCCGCTGTGGTGGCAGTGCTGCGGGAGTACAAAAAGACGATAGACTCCCGCTGGATGTTCCCATCCCCAGTGAAGGAGGACTGCCCTATCACGCCCGGCGTGGTGCGTCGCAGATTGCAGCTCATCTTAGAACACGCAGGCTGTAAGCATGTGAGGTTCCACGACCTTCGCCATACTTTCGCAACGCTGGCGCTGGAAAACGGTATGGATGTGAAAACGCTCTCCGCCATGCTGGGCCATGTGTCGGCGGCCACCACACTGGACATCTATACCCACATTACCGATGATATGCAGCGGGCAGCCGCCGAAAATATTGACCGCGGCATCGGCAAGGCAGCGCCACAGGAGGACGCTTCAGAGCCGGGGCAGGAAACTGCCCCGGCCCAGGCGGAAAAGCCGAGTATGACCGATTTCAAGCCCTATGTGGGCCGCAAGCGCAAGTCCGGCACCGGCTGCATCAGTCAGATTAACGACCATCTCTTTGAAGGCCGTTATTCCCCTAAATGGCCCGACGGCAAAAAGCACGCCCGCAATGTCTACGCCCGTACCCGCGAGGAGTGCGAGGAGAAGCTGAAGGTGTTGATCGTGGAGATGAAGGAGGAGATTGAGGAAGCAAAGAGGTTGATGAATGAGGGCAAAGGTAACGGAAGTCCATCGGAGGAAAAGAAAGGCAAACGGGGAAAGAAGGGGAGAAAGTAAAAAAGTGCCGACAAAGGTGCTGAATGTTCGGTACCTTTGTCGACACTTCTACTGGAAAGTCTTAATTCAGGATATAAAAATCTGTTAACATCATTGCTGTGATGGTTGAGAATAAATACTTCTCGCCATGCATATAATGCATGGCATATACTGAGTAATTTACCGAGGGGGTAATACCATGGAACGACTATATCGCATACGCTGCTTCACAGGATATGCAATTTTGGGAGAGGCTCCGCCCCAAATGGATACTCAAGTCTTATATCGTGTGCTATACGCATCAAAGCATTATCAACACTGCTTTGTCGTAGAGCGCAGTGATCGGGAAACATATTATGGACATAAAACTTGGATTGTTCACGAAGAAGCATTAATACCTGTTTGACAAATCATCCTATAGAGTTTATTAATGTCTCAAGTGATGCAAGGCTGCTATTTTTCGCAATGAAATCTGCATAAAGAGTTTCGGCATTTGCCAGCAATTGATCATAATATAAGATTCGTGTGTTAACTTCAGCAAGCTGGCGCAAATGTTTGCTTTCAATATCGTGATCAACTTTTTCGCCATCCAAGCGTTTACCAAGAAGTACGATGATTTCAAAATCCTCGTCTGTATCATGTTTTTTGAGAATCTTGGTGAGTGCAGAGAAATACTTGTCTACTTGTGCAATAAGCTCTATGAATTTAACTGTACGATCACCACGCTTCAGCTCTATGATTACATGTTTGCCAGAAGGTTTTTGATATCTAACATCTAAGCGGGCCTCCTGTTCTTCTCTTGTAAGCCCTGCATTAATTACATCAAATTGCGTCTTTATTGCTTCCTCAACAGACGGAAGCTTTGTATCTCGATCCCAGGCAGGATCCAATAACCAAAGGTTATTAGCCAAATGTCGTTGGATAACTTTTTCCAAATCGTCCCCGTGGACAACCTCTTTCATTCTCTGTATAACAGCCAAGCGAGATTTTACAATTTGGTAGTAATATGTTGCTTCAATAGAATCTAAGCGACCTGCAACATTCAAAAAGATATCCAAATTATCTGGCTGAACATCCTGTAATGCACTAAGTTCATTTTTGAGTTTCAGAGATTCAAATGCAAGAATACCGTGTTTGAAGATGTCCTTTTTCTCATCAGGTGTTACTGTGAGCTGGTTAATCTTTCCGAAAAGTTGTTTTGCAGCCTTCTTTTCATCTCCAATCAGACCGCTGTACCACTCGCGGACGACTTCGTATTTACAAGCTTCCTCTTCACCGGCTTCCGAACGTTCGGCTTCCCAATCAGCGCGTATCTGTGCTAACTCACTTTCAATGAATTTCTTGAGAACAACATAACGTTCGTCATCATCAAAAAAGTCCTGTCGGCTACTGGTTGTGATGTCAGCTTCCTCGTCAGTGTCAAGGAATTCGGCATTTAACTCACCAAATATGTATTTTGAATAGAGCGCAGTAGTGCCAATTTCGTTGAGCATATCATCTTTTGCCATTTTACCGCGCACCATAATAGCAATGCGATTGATGTTCTCATCGTCATCCAAATCACCAGGCTTTGGAGCGGTAGCTATCCAACCGTATACATATGCAGGTTTTCCTGCTATTGAAAGTTCCCCGCTTCTGGAGAAAGATTTTCTAAGAACACCTGATTTGCATTGCTTTGTATACTCATCAGCTGGTTGTGCAGGAATATCCTCATCTGCAGGGCGAAGGTAATACCATAAGTATTGTGCTTTCGTTAAATAATTACGATCAGAAATAGTAATTGGTTCTCCGTTGACTTTTACCTCAAATTGTTTGTCAGCGCCGATAACGGCAAAACGGCGGGCTAATCTTTGCTTTAATTTTCCGGCAAGTGCAGTAGTTCGCGATTTTTTTAAGTTTGTGAGTACAATTTTTGTTCCGTTTCCTTCGAAATCAATTCCGCTGTCATCAACTTCTTCTGGGTAATATGTCTGTGTTTGTGATACTGCCTCACGGAGTTTTTGAGTGGAAATTTGTAAAGCATTCTTCTGTCCATTCTTTGACGAATAAATAGTAATTGTTTCGGCAATAGACAATAAAGATAACTTTCCAATACCCTTTCGTCCCATAACTTTTCGATTTAGCATAGGAGTAATAGGAACGAGATGGCGTTTTTGATATCCGACAGTTAAGTACTTGTTATTGATATCATCAGTATCCATGCCACAGCCATCATCCTTGATTGTGATACAATCTTTTTCCAAAGTAATCTCGACTGTTTTGGCATCTGCATCCCACGCATTTGCAACTGCCTCAGAAATTACTGCAGATGTATTGCTGTAAAGATTGAGACCTAAATGCTCTACGATTTGCAAACTGATTGTCATCTCATATTTATGTTCCGCTGTCATGTAAAGTCACCTCCGGTTCTTTCGTTGAAATATCCAAGTATTCAAAGTATAGTCGCACTGCACGCTTAACTTGAGATTGAACAACAGGCTTAATGCTTTTGAAAGATTTAGTACTATCCAGCTTGTTTACATAATCAAAGCCTGTATACTGTTTGATTGGCACTATTTTGTTGGCTCGAATGATTCTGGATACGATATCTCCTGCTGCACGATTTGTGAAACCTTTGTTGCTTTTTAACCAGTCAATGAACTGCATATTACAAGAATATTGCTTTCCATCGACAAAGTCAGAAAGGCTTGATGCAACAAAAGTAGCTAACTGAACAGGAACGGCATTTCCAATCATCTGTTCAGTATTTGCCGTGTTTTCTGGAAAAACGAAGGTGTCCGGGAATGTTTGAATTCGAGCGCGCTCTCTCGTTGTCATTGCTCTAATATTTGAAGGATCGACTGGGTCGCTGTCATGTTTTTTGTATTCAGAAGGTTTAGGACGATTAACTCCACGAATTGTAGGAGCGGGGGTATCCACAGAAAAGATTCCCCTTCTTTTATATGACCTGGGATGCCTATAATAATATTCAAATTCAAGAGTGTACTTTTTTTCAGAATAGTAATCACGAACGGATAAAGGGAGCACTGTCTGCTTGGCTCTTAAAATTGCAGATAAAAAACCATCATCTTGATTAAGACCGCCAATACAAAAAAAACGATTTCTTTTTTGTGGAACATTGCAATGACTGGCATCTAAGACAATCTCGGTTAGACCATATCCATTATCGATAAACAACTTCCTCGCCTTTTTATAAGCCTCACTCTCTGATGCACGAGCTACATTTTCCATGACAAAAAACTTTGGCTTTACTGCAGTTATAATTTTAGCAAAAGAATGGGTTAATTCAGCGCGTTCGCCTTCAGTTCTATTACCAGCGTTAGAGAAATCTTGACATGGAGGGCCTCCAATAATTAAGTCGGGCTGATATTTTTTAATGCGGATAATAGCTTCATCTACAATCGATAAGTCAGTTTCAATTACAGGGTGTTTAAAATTTTGCTTATAACACTCAATTGCAGCCGGCCAGTTTTCAAAAGCGGCTACGATGTTATAGCCTGCTGACTGGAAACCGAGCGACATACCGCCACAACCACTAAACAGATCTACTGTACGCATAATGTCACTCCTTCCATTTTATATTTACTCAATATGTAGTATATCAGAAGTGTGCCTTGACGTCAACGCACATTTATCACTGCATAACAGGTCGAAGAGAAAGAAAAGGGTATTCTCAATCACCTCCTGCGCCGCAATAGACAAAGAATAGATAAACCCCTCTGTAATCAACGATTTCAGAGGGGTTTTGGTCCGAGTAGTGCGGCTCGAACGCACGGTCTCCTGGTCCCAAACCTATGTCTAAACCTTCAGGCAGAACTGTGTCACACTCTTTGGCACTTTCCGGCACTCCTGCGGTTCCTCTTTGGAACTCTATTGGACTGTTTATTTCAGCCACCGCTTTCGGCTTTTGGGATTTGTGTGGGATTGAATTCTGTATATTAAAAGTGCTTCCGACCGGGTTTACATCCAACAGCGGGTGCTTTTTGCCGCAGAGAGCAGCTCAGAAACTGCGCCGCATAAACAAAGAAATAAGCGCTGGCGTGATATTACCCACCCTCTCGATAAACGGAAAATGTGTTGTGGTCGCTAAAACTCCCTCAGAAAATGTGCAGACAAAGAAAAAACTCGCTCATTTTTTGTGATTTCTCCATCGAGCACCGTAATCCAGATCGTTTGGAACAATAGGAAGTGTATTGTTCCGAATGATGCTGTATTATTCCGAACAATACAGATATATTATTCGGAACAGTTTCATTTTGCAAATATTCTGTCCTTTTCAGTAGCTATTTCCTGCTTTCTGTGATATTGTTCGTTTGCCAAAAGGAGGCGACGATATGCAGAAAGAAAATACCCTGACAGTCGAGCAGTGGTGCGGCCAGTGGTTCACCGCCAATCGGCACAAATGGAACGGCAACACCGAGGGCGGGTACCGCAATCTGATTTACAGCCACATCCTCCCCAGCATCGGAAGTGTGGCGCTCTCTGACCTGACAGAGCAGACCATCACCGATTTCTATGACACGCTACGGAGTCAGAGACTCAGCGCCAGAAGTGTCTGGTGCGTCCATTTGCTCCTGCGCCGGTGTATGGACGAAGCAGCACGGGAACAGTTTATTCCATACAACCCGGTGCGGCTCTGCCAGGAGTCCAAGGCAGAGGAATACAAAACAGCCCCTTTGCGCCTGGGACAAATTCAGCGTTACCTCAACACAGCCGAGCAGCTCGGCGTACTTCCCATCATCTATACAGGACTTTCAAGCGGCCTGCGGCAATGTGAACTGATCACCTTGTCGTGGGCCGATTTTCATGTCCGCTACAGGTACATCCTCAAAGGACAACGCCTGCTGATACTCAATGACAAGACGGCACTTCTTCTTGAGCAGATACCGGAAACGGCCTCGTCCTATGTGTTTCTCAATCCCAAAACCGAAGCGCCGTACAAGCTCCACGAGTTCTATTATCTGCACAAGAAGATTCTGAAACAGGCAAGGCTCCCGTGGGTGGCCTTTCGAGACTTACAGCGCCAGTGTATGGAGGTGGGAATATGACGCTTCGGGAATACATCATCTTCTGGCAGGAAACCTACGATAAGCATCAGAGCAGGCCGACTACCTATGCGGCACACAACTATGTATTCAAGAACCATATTCTCCCCAGCTTGGGAGATATACCGCTCTCTGAATTGACATCGGAGATGGTCGGAGAATTTCTGGAGGAACGGCGGCGCTTCGGCAATCATCGACCCGGCAGCTCTGGCTTGGGGAAAGAAACCATGCGGCACATCCACCGCCTGCTGCAGCAATGCTTGGATCAAGCCATACGGGACGGTCTCCTGACAGAGAATCCCGCCAAGGCATTCCGCTACCGCAAGTCCACAACGGTGAAAGCGAATATCATGACGCCTCTGGAAATGGAGGACTATCTGGACGCCGCCGAGCGGCTGGGCTATCTGCCCATGTTCATGCTGGCGCTGACGACAGGCCTACGCCAAGGCGAGCTAATCGCCCTGAAATGGAGCGACCTTGATATCGAAAGTCGGACGCTGACCATCGCAGAAAAACGTGCCGTGGTACGGCGTGAGCTGGTAGAGTACGGTAGCCAGACGAGGTCAATAAGGCTGACCCCTGAGGTGGTCGACCTTCCCATCATGGAGCACAGCAAGCACCCAAGCAGCCCTCTCATGTTTATGCACCCGGCCACGCTGAAACCCTACTCGCCGCAGATGGTGCGCCGGATGCACAATGAGATCATAAAGGAAGCGGGCATCGACCATATCCGGTATGTGGATATCCGCCATACCTGTGCCATCCTTGCTCTGAAGAACGGCATGGATACCAAGGAACTGGCGCGGATGTTGGGACACTACCGCCCCGCGATCACCCGGCAGAACTATGAACCTTATCTGCAGCACAAGGTACAAAAGGATGAAGATATGCCAAAGGAAGCTACGCAGAGTGAGCTGCAGCAGGCGGCAAATATTCTGGATAATCTTCTGAAGTTCTGATATCTATTCCGCAAAAGGTGAGTTGTCCACAGAACTCAATCATTTTACATCCAAAGAGGAGGAACCAAAATGAAAAAGAGAATCATCGTTACCGCGGCGATTACCGCCTGCCTCGCCCTGTGTGCCGCCGTGTGGCCGCAGGCTGAAACGGTCGAGAAAACACCCGCGCCGAGCGAAACGACCTCCGTGACCACTCCACGGCCGACACTTCCGGAAGCAGAGAAACCGGTGCTGCCAGTGGTAACAGAAAAGAAAGAATCGGAAATGCCGGAAGCTGAATCAGCCCCGGAAGTAGCCACCGAGGAGTTGCCCATCCCTGTACCGGAAATAGAAGATGAAGCCGAGACAGAACAAGAATATGTACCTTCTACGCAGACAGATTCCATCCCGGTACAGCCCACGCAACCTGAACCTAAATCGGCACCGGAGCCAATAGCTAACGATAATGAACTGGCGGATATGGTCTATGTCCCCGGCTTTGGCTGGATACAAAGCGAAGGACCCAATCATGTCGAGTATGCCGAGGATATGTACGAGAACGGCAACAAAATTGGCACCATGGGCTGACCTCAAAAATTGCGCCGCATAAACAATGAAATAACCGCAGGGGAGCAAAAAAAGCATTCCTGCGGTTACCCTTTGCCAGTTTATAATTCAAAATCTCTCGTCTGGAAAGGATATTGCAAATCTAAATAATGGATTTTCAATAGACAAACTAATCTTCCTGTGTTAAGATTATCTTGTGTTAGAGTAAACTCAGTGTATGAGGTGTCCATATGAGTCAAATTATTCAGAAATTAGATCAGCAGCAATTGAAATCCCTCTGCGGTATCGTGGCTCATACTTCTGAAGGATTGACCAAAAGCGAATTAACAACACTTTTAGGTCAATGCGGAATTTGTGCTGTTGATGACGGCTCCTCCCGTAATCAGTTGGGATATACCATAGGCCTAAACAAAAGAGACTGGCTTTACAATTGTCTGGTAACAGAGATAAACAAGAGCCAATCGTTTAGTAAGGTCTTTTTGTTTTTGCAGGCAGTGCTGAATCCTGCCGCATACACGAGTGCTGATAGCAGGCAAAAATACAGGTACTTATTCGAGGAAACAAACAAAGTCCTTCTCTTTGCCGGGTTATCGATTGACCAAAGTGGGCGATTGGTAGCGGTTTCGCAAGCTGAAACACTTTCTGAAGTTGACCAGCGAGTCAACCAATTGAAAAAAGCTCTATATGACCGTGCCATACATTCTGAGGTACAGAAGTACTGTGTTGAAGACTATTTGAGAGCAGACTATTATGATGCTGTGTTTGAAGCGTCAAAAGGATTGGCTGAACGTGTCCGGCAGATTTCCGGCTTGACTACAGATGGTGGAATACTTTTTCAAGCTGTGTTTTCCAAGAACGATCCCTATATCTTCTTTAACGCAATGAAGACCGATAGCGAGCGCAGCGAATTTACAGGCTTGAAGGAACTGCTTGAGGCAATCTTCCACTTGGTTAGAAATCCAGCAGCGCACACACCCAAAGTTAATTGGAAGACTGATGAAACGAAGGCACTTGATATACTTACGTTAATATCGTTTGCACATAAGTATTTAGACGAGTGCCATCGTATGCCAGGAAAATAACGAGAGGATGCTTAGTATGGATAGACCTCAATATGTAAATTGGATTGTTCGAGAGGACGGAGTGGTTTTTGAAGACCAGCAGCCATTGAACTGTTACAGGCTATCCTATGTCAGAGATGACGCTATCCTCGATGACTGGGCACTTCACATTAGAAAGCAGTATGTTCCAGATGGGGAATTGGAAGAAGATGCCGCGTTGAACAAGTTGACGGTAGAGGAATACTTGCGCCAATATATTATCCCGCAAAAAGGAGAACCATTTGGACCGACGGCACGGTCAAATGATATTAGCGAAATTCTGTTTGCGGATTTATTTGAATTCATCCTGAACTATGAAGTTCCACGGTGTAAGCAGCACAACCGTTCCGGTAAAAATGAATCTGAGCATGGCACAGATATAATTGCATACAGGTTCTTCGCTGAGGGAAAAGCCCCGCATAAAAACGATGAGCTTGTGGCAATAGAGGTAAAAGCGCTTCTTTCTTCAAATGAGGCCGGTAAAGTAATTAAAGATGCAGTTACCGATTCAAAAAAAGACGAGGATAGAGTTTCTCATACTTTGAATTACTACCGAAAAAAGCTCCGCTTTATGGGAAAGTCAACAGAAGCAGCGGATGTAGCAAGGTTTCAACAAAAAACCGAATACCCTTATAGAACATCCTATGTAGGGGCTGCTATTTCAAGCTTGCCAGCTATCGAAAAGAAAGTCATTGTCGGTATTAAGGGAGCAGATTTGGAATTGAAAACAGATCAGTCCGTTTTTTATGTCCATGGAGCAGATTTGATGTCCCTGACACATCAAGTATTCGAGAGGTGCATTAAATGATTTTCTCAAATACTTCAAATTATATGCTCAAATACCAAAAGGCCAAAGCAAAACTTGTAGAGTATGACATTCCGCAAAAGGATTATCCTAAGTTTCCATTAAATTCGAATGAACTATCCTATCCTGTTGTTTACATACTTTCTCGATACGCCGAAAGTGTCATTGAAAACAACGTAGCTGACATGGAAGAATTTTCACCACATTTAGTGGCGGCTTCACAATACTTTGATGCGGCTGTAGGGGCCAATGATCGTGCAGAGTATGATGTTGATTTTTTGCTGTCTGGCGCTGCGTCCTATTTCCTTTCTGATGACTTCGGAAGTGCAAAAGTTTTATGCTCCGAGTATTTTGCGCGAATAAATCCGGAAACCAACGAGCCTCAAAAAATCATGGGTAACTTTCTTGGGTATCTTCTACTGAATCGAGACTTTCATATAAGTGAAGATACTCCTGATGGAGAACAAGTCTGCCGTTCATTGCTGGCCTATTACAACACCGGAGAAGGGGCGGAGGAAATACAGAGTCTATTATCGGAGTATAGAAAAGCGATTTATGAAAATGACGCTCCGATGGAAATATACTATGTCGATATATTGTGTGCCATTGTTATGGTGGCCTTGTCCAAGTCATCGTGGATCCTTCTGCCCAGGTATTCTGAGTTAGATCAGTCCCTATGGTCAGATTACTTTAAAAGCCCCAAGGCGCCAAGAATGCTGTGGCCTGCGCAACAGCTTATTGGCGAAAAGGGAGTTTTAAGGGGTCAGAGCGCGATAGTACAGTTGCCAACTGGAGTAGGAAAAACTAAAAGTATTGAGCTGGTGATTCGCTCGTCTTTTGCCTCAGGCAGAGCAACCACAGCAATAATAGTTGCTCCGCTCCGTGCTCTGTGCAACGAAATAGCAAATGATATGATTTCAGCATTTGGGGATAAGGTTTTAGTCAACCAGTTTTCTGATGTTCTCGAGGAAGACTTTTCTCTTGATTTATTCTTGTCCCTTAAATCGAAAATACTGATTTGTACCCCTGAGAAACTCAGCTATATCATTCATCACCAAGCTGATTTTCTGGATGAAATTGGTCTGTACATATTTGATGAAGGTCACATGTTTGATGACGGAAGTCGAGGGGCCATTTACGAATTGTTGATCTCTGAAATCCGGAGTCACATCTCGTTGGAAGAACAACTCATTCTTCTTTCTGCGGTACTTTCTAATGCCGAGCAGATTCAGAAATGGCTCTTGGGTGAAGCAGGTGTTTTAGCGTCAGATCCCCAAATTAAGGCAACGCCCAAAACGATTGGGTTTGCCTCGCAAACAAAAGATATCCACTATTATTCTGATGATTCAGCACAAGAAGATTTTTATGTCCCCCGCAGTATAGAAGTTATTGCATTACAAAAGCGTCCCCGCGAGAAAAAGCAACGCTATTTCCCGGAGCTAACAGATGCCAAAGATATTGCGATATATTACGCAAATAAGCTATGCAAGAATGGTGCAGCCGCCATTTTTGCTAATCGAACCAGCACCGTGCTGACCGTAATCAACAGAATTATTGAATTAAGGAATCGGGGACACGACCTCGCTGAGATTAAAGGAAACAGCGATGGTGAGGAAATGAATCGACTGGCACAATTGATGTCCAGCTATTATGGGGAACAGCATCCATATACAATTGCCTGCCATTTAGGAGTTCTCCCGCATTATTCTAACTTGCCTAATGGACTGCGTCTTGCTGTAGAGTATGCCTTTAGAAACAAAGCTGTGCGTCTGGTTGTCTGTACATCTACTCTTGCACAAGGAGTAAACATTCCAATAAAGTATCTGTTTATGACCAGTTTTATGGTCGCACGAAACAGTATGCAAATTCGTAGTTTTCAGAATTTGATGGGACGAACTGCGCGATCTGGAATGTATACCGAGGGAAGTGTTATCGTTACAGACCCTCAGCTGTTCGATAATAAGAACAACCGAAGAAATGGCGGCAATTACAAATGGAAAGATTGTATTAAGATGTTTGACAGTAGCGCTGCGGAGCCTTGTGGAAGTTCAATCCTGTCGCTTGTTCAGGACATCCGAATTGACTATGAAACCAGAGTTATCGGTGCCAAAGTTGCTCAATACATTATTGACCACTATGCTGAAACAGATTGTTTCGGACAGTGTGTCAGCAAACTTACTGCAGCTCTTCACAAGGCACATCCACAAAAAAGTGCCAACAGCATTGTGGAATCAATGATGGCACGAAAAAGCATTGTGGAGGCCATCGAAAACCACCTGTGTTTTGTATTTTCAATCGGTGAGGATGCTGATAAGCAGGCGGTAGCGGCTGATATTTGCAAAGGAACTCTGGCATACTTCATGGCAAATGATAATGAAAAAGCCTTGTTAGAAAGAATCTTTGATATCATCACATCGAAGATAAGTGAACTTGAGCAATCACAGATTAAGAACTACGCCAGAACTATGGTCGGCATTAAGCTTTCGTTACAAATTGAAAAGTGGATAGCCGAAAACCACCTTACCCAGCAGAATTATACAGATGAACAACTGGTTAAGATGCTAATATCTTTTTTCCAGGAAACCCATACGCTCAAGAAAGAAATAGACTGCTTTGCGGATATTTGCCAAATGTGGCTTGAAGGCTGTTCATTTGTTGAAATGCATGAGCGTACATCCTTGCCGATAGCGGATCTTGAAGATATCTGCAGCAAGTCCATTTCTTACGAATTAAGTTTCTTTGTGGGGAATGTCATGGATATCATCGAAATCAATGACGAGGACTTAGTTAATCCATTGCCCAATTTGCTCCTTCTACAAAGAAGATTGAAATACGGAGTCAAAACAGAAACCGCAGTTTCGGTATGCGAGAAAATCTTTAATGACCGATTCCTTGCAAATCTTCTGGCAGACGAAATAGGCCATGATTCAATCGAGGCTAACAGCATCGTAGGTGTTATAAAGTCGCATAAAGATGACATCTTGGATATCCTATCGGCCTATCCGACGTACTTTTCCGAGCGTGTTCAATGGATATGTAAGGATTAACTTCATGGCTTACGCCGAAACTTTTGGCCGCATCAATTGTTCGAGCATATGAAGAATTAGAGGTGAAAAAATGACTGTTTGCTATAATAAATTGTGGAAGTTACTGATTGATAAGAATATGAAAAAGAAAGATCTGCGGCTGGCCACCGGCATGTCTACGACCGCCCTTGCCAAGCTGGGCAAGAACCAGCATGTTAGCACGGAGATTCTCACCAAAATTTGCAAGGCATTGGATTGTGACTTCTGCGACATTATTGAACTTGTGCAGGAGGACGACAAGCACTAAGCGATGGGGTTACAAAAATGAAAATCTCAATTTCGGATGATTTTGACCTCCAAAAAATTGCACATAGTGGACAGTGTTTTCGTGTGAGAGAATTTGAAGATGGAACATTTCGCTTTGTCACCGGGAGTGAAGTGCTATACATCAAAGAATTGTCTTCCAAGTATTTCGAAATCAGCTGTTCTGATGAAACTTGGAATCGCACGTGGATTCCCTATTTTGACTTAGAACGAAACTATTTCCATGTGCGTGAAACTATCCCGGGTTCTGATACATATATGCAGCTGGCTGCGAGGGAAGGACACGGAATCCGGATACTCCATCAAGATCCATGGGAAACATTAGTGACATTTATTGTTTCCCAGCGAAAAAGCATCCCGGCAATAAAGAATTCTGTTGAACTTCTTGCTAATCGATTTGGAGAGGCTAAAACCACGCCTTATGAAACGCTATACACTTTTCCTACCGTATTGCAGCTGGCAAATGCAGATGATCAAGACTTGGTAGAGTGCAAATTAGGATACAGGGTTCCATATGTTAAAGACGCAATTACCAAAGTGATGTCAGGAAGTGTGGATTTGGTAATGATTTCGGACTTATCTGACATTGAAATTCTCGATGTGTTGAAAACGATTCGAGGTGTTGGCGACAAGGTTGCCAATTGTATTTGCCTGTTTTCATATGGTAGAATTGGTGTAGCACCAGTAGATACTTGGATTTATAAAATCATTGCACAAGAGTATGGTGGGGTTAATCCGTTCCCGGCTTATGGTGAGCACGCTGGAATAATGCAACAGTATGCTTTTTATTACGCGATATCGAACAAGGGGAGGTTTGCCAATGGAAGCAGTCGTTACATTGAATGAAAATTCTCCCGGAGTAAAATATTTATGTGCCAAAGATAAGCGATTAGCCAAAGCGATTTCTATGGTCGGGACTATTAGCTACATTCCCCACGATGATGAATATGCCTTTTTGATTCACGAGATAATTGAACAAATGCTATCCATCAAAGCAGGCAGGCAAATATACGAGCGTCTCGAGGCACTATGCAGTTGTCGGATAACGCCTCAACGTGTTTCAGAATTATCAGATGCAACTATTCGCTCCACTGGCACATCCAATGCAAAAGTGTCGTACATCCGAAACATTACGGATGCTGTTTTATCAGGTGATATTTGTTTTGATGTATTGAGAGAGATGTCTGATGAAGCAGTCATTAAAAAGTTGACCGCTTTACGAGGGATAGGTATGTGGACCGCTAAAATGTATCTCATCTTCGTGCTGGATCGCCAGGATGTCCTCCCCTTTGAGGATGGTGCGTTTCTGCAATCTTATCGTTGGCTTTATAAAACGACAGACATCGCTCCTGTATCGGTAAAAAAGAAATGTGCAAAGTGGAAGCCTTATTCTTCTATAGCTGCCAGATATCTCTATCGCGTTTTGGATCTTGGACTAACAAGGGAAGAGTTCCACCTATTCAAGTGAAAGGAGTCGAATTATGAGCATAAAAGAAGATGCCGCCGTTAAACTAAATGAAGCGTATGAAGCTGCATTGATAACACCACATCCCGTATGTCGGCATGGTGAGTTTATTGACTATGTAATTGATAATACCCATTTGACTTTCAAATATATTTTGTTTACAGCAGTTTTGGCTAAAGCCACCGATTCATCAATTAATCCACTCTGCCTTCAAAAGAAATCGGAACTGCCAGGCGCGTATGATGCAAGAACCGTGTGCCATAAGGTCATAGTTCCATTTGAGATGGAAACTTTGGAAAAAGCATTAGGTGGTTCAAATGAGCCGTTTTTGAATAAGCCTGCAAGGTTTCCGGAGCTTGACAAGAATAATGCTGTTCGTAGAGGTAATGATCAAGAGCTGTTGGATGCGCTTTGTGACAATCTTCCTACTATACAGACCTCCGAGGACGCATATGAGTGCCTGATTTATCTCCTGCGGAAATTGATTGTGATTCGCGAAGAGAAAAAACAGCGTGCCATTTTCTCGCTGCCGGATTCTGCGAACCTGCCCTCTAAGCTACTGTCCTATATTGAAACTGCACTGTGCCGAAGCTATGAAGGAGAAGTTTTAACTCTTCTTGTTGCCGGTGTATATCGCTTGCTTTACAAAGGAAAAAATGCATTGGTCGAAGTCCATCCGGTAAACCAGTGCGGTGCATCCAGCCACGAAATCAGTGATTTGGATATATATGTCGATGGTGTACTTGTTTCTTCAAACGAACTGAAAGATAAAGACTATACAGAACCGGATGTTCGACACGCTGCCGACAAGGTATTGCAGTCGGGAGGTAATAAGATGCTGTTCATTGAAGGCCCCCGGAGTACAGCAGATGGAGATTTTAAGGCAACAATTGAACATGAGTATTGCGACAGAAACTTTATGCTCTACATAATTTCTTATCGGGACTTTTTTGCTACTTTGCTGGGTGCCATGGAAGAAATCGATTGTCATGAGTTCGTAGAGTTTATCCTGACTACTGCACATGAAACCAAGTTCAAAGAGGAAGTTATTGAGTATTTAGACACATTGGCTCAGAAAATTTTAGGCTTGACACGAGGGTAGGAAGCGCTTATGAAACCGTCCGAGAGAAATGAAAAAATCCAACAATTACTCACACGGATGTACGGCCTGGCAATGGAGCAGTCCACATTTAATACGCCATGTGAAGAAAAACTTGAACGCATTGTAGCGGCTAAAGAACCAAGCTATCGAGAAGTCCTTCTTTGCATTGTTGCGCATATGCTTATTGATCCTGAATTGGAAGCATCAAAGGACTGGTATGCATTCCATCCAAGAGGAATCTATGATAAAGGACCCGTCAAACGGTTTCTGATGGAACATGGGATTCCTCATACAAAATCCGGTCCGCTTAATATCACAAAGGCCGCAAACATAAACAGTGCATGGGCTGAGAGGAGAGATTCTTCTGACATCGCTAATTGCGTGATTGACGTCGTTTCGTATCTGGAATCACATAATTTGATTTCTGAAATACAGGAAATAGGAGTATCTTTAATTAAAAAGCTTCTAAGGGAAGCTAAACGCATACAGGAACTGTCTGTAGAGGTGAAACCAAGTACAGATCCGGATTACATATCAGATCTTTGCATCAAGTTGATTGATAATGTACCTGATTCAGGAAACACCCCTCAGCAGATTGCTTCAAAACTTCTAAAATACTATCACCTTTCGATGCATTCTGAGATTCGGGTGACGGGCGGAGATGATCGCGCTTCTGTCACAAGCACTACCAGCAATAAACCGGGTGATGTCAACGAAGAATGGTGTAATAGGATTCTGAAGGTCTATGAAATCACGGTTAAGCCGTTTGACGAAGAGCGGATTATTGATTCTTATGATTGTATAGAGAAATTTAACCAACATTCTGAGCAACAAATCCGGGAAGTGATAGTAATCTGTAGGCCAAAAGATTGCCCTAATCAAATCCGTACCAGTGGTCTTTCGTTTTATCTCGGGAGCATCGATCATCAGAATGTAAGATATTATTTTTGGAATATATACGAATGGGTTGTTTCTATGCTACAAAAGATGCCAGATGAGGGAAAGGAATTCTTCTTGCGTAGTCTAAATTGTTATATCAACGATGCAAATACATCTGAAGCTGTCAAGATAGAGTGGCGCAAACTTCATAATATCGAGTAAAGTTAAATAGAGAGGTATCTAAAAAGATGCCTCTCCATTTGCTTTTCAAAAAATATCAATGTTGCTCGTTGATATATGTAACAACAGCCTTGGCTACTGCTTCTGCTAATTTGCAGGGAACAGCATTACCGATTTGCGTATATATTCTGCCTTTGTTACCGCAGAAAATGTAGTTGTCAGGAAAAGTTTGAATTCTCGCAGCTTCTCTAATAGTGATTCTTCGCAATCGAGAAGGAGCTTCTGTAAATTCAGGTGTGATGGATCCATCCATCAGACCCTTGTGATATGCAACAACCCAATCTTCGGGAGCATCACCATAAAGATATTCTTCATCAACAAAAGGCGTTTTATTTCCCCCCATCGAAGCAGGTAATGTATTAGAATATCCATCAATACACATTGGCCTACCCTGACCATTAAAATACATGCCAGCATATGGAGACTTTCGCATAATTGGACGAGTTGCAAAAGTGATTTTGGCTGTACATGTATTTGGATTGTTTTTTGTGCCAGCCTTTCCAAGCGGAGCTAACAATTCTCTGATTGTTGGCGCAGGATTCTTCTGCCGTTCGATAAAATCATTCATGTGATACTCAAAAAAAGGATCATTGTTATCTTTAAAGCCAATGAAGAATACACGTTCTCTTTTTTGCGAAACACCATACTCCGTCGCGTTTAGTATGAAAGAAGCGCAATTATAGCCCAAGCTAAAGGCACGATCCATATACTTTTTCCTAACGGGTTCCCATTTGTCAAGGATCCCTAATGCCTTTACATTTTCCATAACAAAGATACGGGGGCGTACTTTTTCTATCACATCTAAAAATGTAAAAATTAGCTTACTCCGCTCGTCATCGGGATCCATCTTGCCGGCAACAGAGAACCCTTGGCAAGGTGGGCCACCAAAAACCAAATCTACGCCCGCATAGTTGCTCAACTCATCAAAAACATTGTTGATGTCATCGTTTACCATATTGCAGCCGGGATGGTTTGCGCGATAGGTTTCTGCAGCTTCTTTCATGAGTTCATTTGCAAAGACCACATTGAAACCCGCGGTTTCAAATCCTATATCCATTCCACCGGCACCAGTAAACAATGAAATAGCGGTAAGTTTGTTGTCCATTTGAGTTACTCCTTGTTGTCTTCATGAATTCTAAAAATTAGGGAATTGTTTTTAGAATCCAGGTAAATATCAAATTGAGTTTTACCTTTTTCAACATCCATGTTAGTGAGGATTGCCTTAGGTAAACGGACGCGCATGTCCTGTTGCAACACATATGTATCGAGGTAAATCATCTCTGCCATAACAGTGTCCTCCGTAGTCTGATTTTAGTCTAACTATACCCTGGACACAGTCTGAAGTCAACTCCTGATTGAATGTTTCCAGAAAAAGATTTTTGCATTTAACACTTGCAACTACATTATGATAAGCCCAAAAGCAGCGATAAATAGTAGCGATAAAGCAAGCGAAAAAAGGTGACGGTAAAACTGACTGAAAACAACACACTACCAAAAGGAGCTGAGGCCAACAGGTCTCAGCTCCTTCTTTCGTAACGACTATTCTTTTTTCTGCGATCCATTCAGGCTGGCCCAATGCTGGCGCAGCAGCCTTTCTGCTTCTCTGCGAAGGGAATTTTGGAACATGACAGCCATAACCAATGCGCTAAGCACTGCAGCCACAGACTCCAGCCAGGGATATGCGGCCCAAAGCTGTTCTCCCCAGCAAGCAAGCGGAACACCAACAAGCAACATAAACAGCAAAATAATGCTGGCAACGTCGGGCCTGCCGTAGCCTTCACGTCTTTTGATTTTGGCCCGTATCTGTCGAAGCGCACGAGCTCGGATATCCCGGATGTTCCTGGACGAACACTGTTTGTCCTGTGCGACGGATTCAGTGGACTCGCCATTGATGACCGTGCGGAACAAAATCTCCCTCTGCAGTTCGGTCAGCGCATGCAGGGCGTCATAGATTTGGGTGTCCAAATACATGAAGGGATCTTCATCAGAACCCTCCGGCAGATACTTGCTTCGGTCAAACCAACGTCTGTCATTGTAAATCGCATTGCGTACTTCCTCCGGCAGGAACGCTTCCGGATTGTAAGATCGGGGCTGCTTTATATCCACATCCTCCAGAGTATCCGGTGCTACACGCTTGTGAAAGTTCGCTTCGCTGTAGTAGAGCATATGCTCCAGCTCCTTCCACTCCTCCGGATGCTCCTTCACCCACTGGTTTGCAGCGGCGGCGGCTTCCGGGTCCATTTCGTGTATCCAGCGCCAGTCAGACTGAAGTTCTTTGTACGACTGAGTATCCTTGAAGGACATGAGCTCACCACCCTTTCTGCATTCACAAAAAGTTTACAATTCCAGACCTTCCGATTTTGCGAATTTTCTCTAAGTAATAATAGAAGGACAATTTCACCCGGGTGAGGTTGCCCCTGGTTCGGTACGGCACGGTATCCGCGCCGACGAATCCACATGGTCTTCGACAGAGCATCTATGAGAGCATGAGTGCTCTCCGCCATACGGCAATCCGCTCGGAAGGTCATTCCATCTCTGGCCGTGCTCCCGGGAGCGCGGTCTCTTTTTATTCTAACACGGAGGAGGCGAAAAAGATAGTTTACAGATGAGGGCAAAGGAGGAATGTGGATCACACAACACACCCGCAAAATAAAAGCCGCCGCGACTGCGGCAACAGTCCGGCGGCTCGGCGCACACACAGGCACGCACAAATCTACTGATAAAAGTATATCAGGTAAACAGCAGAAAAGCAATGAAAATTTTTCTGCCCCCTGTGTGAGCGTCATCGGACTCTACGACAATACAGGAGGTTTGAATTGAGTTTCAACAAATGGCCCAAGCGCAGCGCAGAGAAAAACTATTTTATGGTACCAAACGAGATATTCAGCATCGGTCTGGATTTTCGTGAGATCTCCCTCTATTCCTATCTGCTCCGGTGCGAGAATCGTAAGACCTACCAGTGCTACCCCAGTTACAAAACCATCGGCCATGCGATCGGCATGAGTGAAAATACGGTGGCAAAGTACGTGCGGCAGCTGGAGGAGAAAGGCCTCATCTACACGGAGCCGACCATCATGCAGAGCAAAGACGGAAAACCGCTGAACGGGAATCTGCTCTACACCATACGTCCTATCCCGGGTGTACTCGAAGCGTTCTATGAGCGGCAGTTCCGGCAGGCAGAGGAGGCTGCCGCCCGCTATCGTGCGGCGCAGCTCCTCGAAAAGTCCAACGCTCAGGGCCGCCAGAACGCCTTGTGTGCGCCTTTCCAAGAAGAGCCGAGTCCCAGCCGCCCCCAAGGGCTTAAGGACGAATTTGAGCCGCTTTCGGAGGAGTTTGCGGGAACCCTGTTGTCCCCGCAAAAGCCCAGCGAAGCGGGTTCGGTGGGAGAAGGAGGAGCGGCGTAACGACGATTTTTCGCCCTTTTGGGCGGAAAAGAGGGATGTGGAGCTTGTGACGACGCAAAGCAGGATAAAGGCATGGCGTCGCACATGCCGCCGCAGCCGCCACTTCTGCCCGCAGTGCGGGCAGTTTCGGGAGCTTGAAGCTGGCGCCTTTGCGAGGCGAAATAAGCACCGATGGCGTCAGCTTCCCCGAAAGGCCCCGTGTTGCAGGGCTTTTCAAGGATGTCTTACAGCAAAAAGGAGGAATTGAATGAGTAAAGAAACCAGAGATCGTATTGCATTCCGGATGCAGCCGGAAACCAGAAGAAGGATCGAGCAATGGTACGCCGCCGACAACTGCCAGAGCAAAAATGAGTTCATCGAGAAAGCCGTGAACTTCTATGTGGACTATCTGGGAATACAGGACAACACAACGCTGCTGCCCATGGCAATCATGTCTGCCATCGACGGCAGGCTGAGCAGATTGGAGGACTATATCGCCCGCAGAGATTTTACCAGATGCGTGGAGCAGGACATGACCAACGGTATCATCGCGGAAACGTTCGAGATGGACCGGGATGACTTGAAGCGCAGACGCGCGCAGAGTGTCCGGAATGTAAAGGCCACAAACGGTACCATCTCTCTGGAGAAGTATGCACGCTTCCGCCAGGAGCAGGACTGGGATGATGACGAATGGCAAGACTGATCCTCAAGAGTCCCTATATCAAAAGCACCAGCGGGGCCTCCGGATACCTTCGCTACATCGCGACCCGGGAGCGGGTGGAGCTTATCCCAGATGACCGTCCGCCCACACGAAAGCAGGAGCAGCTCGTCGCCAAACTGGTCAAGGACTTTCCGGACAGCAAGACGCTCTATGAGTACGAGGACTACCTGACGAAGCCCACTAAGGTCAGCGCCTCTACGTTCATCACGCTGGCGCTGGAATCCAACTGGGATGCCATCCACGAGTCAGAGCAGTACATGAAGTACATCGCCACCCGGCCTCGTGCCGAGCGCATCGGCGCTCATGGCCTGTTCAGTGATGACGACACCATTTCGCTGGAGAAGGCCATGGCGGAGCTGGAGCGCTACACCGGAAATGTGTGGACGCACATCATCTCCCTCAAGCGTGAGGATGCGGTCCGGCTCGGCTTCGATAACGCCGCGGCGTGGCGAAATCTCATTCGGGCGCACCGTAACGACATCGCGGCGGCAATGAAGATACCGCCCGGTGACTTCCGTTGGTATGCGGCCTTCCACGACGAGGGCGAGCATCCGCACATCCACATGATGGCCTGGTCCGCAAAGCCGGGACAGGCCTATCTCTCCAGGGAAGGTATCCGTCAGATCAAGTCCAAGCTCACCAACGATATTTTCCGCAACGAAATGCTCCATCTCTACGAACAGAAGTCTGAGTCCAGAGATAAGCTGGTGCGGGAAGCGCGGCGGGCAATGCTGGAGCTGGTGCAGACCATGCGGGATAGTATGTGCGACCACCCGGATGCCGAGCGGCTCGTGCTGGAGCTGGCGGCGCAGCTCGGAACAGTCAAGGGCAAGAAATCCTACGGTTACCTTCCCAAACGGCTGAAGAATCTGGTGGATGAGATCGTGGACGGGATGGAACAGCTCCCTGTCGTGAGCAAGTGCTATGAAAAATGGATGACGCTCCAAGGGAAGGTGGACAGCTACTATCACGACAAGCCCCAGGAGCGCATCCCGCTCTCACAGCAAAAGGAGTTCCGGCAGATCAAGAATGCGGTCATTCAGGAAGCGGAGCGTCTGCGGTTGGGTGAGATCACCTTCGAGGAGAAGGGCCTCAATCAGCAGGACGAGCCGGAAGAATTCCGAAACGAACCCTACGACTACTGGACACTGCGGGATATCATCCGGGACGAGAGCTTGACCATGGAGGAGCGGAGCGACGCCGTCTCTGAAATGGAAAAGCTGGCGGAAAGCGGCGATATGTACGCCCAGTACCTGATGGGAAAGCTCTGGCGGGACGGACCTTTGCTGATCCCGGACCCGGTGGAAGCGCGGTACTGGTTCGAACAGGCGGCGGATCAGGGACATCTGGTGGCACAATATTCCCTTGCTAAGTTATACCTCTCGGGTGATTTGGAAGTGCGGGATACCCGGAAGGGGATGAACTGGCTCTGCACCGCTGCG
>OLIS01000889.1_pt1 | contig 22965 bp, 19 predicted proteins | sample 1601351 | NCBI WGS metagenome assembly OLIS01 (sample SAMEA2452122, study PRJEB22498) | human gut metagenome | biome: human feces; feature: human gut; material: feces | place: Australia | collected 2012
ATGGTTTAATGATCATACAACCACGAACAGGAGACAACTCTGCGAGGTCAGCCTTCACTACCAAGTCGTTGTACCACTGACTGTAGTTGTCAGCGCGCTTGGTCAAATTCTTAAGTTCTTTAGCCATATTACTATTTTATATTTTATTTTTTATTCTTCTATATTATATAAAGGTATCATCTTTTTTTTGTCATATATAGGGATTTTCCACCCCAAAATAGGAGATTTCCTTACCCTGTTTGGACAAATACCTTTAATTTTGCATGCAAAAATACAAAAAAATATTAGAAATCTCTCCTTATTGGAGAAAAAATACGTATCTTTGCATTTAAATAACATAAAATATAGGAGAATAAGTAATGAAAAAGATGAATTTTACAGTAGTAGCACTTTCAGCGCTGCTCGTTTTGGGAAGTTGTGGAACAAGTCAGAAGACAGGTACAGCTGCTGGTGCAGGTGCAGGTGCTGCCTTGGGCGCAATCGTTGGTGGTTTGTTGAATAATAGCCATCGTGGAACAGGTGCTGCTGTAGGCGCTGCTATCGGTGCAGCTGTAGGTGGTACTGCTGGTAACCTGATTGGCAAGCACATGGATAAGGTGAAGGCTGAGGCTGAGCAGGTGAAGAATGCACAGGTTGAGACTGTGACTGATGCCAACGGTTTGGCTGCAGTAAAAGTTACTTTCGATTCTGGTATCCTCTTCCAGACCAACAAGTATGTTCTCAATGCCAATGCCAAGAACGATTTGGCTAGCTTTGCTACCGTATTGAAGAATAATACAGACTGCGAGGTTTCTATCCAGGGTTATACTGACAGCACCGGTAACGATGGTATCAACTTGCCTTTGAGCGAGAACCGTGCTAAGTCTGTATACAACTACTTGATGTCTTGTGGTGTAAAGAACTCTCAGATCAAGTCTGTTCAGGGTTTCGGTTCTTCTAATCCTGTTGCTGACAACTCAACAGCAGCTGGCCGTCAGGCTAACCGTCGTGTAGAGGTATACATGTATGCTTCTCAGGCAATGGTTAACGCTGCTAATAACGGTACATTGAAATAATGATACTCAAGAAGATTAGAAATATAGTAAGATGGGTGGTGGTGCTGTTTTTCAGTACCACCATTCTTGCTGTTGTAGCCTATCGTTTCATTCCGGTGTATTTCACTCCCTTGATGTTTATCCGCTGCTTTCAGCAAGTAGCTGATGGTGAGAGTATTACCTTGCATCATCATTGGGTTTCAATGGACAAGATTTCTCCCCATATGCCTGTGGCTGTGATGGCGAGTGAGGATGCCCGGTTCCTGAAGCATCACGGTTTTGACTTCAATGCCATCGAGAGTGCAGCCAAGAATAATGCCCGTGGCGGAAAGGTGCATGGAGCCAGCACCATCAGTCAGCAGACAGCAAAGAATGTATTCCTCTGGCCGGGAAGATCATGGACCCGCAAGGGCTTCGAGGTGTATTTCACCTTTCTCATCGAAATGATGTGGAGCAAGCAGCGCATCATGGAGGTTTATCTCAACAGTATCGAGATGGGACCTGGAATCTATGGTGTGGATGCTGTGGCTGAGTATCATTTCGACAAGAAAGCGCAGGATCTTTTCCGTGACCAGTGCGCCCTGATTGCTGCTACACTGCCTAATCCCCGCAAATTCAGTTCTCTTCATCCGAGTGCCTATATGAAGAAGCGTCAGCGCCAGATAGAGCATCAGATGAGATTCATCCCTTCCTTCCCGAGAGAAGGTGAGGATTATGACCCAGGTACTGCTGTGGGAGGATATAGGGGGAAGTAATGAGTGAGTAGTGATTAGTTTTTAGTGATTATTTTTTCCGGCTAAATATTGATTAATGGATTTACTGAACGACTTGAATGAAGCGCAGCGAGCTGCGGTTGAATATATTGACGGACCGTCGCTGGTGATTGCCGGTGCCGGTTCGGGTAAGACGCGTGTGCTTACCTATAAGATTGCTTATCTCCTGAACCAGGGGATGAAGCCTTGGAGCATCATGGCTCTTACCTTTACCAATAAGGCGGCAAGGGAGATGAAGGAACGTATCGGCAGACTGGTGGGCGACGACTTGGCCCAGCATCTCTATATGGGTACCTTCCACAGCATCTTCTCACGCATTCTCCGTGCTGAAGCTGAGCATATCGGATTCAACAACAACTTTACCATATATGATGAAGCCGACTCACGCTCGCTGATTAAGGCAATCGTGAAGGAGATGGGACTGGATGATAAATCATACAAGTCTGCTGCTGTTCATGCCAAGATATCGATGGCTAAGAACAATCTGGTGAGTGCCGAATCCTATGCCAGTGATGCTGCCATCTATGAGCAGAACAAGCGTGCACAGATGCCGGAAGTGGGAAAGATATTCTTGGCTTATGTACAGCGTTGCAAACAAGCCAACGCCATGGATTTTGATGATCTGCTGGTGTTGACCCATCAGTTGTTCAGAGAACATGAAGAAATCAGACAGAAATATGCAGCCCGCTTCGATTATATCCTGGTAGATGAGTATCAGGACACCAACCATGTGCAGATGTCTATCGTGATGCAGCTGTGCAAGGAGAAACTTCGGGTATGTGCTGTGGGTGATGATTCGCAGAGTATCTACAGCTTCCGTGGTGCCAATATTGACAATATCCTGAATTATCAGAAGCAGCTGAAGGGTACACGGCTCTTCAAACTGGAGCAGAACTACCGTTCTACCCAGACTATCGTGAAGGCAGCCAACAGTCTGATTAAGAATAATCGCAATCAGATCAAGAAGGATGTATATAGCGAGAATGCGGTAGGCGAGAAGTTGCAGTACAAACCGGCTTACAGCGACAAGGAAGAGGCGGTAATCGTGGCTAAGGACATCAAGCGCATCAAGCGTCAGGATAATTGCGAATATCATGATTTCGCCATTCTGTATCGTACCAACGCCCAGAGCCGCAGCTTCGAGGAGGAGTTCAGAAGACAGGGCATTCCTTATCGCATCTATGGCGGATTGAGCTTCTATCAGCGCAAGGAAATCAAGGATATCATTGCCTATTTCCGACTGGTGGCTAATCCGGATGATGAGGAAGCCATCAAGCGTATCATCAACTATCCGGCTCGCGGTATCGGCGCAACAACGGTGATGAAGATTGCTGACTGTGCGCATCAGAACCAGGTGAGTTTCTGGGAGGTGATAGGTGAGCCTGCGCATTATGGACTCAATGTAAATAAGGGTACATTGACGAAACTGGATAATTTCCGACTGCTCATTTCTTCGTTTATCGAGCGTTCTCATACTACGGATGTATATGAACTGGGTGATGCTATCATCAAGGAGAGTGGCATCAGTCAGGATATCATGAGTGGCAGAGATGCCGATGACCTGGCAAGACAGGAGAACCTGGAGGAATTCCTGAGCGGTATGTCTGCCTTCGTCGAGGAGCGCAGGGAAGAGGGTAGGATGGATGAAGCCTTTCTTACGGATTATCTGCAGGATGTGGCATTGCTTACGGATGCGGATAGTGAGGGAGCCAAGGATGAACCTCGTGTGTCCCTGATGACCGTTCATGCGGCTAAGGGTCTGGAATTTGCTACTGTCTTCATTGTAGGATTGGAGGAGAATATCTTCCCGAGTCCGCTGGCTGCCATGTCTGTCAGGGAACTGGAGGAAGAGCGCCGTCTGCTTTATGTGGCAATCACCCGTGCCGAGAAACATTGTATTCTGACAAATGCCAAGAACCGTTTCCGCTATGGCAAGATGGAGTTTGATAATCCTAGCCGGTTTATTGATGAGATTGATTCCAGTCTGATAGAGGCACAGGATGAAATGGGTGGTTCATACTTTGGTGGTGGCTCTTCTTATGATAGAAGTGCTTCTTATGGTGAACGTTCTTCTTATGGCGGTGGATATGGCAAACGGATGCCTTGGGACCAGAAGCGCAGAATAAGCGATAGAGATGAGGATGTTCCGGAATGGAAGCGTGTGACATCGCAGTTCCGTCCGGATCCTAAACCGGTATCGGATACCTCATCGTCATCATCTTCTTCCCGAGAGTCATTATCTTCCGGTAATTTCAAGTCGGTAAGAGCTTTGGATGCTGCTCGTCGCATATTGGGGAATAACAGAAGTTCATCGGTATCTTCAACCTCTTCGGTGTCTTCTTCTGCCGGTTCTTCTTTCGGTGCTTTGAAGGAAGGTTGCAAGATAGAGCATCAGCGTTTCGGGGTAGGCATTGTTCGGAAGATTGAAGGTCAGGGCGAGAATGCGAAGGCTACTGTAGAATTTCAGAATTCCGGTGTCAAGCAGTTGCTCCTGAAATATGCGAAGTATACCATTCTTAATTAAACTTCTTTGTTTGCAATAGCAGATAGACAGAATTTTTCTATCTGCTATTGCATTTTTTTTTATTTTCTGTTGCAGACGGAGATGCAGAGCGAGATGATGGCAAAGACCATTCCTACTGTACAGACTCCCAGCCATCCTATCTGGGTCCAGGCAATGCCGGCACAGTAGGTTCCTAATGATCCACCAATGAAATAGGTGGTCATGAAGATGGTGTTGGCTCTGTTGGCTGCTTCGGGGATTTCCTGGATGCAGCCACTCTGATTGCTGAGTTGCTGACATTGCAAGCCGATGTCTACCAGAATAATGGCGATGATGAGACCTGCGTATGTATCTCCGTAGAGATTGGCAATACTCCATGCTACAATCTGGAGTACTGCTCCGTAAAGACTCAGTTTTCTGATGCCGTATCGCGGAACCAGTTTGCCGATACCGCTGGCTGCAAGGGCTCCGGCGATACCGCAGGCACCCAATGTTCCTACCATCTCACTACCTGAGAAGAATGGAGCCTGAGCCAGATGGAAAGCCAGACAAGACCAGATAGCCATCATGCTGCCGAAACCGAAGGCGGCACGGATGGAGTAGAGACGGATGCGGGGATGATAGGCAAAGATTTCGAAGACGGTAACCATCAAGCCCTTGTAACTTCCGATATAGTTGCGTTTCATCTCTGGAATAATCTTGAGGGTGAGTGCCATGCAGATCAGCATCACGACAGCTGCGATGAGAAACATTTCTCTCCAGCCTAGCCAGTCGCCTACATATCCGCTGATGACTCGTGAAGCCAGGATGCCGGTGAGGAGTCCGGATAGTACGATTCCCATATTCCTGCTTTTGTTCTTGGGCGCAGAATACTGTCCGGCGATAGGGATGAAGAATTGCGGAATCACCGAACAGGCTCCCAGGAAGAGGGAAGCGCCCCAGAGGAGCCATACGTTATGTGCCAAGGCTATGATGATGGCCATGATGGCTGCTACCGTCATGTTGGTAACGATGATGCGGCGACGCGAGTAGAGGTCGCCCATGGGAATGAGGAAACATAGGCCCAGGGCGTAACCTATCTGTGTGGCTACGGTGATGAGGTTGGCACTATGCTGGCTGATGCCCAGGTCATGGCGTATCATTTCCAGTAGGGGCTGATTATAGTAGCAGTTGGCTACAGTTAGTCCTGCTATCACAGCCATCGTCAGTAAGAGACTGCGAGGTATTCCATTGTTTTCTTTCAGTTGTATCATTTTTCTTTCAGTTATTTCTTCTGTTCTGTTCCGGAATCTGTTTGTGTTCAGGGAAAATTCCTCTGAAACATAGTGCAAAGTTACGAAAACTTTTTCTTTTCTCAAAAAACTGCTGACTGTTTATGCCATTTCCTTTGTATATTCTTCTATGCGTTCTTCCCGCTTTCCCTCGCGCGTACCTTATTATATATGCAGAATTTTTCGATAGTCAAGAGCCTGGACAGGAAAAAATCGATGTTCGGGCACACATTTTACGATTTTGGGGCTTCAGGAGGATGGGAGTATGGCATCTTGAAAATGCACTTAAAATGCAAGAAAAGTGTTAAAATCTTGGTGTTTCCGAGCACACTAAAAATTTTAACCTTTGTTAGCACTTTGTAAGTTATTGATTATTAGGTGATTGTGATTTTGTTACAAAATACCCCTAAAAAAAGTTGCAAAAAAAAGAACAACATATCGAAAAAATGCTTACCTTTGCATCAGTTTTAATAAACGAATGATTGTTTTACAGATTTAAAAAGCAAAGAAAATGAAGAAATTAGTTTTTATGTTCGTAGCTATCGCAGCTATCTCTTTCGCATCATGTGGTAACAAAACAGCTCAGAACACAGCTTCTGCTGATTCTGACACAGCTCAGGTAGACACAACTGTTGCTGATACAACTGTTGCTGATACAGCTGCTGCTGATTCTGCTAAGTAATTTAGAATTACTGACGAACAGAAATGAGAGAAACAACCGCTGGACCTTGGTCTAGCGGCTTTTTTCGTTTTATAGACCTAGAGTCTTGGGGGAGGTGAACGCCTTTTCTGCTAGCTACACTCCCTAAACCAATGGTCGCTGCTCGAAGGGTAAGGTAAAGACCAGTAGCAACTGCATCCCCTATACGCCCTGAAAGGGCAGAAGCTTTAAAGAAACCAAAGAATAAGATAAATATATGATAGATTCAAGTGCCTTCCAAGGCAAAAAGGCTGCCTATTACACTTTAGGTTGCAAACTCAACTTCTCTGAAACTTCCACTTTTGGCAAGATGCTCGAAGATATGGGCGTGATTACTGCCAAAAAAGGGGAGAATGCTGACATTTGTCTCATCAATACTTGCTCCGTTACTGAGGTTGCCGATCATAAGTGCCGACAGGCCATTCATCGCATGGTGCGACAGAATCCTGGTGCCTTTGTCATCGTCACCGGTTGCTATGCACAGCTGGAGTCAGAAAACGTGAGTAAAATAGAGGGAGTAGACCTGGTGTTGGGTGCCAATGAGAAGGCGAACTTGATTCAATATCTCAGTGATGCCTGGGCGCAGAAGTTTGCTGCTGAGAATGGTTTGCCTGCAAATGGCGAAACTCAGGAGCTGTCGGATTCTGCCCTTCATCAGCATCATAGCGTGAAGACGAAGGAAATCAAGACCTTCCAGCCTTCATGTTCCCGCGGCAACCGTACCCGCTATTTCCTGAAGGTGCAGGATGGCTGCAACTATTACTGCACCTATTGTACCATTCCTTTCGCCCGTGGAAATTCCCGTAATCCTAGCATCGAGTCCTTGGTGGCTCAGTGTGAGCAGGCGGCTGCTGAGGGAGGTAAGGAGATTGTCATCACCGGTGTGAACATCGGTGATTTCGGTCAGACTACCCATGAGCGATTTCTGGATCTCGTCAAGGCGATGGACAAGGTAGAGGGCATCAAGCGTTATCGCATCTCCAGTCTGGAACCGGATCTCTGTGATGATGATCTCATTGCTTACTGTGCAGAGAGCCGTGCCTTCATGCCTCACTTCCATATTCCGTTGCAGAGCGGAAGCGATGAGGTGCTCAAGCTGATGCATCGCCGTTATGACAAGGCGCTCTTTGCCCATAAGGTGAATCTCATCAAGGAGAAGATGCCGGATGCCTTCATCGGTGTAGACGTAATGGTGGGTTGTCGCGGTGAAACTCCAGAGTGTTTTGAGGAATGTTATGAGTTCCTGAAGAGTCTGCCTGTTACCCAACTCCATGTCTTCCCATATTCAGAGCGTCCGGGAACAGCTGCTTTGAAAATTCCGTATGTGGTAGACGAGAAGGAAAAGAAGAAGCGCTCTAAGCGTCTGCTGGAGCTGAGCGATCAGAAAACACAGGAGTTCTATGCCCAGTATATCGGTACTGAGGCAGAGGTGCTCTTCGAGAAGGCGCCAAGAGGCAAGGCTATGCACGGCTTTACCAAGAACTATGTGCGCGTGGAGCTTTCGCCAGCTTTCGCCAAGGAAGAATATGACAATCAGCTCATCAAGGTTCGCCTGGGTGATTTCAATCACGACAAGACGGCATTGAAAGCAGAGCTTGTTGATAGTTTATAGTTAATAGGGCTAATCATAAAGTTCAAAGCTCAAACTTCAAAGTTCAATGTACTACAATGATTTTGGCTCCTGGATCCGGAAGCAGTTTCCTGACTTCCGGGTTCAGAAAATTTCGATAGATGCAGGATTCTCCTGTCCTAACAGGGATGGAAAAATCTCGAGCGGTGGATGTACGTATTGTGACAACCGTACGTTTAATCCAAGCTATTGCGACCGTAGAAAGTCGATAACGGAACAGTTGGAGGAGGGCAAGGCCTTCTTCAGTAGAAAATATCCGGATATGAAATATCTGGCTTATTTCCAGGCTTATACCAATACCTATGCCAAGGTGGAACTTCTGCGGGAAATGTATGAGGAGGCGCTGCGGGTAGAGGATGTGGTAGGCATTGTGATTGGTACCCGTCCTGACTGTGTGAGCGATGAACTCCTGGATTATCTGGAGGAACTGAACAGGCATACCTTCGTACTTGTGGAATATGGCATCGAAAGTGCCAATGATGAGACCTTGAAGCGAATCAATCGCGGTCATGATTTCGCCTGTTGCCGTGATGCGGTAGAGCGGACTCATGCGAGAGGCATTCTGACGGGCGGGCATATCATCATCGGACTGCCCGGAGAGGATGCGGAGGAAAGTCTCAGGCAGGCACCTGTCATTTCTTCTCTGCCTCTTGATATCCTGAAGATTCATCAGATGCAGATTATCAAGGGTACCCGATTGGCGCAGGAGTATGCCGAGCATCCTTTCCATGTATATACGGTGGAGGAGTACATTGATGTCATCGTCAGGTACATCCGACTCTTGAGGAAGGATCTGGTATTGGAACGCTTTGTCAGTCAATCGCCTAAAGACCTGCTTATCGTTCCCAAATGGGGACTCAAGAACTATGAGTTCACCAATCTCCTGAATAATAAGTTAAAGAGTTTACAATAAAATATGGCAAAGGTAGCAATCGTTATATTAAATTGGAATGGGCAGAAGATGCTGGCTAAGTATCTGCCTAATGTCGTGGAGTATTCGCGGCAGGATGCTGAGATATGGGTAGCCGACAACTGTTCTTCAGACCAATCCATGCATCTCCTGGAGACTCAGTTTCCTCATGTTAAGACCATCGTCCTGGAGCAGAACTTCGGTTTTGCCGAGGGATATAACCGTGCCTTGAAAGAGATAGAGGCTGATTATTATGTTCTCTTGAACAGTGATGTAGAGGTATCGCATCATTGGCTTACTCCGCTCATCGAGTTTATGGATGCCCATCCTCAGGTGGCTGCTTGCCAGCCTAAGTTGCTTGCTGAATATGATAAGGATATGTTTGAGTATGCCGGTGCATGTGGTGGCTATCTCGATAAGTTGGGTTATCCTTTCTGTAGGGGTAGAATCTTTGATACCGTAGAGCGTGATAACGGACAGTATGATTATCAGCAGGAGATACTCTGGGCTACGGGAGCCTGCATGATGATCCGTTCGGAAGATTACTGGAATGCCGGTGGACTGGATGGCAGATTCTTTGCTCATAACGAGGAGATTGATCTCTGCTGGAGATTGCGCCTGATGGGCAGAAAGATATACTGTATTCCTGAGAGCGAGGTGTATCATGTAGGTGGTGGAACCTTGCCGAAAAGCAATCCGATGAAGACCTATCTGAATTTCAGAAATAATTTAACGATGCTTTATAAAAACCTGAGTGATAAGGAATTGAAGACTGTAATGCGCAAGCGTTGGTTTCTGGATTATCTCGCTGCATTCCAGACGCTTATCCTGAATCGTAACCTGGGTGACTGCAAGGCAATCTTCAAGGCGCGAAAGGCTTTCCAGGCATGGAAGCACGACTTTGACCAGGACCGAAAGAAGATTCAGGAGAGCAGGGTGGAGGAGAATATTCCTCAGATTCTGGACTGTTCTATTCTGTGGCAGTACTATGTCAGAGGCAAGAAGTTCTTCTCGCAGTTATAAACGGAATTATAAACAAACTTAAAATAAGAATCTATGATGAAGAAACAAACAATGAAGAAACAAATGATGCTGGCGCTGGTATCGCTCTTTGCCTTATCTGTCCAGGCGCAGGCAAATTTTGAAGTGTCGGTATCCAATCCTTCCAAGTCGGCTAAGACCGATGCTCCGGTGGTTATCGACCTCAGTAAGTTGGGAGCTATTGGTGATATTCAGCGTGCCGTGGTAACCGTTGACGGTAAGGAGATTCCTTCTCAGCTCGATGACACCAACCGTGATTGTACCAACGATGAACTCTGTTTCCTGGTTGATCTCGGCAAGAAAGAGACCAAGACCTATCAGGTGCAGCTCTTCCAGGAGGGGGTGCAGGCGAAGTATCCAGCCCGTACCTTTGCAGAACTCTGTCTGCCTAGCAAGAACAAGAAGCTTGCCAAGAACAAGCAGGACATCTATCTGCGTAGTATCTCCTTCGACAAGAAAACCAAGGATTGCTATCACTATGTTCATTCTCATGGTGTCTGCTTTGAGAGCGATCTGGTGGCTATGCGCGTTTATTTCGATAACCGCCAGACCATCGACCTCTATGGAAAGATCAATAAGGGCTTGGTAGTTTATGATACCCAGTTCTATCCAAGCGATGAACAGTTGGCTGCCGGTTCGGGTGATGACTGTCTTTGGGTTGGTAATACCTACGGACTCGGTGCCTTGCGTGGTTGGGATGGAACCAATCAGGTATTGCTGAACGATGTGAAATATCAGGAGCAGCGTGTCATCTCCGAGGGTCCGCTTCGTGCCATCGTAGAGGTGGTAGATAATGGATGGGTTCCGGCTCCGGGATTGAAGCCGGTGAATGCAACCATCCGATATACCATCTATGCGGGTCATCGCGATTTCGATGTGGATGTATTCTTCAATAAGGATGCCTCTGATTATCTCTTTGCTACGGGACTTATCAATGTGAATGGTTCTAGCGAGTTTTCTGACAATAAGGGGTTGCGAGGATGCTATGGCAGCGACTGGCCAACAGGCAAGGACGATGGCAAGCATAAGTTGGAAACGGTAGGCTTGGGCATCTATGTTCCTCAGACAGCTTTGGTCAGTCAGGAGCCTGCCAACAAGGATGTTTATACCCAGGTAGTAAAGCCAGCAGGCAACCGCCTGAGCTATAAGCTAGCCTATACCAGCGCCAATGAAACCTATGGTTTCAAGGGTGAAAAGGAATGGTATCAGTGGTTGAAAGACTGGAAGAAGCAGATAGAAGAACCTGTTAAGGTTTCTGTATCTTGCACTATCCGATAGCCGGAATGTTGCACAAATAGCCAATAATGGGTAAAAATGTAAGCGTTTTGCCCATTATTGGCTTTTCTTTTTATTTTTTTAGCTAAAACGCTTGGTTTTTATCATTTTTTTTAGTATTTTTGCAGACGTAATCAGAAGACAGTGAATTTAAGTGAAAAGATTTTTTTATTATATTGTCATATTAGCAATTTTGCTTCTGCATTCGGCTTGTGAATATAAGTTCAAGTCGAATGAGGAGGGTGACGCTGCACCGCTTACGGTGCACCGCTATGACCGTTTGCAAAGCCGATATCTGACTACTGGTGATTTCTCTGCACTCCAGCAGATGAATACCGACTATCCGATAGAAACCCGTACCCTTATAGAGAAGATGTTGCAGCTAGGTACCATTACCGATGCCAATATCAGCAACCGTTTCCTGATGTTTTATCAGGATTCCACCCTTCAGTCGCTGATAGCTGATGCCGAGGCAACCTATGCCAATATGGATGATATCAACAAGCAGCTGGTTTCCTCTTTCGAGCGTCTGAGACATTGGATTCCCGAATTACATCCGCCTATCTTCTATTCACAGATAGGTGCGTTGGACCAGAGCATCGTCGTGGGTGAGCATTCGGTTGGAATCTCGCTCGATAAGTATATGGGAAGTGACTATCCGCTTTATAAGAAATACTATACTGTGCAGCAGCGCAGTACGATGACAAGAGAATATATCGTGCCCGACTGTCTGACGTTCTATCTGCTCAGTCTGTATCCGATGGCAAACTTTGATAACCGTCCGCAGCTAGACCGTGACTTGCATATGGGCAAGATCATGTGGGTAGTGAATAAGGCAATGGGTAAGACGGTATATCAGTCAAAATACGTAAGAACGATCAATTCATTTACAAAACGTTATCCAAAGGTAACCGTGAAACAGTTGCTCGAAGACGAGGATTACTCGCCTATCGAGGCTTTACATAAAGATTAAAATGAAGAAAATAACAACATTTATCGCAACAATCATGATGGTATCTGCCCTGCAGGCAGCCGAGAAATTGGATTTGAAGTCAATTACTTCCGGCGCATTTAATCCTGCTTATGTATCAGGTATCAACCCTATTGAGGGCACCGACTTGTATGCAAATATCAGCAGTAATGGCAAGCAGGTGGTAAGTTATTCATTCAAGACTGGTAAGCAGGTAGCTGTATTGCTCGATCTGGATGCTTCCAATGCTCCTTTCAATTATATCGACGGCTACGTGATGAGCCCAGACAGCAAGAAAATCCTGGTGATGACAAACCGAAAGGCGGTATATCGCCGTTCTTTCAAGGCTGAATATTTCATTTATGACGTGGCTGCCAAGAGTTTTAAGAAACTCTCTGAAGGTGCTGAACAGCAGGTAGCTACATGGTCGCCTGATTCACGCCATATCGCTTTCGTCAAGGATAACAACATCTTTATCTCGGATGGAGAGAAGGAAGTTCAGGTTACCAAGGACGGTAAGTTTAACGAGGTAATCAATGGTATTCCTGATTGGGTTTACGAAGAGGAGTTTGCCTTCAACCGTGCTTTTGCATGGAATGCTGACGGTACTTCTATCGGATGGATCCGCTTTGATGAGAGCCATGTGAAGACTTATTCCCTGCAGCTCTTCGAGGGCAGTCATCCTACCAACAGCCAGTATCATGCCTATCCTGGTGAGTATTCCTACAAGTATCCTAAGGCTGGTCAGGACAATTCCAAGGTGAGTCTCTGGAGCTATAATCTGAAGAGCGGTAAGGTGATTTCGCTCGATGTTCCTGTTGATTCAGACGGCTATTATCCACGTATCAAGACATCTCCTGATGCCAACAGTCTGATTGTTTACACCATGAACCGTCATCAGGACGATATGCGTCTCTATTCCGTGAATCCTTTCACAGGCAAGAGTAAGCAGCTGATTAAGGAAAGCGTGCCTAAGTTTGTCAAGGAAGAAGTGGTAGAGAACAGTATCGTGGGCAAGAAGAATATTCTACTTCCTAGCGACCGCGATGGATATATGCACCTCTATCTCTATGATATGAACGGTAAGCTGATTCGTCAGGTAGAGAAGGGTAACTACGATGTAACCAGTATCTATGGTATGAACGAGAAGACTGGCGATGTCTATTTCCAGGCAGCCAAGTTGAACGCTCACGACCGTCAGGTTTATGTGGCTCATAAGAATGGCAAGGTTGAGCGCCTTACTGATGCAAAGGGTTCCAATGCCGCTATCTTCTCTGGTGATTACCGTTACTTCGTGAACACATGGAGCTCTTATGCCCATCCTTATGTCTTCACGGTTCGCAGCAACAAGGGTAAGGTCATCAAGATGTTGGAAGATAACAAGAAACTCCTCGAAAAGACCAAGCAGTATAACTGGGGTAAGCGTGAGACTTTCTCTTTCACCACTTCCGAGGGCGTGAAGCTTGATGGATGGATGGTTAAGCCTGTAGATTTTGATGCCAGCAAGAAGTATCCTGTTATCCTCTTCCAGTATTCTGGTCCGGGCAGTCAGCAGGTTCTTGATGCTTGGAGCACCGGTAGTATGGGTAGCGGTGGCGCCTTCGATTATTACCTGGCTCAGGAGGGCTTCATCGTAGCATGTGTTGACGGTCGTGGTACCGGTGGCCGTGGTGCTGAATTTGAAAAGTGTACTTATCTCCGTTTGGGTGATCTGGAGTCAAAGGACCAGGTTGAGACAGCTCTCTATATGGGCAGTCTGCCATACGTAGACAAGGATAATATCGGTATCTGGGGTTGGAGTTATGGTGGTTTCAATACCTTGATGAGTATGAGTGAAGGTCGCCCTGTATTCAAGGCAGGTGTGGCTGTAGCGCCTCCTACCTGTTACCGTTATTATGACAGTGTTTATACCGAGCGTTATATGCGCACTCCTCAGGAGAATGAGGATGGCTATAAGGTGAATCCGATGGAGCGTGCTGCCCAGCAGCATGGAGCCTTGTTGATTTGTCATGGTCTGGCAGATGATAATGTTCATCCACAGAATACCTTTGAATATGCCGAGTCATTGGTTCAGGCAGACAAGGACTTCAAGGAAATCTGGTATACCAACCGTAACCATGGTATCTCTGGTGGCAATACCCGCAATCATCTGTTGCGCCAGATTTGCAATTGGTTTAAGCAGCATATGCAGAAGTAAGCGCACCTCGAATGGGGTAAAACAAAATAGCCCAGGGTTCTTTACCCTGGGCTTTTCATTTTCCTATATTGTTATTATTATTTCTTTTCTTTCTGCATTTTCTTCTGCATTTTCTTTTCCAGTTTTGCCTCAGCTTTGGCTTTCTTCAGTTCAGCATTAGCCTGTTTGATTTTCTGCTTCTGCTTCTTCATGTCAGCCTTGTGCTTCTTAGCTTCAGCCTTTGCCTGCAGCTTTTCTGCCTTGATTTCAGCCTTGGTCTTAGGCTCTTCAAAGGAAGTAGGGGCAATACCTACGAAATGGAAATCCTCCTTTTCGATGGTCTTAACCAACCATGGAGTAGGTAGATCCTTTGGCTTCTCACCGCTCTTCAGGCGCTGAGCCTTTGGCTTGCGAGTATATTTACTGTAAAGTTTCAGCCATTTCTTCTCCGCTTTCTTCTTGTTGATGTCATAGATGACAGCGCAGGTTCTGTATCCGGCACCCTGCTGCTCCAGATAGTCTCTCAACTGGAAAGAATAGTTGTCTCTGCTTACCAGGAAATTTGCTTTTCCTACGAAGTAGGCTGAGTCTACTTGCTGAACTCCAGTAATGTATACTGTAGAATCATTGAATGATGATGCGAAACCGAAGATATATGCGGTTTTCGGATCATTTTTTGCAGCGTTGGCCATGGACGAAAACCCCACAGCCATTACCATTGCTGCTAAAGCTAATTTTCTAATATTCATTTTCATATTCCTATTTCAGATGCTGTCTTCTATAGGATTCAGCCTTTCTCATGCTTATCCCAAGTAAGATTTCAGCAGTTTATTTTTCGTATTATGACGTATTCGGCGAATGGCCTTCTCCTTGATTTGGCGCACGCGCTCTCGGGTCAGGTTATATTTTACGCCTATTTCTTCCAGTGTCAGTTCGGGTTCACCGATACCAAAGAAGGCCTTTATGACTTTCTGCTCCCTATCACCGAGAAGCTTGATCATTCGCTCAACTTCCGTTCTGAGTGATTCCTTGACCAGCTCATTGTCCGTTGTAGGATAGTCTGGGTTTGTCATGGAGTCAACAATACTGCCTTCTTCGCCATTGACGAAAGGAGCATCCACGCTGACTTCGTGGCTGTTGGCATTCATGGCATCCGCAATCTTATCTTCCGGCATGTCGATGCGTTCAGCCATCTCGTTGATGCTAGGTTTGCGTTCGTATTCCTGTTCAAATTTATACGCTTCTTTCATGATTCTGGTTACGCTTCCCACCTGATTGAGGGGCAGGCGCACCAATCTGCTCTGCTCGGCGATAGCCTGCAGAATACTCTGTCTGATCCACCATACAGCATAAGAAATGAACTTAAAGCCGCGGGTGTCATCAAATTTTTCGGCAGCCTTAATGAGACCAAGGTTACCTTCGTTGATAAGGTCTGGCAAACTCAAGCCCTGGTTTTGATATTGCTTAGCTACGGAAACCACGAATCTCAGATTAGCTTTGCATAGTCTTTCCAACGCTTTTTTATCACCTTTCCTTATTTTTTGAGCCAATTCTACTTCTTGTTCCGTAGTAAGAAGCTCTTCATGACCAATCTCTTGGAGATATTTTTCTAACGATGCGCTTTCACGATTCGTTATAGATTTTGTTATTTTAAGCTGTCTCATGGTAGAGTTTAATTTTATGTTATTGCAAAAGTACGCTTTTTGTTTGAAATAACAAAAAAAATAGCAGATATTTTTGAAAATACCTGCTATTTTGTCATTTTTTATCATTTCAGAAGAGGTAAAAACTTATCTCTTCTTCTAAAAACTCTTTGCAATGATTAGTCTTTCTGCAATGGAACTGCAAAGTATGCCTTCTTGCCTGTTGGCCAGATGCCCTGGATATAGAGCACAGGATCCTTGCTGGTTGAAGCACTCTTCACTGCCTTCTGCAGGTCGTCGAGTGAACTGATATTGCTGTCGTTGATGCGCTGGATGATGAATCCGCGTGAAATGCCGGCATCTTTCAGAGCACCGTTGCTCACCTTCATTATCTCTACGCCATACTTGATGTTGAGCTGATCCTTCATGCTCTGTGTGACAGGCCGGAAGGTTCCACCGAGAACATCGAGGTCTGCGCTCTTGATGACTGAAGTATTGCCCTGGGCATTCTTCAAGGTGATGGTCTTGGTGATGGTCTTCTTGTTGCGCAGGTAGGTGATGCTCATCTTGTCGCCAGGACGCTTGCCGTTGAGAGCCTCCTGCAGCTCTGCCATCTTGGTTACCTTCTTGCCGTCTACCTTGGTGATGACATCGCCTTCCTTCAAGTTGGCAGCTGCACCGTTGCCGTCCTCGTCTACCTTGGCAATATATACACCCTCGTTGGTTCCGAGATCCACTTCCTTGCCATTCTCCTTCTGTGCATTGATGTAATTGAGGACATCGCTGCCCTGGATGCTCAGCATGACGCGCTGTACGCTGCCATACTTCTTGATATCATCAACCACCTTGTTCATGATAGAGGTTGGGATGGCAAAACCGTAACCTGCGTATGAACCGGTCTGGGAATAGAGCATGGCATTGATACCTACCAGTTCGCCCTTAGTGTTAACCAAAGCACCACCTGAGTTACCTGCGTTGATGGCAGCATCAGTCTGGATGAAGCTCTCCACGCCGTTGGCACCGAGTGTACGTGCCTTGGCAGAGATGATACCTGCTGTTACTGTATTGTTGAGGCCGAATGGATTGCCCACTGCAATAACCCACTCACCAACCTTTACGTTATCGCTGTTGGCGATAGGAAGAGTAGGGAGGTTCTTGCCTTCAATCTTGATCAGGGCAAGGTCGGTAGTCTTGTCGGTTCCGATGATGCGGGCAGAGAACTCACGGTTGTCGTTCAATGTTACTGTCAATTCGTCAGCACCTTCTACAACGTGGTTGTTGGTCACGATATAGCCGTCAGTACTGATGATGACACCCGAACCGGTAGCTTCGCGCTTAGGGGTCTGAACCTGCTGCTTGCGTGTGCCTCCCTGACCTGGATTTCCGAAGAAGCCGAATGGGTCGAAGAATCCTCCGAACGGATCGCTTTCAACGTCTACGGTCTTTACCTTAGAGTTCTGTACGTATTTGATATGTACCACGGCAGGCAGAGCCTTTTCTGCTGCGAATGTCAAGTCAACTGGCTGACCAGGAGTTGTTGCAGTAGCTGATGTTGCTGCGTTAACCTTCATGAATGAACCTGCAGAGAATGCGAGTGAACCTACGCACAATGCAGCGATTACGTAATTTGTTACTTTTTTCATGTCTCTTATTTTTTTTAATTTTCTATTCTTTGTTTTAAGCAGTAGCTAAAAGTGTGCCAATCTGTTTCTGTGGCAATAGCTGTTGCTTTTCGGTTGCAAATATAGAGTCATTTTCTGATATACGTTCATTTCTGCTTCGTTTTTTATTCGGTTTTAACATTTAAAATTAACACTTTAACGGCTGTTAAACAAGGAATGCCCTATTTTTACAAATATTCAGTACTTCTGTAGTTTTTCTTACTTCTGCATACGAAACTAAAAAACAGAAATACTTTAATATTTGCAAATTAAAACCCGCAGAAATCTCTGTTTATTTGAGCTTCTTTCCCCTTCCTTCCGTTCTCTTTGTTCGAAAAGAGAGGCAAAAAAGGCAAAAGAGATAAAAAAAATGGAGATAAATTTTCCTTTCTTCTTTTTTTTTCTTACCTTTGCATATCGAAAGCAGTGCTCCGGCTTGTCGCTGGCATTCCGTTATTGGCGTGCGAGAGGAAAGTCCGGGCAGCATAGGGCATCCCACTTCCGAAACTAGAAGCTATTGGTGACAGTAGGTGTCGGTAGAAGAAAATAACCGCCCGAAACTTATTCCGTAGCGGTGAAGCTTGCTTCATCGTGGTTTAGTGTCGGGTAAGGGTGAGAAGGTGGTGTAAGAGACCACCAGCTGGCGGGTAATCGTCAGGCTGTACCATCTGGGAGCTGTAAGCTCATGTATACCGCAGATTGAGGGCGGCTCGTCCGATTGCCTTCGGGCTGCTGTGGAGGGTAGAGTGCTTGAGCCCAAGGGTGACTTTGGGACTAGATAAATGACAGACATTCTTATTTTCAATAGGAACACAGAACTCGGCTTATAGGGGCACTGCTTTCTTTTCTTTTTCAGCATCGCAGCCGCTATATATAATAAGGTATAAGATGCGTTCATTTTTAAACGATTTTAAAAACTAGCAAGATTATGAAACTCAGAGAACCGGAAAAACAGATATTAGATGATTTCGAACATAAGGTAACGGGCAAGATAGCGAAATATGGCAATGAGCCCGATTTCCCGAAGTTTGAGAACTACGGCATTACCCGTATGGAGCTGGATGATTATCTTTTCGATAAGCAGGCGATACTCGATATGGGCGGTTCCAAGCGCAGCCAGCTCACCATCGGCGGTTTCATCACCGTCCTCCCCGTATTGGTACTGTCCTGTTTCCCGGACAAGTCGCCTATCTACGACAACGGCAAGATGCTCGCCACGGTCATAGCCGTCATCATCGGATTGCTGCTGGCGTGTTTTGTCAAGGCACTTCTCCAGATGATCATCGCCTATCGCGTGAACCATCATAAGGAGCCGAAGATGGAGACCTTCATCAAGGCAGTCCTCTTCTACGAGAAGCGGTCGTAACTATAACTGTAAATTATAAACTATAAACTATAAGTAGTATGACTTTACCAGACTTTATGGACTATAAGGACAAGTTCACCCAGCGTGCATTTGTCGAGAAGATTTCGCATGTTGCCAAACGTGCCGGTGCCAAGATGGTTTATACAGCGCTCATTCTCTATTATACGTTAGAGAGCGACAAGGTTTCGCTGAAGGACAAGGCTCTGATTGTAGGAGCCTTGGGTTATCTCATCAGTCCGCTCGATGTGATTCCAGACGCCATTCCTATTGCCGGTTTGGGCGATGACCTGGCCGTATTGCTGTTTGTGCTCAAGAAAGTTTGGGGTGAGGTTTCAGATGATGTGAAGTCAAAGGCTCAGGACAAGTTGAAGAAGTGGTTTGATGAAGATGAGATTCCATCAGCCGATGATCTCTTCAAGGATTCAGCCACCGATACTCCGGTTTGAAAATGATAATGACCGGAAATGACCATGACCGGAAATGACCGGAATTCTCGGTAGAACGAAAAAGAGGGTGTGTCATAAGTCTATGACACACCCTCACTATTTTTCTTTTGTTTTAATCGAGTTTTCTTATCTTAATGCCATTCAAGAAAGCTTTTCCTTGCAAAGACTTTATATGTATATGGATGCTCGTGTCATTGTTTCTTACAATATACCTACGCTTGAAGGCCGTGCGATAATGGCGTCCATCGGTAGGAGTGAAATCAGTCTCCTTGATTTCTCCATTAATGCTGACATCAAATCTTGCATCTTTAGATGAAGTTTCTCCATTGCTTCTGGCAAGGAGATTAGGCAACTGGGTTGCTGGCTTAGTAACATCAGCCATCAACAATTCCACTTCATATTCGCCTCTTGGTGCATCTATCTTATATTCCAAGTCGCCTTCACGCCAAGTCTGATAAATAGGTCCATCAATCGTACTCTCTATCTCAGATGTGGTGCTTTTGTTTTCTCCTCCTATATATCCCCATGAGCCTGCCTTATAGGCTTGGTCTGGCAGCCACGTGAGATGACTCAAGGAAGAAATGAAATAGCAGTTGCTGCCCACATTGATGGCGAGTTCTTCACCCTTGGCCAGGTCTGGCAGTGGATTGTACCGGATAGTCATCACATCTTCAGTATTGCCACCCTTTACCCTGAGATCATCATCAAACAGTTTTTCGCTCATTCCTTTTGCCTTCAAGGTAGAATTTCCATAAGGCAGAACTACATCGAAGTTGGCGAAACAATTAACTGTCTTCTTCTTTCCACAGCTCTTGCCATTGGCGAAAAGTTCCACTTCTGGAAGGTTGGAATATACCTTGATGCGCTGAATATCATTCGCACTTCCCGTTCTTGTTGGCCAGTCACGGCTGGCAATATGAACCACCGGTATATCCTTGCGCCACATGGATTTGAAATAATAAGCAACATCCTTCAGCGTGCGGTTGTTGTAGACCACTCCTTTGTTGTTCACCCTAGGCATGGATTCCTGACGTGCGGCAACATTAAAGTCGATGAAGTTCCAATAGGTGCAACCGCTAATCCAAGGCTTCTCTTCAATGAATGGCAGATAATGCTCGATATAAGTCTGCTGATATTCAATACTGAAATCAAAGGCATGAGCAGAGTTAGAGTGCAGACGCAGATCGCTTCCGGCTCCCCACTCCGAGATGATCATCGGTTTCTTAGGATAGTTCCTGTGCTGGTCTTCACACCAGCGGTTGAAACCATTTAATTCTCCCTCGTACCAGCCATGATAAAGATTCCAACCTACTACGTCAACCAGGTTGAGTCCTATTTCGTTGTAAATATTGTTCATATTGAAAGCCATCACACTCTTTCGCGTAGCATCTTCTTCCTTCAGAACCTTTTCCAACCGCTCAGCAAGTGCTAATGTACGCTCCTTGAAAGCTGGCCATTCTTTCGTGCCAGGCCCTGGAGTGCAGAGCAGTATTTCATTCATATAGCCCCAGTTGATGATACTCGGATGGTTAAAGTGTTGGCGGATCATTTCCCGCAGATTACGCTCGCAATTATCTGCATAGCCTGGAGTGTCGGGCACAAGATCTATGATAGGGATTTCCTCCCAAGCCAACAAGCCAAGCTCATCACAGGCATCCAGGAGCGCATCATCTTGTGGATAATGGGAGATACGGATATAATTGCTGCCCATTTCCTTCAGCAGACGGATGTCGCGACGGTGCGCCTCGTCAGGCAGGGCTACACCTACAGGTGCCTGATCCTGATGACGGTTGAAACCACGCAACTTGTAAGGCTTCCCATTCAAGCAGAATCCCTTCTCGCCATCGAATGAAAACCAGCGGAATCCTATCTTATGGGATTTCTCGTCAATGGCTTTTCTTGTTTTTGTGTCGACAAGCGAAGTTACCACCTTATATAATATAGGTGTCTCCGGAGTCCAAAGCTCAGGATTACTGATGAGCTTAGACTGTAATTCCATGCGTCTGGTTTCGCCGGCTTTCAGAGTCACTTTTTTCTTGAAAGTTTGCAAGAGTTTTCCATCAGGCGCAAACAGTTCGTTCCTGACCTCAAAAGTTGATGGTTTCTTGGCATCATTGGTTACTTCACTCACCACTTTAACCAAACTTTGCTTCTCGTTAACTAAAGGAGTGGAAACAAAAATGCCGTCACTTCCCATGTTGAGCATGTTGAAATGAATATCAGGTGTGGAAATGAGCCATACATCACGATAGATGCCACCCCAGAATGTGAAGTCTGCCATGATCGGTGTGACATCCTGACGGCTGTTGTCTACTGTTATCTCGATGGTATTGTCTGACTTTTTCCTGCTCAGTACATTACTTGGATTTAAAAATTGAGTGATGTCGTAGGTAAATGCTGAATATCCACCGGCATGACAGCCCACCTTTTTACCATTGACCTTCACTTCTGCAGCCTTATTTGCTGCATCTACCTTCAAGAAATAGCGCCTGCCTGGATTGACTTCCGGCAAGGTGAGAATACGACGGTATTCAGCCTTTCCTTGATAATAGTTTCTACCTTGATAGGCATCAAGGTTATAGGTGTGAGGTATGTTTACAGACGACCATTGCTGACTTGTAGGTAGTTTAAACTCCCAATTGTCATTGATGGTTCTGGTTTCACGTTGGGCCATGACAGGTATAACCATTATAGAACTTGTGAATGCGGTGAGAAAAATGTCTTTAATGTTCATTGCAGTTGCTTATTTAATTGATTTTTGTATGACATGGCAAAAGTACAAATAAAATCTGAGAAACTCACGCATTTTGTATTTTTTTTCGATATTCGGTATTGCCGGAGCCGCCTTCAGTAGTGCTTGAACCACCGCTAGGGGTAGAACCGCCAGGAGTATTATCCGGAGTAGTTGGCGCGTTGAGGTCAACGTTGGTCTTACCCTCCTTCTTTGCCTGGTTGATGCGTGACTTAGCCTGGTTGATTTCTAGAAGATTTGCGTTCACGCTACGCATTACGATGCTGTAATTAATCATAGTCGTTTGTAGTATGTTTAGAGTCCTTTGTTTTGCAACTCCCCAGAACGCCCCGTTCCTGCCGTTTTCGGGGTCTTCATTGATGACCGGCGCCTGCCATCATTTATGACCCGTGTTGGTCTTAAGAGAAGACCCGAGCAAGGCACAAAAGGCTGTTCTTTCGATTGCCGGTGCAAAGATACGAAAACCCCCGGTATCTACCAAATTTAGGCATGTGATAAGGAGCGATTTTCAGCAAACTTACGATTTGAAAGTTAGCTATAAAGACTAAACTCTATGTTTTATGGGGCGCATCTCTATGTTTTTGCGGTATAGAAGCTGCGTTTTGCTGTATAAATCAGCATATTACAAAGTAATAACCTATTTGCAGGAAACGTACTCAGTACTCAGTACTCAGTTTTTTTTCGCTGTTGTTACCATCCTCTGTATAGATAGTATATTATATATTATATCACTGCTGTCCCGTTTAGAAATCATCGGGCCTGAAAAGGCTAGGATATAGCCAATCCTCCGTCTCTTCTGTTGGAACAGCTTTGT
>OLIS01000891.1_pt1 | contig 22933 bp, 10 predicted proteins | sample 1601351 | NCBI WGS metagenome assembly OLIS01 (sample SAMEA2452122, study PRJEB22498) | human gut metagenome | biome: human feces; feature: human gut; material: feces | place: Australia | collected 2012
TGTAGAGGTCACGCATTTCCTTGTGTTGTTCCTCTGTCATCTGATCATAAGTTACTTCTTTGCCAGCGGCATCGACATAACCCATATCAAGCTCAGAAATCTTGATGAGCTTATCTGTCTTAGCCATCAACTCCAACATCTTGACGATATGATCTTTCTTACTTTTCTGAGTGTTAGGATCAGCATAGCAAGAGATATGCATCTGAGATGCGATACCATCAATCTTGGTCACGCCATCAGCCTCCCAATCCTTGATCCACTGAATCAAACTCCTCAACTTGCCATTGTCGTCCCAATCGCTCTCCAGGTTATAATCATTGATGAAGAGTTTCAATTTCTCAGGGTCACCATTATGGGCGGCAAAACTCTTGCGAGCATCAGCCACGGCTAAGCGAACATATTCGAGGTCGCCGAGATAATCCTGCCAGTAGAAGCAGTTCTTCTTGTCGTCAGCAGAAGCTGTAGCAGCATGCTGCAAGTCGTACTTGCCATCACCATCTTTATCGTCACCAGAAAGGGCCTCGTTCACAACATCCCAAGATGTAACATAACCATTAGTAGCCTCCATCATACCATCAATCCACTTGCCCATTGCATCAGTAAGACGAGATTTCTTCTCTTCGTCCGTAAGAGGAATAGAATTAGACTTAGTAATCTTGCAAACTCTAACAGAATGAACATCCAAAGTAGCATCAGCTGTCTGAGGCTTAAGAATGATGTCATAATTACCACCTTCTACTTTAGGCATTTCGATTTTTACCGAATGACGACCTGCAGCTACAGGCACTTTGGCTGTAATAGCTTGAGCTGTGCCACCCCAACCATTTTGCATGGTGAGATCTACACCACTTGCATCCTTATCAGAAGTAAGGTCTAAATAAACGACATAGTCACCTTCATCTAATTCATTATCGCCACCTGGCATAACAAAGAATTGAGACCAATCGCCTGTAGGAACAAAGTGGATAGCTCCATTAATAACAGGAGGTGTACAACCCATAGCATAGAATGGGAAATCACCATCAGTATAAGTTTCCTTATGAACCTCGGTCTCGATTTCCATTACCGGAGCCTCAGAATGAGTAACTTTTACCCACTTACAAGAAATGTCTCCTGCAAAATCTCCTGGTTGGAAAACGACAAAAGCTTTTTCTGTTGTTAATCCACTAAATGTTACAGATTGCTCTTTCCACTGTGTAGAAACTGACATTTTCTGGGATGTTGTTGCTCCCCAGTTACCCGTCTGCACATCAATCTGTCCATCTTCTGAAGCCTTGATCATAGCTGTTACCTTATATTCTCTCTTGGCATCAACATCTACAGGATAATTGTCAACTACAAAATACTGATACCATTTTCCAGGATATTTGCTAATCAAAATTCCATCTTTGATTTCAGGAGTATAGTCCATTACATAAAAAGGGAAACTATTCATTTTAGAAAAGTCGGTATAAGCATCTACCTTATCAACTTTCTGACTAGGGTCTACCTGAATTTCCTTATCTGCAATAAGTTTACTAAGATACTTCTTGTTCTGCTGAGAATGCCAAGCAAGCGTATGACCATAGATGGTCAAACCTGCATCCTGTGCATTTGTAACGAAATCCTTAACAGTATTAAAGTCAAAGGTTCCATCATTTTTTACACAAGAAGCATACTTCATGGCGTTGCCTGCTGTCATCTCCTCGAAGTTGCTACCAGCCAAGCAATATACAAGCTCCTGTTTATTGAAGTCGGGCGCAGCCAGTGCAATACCCAACTTAAAGTCGGGATTGCACTTGCCAGAAGCCTTCATGTCTTCGACATATTTCTTCAAAGGCTCGTAGTTGTTAAGATACTGATATTCCTTCAAGTTCTTGGTCATATCAGTTCTGTACTCCGAGAACTTGTCATCAGCACATGATGACAAAGCCAAGAGAGCTACCAAGCCTAAACCAAAATTAATATTTTTCAATTTCATAATAATCTACCTATTATTAGATGATACTTAATTGATAATTACCGCAGCTTACTTTACGATATACTGAGTATCGAAAGTTACCACGCCATTGGTATTACCACGAGTTTGAGCTACAAACTGGTCGGTTGTCTCTACCTTGACAGCACCGAAGTCTACGGTATACTGGAGAGTCAGGATGTCACGATCCTTGTTGCCCCAAGCCAGCTTAGCGCCCTTCTCCACAAACTTACCTGTACCTGTAGCAGTTACGCCCTCAGTCTCGGAAGAAACAGTGCAAGTACCATCGTTAGCAAAGGTAAGCTTCAAGTTGCAAGTATAAGACTTGAGGATATCCTTACCCTCAGCATCCTTGCCCACAACTCTCTTGACTGTGAGAGGATAGATAGCCTCTGTAAGGCTCTTGGTAGTAATCTGGCAAACCTCGTCCTTCTCAATAGTTGCACCCTCACGCTTCTCTTCTGTGGTCTGACCATTCTCAGTAATCTTATCTGTACCACGGCGCAGATAGAATCCAGCCCAAGGGTTCATGTATTTCACACAATAGAGCACATAGTTCTGAGGCAATATCTTCCACGCATCGCTATTGGTCAGCGCAGGAGTTTCACCCTCCTGGAAAGGAGTACCCGTCAAGATCTTGCCAGCACCCTTCTGATCTTTGATAATCAGAGGGATGACATAAGTATTCTTTACAGAGGCAGGATCAGCGAAGAAAGCATCGTTGAGCTTCACCTGTAATCTTCCCTGCAAGTTGCCACCATAAGAGATGGTGTTACCTGCCAAGGTGTAATACTCTGCAGGCATAGGCTTTACAGGAGATACGCCATCAGAGAAATAGAGGTTGTCACAAAGCGAATTATCTACAGCCACATCCAGTGTGATGTCCTTACCATTGTAAGCACCACCCATGGTAGACACGATGTTGATAATATGCTCGTTGTCCTTGGTATTGTCACGAGTCTCGTCATTGCCCAACACCAATATACGCTCCACGTTTTGGCGGGCGAAGTAGACTGATGTGCCCCCCTCGTAGTCGTCAAACTCAGGCGTGCCGTTCTCACAAGAGCCGAAAGTCAGAGCCAAGGCTCCGAGTGCAGCCATTGAGAAATATTTATTCATCTTCATAGTTTTCATCATTATAAAATGTTAGTCGTTTGTAATTTCCATCCTGCATTCTGCTTCAGCTGATCCCACTTGAGGATTTCAGTCTGTGGCACAGGACCGTAATACATATAGTCGTCGTATTTTCTTTCCTCTACTGTGATATCCTTGAACTGTGGAATACCAGCCTCTGTAGAAATCTCCACGCCATGAACAGCCTCATTGATAGGAGCCTTCCAGCGGCGGAGGTCATTGAAGCGCTTGTTCTCGAAGCAGAGCTCAATACGACGCTCATTGCGAATCAACTCACGCATCTTAACCTGGTCGTTAGCGCACTCATCAAGATAAGAATCATCTGTGATGCCTGCACGATGACGGATAGCCTTGATTACATCGTATGCAGAATAAGCATGTGTGCCATTGCCCTTAGGTCCCCAAGCCTCATTGGCAGCCTCAGCATAATCCAAGAAGATCTCGGTATAGCGGATATACACAGGATAGTGATACTGTGCGTTCTTGGCATTTGGATTAGGATTACAATCCTCACGAAGAAGCTTCTTCATATAGTAACCAGTACGCGTAGAGTTACCAATCTTATTCAGTCCATTGTCATTGTTGGCAGTGGTGATGTCGGTATTGATGGTTGCACCCTTATACTTGCAGCCATTATAGATAATGTAGAGATCCAAGCGTGGATCACGATTGCTGTAAGGATCCAAGTCATCATACTCACTGCGCTCATCTGTGATAGGATAACCATTGGCAGCAGGGAAAGCATCCACCAAGTTCTGGGTAGGATTGATACGTCCCTTACCATAGAGAGATGGAGGGAAGTTATCAGCCTCCTGGTTCAAACCGAGGTCCCAATCATCTGCACCATTAGTCTTATTACCACGCCAGATGATTTCCTTAGGACATGCACCAGACTGCAAATTATTAATCTCATTAGTCTGAGCATACCAAGAATTACCTGTTTCAGACAAGCCGCTTACACCACCAATCAAGTCGAGCAAGCTGGCTGCATCATCAGCAGCACGCTTATAATCCACATTGGTACCTTTATTAAAAGCAGGGCTGGCAGCAAGGAGAGAAACCTGTGCACGGATAGCCTTGGCGATACGACCGCTCACACGACCACGCATCAGAGAACCCAATACACGGTTATAGTCCTGATAGTTGTCCACACCCATAGCAGTGTATTTTTCTGGCACAGGATCTGACTTAGTCAAATCATTGTAGTCCAAAGGCAGCAACTGCTCAGCCTGGTCCAAGTCGCTATAGATTTGATCCAAGCAAGCTTGGAATGTGGCACGTGGCTGATTGAAATCAGAAGAAGTATCCTCTGGCTTTGTCAAGTTTGGCACACCCAGGAGCTGACCATCCTCAGTCCAACCACCATGGTTCATCAAGAGATAATACATATTGAGAGCTCTCAAGGCATAAGCCTCACCCTTACGGCTCTCACAGAACATCTGCTGCGCACCCTTGTCCTTAGCCCAGTCTACCTTGTCCACTTCCTGAAGGAAGATGTTCAAGTACTGGATGCTAGCACGACAGCTAGCCCACTTGCTCATAGGGTCATCATAGGCAGCCCAAGAACCAGTAGCCATTTTCAGGTAGCTGTTAGACAAATCATTGCTTACAGCATCATCGGTTGCCACATCAGTTACACTTTTGGTATTATAAGGAAGCATGGCATAAGCATAGCCGAGAAGTCCCTGAGCATAAGTAGGCTCTTCGTAAATCTCGTCCAAGCTACGGTTGTTTTCCTGTGCAGGCTCAAAGAGATCTGAGCAAGACACCAACGAGAGTGACAATGCAGCTAATATAAATAACTTATTAATTTTCATTTCTGTATACATTTAATAATGATTAGAATGTAGCCTTCACACCTATATTATAATAGCGTGTCTGAGGAGCACTACCTATGTTCATCTCCAATACCTCACGGTTCTTAGAGATAGTGAGCAAGTTGGAACCGCTTACATAAGCAGACAAGCCCTTAAGCCAAGTCTTCTGGAAGAGCGTGCTAGGCAGGTCGTATGTAATCTGTACCTTAGCCAAGCGGAAAGCGTCTGTGCTGTACATCCAGAAGTCTGATGTCTGATAGTTGTTGCTACCTGAGAGTGTGGTAAGACGTGGATAAGTAGCAGTCTCCTTGGTTGCCTTAGTCCAGCGATTGCGAACCACAGCTGAGTACTTGCCGTCACCCTTTACCCACCAGTAAGAATTGTTCTTCAAGCCATATGCACCGAAGTTGCCAGTACCGAGGGCGAAGAATGTGAAGTTCTTCCACTTAGCAGTGAGGTTTACACCCAATGTGAATGGAGAGCCATACCAACCACCCTTGCCCAGGAACACCTGGTCGTAAGTGTCGATCTTGCCATCACCGTTTACATCCACATACTTCATATCGCCAGGCTTCACGTCACTACCCAAGCGGCTCTGGTCTGGAGAGTTCTTGATTTCTTCCTCACTCTGGAAGAAGCCAGCAAACTTATAACCCCAGATACCATCGATAGCCTTGCCCTCACGGTTTTGGTAATCCCATACGTTCAACTCATCACGCTTGGTAGCCTTGGTGTTATAATAAGTACCTGTTACGCCGAGCTGCAAGTCTACATCACCCACCTTCTTATTGAAGTTAGCTGCGAAGTCGAAACCGATGCGGCGATTATTGTTAAAGTTGAGCACAGGCATGAATGAAGCATCAGGATAGCCTGGCTTAAAGTGAGAAGGATAGAACGTTGGAGTAGAAATCAGATAACCCTCCATCGAGTTAACGAAGAAGCTAGCATCCAATGTTACCATCTGCTGCCACAAGGAAGTCTTGAAGTTGACAGAAAGTTCCTTACGCTTGATGAAGTCGAGATCCTTGTTGGCAGAACGCTTAGAGAATGTGTACTTGCCAGCAGAACCATCATACCATCCATAACCATCAGCTGTCTGCCAGTTGGTGTCATAGAGATAGTATCTGTTGTCATTTACTGCCAAGTCAATATCCTCGTTGATGATGCTACCAGATACACTGATCATCATATCGTCTACCACCTTGCTGTTCTTCAAGAAGTTCTCGTTCTTGAGTCTCCAACCCAATGAAAGTGAAGGAGAGAAGCCTACACGATGACCTGGAGCCAACTGTGCAGAGTGGATAGCTGCCAAGCCGAAGTCTGCATAATAAGTCTTGGCGTAATCATAAGATGCATCCAAGGCAAGATTAGCACTTGATGTCTTGTGATACTCACCTGATTTAGACTGCTGATAGCCAGAGGCAATCAACATCGCAGAGAGGTTATGTACCTTATTAAATGTATTGGCGTAATTGAACTGAGCAGAGAAGAGCATGGTCTGATTGTCCACACTATTAGCGATGTTCTGTACACCAGACTTCTTATCCTCACCTTCCTTCTTCAAAGCTACGATCATATCCTTGCCGTCGATGTTTGACCATGTTGGGATATAGATGGCATAGCTATTATTGAAAGATGTGGTGTAAGAGGTAGCATAGTCTACTGCGAAACGAGTCTCGAAAGACAAGCCCTGCAACAACTTGTGCAGATTGATGTTAACACCTGTATCAAACTGGAACTGGCGGCTAGTATACTTGCTCTTACCAGCAGCATAGTAATCTGCGAAGATGTTAGAAGAGTTAGCCTGTGTACCAGCCAAGAAGTACTTGCCATCCACCAGCTTAGCCACACTCATCAAGTCCCAAGCAGCCTTGGCATTAGGAGCTATCATGTCTGTAGAGATCAATGGGCTAGCATTCTGTGGGAAGTTAGGACGCCAAGTAGCAGCTGCATTCCAATAATCACCAATAGCAGAATGTGAATCATAGAATGTGGCATTGGAGTTGACCCAAGCCTTGATGTCATCTGTGATGTTGACATCTACATTACCACGAACACTGAAGCGCTGAGTGTTATTGTTCTTAGCCTCACCAAACTTCAGGAAGTCGCCCTGGCGATAATAGTTGATGTTGCTATAGAAGTGAGCACGCTTACCACCACCACTAATCTCAGCAGTAGCCTCGTAGCGACTATTCATCTTGCGAAGATAGTCAGAAGAGTACATATCGAGATTAGGATAACGATATGGGTTGGTGCCCAAGCCATGATTGTAGATATCCTCAGCAGAGTAGAGAGGAGTCAAACCGTCATTGGCACGAGCCTCGTTGTAGAGAGTCATATACTCAGCAGAGCCCAGATACTCAGGGAATGACTTAGCCACATTGAGACCAGCGTTAGCCTGCACCTCAACCTTCAAGCCATCGTTCTTGCCACGCTTGGTGGTGATGAGCACAGCACCCTTAGCTGCCTTGCTACCATAGAGCACTACAGCTTGCGCACCCTTGAGGAATGTAATCTGGTCAATCTCGCTAGGCATCACGTTGGTTGCCTCACGAGGCACACCATCTACCAATACCAAGTATCCTGCATTGTCAGCATCCATACCCCAGAGAGAGTTGCCATTCCAACCACCCACGTAGCCCTGCATGTTGTCAAGGCTATAAGTGTGGTAGTTTTTCTTCATCAATCCCTCTACATCGACTACCGAAACGCCGCCCAAGATGTCACCCTTGGCTACCTTGCGATAAGCCACATTGACCATCTCCTTGTCGGCAGCAACGGTATCGGTTTCGTTCTCAGCAGCAGTTTTGGCATCGGCAGCCATAGGAGCCAATGACACAAGACCTGCCAACAGGAACTTTGAATTATATGATTTGAATTTTGAATTCATACTATCATTCTTATTTTAGTATTACTATATAATGTTATTTTACCAACCAGGATTCTGACTAAGCTCTTGATAGAGATAAACATCCTTGATAGGCAATGGGAACCAATAGTGCTTGGCTGTGAAGTGACGAGTCAAGATCGCTTCCTGGTGGAAGCCAGCCACCTGAGCATCAGCTGGGTCATTATTCTTGTAGAAATCGGCACCCTCCACACGGTCAAACTCATCAGAGTACTTTACATTGTAAGGAGCCTCGGTCAGGAGCAACCAGCGCTGCAAGTCGTTGAAACGGAAGCCCTCGAAAGCAAGTTCCACCTCACGCTCACGGCGAACCTCGTCCATGAACTTATGTGCATCAGCTACATACTCTGGAGCCACATGACCAGCGCCACAACGATCACGAAGGGTATTGATGGCATCCTCAGCAGTCTTGCTAAAGTTAGTAGCCTTGCCAGAAGCACCACCAAACGCAGCACAAGCCTCAGCATACATCAGATAGATGTCAGCCAGACGCATATATGGTAAGTAACAGTGGAATGCTGAACCCCAATCGTAGTCGCGATCCACCTCATTACATGTATGAGGCACCAACTTCTGGATGAAGTAACCTGTACGGCTGCCATTAGCCACTGGACGCATATTGCCACCTGTATACAACTGGCAGTACTGCAAGTCAGCCCACTGACCAGGAGTACCATTCAGATACTTGAAGCCATCAAACACGATGTCGTGATAGAAGCGTGGGTCACGGTTCTTATATGGATGAGTAGGATCGAAACCACCTGCTATGTTAGGAACCAACTTGCCATTCTCTACGATGTAAGCGGGCTCACCATTAGCCATACCGTAAGCAGCTATCAAGTTAGCTGTAGGCTGGTGAATCACATTGTCATGTCCAACCACTTTGTCAACCTTAGGACCAAACACCTTAGAGGTATTCCAGTTAGAGCCGTTGAAGTCTGCAGATGGACCACGGAAGATAGCCTCAATAGATCCAGGCATTTTCCAGTTCTGCTTCTTGGTATAGAAGATATCAGAGAAGCAAGAGTTAGCATCGGCAGAACGCTCATGATTGTAGACGTCCTTATATTTGAACTCAGCCAACCCATACTGTGTCTGGCCACCCTCAACCAATGTGAGCAACTCACCGAAGACCTCAGCTGCCTTCTTGGCAAACTTCTCATCATAGTCGTATGTCTTGCCATTCTTGCTAGCTCCTACCTGTGCGCCATCCTTCATCAATGGGCTGGCAGCCCAGAGATAAGTCTTGCCCAGATAACCGAGTGCCATGATCTTGTTGATACGAAGGTCGTTCTTGCCCTGTGTGGCAGCACCATCATACTCATTGTCCCAGTTGATAGGCAACAGATCGGCAGCCTTGCGATAATCAGCAGCAGCCTTCTCTGCACACTCCTGATAAGAGAGACGAGGCAAATTGAGCTCTGAATTGAGATCCAAATAGGTATCAATGTATGGCAAACCACCAAAATACTGCATCAACTCAGTGTGCCACCATGCACGGAAGAAGTAAAGCTGACCAGCAATGAGGTCTTTCTCTGCCTTGCTAGCTACCAACTTATCGAGATTAGCCAAGCCCTGGTTAGCCTTACGAATGCAATACCAAGCATGTGGCCAAAGTGAGTGGTTGAACTTATCTGTAGATGTAGGGTTGCTGCCATCCTTGTAAAGCCAGTTACCGGTGGTCTGCCAAGCACGGAAGTTGCCCAAGTCTACCTGGTGTGTCATACGGCCATCAGCCTCTGGGTTGAAGATTTCATCATCACCCCAGTTCCAAGAAGGACACCAGTTACATTTTTCCTTATCAGGGATACAGTTGTAAATCTCCTCTACGTAACCCTGAAAGTTACGGAAGTTTACAAATGCGTCATTTTCTGAGACTGTAGAATCGGCCTCCTTGTCAAGATAGTCCTGGCAAGAGTTGAGCGAGGTACCGAGAGCCAGCGAGACGCATCCCATCAACAAAAAATTCTTTATCTTATTTTTCATTTGAATGTTCATTTTAATATTACAATGAGAATTTAACACCTAAGTTGAAGCGGCGTACTGTAGGATATGCTCCAAGGAAACCGCCACCACCGAGGTTAGCCTCACGGTCATCAGGCATACGAGTCCAAAGCCAGAGGTTGTTACCATTCAAGTATACCTTGAGGTAGTTCATACCGAGAGCCTTGATCCATCCCTTGGTCCAAGTATAAGCAATCTCTACGTTCTTCAGACGGATGTATGAACCATCATAGAGGAACTGAGTACCATTGCTGTAATCAGACTGGGTAGCACCCCAGCGAGGAATGATAGATTCTGGAGAAGACTCATTCTTGTCCCACCAAGTACCAGTGTCATAAACATTGTCCAACTTATTGCCAAAGCTTGTCAAGGTTACGTCACGAGTTACATTGGTTACACCATAGAACTGAGCGAAAGCAGAGAAGCCCTTATACTCGATACCGATAGTGGCATTGTATGTATTCTGAGGGCTTGAGCTATAACCTACTGGAGCTGAGTCCTTGCTATCTACCACACCATCACCATTGAAGTCTACGATGTAGTAATCGCCTACCAAGCGGTGGTTGTCGTTAGACTCATGAGCTGGAGAACCTATCAAGTCATCGATGTCGTTGATAAAGCCACGATCAATGTATGAGTGATACTGACCCATAGAGTAGCCTGCCTCCTTCTGATAGTTAGGAGTGAGCTGAGCGTCATCCTTCAAAATTACCTTATTCTTGGCATGGGTCATATTGATGTTACCCCAGAGGCGGATGCCATTGGCAAATTTCTTGTTGAGTTTCAACTCCAACTCGTAACCACTGGTACGAACCTTACCCTTATTGATAGTAGGAGCTGTAGTACCAAAGTAAGATGGGATGGAGCGGTTATCACCAAAGATCAAAATGTCGTTACGACGGTCGCAGAAGAAATCGAGCGAACCGGTAATCAAACCACCCAAGAAACCATAATCAATACCGAAGTTGGTCTTCTTCACAGTCTCCCACTTCACATCTTTATTACCCAATGTATTCTGGCGATACCATGTGTAGATACTGTTGGTATGGTCAAGATCCATCACTGTGTTGCCTCCGTATGCCCACTGGTTCATGTAAAGCCAACGACGAGAAGAGTCGAATGGATCGCCCAGGTTATCATCACCAATCTCACCGTAAGATGCACGGAACTTCAACATATCAATGATGTGCTTGTCACGAAGATACTTCATGAAGTTTTCCTCAGTGATGGTCCAACCGATAGCTCCAGAATTGAAGAAGGCGAAGCGATTGTCCTTGCTAAACTTTTCTGATCCGTTGTAAGCACCGTTATACTCGATGTTGTAACGACCAGCATAGCTATAAGTAGCACGGAACGCCCAGTCCTCACGGTAAGTAGGCATCACACTACCACGTGCATTCTCCTGACGAGAGAACAAGCCCATGGCTGTAACATCATGCTGTCCGAACTTGCGAGCCCAGTTGAGCTGCAACTGATAGTAAAGATTGCGAACAGTCTGGTTGTTATCAACCGAACCACCTGAAGTACTCCAGTTAACGCCCTGTTTCCAGTCGAACTTATTGTTTGACTCATATACCTGACCATATGTTATATTGCCAGTCTCCGGATCAACATACTTGGTCTGAGCTGTATTGTTCAAGTCATTGATACCACGGCTCGTCTCAACAAACACGTTGTCCCAAGAAACGGTACCACGCAAGTTCAAGCCCTTGGTGATGAAGTCGAGTTTCTGCTCCAAGGTAAAGTCGGTATTGATACGAGTAGTAGTAGCCTGCGCTGTACCACCGATGGCGAGGTTCTGAGCAGAGTTACTTACGTTAGACGCATTTGGATAATAACCCCAAGAGCCATCGCTATACTGAGGCAAGAATACATCTGGAGCGATGTTATAAGCACCAGCCCACTGCTGTCCTATCTGCCACTCGCTATTGCTCATGTTGCTCCAAGGAGCTTTTCTTACGCCATTGCTACCAGCCACATTTACCTTCAAAGTAGTGCTACTTGTGATGGCAAAGTCCAAGTTACTACGAACATTGATACGATTGTATCCATAGCCAGAGTTGTAGTTACGACCATTGTCATACTCACGGAAGAGGTCACCCTCGTGTACAAAGTCGGCAGAAGCAAAATACTTCACGAAGCTTGTACCACCGCTCACATTGACATTGGCATTATATGACATGGCGCTCTTCTTGAAGAGGGCATCCTGCCAATCCACGTTAGCATAACGCTCACGCTGCTCATCCGTAGTCTGGTTACGATAGTTCTCAATAAATGATTGAGGACGGATGTAAGACCAAGATTCAGGAGAAACACCCAACTCATGCTCCACTGCCCTGTTGCGGAACATCAAGGCATCGTATGAATCATACTTGTTAGGCAACTTAGAAGGAGCCTTCAATGTAGCGTTGAAGCCTACATCAATCTTAGCCTTGCCTTCCTTACCACGCTTGGTAGTAATCAAGATGACACCATTGGCACCCTTCACACCATAAACGGCAGTGGCAGATGCATCCTTCAATACGGAGATGCTCTCTACAGAACCAATGTCTACACTACTCATAGGACGCTCGATACCATCGACTAGGACGAGAGGGTCACTGTTGTTCCAAGAACTAGCACCACGAATGATGATCTGTGGCTCCTCCTCACCAGGCATACCATTGCCCTGAACAGTTACCACACCAGGAAGGTTACCAGTTAAGGCAGCACCAATGTCGCTGACACCGGCAGCACGTTCCAGCACCTCACCTGTGGTCTGTGCAATAGAACCTACGACAGAAGCCTTCTTCTGCTGACCATAACCAACGACTACAACTTCGCCGATGGCATTGTCGTCTTCCATTGAGAGTTTGAAATCTCTCTTCTTACCAATCTTTACTTCCTTGGTCTTCATACCTACGTATGTAAATACGAGGATAGAATTCTCTGAAGGAACACTGATACTGAAATTACCATCAAAGTCGGTGACCGCACCGACGCTGGCATTACCTTTCACTTTTACAGTGGCACCTATCAGAGGCTCACCTGTACCGTCAACAAGATTACCCTTGACCTGGATCTTCTGTGCCTGAGCATTCAGGCTGCAGAAAGCTCCCACCAAGCATAAGGCTGCTGTCCGTTTCATTGTTAACACTTGTTCAATCATGTTCTATTCATTTTTGATTTATGCTTTAAAAATTTAGGCGTGCGCTAAAACTGTTTATTCACGGCGGCAAAGGTATGGATTTCTTTCGAAACAAACTTTGCGTGGTGTAACAGAAAGTTTATCATTTTAGAAAAACCTTGCGAGAACGTATTTTTCCATTACTTAACAGTTGTTTTATTATATAAACACCTGCAGTTGGCTTTTCAACCTCTTTTCCTTCTATATTATAATATAAGGTGGAAACCACGTCTGCCGGGGTTTCTAATTGTTTAATTTCTGTTGTATTTTGTTTCAAATACCACTCTTTATACCAGTTCATACAGGCATAGCCGCAACATTCTTCGAACAATCCGTGTTTCTTGGCATTCTGGAAACCAGGAATCACCTTGCCCGTTCTAAGATATTCATCAATATCGTAATATTCCTGTGGATGGGTAAGGGTCATACCGATATTGCCAAAGTGGTCGTGAACTGCTTTCCATGCCAATCCCCATTTCGAGGTAGATGCTGTTGCCCAGCTTCCCAAGTTAGGTTGTGTCCACTGTCCCCACTCATTGTAGTGACCTTCGCTCGCCTTGTCAGGATCTTCCGGACTCCAGTCTATCTCCGTTACCATGATAGGCTTCGTCTCTACCATCGGCACCTGATTTTTGAAGTTGCGGATGAAAGTATCGTGATCGTAATTCTTATCGGTCATATTTCCATACCATCCGGAATAAACATGTACTGCATAAGAGAAGTTGTCCTCGCTATCGGTGATAGGATACTTGACGTAATTCTGATATTGGCTCTGATAACCTGCACCCGGAACCCAGATAATACCCTTGAAGCCAGTGGCACGAATCTCATCTACCACAGGCTGGAAGAAATCATGGAGAGCCTTGTCTGATTTAGAGCCATTTGCCAGCAACACATTAATAGGCTCATTGGCTAGCTCGATGCTCACCTGTCCAGCATTCTTCTGGATGGTGGCATTGGAAGCGAAGAGTTTCCACACCTTCTTAAGATATGCCTGATATTCATCTCCCACCTTGATATTCTGTGGACAAACGCCAGGAGGGCGAACGATTACATATAGTCCATGAGCCAAGGCTTTCTCCACAAGCTTGACATAAAGTCTGCTCAAGAATATCTTGTATCGAGCCTCACTAAAATACTGGATATTGTTTTCACCCGTTCCTACTGGCGCATCATAGTTGGTCCAGCATGGGTCCATGTGCAGACGGAAGACGGTGCAATAAGCTCCCTGCTCCTTATCAGTGATGGCGGTAAACATCTTCTCGAAATAATTGAGACAAGGTGTAATGTCGGGGACATTGTATCCGCCCGTACCCCAACGATTGCCGTTGAAGTAGCGGTTTGGCGTATCCATCACACCATGCAAGACAACAATCTTACCATTGGCATCCACCAGGTTCTTACCCTGCACACGGAGTGCCGGCAGATTATCTGCAGCCAGCCCCGCCATTGACAGCATAGTCATAGCGAGTGATATTAACAATTTCTTTCTTTTCATTGTTATAATTATTTTTAGATTTATCATTTATTGTCAGTCACCTTATTATATTATGAAGGATTGCCAGGTTCCAGTTTACAGAAAAGGATGCTGGTCTTTTAAAATAGAATGGCGCGTAATCACTACGCACCATTCCCGAAAACCAATTAATCATGATTCTATATAAAAACCATAATATCTAAATCCTTTGAAAATCTTAAACCTAATTTCATAAACCTATTTATAAACCTAACTAACCTACATAATCAAAACTGTTAAAAAACAACCTAATTAAAAACGATGCAAAGATACTCCTAATCTTTCATATACACTTTATGATAAGTAACCAATACTTTTGCTGCCGTATCACACGTAGCATTAACTTTACCCTACGTAACATTTTAACATCTTTTTTGATACATTCTCGTAAAAAACTTACTCTTCCATGCATTATTCTCCCATTTATTTTGTATTTTTGCAAACGAATATAAAAAAATCGAAAGACAATGAAACCAAAAATCATGATGATTTCCATGAAATCAAACCTCAGAATAGTGAGATACATCGCTCTTTTACTGATGTTTATCTTCTGTCTCACTGCACAGAACATGATGGCGCAGAGAGGAAAATTTTTCAATTCAGACAACCAGCTTTCGAGCAACCTTGCCACTCAGGTGTTCCAGGATTCAAATGGTTTCATTTGGATTGCCACCCGTAACGGCTTGAATATCTATGATGGCTATAACTTTATGGTCGTCAGAAAAGCCTACAACAACTGTAACGGGCTCAACAGCAACTATATCAACTGTATAACACAGGATGAAAAGGGGCGTATTGTGCTGGGAACAAACAAGTCGCTACTTATACTTAATGGTAAAAGGTTCTGCAACGTACCTATGCTCGATTCAAGAAATAAGCCTATAAGCACTTACGTTACCCAGGTAAGCCGTTTGCACAATGGCGATATTGCTGTCGTTACCTCCGGTTACGGCATCATGACCAAGAAAATAGATGCAGACGCCTGTTACACCATGAAAGGAGAAGTGGAGAACCTGAAATACATACATAAGATTCTGGAAGACAAACAAGAAAGGCTCTGGATTATCCTGGAAAACGGAAAGCTGTTACGGAAAGAAAAGAACGGCAAGCTTGTTTCACGCATCATGGGAACAGAGCAACTTAACACACAAGATATCAGGCAAGACGACAAGGGCAACATCTATCTTGCCACCAAGAATGAAGGTGTTTACCTTCTCAAGGCTGGTTCAACCGCCTTCACCAAGATAGCCGGCATAGGCAATCTTCCTATTGACAACATCTATATCAGCCGCGACCAGCGCTTGTTTATCGGTTGCGATGGTATGGGTATCTTCGTGTATAATCCTGTAACAGGATTCTTGCAAAATAATCCTCTGTTCAGCCGTGAAGTAAATCTTGCCAAGAGCAAGATTAACAGCATTATAGAAGATTTTACGGGAAACATCTGGGTGAGTATGCTCCAGAAGGGCGTATTCATGCAATCGCAGGCCCAATGCGATTTCAACTATATGGGCTACCGTTTGGGCAACCGCAACGTGATAGGTGAAAACAGCATCACAAGTCTGTGTGCCAACCAGGGCAATCAAGTCTGGGTAGGCACCGACAAGGATGGTCTCTACCTCTTTGACCTAAAAACAGGTAGTATCAACAGCCATTTATTAAGCAACACCACGGTACTGACACTCTGCAAAGACCATAAGGACAGAACATGGGTAGGAACCTATACTGACGGTATGGGATTTATAGACGCGGGGGGATCTTTCCATCCATTCAGCCTAGGCATTGGCAACCAGACAGGCATCTTCGATATCCAGGAAGACCCGCAGGGCAATATATGGTTTGCTACCATGGGCAAAGGACTTTTCCGCCTTTCTCCAGATGGAAGCATCAAGCAATGGAAAAAACAAGAAGGTGCCGACAACAACCTGAAAAAGAATAGCATTCCTAATGATTACCTCGTGAAACTTAGCATCTCAAAAGATGGTAAGCGGGTTTTCGTAGCCACTTCTGTGGGTCTGGCTTGCTATGACCAGCAAAAAAATAGCTGGACTTCCACTTTCGGTGGCGTCAACTGTCTGAACAAGGGCAGTTTCTCACATTGCGTTTATTCTGACAGCAAGAACCGTGTATGGTTTGGCACTGAAGACGGCGCAATCTGCTATGATCCGAAGAAGGGATATGCTCATCCGAAGATCTATAACACTGAACTTGGACTTTCAGACAACAGCGTAGCCAGCATCATAGAAGATTACAAGGGCAGAATCTGGATAGGAACTACCTGTGGCTTGAACCAGGTAGATACAGAAAAAGGTACCATCAACAAGTACTACTCAGACAATGGCTTGCAGAGCAATGAGTTCAGCGATGCAGCAGCCTGCACGCTCTGGGGAGGAAAGATGCTGGCGATGGGCGGAACCGGTGGTATCAACTGGTTTGATACGGACAAGGTAAAACAGCATCCTTGGCAGGCAAAAGTTACCATATCAGGACTTTTTGTGGGCAACAAACCTGTATACCAGGATATGAAATCGGGCATCTATACTATCACCGACAAAGACGCCTACAACAGCGACGAGTTCTCCTTATCTCATGAAGACAACACCTTCACCATCCACCTGTCTACTCTTACATATAATAATGTAGAGCAGATCAGTTACGCCTACAGCATCAATGGTGAGGATTGGCGAACCATACTGTCTGGCATGAACGAGCTGTCATTCTCACACATGCCAGCAGGTACCTATAAGTTCCGTGTCAAGGCCATCTGCAACGGATACGAAACCCCTGTCAAGGAGTTCTCCATTATCGTTCACCCAGCCTGGTACGCCAGCATCTGGGCAAGACTCTGCTATCTGCTTGCCTTCCTGGCGCTCTGTCTGCTCTACATCAAGCACCGCAAACGCAAGATGGAAGACCAGCTTATATTGCAGCAGCATATCCATGCGGAAGAGATGGGCGAAGCAAAACTGAAATTCTTCATGAACATCAGCCACGAAATCCGTACCCCATTGACCCTTATCCTCACTCCGCTGTTCACGCTGATTAAGGAAGACAAAGACGCTCACCGACAGGGCATCTACGATATGATGCGTAAGAACTCGGAACGAATCCTGCACCTGATTAACCAGATGATGGACCTGAGAAAGATTGACAAGGGACAAATGGTGATGCACATGAGCGAAACTGATATGGTTGCCTTTATTGGCGATGAATACAAACTCTTCTGCCAGCAGGCGATAGCCAAGAGTATCCAATTCACCTTTGAGCACGAAGACGAGACCCTCCCGGTATGGATAGACCGCGACAACTTTGACAAGGTATTGATGAATGTCCTGTCAAACGCTTTCAAGTTTACACCGACAGGCGGCAGAATCCGTATCACCCTCTCCCACTCGCCTCATCATGTCCGCATCGCCATCAAGGACAGCGGCAAGGGCATTCAGGAGGAAAAGCTCGAAACGATTTTCCAGCGCTTCTATCAGAGTACCACCACTTCTACTGACCGGAATGTAGGTACGGGAATCGGTCTCGACCTGACGCGCTCGCTCGTGGAACTGCACTACGGAACCATTACAGCCGCCAACAACAAGACACTTGATGAAGCCGACTGGACGGAAGGTAGCCAGTTCCTCATCACGCTGCCTCTGGGCAACGAGCATCTGAAACCGGAAGAAATGATAGATGCACCGGAGCCACAGGCTGCTGAAGACATCAGGGAACTGGAAGAAAACATGGAGGAAGGAAATAAGGAGAATAGTGCCGATACAGCCAATGACACCGAAGAAGATTTCATAAGCAAGGCAAAGAGCACCATCGCTGTGGTAGAAGACGATGAGGCAATACGTAATTTCCTGAAGACCCAACTACAGGAAACTTACAATATCCTTACCTTCTGCAACGGAAAGGAGGCGCTGCCGGAGATTATCAAGCAGAAGCCAAACCTCGTTATCTCAGACATCATGATGCCAGAGATGGACGGAAACACGCTCTGTACCAAGATCAAGAACAATGTGAACACCAACCACATTCCGGTGATTCTGCTCACAGCGATGAGCAGAGAGGAAGACCAGCTGACCGGTTTGCAGTCGGGTGCCGATGCCTATTTGGTGAAGCCGTTCAATATGGACATTCTGCGCCGCACCATCATCAACCTGCTCAACGTGCGCCGTACTTTGAAAAACAAGTTTATGGGCAACGAGAGCCAGAGCGACAGGCAGATCGCGATAGAAAAAGGCCTGTCGCCAAAAGACCAGCTGATGGAACAGGTGATGAAGGTAATCAATGATAACATGGATAATGAGGACCTGAGTGTGGATATGATTGCCCGCGAAGTAGGACTGAGCCGTGTGCATCTGCACCGCCGAATGAAGGAACTGACCAACCAGACACCACATGCCTTCATCCGCAATACCCGTCTGCAATATGCCGAAAAGTTGCTGAGCCACTCTAACAAGACGATATCAGACATCATGTTTACCTGCGGTTTCTCCAACCCAGCAAGCTTCAGCACCATGTTCAAGAACTTCTATGGCTCTTCGCCTCGCGATTATATGCAGGCTCACCGGAAAATCTAGCCTTTTCACTGCAGAAAAGGCCAGATGTTTCCAAAAATAAAGTATTTGTTACAAATAGAGATATTTATGATACGCCTCGCAAAGTGTTGGTAACATGCTGTGGGGGTATATTTAAAAGGAAAGCGGTAACTTTGCAGCAGTAATCTGAATACATGTTTCAGCCATGAGTTCAGATACTCATTCTGTAAATTTAAATCCTATAATAAAATGAAGAAAATTGCAATCTTATCGCTTTCCCTGACGCTTGCTGCCGCTGCACAGGCGCAGACAGCTGAGTTTGACTATTTCAAGTATGCGGGAAATGACGCTCGCTTCAATGTTGAAATCGACAAGACTCACCAGTATTACAACCCGGTACTGGCTGGTTTCTATCCAGACCCATCACTCTGTCGCGTAGGCGACACCTACTACCTGGTAAACTCTTCGTTTACCTTCTTCCCAGGTGTGCCTCTCTCAACCAGTAAAGACCTGGTCAACTGGCAGCCTGCCGGTCATGTTCTCGACCGCACATCACAGGTTCCATTGAAGGGCCAGCAAGTATCAGCCGGTATCTTCGCACCAGCCATCAGCTATAACAAGAAGAACAAGACCTTCTATATGATTACCACCAATGTGGGAGCCGGCAACTTCTTTGTGAAATCAAAAGATCCTTCCAAAGGCTGGAGCGAGCCTATCTATCTGAAGAAGATTGACGGCATCGACCCTAGCTTCTTCTTCGATGACAACGGAAAGGGATATATCGTACATAACGGTCCGGTAGTTGGCGGTGCCGACTATGAGGGTCAGCGTGCTATCCGCTGCTTCGAATTCGACGTGAAGGGCGACAGCATCAAGGGCGACTTCAAGGAGATTCTGCGTGGCGGAACCCATGTAGAGGCTCGTCCTATCTGGATTGAGGGTCCTCACCTCTTCAAGAAGGGCAAGTTCTATTATCTGATGTGTGCAGAAGGTGGTACAGGCGGTTGGCACAGCGAGGTGATTCTCCGTTCCAAGAATCCGATGGGACCATGGGAAGAGAATCCTAACAACCCTATCCTTACCCAGCGCACCGGTCTGGACCCTAACCGCAAGGACCCAGTATCAAGTGCCGGACATGCCGACATCGTAGAGGATGGCAAAGGCAACTGGTGGGCTGTATTCCTGGCTTGCCGCCCATACGAGGAAGATATGTACAATACAGGTCGCGATACCTATCTCCTGCCGGTAACATGGAAGAATGGATGGCCAGAGATTCTTGCCAAGAACACCCCAATTTCTACTGTAGGCGAAAAGGCAGGCTTGAAGCCAGCAAAGAAGAATGAGTTCTCTGGCAACTTCAGCTATGTGGATAACTTCGATACAGCCGACAACGGCGTAGGTCTGAAGGATTTGAACCCACGCTGGATGTTCCTCCGCGACTTCGTTGACTGTTACAAGGTAGAAAACGGCAAATTGAAGTTCAATCTCCTGCCGGGCAATGTCTACAAGCGTGAACCGATGTCAGCCATCTGGGCTCGTCAGCAGCACGGAACCTTCACAGCCGAGACAGAAATCAACTTTACTCCTCGCAATGACAAGGAAATTGCAGGTTTGTCACTTATCCAGAAAGAAGATTACAACTTCGTACTGGGCAAGACCATGAAGAAGGGCAAGCTGATGATTACCCTGACCCGTGCCGAGAAGAACAATGCCCTCATTGCTTCTGCTCCTATCAAGGCTGGCAAGCTGAAGCTGAAGGTTGAAGGTCATGATAGATACTACGATTTCTATTATGCAGAGGAAGGCGGCGACTGGCAGCTGCTCGCCAAAGGCGTGGATGCCAGCAACCTGAGCACCCAGAAGAGCGGTGGCTTCATCGGTGCCTGCATCGGACTCTATGCCTCTTCCAACAAGGAATAACAGATATCATGATATGATATAAAAAATACAAAAAGACTCCCCGAGCTTTTCGAGGAGTCTTTTGTATTTTTCCTTTGTATAAGTTTTATTTATTCTTCACAATATCCAATGTCATTTTACCTACCCAGATGGCATTCTTACCATTCTGATCTACCGGAACAGGTTTGCCATCGAGATTGTTCAGGTATTCCAGCTGCTTAAAGTAGGTGTGGCTATGACCACCCAATATCAGGTCGATGTTGCGGGTAGCTGGTGCTACTTCAGAATCGTCAATGCCATCAATCTTCCATCCCAGATGAGAGATGCAGATAATGACATCACACTTCTCCTTCTTCTTCAGAATCTCCGTCATCTCATTCGCTTTTGCAATAGGATCGAGATACTTGATGCAGCCGTAGTTCTTCTCAATTACCAATCCCGCCAGTTCCGGACCAAGACCGAAGACGCCAATCTTCAAACCCTTGCGGTTGATGATTGCATATGGCTTGACGATATCGGCAAGCTCTGTACCCGTAAAATCATAATTTGAGCATACTATTGGGAACTTCGCCATCTTGAAGAGACGAACCATATTGTCGATACCGAAATCGAACTCATGATTACCGATGGTAGCTGCATCATACTTCATCTCGTTCATCAAGCCAACCTCTACATCGCCCTTGAAGAGAGAATAATAAGGTGATCCCTGTGAGAAGTCACCACTATCAAAGAGCAGGAGATCAGGATTCTGCTTACGCTCTTCCTTAATCATTGCCACACGACGGAGAAAACCGCCACGATTGGCAGTAGCAGTATTTGCAAGGTTTGGATTGATAGGCATCACACAAGAGTGAGTATCATTGGTATGGAGCACCACAAGCTGCTTGACAACCTTCGCCTCCTTCTTAGCCTTAGCCTGTACAGTAGCTGGCAGCATCGCGAAAGATGCCAAAACCAGACCGATATATAATAATGTATGTTTCATCTGAATTCTCAATTATAAATTATTCATTATCAATTATTCATTCACCACCACGCAGCGGCCTTCAATCTTTGATTCCACCTCTTTTCCCTGCGCCATCATCTCACGGAAGTAATTCATGATGATATATCGCACATTGTTCTCACGCTGTCTAGGAGCCAATACGTCAGTACCGCTCTTGAAAGCCACGAGTTGGTCGTTACCCTCAGCCAGGTAATCAAGCGTAGCAATACGATAACTCTTCTGTGGGTCAACAGGTTCACCATTTATGGTAACGTTCATCAGCTTACCTTCCTTAGTTATCACCATTCTCACAGCGCTGCTCAAGCCTTCACCGCCACGATGCGCTATCTGCTGGAAGAGTTCGAGCACCTTGTCTCCGGTCAGAGTGAGGAAACAGATCTTGTTCTCGAAAGGAGCCATGTCGTTCACATCACCTACCGTAACCTTACCCTTGGCAAGATTGCTCCGGATGCCACCCATATTATAGACAGAGAATACCGGCTGCTCATCAAACTGCTTACCGCCCCAAACCAGGATGTCGCAAAGCAGGTTACTGAGCTCGCTCTCAGGGCGATGACGGGTCATATCATGAGCGATGCTACCAACAACAGGTCCCATGATGCTATCCACCTTGCTCTTATAAGGGGCAAGAAACCCTGCAGCCTCAGCATCAGGCTGTGCATCCCATTTTTTATCTACCAAAATACGGGTTCTCTCTACCTTTGCCACCTTGAATTTCTGTGCAAAAGCAGGACTTGCCATCAGCAGCATGGTTGCAGAAGCAAGCAAAATCTTGATACTATTTTTTTCCTTCATACTTAATACAATAAATACTTTTAGAGTGCAAAGTTACAAAATAAATCTGCGAAATTTGCGAAATTTGCGAAAAAATTCAATGACAGTAGTAAAGAAAACAAAAAAACTGCGAGGAAATCGAAAGAAAGTATCTGAAAATTTGCGAGATACGAGAAAAAGTCGTAACTTTGCACCCGCTTTTCGGCGTAACCGCTGTTGT
>OLIS01000893.1_pt1 | contig 22893 bp, 17 predicted proteins | sample 1601351 | NCBI WGS metagenome assembly OLIS01 (sample SAMEA2452122, study PRJEB22498) | human gut metagenome | biome: human feces; feature: human gut; material: feces | place: Australia | collected 2012
TCGCGTCAGGGGCATGTTCTTAAATTCTTGCATTTCTACAATCCTCCTTATTTTGGTCCCCCATATGCTCTACAGATGAGGGAAATTTATAATATTGTATGGTTAGTCTAACTTGAGTACTGCGAGGAAAGCCTTCTGAGGCACCTCTACATTACCAATCTGTTTCATACGCTTTTTACCCTTCTTCTGCTTCTCCAACAATTTGCGCTTACGGCTCACGTCACCACCATAACATTTGGCTGTAACGTCTTTACGTACCTGCTTGATGGTTTCACGCGCCACAATCTTCGCTCCGATAGCTGCCTGAATAGCAATATCAAACTGCTGGCGTGGAATCAGGTCTTTCAGTTTCTCGCACATTCTGCGACCGAAAGCCACTGCATTGTCACGGTGAGTCAGCGTACTCAGGGCATCCACTGGTTCACCATTGAGCAGGATGTCGAGCTTCACCAGGTCAGAGTGGCGGAAGCAGTCGATATGGTAGTCGAAGGAAGCATAACCCTTCGAGATACTCTTCAGTTTATCATAGAAATCAATGACAATCTCACCGAGAGGCAACATGAAGTGCAGTTCCACACGGTTGCCGCTCACATATTCCTGATTGATGAGTTCGCCTCGCTTATCCAGACACAATTTCATGATAGGACCGATATAATCGCATGCCGTGATGATGGTGGCACGGATATAAGGCTCCTCAATATGGTCTATCATCGTAGGATCAGGCAATCCCGAAGGATTGTGAACCTCTTTCTCACCGCCCTGCTTGTCATATACCATATAGGAAACGTTAGGCACCGTGGTGATGACATCCATATTAAACTCGCGGTCTAATCGCTCCTGCACGATTTCCATGTGGAGCAGACCGAGGAATCCGCAACGGAAACCGAAGCCCAGGGCCACCGAACTCTCTGGCGAGAAGGTAAGGGAAGCATCATTGAGCTGCAATTTCTCCAGCGAAGCACGAAGGTTCTCATAATCGCTTGGGTCTATCGGATAAACACCCGCAAAGACCATCGGCTTCACTTCCTGGAAACCAGCAATAGCCTTTTCGCATGGACGTGCGATATGGGTAATGGTATCACCCACCTTTACCTCGGTCGCATTCTTGATACCAGAGATGATGTAACCTACCTCACCGGTACCCAATTCCTTGCGAGGAATCATGTCCATCTTGAGTACTCCAATCTCATCAGCATCATATTCCATGCCCGTATTGAAGAACTTCACCTTATCACCCTTGCGGATGACGCCATTCTCGATCTTGAAGTAGGCGATAATACCACGGAAGGAATTGAACACGGAGTCGAAGATCAAAGCCTGAAGCGGTGCCTTGTCATCACCCTCTGGATGAGGAACACGATTGACAACAGCCTCAAGAACATCTTCTACACCCTCGCCCGTTTTACCCGACGCACGAAGAATGTCTTCACGCTCGCAACCAATGAGATCAACGATTTCGTCTTCTACCTCCTCCGGCATAGCCGAAGGCATATCTATCTTGTTGATGACCGGAATAATCTCCAGGTCATGCTCAATAGCCATATAGAGGTTAGAGATAGTCTGAGCCTGGACACCCTGGGTGGCATCCACAACCAAGAGCGCTCCCTCGCACGCTGCGATGGAACGAGAAACCTCGTAGGAGAAATCGACGTGTCCCGGAGTATCAATGAGATTGAGGATGTATGTTTGTCCATCTTTTGCTTGATACTCCATCTGGATGGCGTGGCTCTTGATTGTGATACCGCGCTCTCTTTCCAAATCCATATCGTCGAGCATCTGACCCTCTGTGATCTTAATCGTCTGGGTCTTCTCCAACAAACGGTCTGCCAAGGTACTTTTACCATGGTCTATATGTGCAATAATGCAGAAATTTCTTATATTATTTATATTCTCCATATATTATTTTCTCTCTTTAGTTTGCAAAATTACCTTATTTTTAGGAGAAAACCAAATTTTTCACGTACATTTTTTGTTTTATCGTCCTAAACCGTGATTTCTCCCGAACCGTAACAGCGGTGGTGATTCTCATCATAAACCACACAGAACTGTCCAGGAGCCACTCCATGAATAGCCTCATCCGAGTGGATCATCCATCTGCCATCCTCCAGTTTTTCGATGGTAGCAGGATGATATTCCGGGGTATGACGGATCTTGAATGTGACCCGTGACATCGGCACTTCGCGAGTCAGGAAATGGAAATCATGCAGCGGGAACTCCTGTTTATAGGCTGTCTGAGGGTCATAGCCATGACTCACATAGAGGATATTCTTCTCTACGTCTTTCTTGATGACAAACCAAGGACCGCCGCCGAAGCCCAGTCCCTTACGCTGACCAATGGTATGATACCACAGTCCCTTGTGCTCACCGATGCGCTTGCCTGTTTCCAGTTCGATGACATCTCCCGGCAGGTCACCTAAATAGCGGCGAATGTAGTCATTATAGTTGATTTGTCCGAGGAAGCAGATGCCTTGACTGTCCTTGCGCTTGGCATTGATGAGATGTTCTCTTTCTGCGATTTCACGCACTTCGTTCTTGATATGATGACCGATTGGGAAGATAGCCTTCTTGAGTTGCCAACTCTCTATCTGGGCCAGGAAGTCGGTCTGGTCTTTCACCGGGTCAGGACTGGTAACGAGCCACTTATCCCCATTCTCATCTATTTCGGTCTGGGCATAGTGACCTGTAGCGATGAGGTCATAATTGTGTCCCATCTTTCTATCAAACGCACCGAACTTGATGAGTCTGTTGCACATCACATCCGGGTTAGGCGTATATCCAGCCTTCACCTTCTCCATTGTATATCGGGTAACCTCATTCCAGTATTCCTGATGACAATCCACCACCTCGAGTTTACAACCATATCTGCGAGCCACGGCAGTAGCCATCTCCAGGTCCTCCTCAGAAGAGCAGTCCCACTCTTCTTTTTCTTCCGGACCGATCTTGATATAGAAACAGTCGGGATGCAAACCCAGTTGGGTAAGTTCCCATACCACCACTGAGCTATCTACTCCGCCCGAAAGCAGCACCGCGATACGCTTGTCTATGATATTTTCAGTCATTTCTTCTTATTTATGAATTAATTGCGTGCAAAATTACAAAAAAAGTGCGATACCTAACTATAAATAAATAAAAATTAGTACCTTTGCACTCGAATTTTCAATTTTACAAGTAGTTATGGATATCTTAAGAAATCTATTTTACGGCTTCCCTGACCTTTGGGGAGGCGGTGTAGCCCATTCTGTCATGATACTTGCATTGGTCATCACACTGGGCTTGAGTCTCGGCAAGATTAAGGTGAAAGGTGTTTCCCTTGGCTTGGCATGGATTCTCTTCATCGGTCTTATCTTTGGGCATTTCTCGCTCAATCTGGATGAGCACCTGCTCCACTTCCTCAAAGAGTTCGGTCTGATACTCTTCGTTTATTCCATCGGTCTGGAAGTGGGACCAAGTTTCTTCTCTTCCTTCAAGAACGGTGGCAAGAGTCTCAACCTGCTCAGCATCATCGTCATTGCCCTGAGTATCATCACCACGCTCGGCATCTACTCTATCTCCAACACCTCTATCACTTCGATGGCAGGTATCCTCTCTGGAGCTGTAACCAATACGCCAGGTCTCGGTGCGGCACAACAGGCATTCAGCGATTTGCGCCATATCGATGCTCCATCCATCGCTGCCGGCTATGCCATCGCCTATCCGATGGGTGTACTGGGTGTCATCCTCTCTTTCGTCATCCTGCGATTTGCGCTCCGCATCGACAAAAATGAAGAAGAAGCACAGGCTAAGCGCGGATTCGGACATCTGGAAGCTATGACCCTCAACACATTCTCTGTGAAGATTACCAATAAAATGATTTTTGGTAAAACCGTGAAAGAGGTACGCCATATCTTGGACCGTGACTTCATGATTTCGCAGATACACCGTCCTGACAACAACAGCAACAAGGAAATGGTCAACGGACAGACTGTACTCAACGAGGGCGACATCATCTATGTAGTGGCTCACCCTACTGTACAGGAGCCTCTCATCGCACTCTGCGGTGAAAAAATAGATATGGCATGGGAGGAGTTTGGTAATGAGCTGATTACCCGCCGTATTCGTATTACCAAGCCAGGCATCAACGGAAAGACCATCTCACAGATGCAGATTCGCTCTAACTTAGGTACCAACATCACTCGTGTAAACCGTGCAGGCGTCGATCTGATAGCCACACCAAATTTGAAACTTCAATTGGGCGACCGTGTTACCGTAGTAGGTACAGAACTCGCCATCAGTCATACAGAGAAAGTATTGGGTAACCAGATGAAGCGACTCAACTACCCGAACCTGATTCCTATCTTCTTGGGTATCATGCTCGGTTGTATCGTTGCCAATATTCCTTTCTTCATCCCAGGCATCAACGAGAACCTGCGTCTCGGACTGACCGGTGGACCATTGGTAGTAGCCATCCTGATAGGTTATTTCGGTCCGAAGTACAACCTCGTGACTTACAATACGATATCCGCCAACCTCATGTTGCGAGAGATAGGTATCTGTATTTTCCTGGCATGTGTAGGACTCGGTACAGGAGAGCAGTTCATTGAGACGGTGGCTACCGAGAAGGGTATGATCTGGATTCTCTATGGCATCGGCATCACCATGATTCCAATCCTGTTGGGCGGTATCATCGGCCGTTACCTGTTCCACATCAATTACTTCACCCTGCTTGGCGTATTGGCTGGCGCCAACACGAACCCATCGGCTTTGGCATACGTAAGAGAACAGACCTCAGCCGATTCACCAACCGTAGGCTATGCGAATGTATATCCATTTGCCATGTTCCTGCGCATTGTAACTATACAGATTATTATTTTCGTGTTCGGATAAAAACGGACCCACTTTATAAAAAGATTATTAAGGATAAAAAAAGACATTCATGGAAAAGGAGAATGAATTAGGGGCAATCTTAGCCAATTCAGAAGAAAACAAGACATGCAAGTGTGGTAACGAGAAAGACAACTGCAAGTGTATGGAGATTTCCGAGGCCGAACTTCGTAGAAAACTCGACCTTCTGCTCCGTACAGGAAGCATCCTCATGGAGAGCGCAGCCGACACCTCACGCATCATGCGCACAATGAAACGAGCTGCTGCTTTCTTAGGACTCGACGAGAAATACCTGCATCTCTACATCAACTGGAACGTCCTGATGGTGAACTATAGTGACGAGCAGCACTCGTTCTCTAAGTTCCAGCGCTGCGAGAAGCACGGCATCAACCTGACATCCATTTCAATGATCAGTAAGTTGACCTGGCGTGCCATCAAGGAAGACTATTCGCTCGACCAATATGAGGCAGCACTCAACGAGGTAAAGGCAACTCCTCGCAGTTTCACCCCTTGGCAGGTAGCCATCGGCGGTGGATTTGCCTGCGGTGGATTCTGCATTCAGTTCGGTTGTGACTGGCCAGCATTCTTCTATTGTTCATTGGCAGCCATCCTCGGTTTCCGCCTTCGTATGTTCCTGCCTTCCAAAGGTTGCAATAACTATGTGGCTATCGGTATCTCAGCATTTGTTGCTACTCTCATCGCATGGCTCACCTCTTTCCTTTCGCTCAATCCAAGCATTGCCAACAGCCTGCCAGATTTCATGCATTCTGCTACTCCTTGGCATCCACTGATGGCGTGTGCCCTCTTTATCGTACCGGGTGTGCCACTGATCAACTTTGTGAGTGATATGCTCGATGGATATATCGAGGTGGGTATGGTAAGAGCACTCAACACGTTGCTGATGGTTCTGTCTATGGCATTCGGTATTGCATTTGCCATCCAGGTATGTCACATCGACAACTTTGTGACGGATCTCACCATGACTCCTCACCACGAATATTGGGAATTTGCCATCGCAGCAGCCGTATCAGCTATGGGTTTCTCTACCATTTTCAGTATTCCGAGAAGACTGTTGCCAGCAGTAGCCGTAGGAGGTATCATCGCCGTATGTTTCCGTAACTTTGTGAACCTCGGTCCAAGCAATGGCAATATCGGTCTGGATATGGGTTTGAGCATCGGTTCCTTGGCAGGTTCAGCCCTCATCAGTATCATTGTCATCAAGGCCCGTCACTGGTTCCACACTCCTCACCAGTGTATCACGATTCCAAGTGTAATCCCTATGGTACCGGGTGTATTGATGTATCGTGCACTCTTTGCTTTCATTGATATGCACGGTGTGGTAGGTGAGGTTACGGTAGGTATGAACAATGCCATCAAGGCATCGCTTGCTATCATCTGCATCGCTCTGGGTGTAGCCATTCCGAATGTCTTCTTCCGCCGCTTTATTGCAGACAACCGCAAGCGCAAGCTCTTCAATATGCTCGTGGAAAGAAAGAAGAAGAACGGCGAATTTGTGGATTTGCATGAAGTAGAAATCAAATAGAGCCTTATTTCATCAAAAAGAACAAGACTCAATTATTATAATAGAGGGTGTGTCATAAGTCTGTGACACACCCTCTTTTTTCTTCATTATTTTTATTCATCGGATTACGCGGAGTTATCGGATGAAAAAAAACAATGAATAAATCCGATGAAGAAAAACTATAAAGAAAACTGATAAAGAAAGATGAATAAAATGATATCATGAAAATTGATTCTCTGGGCAAGGAAAAAATTACGGCTGGGCAAGGAGATTTTTTTCTCTGGGCAAGGAAAAATAAAAGTGGGTCATGACTCTCGGAAAAGAAGCGCTTCTGATAAATGTCCTGTCCTTTACAAGGATGTAAATATCTTTTCTCGTTTTTGATGGCATATTTTGTTTTATTAATGATTTTTTCTTCTTTTTCTCTCCCTATTTCAATTATTTGTTGTATCTTTGCCTTTAAACAGAACCAAAAAGGAATTAAGACTATGAATATAGAACATTTTATTGATAGAATAGAAAAAACAGATGGTCTTTCCCAGACCCTCGGAATGCATTTTATATCAACTCCAGAGCCTGACACGCTCCAAGCCACCATGAAAGTGGATGAAAGAAACAAGCAACCTTTCGGATTCCTCAGTGGGGGTGCCTCACTTGCACTGGCAGAAAATCTGGCAGGTGTAGGTTCGTTGGCACTTTGTCCGGGCCAAATAGCCGTGGGCATCAACGTGAGCGGTACCCATGTTCTGGCAGTTTCTGAGGGCGATACCGTTACTGCATTCGGTAAACTCATCCATAAGGGAAGAACCCTGCATACATGGAAAATAGATATCAAGAACTCAGCTGGAGACATCATCTGTACTGTACAGGTAACCAACTACGTCTTCACTCCTAAAAAAGACAGCGGAAAGAAGGTAAACCTGCAGGATGCTGAGGATAAACCGCTACAGGAAGATGATACCCCTATGCAAGCAACAGAAAACCCATCAACCAATCAGGAGGACTAAAACAGCATGTCAGCATTTGCATTTTATCGACTCCCCTATAAAGATCACTATACGTTGGTGATGCAGCATGATGATGATCCCGAAAAACTCAATTCCGTCAATGAACTGAATGGGAAACATGGTTTCGTCATCGCCCCTTTCATGCCTTCGGAAGAATGTCCTATTCTCCTGATGCGCCCCGATGTGGTCAAACACTTCCCTATCCAGGCAGTAACTACAGACAATAAGAAGATTCATTTTCCAGAATCTGTCAGCGAGAAAGAAGCATACCAGAAAGATTTCGAAGATTTCCATCAGCAACTGACCAAGGGAATATTCGACAAAATCGTATTGGCTCGCTGCTCACACCAGAAATCACCTGAAGCAAAAGGACTGAAGGCTGAAGAACTCTTCAAGAAGGCCTGCCAGATGTACCCACGCCTCTTTATCGCGCTCATCTCCACAACCCAATCGGGCACATGGCTCATGGCAACGCCGGAAATACTGCTCAGTGGAAACGGATGCGAATTCAAGACCATGGCCCTGGCTGGTACACATGCCGGAGAAAAAACAGACTGGACGAAGAAGGAACAGGAAGAACAGCAGTACGTAACCGACTACATCGAGGAAGTCATTTCAGAATTTACGGATGAATACAGCAAGGAAGGTCCCTTCACCACAATGGCTGCCAACCTCTACCATCTTCGTACTGATTTTCTCTTCCGACTGGAAGATACCGACTGCTTAGGCGATGTACTGGATGCACTCTTTCCTACCCCAGCTATCTGCGGTATTCCCAAGGAAGAAACCCGCCAATACATCCTGGATCATGAAAGTATCAACCGCAAATACTACAGCGGATTCGTGGGTCCCCTCATGCCTTCGGGAGAAACCCAACTCTATGTTTCACTCAGATGCATGAATATACACCAGGGTGGCAACTTCCAACTGTATGCAGGCGGAGGACTGCTTGCAGAAAGTGAAATGCAGAAGGAATGGGAAGAAACAGAGGCAAAATTAGGAACCATGAGAGCTGTTATCATCAAGTAATCATACATTAAAAAAAGCAGATTCGTGTTTAGCAATATTGAGAATGTAAATATACTGACCAGTGTACTGAAAAGACATGGAGTCAGGAGAGTTGTGGTATGTCCGGGCAGTCGCAACGCACCACTGGTACATAACCTCAATGAGATAGACGGCATCACCTGTTATCCTGTAACGGATGAGAGAAGTGCAGGATTCGTAGCATTAGGAATGGCCTTGGGTGACCCTTCACCTTGTCCATCCCCAGTAGCGGTATGCGTCACTTCTGGTTCTGCATTACTCAACCTATATCCAGCGGTAGCAGAAGCATACTATCAGAAACTGCCGGTTATCTTCATCTCAGCAGACCGGCCGGGCGCATGGATCGGGCAACAAGATGGGCAGACCCTTCCACAACCGGATGTATTCGGAACAATGGTCAACAAGAGCGTGAACCTGCCTATTATCACTCCTCGCATTCATAGCGAAGAAGGATGCCTACCTGCAAATGCCGAAGCTATCAACAGCATGCACAATGAACAGGCATGGCTTTGTGAGCGATTGGTCAACGAAGCCCTTATCGACTGCAAACACCGCAAGATAGGACCGGTACACATCAATATTCCGATACCGGAACCCCTCTATGAGTTTACATGCCGTCAACTGCCACAAGCCCATAAAGTGGATTACATCCGTTCGGGAATGTGGAGCGGAGATTTCCACTATGGCGATCTGCTTGACTTTCTGGAAGCCAAAAAGCCGATGATAATCATCGGACAAGACTATCCTGCCTCCATACTCTATGGAATCAAGAATATTCAGAACTGGGCAGTCATACTCTGTGAACCAACCGCTTTGGGACTCGACAGTAAGGATCCTGCTGACAGGAAATTTTCGACATCCCAACTGATGACTAACTTTGAAGAGGTACTCTATCAGATAGAAGTCAAAAAAGCAGAAGACCCAGATTTCGATGAAGAAGCCTACCTGCCAGACTTCATTCTCTATACAGGCGGCAACATCGTCAGCAAGCGACTCAAGCAGTTTCTGAGAAAAGCAGCCCAAAAGGCTCAGGTATGGCGAGTGAGCAAGGACGGCGACTATATCGACACCTTCATGCGAACCGACCGGATTTTCCAGGCAAATGTGCATCAGCTGGCAGATGCCATGACCTCCTACGAGCAGAAAGATCCAGATGAGGTGAATGATTACCGGGACCTCTGGACGACAGCCTTACGACATGCCAAACGGCACGCCTACGATTATGAACCGGAATACAGCAGCATGGCTACCGTCAGATATTTTGAACAGGAATTTCATGCCAACTCCAAGAAGGACAGCAGAGAATGCCGCGTATTCTATGGCAACAGTATGGCAATACGCCTGGGTTGTATCTATGCGCATCAATACGTATTCTGCAATAGAGGCGTGAATGGTATCGAGGGAACACTCTCCGCAGCAGCAGGACTATCCATCTATCTCTCGGAATATCATCATCCAGATGCCAAAAAACAACAGAAGGTATTCTGCATTCTGGGCGATCTCAGTTTCTTCTACGACCAGAATGCCCTCTGGAACCAGAACCTCAACGGCAGTCTCCGCATCATCGTACTCAATAATGGCGGTGGTGCCATCTTCGGCAAGTTCAAAGGACTGAAGGAAAGTGCAGCCAGAGAAAACCTCGTGATGGCAGAACACCAGACTTCAGCTGTCAACATCTGTCAGGCAAACGATATCACCTATCTGGGAGCAGACAATATGAAAACGATGAAGTATGGTATTGACCAACTCATCCATTCTGACTCAGAGAGACCGATGCTTCTCGAAGTATTCACCGACATCGATGCAGACAACCGGGCACTGGAGGATTACTTCAAAAGTTTATAAAACGGGGAAATCATACATACAATCCCATCCATGAGAATTAGAACAAACATTCATAAAATATGAGAAATTGGAAGAAAATAGAAGGATTTGATTTCAAGGAAATCATCTTCGAAGAATACAATCACATCGCAAAGATTACCATCAACCGTGAGCGTTACCGCAATGCTTTCACCCCACTCACCACCTGGGAGATGTCACAAGCCTTCAGCTATTGCCGTGAGTGCCAGGGCATCCGTGTCGTGATTCTGACAGGAGCAGGCGACAAGGCATTCTGTTCGGGAGGCGACATGCACGTGAAAGGCCGTGGTGGCTATGTGGGTTCCGATGGAGTACCACGTCTCAACGTACTCGACGTGCAGATGCAGATACGCCGCTTGCCAAAACCAGTCATCGCCATGGTAAACGGTTATGCCATCGGTGGCGGTCATGTGCTCCATGTCATGTGCGACCTGACTATTGCATCAGAGAATGCCATCTTCGGACAGACTGGTCCAAAAGTAGGCAGTTTCGATGCCGGTTTCGGTGCTTCATACCTTGCCCGCATGGTAGGTCAGAAGAAGGCACGCGAAATCTGGTTCCTCTGCAAGCAATATACTGCCAAGGAAGCAGAAGAAATGGGCATGGTGAACAAGGTAGTGCCTTTCGACCAACTGGAAGATACCTGTGTGGAATGGGCAGAAATCATGATGGAACGCTCTCCTCTCGCCCTCCGCATGATCAAGGCAGGTCTGAATGCAGAACTTGACGGACAGGCTGGTATTCAAGAACTGGCTGGAGATGCCACCATGCTTTATTACACGATGGATGAAGCTCAGGAAGGTGGTAAGGCATTCCTGGAGAAGCGCAAACCAAACTTTGACGACTACCCGATGTTCCCATAAAAATCCATCATTTTCCATCAAGTAAACATATATCCACTGGAGATTTACCTTTTTGGCTACAGATTCATTCTTTTCTGCATTTTTTTCTATAAAAAAACTCGAAATACAAAAATATTTTTCTATCTTTGCAGCCGAAATACAAAAGTAATAAAAGTTACAGTAATGAAATTTAAAGGATTAATCTTAGCTATGGCACTCTGTTCAACCATAACAATGGGAGCACAGGGTGCGGGTAAATTTGTTCCATTTAAGTATGGAAACATGGATCAATGGGTAACAAGAAGTATTAAGGAATCAGGAATTATTGGTGGCAATCAAAAGACGCTCTATGAGGTAGGTCCCAACATGTCGCTCTCTGGCAACAACCCATATACCAACAAAGGCGGCTCTCCTTGGGGAACATCCAATGTCCTGGCTCATGTATCCGGTATCTACAAGACCAACTGTTCTGTATATCGTGATACCCATGCCGGTCATGGCCATTGTGCCAAACTCGTCACCCATATCGAGAAGGTGAAGGTGCTCGGCCTTATCAACATCAAGGTACTGGCAGCCGGTTCTCTCTTCCTGGGCGATGTACGTGAACCTATCACGGGTACCAAAGATGGTCCGAAGGCTATCAACTGGGGTATTCCTTTCACCGCCCGTCCAAAGGCTTTGAGATACGACTACAAGACTCACCTCAGCACCAGTCCTAACCGCATCAAGCAGACAGGTTTCAGCAGTGCCTCTACCGTAGCCGGTCATGACTATGCCGTAACCCTCCTTTATCTGCAGAAACGTCATGAGGATGCCAGAGGCAATATTACCGCCAAACGCGTAGGTACCGTAGTGGTGAAATATGGCAAGAGTACCAGTGGATGGGTGGAAAATGCCACTTACGAGATACATTATGGCGATATCCGCCACATGGCAGGATATAATGCATCTCTTATGGGACTTCGTACTACCGACTATGCACGCAACAGCAAGGGCAAGAGCGTACCTGTAAAGGAAGTAGGATGGGCAGCTGCCAATGAAACTCCAACTCATCTTGTATTACAGTTCTCTTCCTCTCATGGCGGAGCATATATCGGAACTCCAGGAAACACATTCTGGATAGACAATGTGGGACTCGTTTATTAATCGCGTCCCACACCTTATTATATATATAAGAACCAACAATATCTTATTTAGGAAAAATAGTTTCATGAAGCATCTACTCATGTGCCTCATCTGGCTTGCTTTGTCAGAACCTTCTTGTGCCAAAGCGCGAACTGATTATCTTCCAGTAGACAGCATCCATGTGATGACTGCCGAGGAGTCTGATACCCTCAACACTCCTGCGAAAAAGAAATCTCTCATAACGAGATTTCTCGACTATTTCAATGATGCCAACAAAAACAAGAAGCATAAGAAATTCGACTTCAGCATCATCGGCGGTCCACACTACAGTACCGACACCAAACTAGGGTTAGGACTTGTGGCTGCAGGACTCTATCGTACCAACCCCAATGATACGATCCTGCCTCCTTCCAACGTGTCTCTCTTCAGTGATGTAAGCACTGTAGGATTCTACATGTTAGGCATCAGGGGTACCCACATTTTTCCACAGGATAAGTATCGTGCCGACTATACCGTCTATTTCTATTCCTTTCCCTGCGACTACTGGGGCATGGGATACGACATGGGAAATGACGACAGTAACAAGAGTGAGATGAAGCGATGGCAAGCCCGCATCAAGGGTAGTTTTCTCTTCCACCTGGGAAGCAACTTCTACATCGGTCCCATGGTGAGCTATGACTATGTGATAGGTAAAAACGTAGAACGACCAGAACTGCTCAACGGCATGGACAGGCATACCTGGAATTTAGGTGCCGGTTTCTCTGCCGTCTATGATTCAAGAGATGTGCTTACCTACCCACATCAGGGCCTCTACATCAATCTGACCCAATGTTTCCGACCACGCTTCATGGGCAACGATTATGCTTTCAGTACCACCGAACTGCAAGTAGATGCCTACCAGAAAGTATGGAAGGGCGCCATCCTGGCAGAGGATTTCCGTACAATGCTCAATTTCGGCAACCCGTCTTGGGGCATGATGGCTCTCTTGGGCAACAGCAACTCCATGCGCGGATACTACGAAGGACGATATAGGGACAAACATAAGATGGAGGCGCAGGTGGAACTTCGCCAACATATATGGAAACGCAACAGTCTGACAGCCTGGGTAGGTGCCGGAACCGTATTCAGCAAGTTCAGCAACATCCGTTCCCGATACATCCTGCCTAACTACGGATTGGGATACCGCTGGGAATTCAAGAAGAATGTAAATGTACGCCTTGACTACGGATTCGGAAAAGCAGGACAATCTGGATTCCTGTTTAGTATCAACGAGGCATTTTAATCAAAAAAAATAATGAACTTTATCAATAAAGACAATTTCAATAAGCTACTCTATATCTATGCGACGTTGGCACTACTGTTGCCCAACATCGCTCTCTGTATCACGGAGCGCCTGTCACTCTGGGCGAGTGCCACCAATATCATACTGCCATTGGGCATCTATATGCTACTGATGTCACTCTGCAAGAAAACGGGCAAGATGATATGGATATGCTTCATCATGATCTTCTTTGCAGCATTCCAGCTGGTACTCCTCTACCTCTTCGGTAAAGGAGTGATAGCCGTGGATATGTTCCTCAACCTCGTGACCACCAATCCTGGTGAGGCTATGGAACTGCTCGACAATCTGGTACCAGCCGTGGCCGGAGTATTCATCGTATATCTACCGCTGCTCATCTTAGGAATCATATCCATCAGAAGCAAACGGTGGGCTCCACTATCGAGCAACTGGCAGAGAAGAATGCATAAATGGGGAGCCTCAACAACGATAACAGGTCTGCTCTGCCTGGGCTTTACATACTGGTTTTCAGATGATTACAAGTTACAGGATCAACTCTACCCTGCCAATGTATTCTACAATCTCGGCTTAGCAGTGCAGCGCAACAATGCCTCAGTAAATTATCAGGAAGCCTCCCAGAATTTCCGATTCAATGCCACTTCTACCCATCCTGCCGATTCCTGTGAAGTATATGTGATGGTAGTGGGCGAAACAGCCAGAGCACACAATTTCAGTCTCTATGGTTACCAACGTGATACCAATCCATTGCTCGGCAAGACAGCAGGACTCGTGGCATTCGACAAGGTGACAACCCAGTCGAATACAACCCACAAGAGCGTGCCGATGCTCCTTTCGGCAGCCTCAGCCAGCGACTTCGAGCGTCTGTTCCACGAGAAGGGAATCCTGGCAGCCTTCAGGGAAGCCGGTTTTCATACCGTTTTCCTAAGCAATCAACTCCCCAACCACTCCTTCATCGACTTCCTGGGTGAACAGGCTGACGAATGGGCTTTCATCAAGACCGGAGACAGAAACGAGGCATTCGACAAGACGTATGGTCAAACATTCGACAAAATGTACGGACAGGGAAAACTGGCCAAGATGGACGAAAAAGGCAATGTCTATGATGCAGACCTGCTGCCAATTCTCGACCAGATACTGAGCAGAAAACATCAGAAACTCTTCATCGTGCTCCATACATACGGATCACACTTCAACTATATGGAACGCTATCCGCGAAACATGGCGCATTTCCTGCCAGACAGCCAGAGTGATGCCAAAGCAGAAAACCGCCGCGACCTGTTGAACGCTTACGACAATACCATCCGCTATACCGACTACGTATTGCACAGCATCATCGAACGTCTGCAGAAGAAAGGCGGCATGAGTGCCATGCTCTATACAAGCGACCACGGAGAGAATATCTTCGATGACAACAGGAAACTCTTCCTACATGCCGCGCCACGTGCTTCGCATTATGAACTGGACGTACCTTTCTTGATTTGGACATCAAGGAGTTATGAGCATCAGGAACCAAGAGTAGATGCGGCTCTCTCCCAGAATAAACATAAGGAGATACAAAGCAGCCGTTCTGCCTTCCACACGATGCTACAGCTCGGCGGCATTGCCACCCGATACCGTATAGACAGATATTCCGTAGCAAATTCGGGCTATCATCCAAAGCCTCTGCTGTATCTCAACGACCATGATGAAGCAATTCCGCAAGCCGACTGTGGATTTGACAAATAGAAAACCAGATAAAAGAAAACAAGAAAGATAAATGGCAAATAGAAAGAAGATTGATAGATAAAATGAAAAATAATTCATTTTTTATCTCTTTTACGAAAAAAAGTAGTATCTTTGCCCTTGAAAGTGTCATAAGGATACTTTCAAGGGCAAATGCATTCATATAGATGAATCTAAAATAGAAACAACAAAGAATTAAACAATAAAGTTTAAACATACATTAAAGACTAAAAAACAAAAGAAAATGGAACAGATTAAAAACGATCAGCTCACATTGGAGATTTCATCTCTCGGCGCAGAACTTCAGAGTATCAAGGATGCCAATGGTAATGAATATCTTTGGGATGGTGACGAGAAGTACTGGAATCGCCACTCACCAATCCTCTTCCCTATCGTATGCGGTTTATGGAAGGACACCTATCGCATTGACGGCAAGGAATATACACTCCCACGTCATGGCTTCGCCCGTGATACAGAGTTCAAGTTGGTTGGCAAAACTGCTGACCGTCTCACCTTCGCCCTCATCGATAATGAGGAGACCCTGAAGAATTATCCTTATCATTTCAATCTTGCCATCTCTTACCGTCTGGAAGGCAACGAGATTCACGTTATCTGGCATGTAGAAAACACCGATGATAAGGAAATCATGTTCCAGATTGGCGGTCACCCAGCATTCCTGGTTCCAGGTTGCAAGAAGGGCGAGGAGATGAAGGCAACTCTGAAACTCGACAACGAAGCACCTGTTCGCCTGTATGGTAATGTGGGCGGCTGCATCGACCGTCAGGCTAAGGAGACCGTGGAAACTGAGAAGGGTATCTGGGAAGTAAACGAGGAGACCTTTGCAGAGGATGCGGTAATCTTCGACAAGAGCCAGGTAAAGCAGGTGAGCATTCTCAACGAACAGGGTGAACCTCACGTAACATTAGAATTCAAGACTCCTGCCGTAGGTATCTGGAATCCAACAGGCAAGCATGCTCCATTCGTCTGCATCGAACCATGGTATGGATTGAGCGACTGGGCAGAGTTTGACGGCGAATTTAAGGACAAATATCTGATGAACCGCCTCCAGCCAGGAGCAAGTTTCATGAGTGAGTATATTATTAGAATCGAAAAATAACATACAATAACTTAATATTCAACATTAAACATTACAAAAAATGAAAGAAGAAATGAACCTCCCCGAAAACGCTTTCAGAGAGCTGAAAGACGGGGAAGAGTACAAGCCGCTGATGTCGCCCGACAAGGTTTATCCTGAGGTGAACGGATGGTCAGTGACTTGGGGTATCGTGATGGCAATCATCTTCTCTGCAGCCGCAGCCTATCTGGGTCTGAAGGTTGGTCAGGTTTTTGAGGCAGCCATCCCTATCGCTATCATCGCAGTAGGTGTCAGCACCGCTACCAAGCGCAGCAAGGCTCTTGGCGAGAATGTCATCATCCAGAGTATCGGTGCCTGTTCAGGAGCTGTGGTAGCAGGTGCTATCTTCACCTTGCCTGCCATCTATATCCTGCAGGCAAAGTATCCAGACATGACAACTTCATTTATGAAGATTTTCATGGCTTCGGCTCTCGGTGGTGTGCTCGGCATCTTGTTTCTGATACCTTTCCGCAAGTATTTCGTAAGCGATATGCACGGCAAGTATCCTTTCCCAGAAGCGACTGCTACCACACAGGTACTGGTAAGCGGTGCCAAGGGCGGCGATCAGGCAAAACCTTTGCTTATCGCTGGTCTGGTAGGTGGTCTCTATGACTTCATCGTTGCCAGTTTGGGATGGTGGAACGAAAACTTTACTTCCCGTGTAGTCGGTTGGGGTTGCGACCTTGCTGACAAGGCAAAACTCGTATTCAAGGTGAATACTGGAGCTGCCGTACTCGGTCTGGGTTACATCATCGGTTTGAAATATGCCTTCTACACCTGCTTGGGTTCACTCGTCGTATGGTGGTTGATCGTACCAGGTATGAGCATTGCTTTCCACGACAGTGTGCTGAGTGCCTGGGATCCAAGTATCGTGAAGACCGTAGGAGCTATGAGTCCTGAAGAAATCTTCAGAGCGTACGCCCGCAGTATCGGTATCGGTGGCATTGCCATGGCAGGTATCATCGGTATCATCAAGAGTTGGGGTATCATCAAGAGCGCTGTAGGTTTGGCTGCACAAGAACTGAAGGGCAAGAGCGATGTGGACGAAAATGTGAAGCGTACTCAGCGTGACATTTCTTTCAAGATTATCGCTATCGGTTCGATTGTAACCATCCTCATCACCTTCCTCTTCTTCTGGTTTGGTGTGATGGAGGGCAATCTCCTCTTCGCCGTCATCGCCATCCTGCTGGTAGCTGTTATCGCTTTCCTCTTTACTACCGTGGCAGCCAATGCTATTGCCATCGTAGGTTCTAATCCTGTATCAGGTATGACCCTGATGACACTCATCTTCGCTTCTGTAGTGATGGTGGCTGTAGGATTGAAAGGCCCAGGCGGTATGTTGGCAGCGCTAATCATGGGTGGTGTGGTTTGTACCGCATTATCGGTGGCAGGTTCATTTATCACCGACCTCAAGATAGGTTACTGGCTCGGTACCACTCCTAAGAAACAGGAGGGTTGGAAATTCCTCGGTACTCTGGTAAGTGCTGCAACAGTAGGCGGTGTGATGATGCTTCTGAATGAAACTTACGGTTTTGCATCCGGTTCTCTCGCTGCTCCTCAGGCAAATGCCATGGCTGCAGTCATCGACCCATTGATGAACGGTGTGGGTGCTCCTTGGGTACTCTACGGCATCGGTGCAGTCATCGCCATCGTACTCACCTATTTCAAGATTCCAGCATTGGCTTTTGCGCTCGGTATGTTCATTCCATTGGAGTTGAATGTCCCACTATTGGTAGGTGGTGCTATCAACTGGTATGTGACTTCCCGCTCTAAGGATGCCAAGGTGAATAATGAACGCGGCGAAAAGGGTACGCTCATTGCCAGCGGTTTTATTGCCGGTGGTGCCCTGATGGGTGTAGTAAGTGCGCTGCTCAAATTTGGCGGCATCGAGGCGTCTATCGCCGATAGTTGGTGGGCTAACCCAATGTCGGAGGTTTGCTCGCTCATCGCCTACATTCTCTTGATTGGTTTCTTCGTGAGAGCCACCAAGAAATAGCATTTACACCTTATTATATATAAGGGAAGACAAAAACTTAATTTTATAGAAAGATGAAAAGAACCATATTGTCATTGATGCTCCTAGCCGTTGGATTGCTAGGAGCACAGGCACAAGGCACAGAAGACCTCGATGCCAAATACACCAAGGGATTGTTGCCAGTAGGAACCACTGCTCCCGACTTCGTCATCAAGAAAGCCAAGGAAAATCAGCCAGCCCTTTCCCTATCCGACTATCGCACCCATCAAGAGGGTTCACTCCAACGTCCGGGTTGCTACGTTCTCCTCGACTTTTGGGCAACTTGGTGTCCTGACTGTCGCAAGGAGATACCTACAGTAAAGGAAATCTACAAGAACTACAAAAACAAGGTGAAGTTCATCGGCGTGTCTTTCGATACCGATAAGGACAAGTTGAAGGAGTTCCGCAATAGCAACGAGATCAAGTGGACGATGTATTGCGAGGGAAAGAAGTGGAAGGAAACCAACATTTCGAAGGCTTACAACATCCAGTGGATTCCTACTATGTATCTCATCGACCCTGAAGGCAAGGTAGCCTATACAACCGTGGTTGCCGAGAACATGGTAAAGAAACTGGCAGAGCTAGATGCCGCAGGCAAACTTGCAGAATACATGAAAAAGCCAGAGTTTCCTGGTGGCATGAAAGCATGGACCAAGGCGATGGACGAGAGTATCAGTTATCCAGAGATAGCCTCCAAGTATCAGGCTGAAGCCAAGATCAAGATTTCATTCCATATAGACAAGGAAGGCAACATGCAGAACATCGAGGTGAAGAACTACGAGGGCAATCGCCTCTCAGGAGCCGCCTACGACAAGCTATCCTACCAAGAGAAGCAAGATGCAGAGTTTGCCGTAAAGACCGCCTTCTCACAAGCCGCTCTCCAAGCTCTACAGAAGTTGTCTGCCATCAAGTGGACACCTGGCACGGAAAGAGGCAAGGCTGTCGTTGTCAACCACAGCATCAGCTATCGCTTCCACCTGCCTAAGACTGCATTGAAGAAGTAATTTTGGCTCAAAAGAGCAGAAAATCGCAAAAATATTTGGAGATTTCAAATAAACGTTTTATCTTTGCATCCCAATTATCACGGAAACGTGGTTTTTGGGATGTATTTTCTCATCAAGAGAAAGTTGTAAGAATTCGGGGTTGACTGGATTTGACGGCGAGATGAGATGGTACGTAAGCACGCGGAGGCTCGTTGGCTACCTCCTAAATCTTAGTGAACAAAAAATTAATTGGCGAAAATAACTACGCTCTCGCTGCCTAATCGAAGTACAGTAGATTAGCTTTATTCCGTCACTAGGTGATGGAACGGGACATCGCTCAACGGATGTAGTTCCGAATCTTGTTGGTCAAGCGGTGCAGGTAAATCGGAAATAGCTCGGGTAGGCCTCGATGCTCGGGTGAAATTTTAGAGGATAAGGGTATGATTGGTGGTCCAGGTCTTGTCATACTTCGAAAATCAAAGGCTGGAATAAGCGTGTAGAAAGCGTATGGTTTCCTTGTGCGGACGAGGGTTCGATTCCCTCCAGCTCCACTTCTACGAAAAAGAGGGTGTGTCATGAACTTATGGCACACTCTCTTTTTCGTTTCTTCATAGTTTTTATTCATCGGATTACGTAGAGTTTACGGAACATTCTTGCTCCACGGATGATTACTCGTGGATTTTCGCAGATTTGGCCTTACACTTTGAGCTACATTAACCCCAAAATACCAACATTTTGCAAGCAAAACTCGATATAAAAGAACACAAAGACACTACAAGCAATTATTCTATTGATATTTTATCACATATAAAACAAAATCACTTTCAATCTGAAAGAATTAAATACCCTATTGCTTACAAATCAAAAGAACTCATAAAATAGTTGATAAAAATAGATTATTTTTTCTTTGTTTTTCGACAAAACGTCGTATCTTTGCAGTCGTAAACAAGCAAATAGTCATCAAAATAACAAAATGACTATCACTATGTTAATTTCCGCAAAAGAATTTAACTTCTTTAAAGGGATAAAACAAGAGAATGAAGAGATTATCAATCGCATATAGGTTCTGATCTCATGCAAGAGAAACCAGGATTCATGCGAGAAGTATCAAACTTAAAGGACAACACAATATGAAAGAAACAGTTCATTTCACAAAGATGCATGGAGCTGGAAATGATTACATTTATGTAGATACCCAGTTGTACGACATCCCCGACCCAGAAAAGGCAGCTATAGCCTGGAGTGCTTATCACACAGGTATTGGAAGCGATGGACTGGTTCTTATCGGCAAACCAAAGGATAGCAGAAGAGCAGACTACTCCATGCGCATCTTCAATGCTGATGGCTCTGAAGCCATGATGTGTGGTAATGCAAGTCGCTGTATCGGAAAATATCTTTATGAAAAAGGATTGACCCGAAAAGACACCATACGGCTTGAAACACTATCAGGCATCAAGATATTGAAATTGCATATTCAGGATAATCATCAAATTGTAGATTCGGTAACAGTAGATATGCTGAAACCCAAATTGGAAAATCCTGAGCAATTCATAGGTCCTTCTGTACTTGCTGCAGACGAAAGAATCTTTGAAGGCACTTACGTTTGTATGGGAAATCCACATTTCGTAACTTTCGTGGATGACATCGATACTATCGACATCGCCCACTATGGAAAAATCCTCGAAAGAGACCAAGCCTTTCCTCAACGCTGTAACATCGAATTTGCACAATTGACAGATACAGACATCATTAGAACACGAGTTTGGGAAAGAGGAAGCGGAATAACAATGGCCTGTGGAACAGGGGCTTGCGCCACAGCCGTAGCCGCATTCCTTACCAAGCGTGCTGGACGAAAAAGCAGTATCGTGATGGATGGAGGAACTTTGCAAATCGAATATAACGAGGAAGACGAACACGTATATATGACTGGTCCTGCAGCCTTCGTATTCGAAGGTGAGATTCAGGTGGAATGAGAAATGTTAAAAATGAGAAATGAGAAATTTAGCTGCATTCACGAAGTTAACATTAAACATTTAGCATTTAACATTAAAATAAAAAGAACGCAAACTTAAATAATAATGGTCTAAGAGAAATATCTGAAAAGACAATTCTTAAAGATCGCAATAAAAGGAGAACAACAATATGGCATTAGTAAATGAACATTTCCTGAAGTTGGCAAGCAATTATCTTTTTGCCGACATCGCAAAGAAGGTGAAAGCCTACAAGATTGCTCACCCTAAGCAGCAAGTTATCAGCTTAGGTATCGGTGACGTAACCCAACCTCTCTGCCCTGCCGTCATCAAGGCAATGCACAAGGCGGTGGATGAGATGGCAGTACAGGCTTCTTTCAGAGGTTATGGACCGGAAAGAGGTTATGATTTCCTTCGTGAGGCTATTATCAAGAACGATTTTTTACCTCGTGGCATTCATCTCGACATAAATGAGGTTTTCGTAAACGATGGAGCCAAAAGCGATACAGGAAATATTCAGGAAATCTTGAGATGGGATAACAACATCGGTGTGACAGACCCGATTTACCCTGTATATATCGACTCTAATGTGATGATAGGCAGAGCAGGAGTATTCGAGAATGGCAGATGGAGTAACGTAACTTACATGCCTTGCAACGACGGAAATGATTTCACTCCACAAATACCGGATCATCGTGTAGATATGATTTATCTCTGTTATCCGAACAACCCTACAGGAACCGTCATCACGAAAGATGAACTCCGCAAGTGGGTAAATTACGCCATCAAGAATGAAAGCATCATCCTCTATGACGCTGCCTACGAAGCATATGTTACAGATCCAGAGATTCCTCATTCTATCTACGAAATACGTGGAGCAAGAAAGGTAGCTATTGAATTCCACAGCTATTCGAAGACTGCTGGTTTTACAGGAGTGCGTTGTGGTTACACCATCGTACCAAAAGACCTGAAAGCCAAAACACTATCTGGAGAGGAAGTGGCATTGAATCCTATCTGGGACCGTCGCCAATGTACCAAGTTCAATGGTACCAGCTATATCTCGCAGCGTGCTGCTGAAGCTATCTACACCCCAGAGGGCAAAGAGCAGGTAAAGGCTACCATCAACTACTATATGGAGAATGCTCACTATATGAGAGAGAAACTTCAGGAACTCGGATTGAAAGTTTATGGTGGTGAAAATGCTCCTTATCTTTGGGTAAAGACTCCTAACGATACACCAAGTTGGAAATTCTTCGAGGAAATGCTCTATGGTGCCAGCGTAGTATGCACACCAGGTGTAGGCTTCGGTCCTTCAGGTGAAGGTTACATCCGACTTACTGCCTTCGGCGAGCATGAGGATTGCAAGGAAGCCATGGAGAGAATAGCAAAGTGGCTGGGAAAATAAACATTCCAACAGATAAAAAATTGAATATCAGAAATTTTAAATTATATAAGGTATGAGCAACTTAAGATTTGAAGCTGTTTCAGAGGCTTCCAAGAGAA
>OLIS01000896.1_pt1 | contig 22864 bp, 14 predicted proteins | sample 1601351 | NCBI WGS metagenome assembly OLIS01 (sample SAMEA2452122, study PRJEB22498) | human gut metagenome | biome: human feces; feature: human gut; material: feces | place: Australia | collected 2012
ATAGTCTGATAACCCGTTACAACCACTTCCTCCACGGTCTTTGAATCCTCTTCCATCACCACATTTATCGTATCCTTCCCCACGTACTTTACTTCCTGAGTTTTCATTCCAATGAAAGAGAACAGTAACGACAGATTCTTGACCTCCGGTATATTCAATCGATATCGGCCGTGCTGATCCGTTGCAGTCCCTACACTCAAACCCTTCACAACTACCGTTACTCCAGGAAGAGGAACATTACTTTTATCTGTCACTAATCCTATAATATTTAATGCCTTTTTCTTTTCATCCGGAGCTACCTTCAAAACAATAAACTCATCCATAATTTCATAGACTAGCCTAGTCCCGACAAAAATTTTATCCAAGACAGCCTTCAAATCTGACTTCACAAATCCAGCCTCCACTGTCTTGTACTTATCTAATTCATTATTACTGTACACCACAGTAAAACCCGTTTGTTGTTTAATTTGATTAAATAATTCCAAATAAGTCACAGTTTTCGCCTCGATAGTAACCTTAGCCTGAGCCCCGACATTTGCTACTGCCAGATGCATGCTAACCAATAATAAAATTACGCTTAACTTCATAATTTTTAAAAGTTTTCGTAGCTCAAAATTTCGCATGAAGAGCCACCTCATTCGCTTTTTTTTCATACCTTTGTAAAATAAGTTACTTATAATAAGTTAACAATCTCTATCTCGGATCGTGCGTCACCACTATCCGGGATTTTTTATTCATCATCACATAAACACTACTTTCTCAAAGAAACAACCACTTTATCTTCTTTTAATTCAAACGAGACATCAGTTGTTTTTTCAATCATACCTAGCATGTAATCCAACGTTCTATACTTTGTCACAGCCCCTGAGAATCGTAACTTCTTAGCCTCTTCGTCATCAAAAATAAACGTCACTCCATACCAACGGGATAACTTCACGGTCAACTTCTCTAAAGGCATATCTTCAAAGTTAAATCGTCCCGCCTTCCAATCCACAATCGCAGCCACGTCACCTTTCCGAATAATCGTTTTTCCACTTTCCCGATCTAAAGTCGCAATTTCCCCGGGAGTAAGCACGTAAGCTTTATCTGCCACATCAAAACTCACTTTCCCTCGTAATAAAGCAACCTCTGTTTGTAGATCATCTTGGTAAGCCAGCACGTTAAATGCGGTTCCTAACACACGTACCTTTGTTTCTCCCGCTAACACGTAAAACAGTTTTTGTGGATTAGAGGCCACCTCGAAATAAGCTTCTCCTTTCAACTTTACTTCACGAATATCCCCGCAAAAACGATTTGGAAATTCTAACTCAGAACCTGAATTTATCCATACTTTCGTTCCATCGCCTAACACGACAAAATACTCTCCTTTTTCAGGCACGACAATCGTACTCTTCCCAATCTCTTCCTCCATTTCTCCTCTATCTTCAAAGCGCACACCTCCCGTTGAATCCTGAATTACCCCGACACCAAAGATATTCGCAACCCGACGAGTTTCTCCCTTTTTTAATTCAATTGTCTCCCCGGTATTCATTACCAAAATGGCCTTCGGAGAACCGGACTCTGCCTGTAACACACTCGCAACCGGAACAAATTCCACCGTCGATTTCTGTTGGATTTGCCAGACAAAAATTATTCCTATCAAAACAACAACCATAGATGCCACACGCATCCCCCATAAATACAACCGCTTCCTACGATTCTCCAATGTTAAGGTTATACGCTTCCACACTCGCTCCTGTACTTGGTCTAAGCGTTGCCATTTCCCCGCAGCAGACACACGCATTTCTGCTTGAAGTATCTTTCGAAATTGCTTGGCGTGTTCCGGAGAAGCTTCCAACCACTTTATCAGTTCAGCCCGATCTGCACCAGAAAGATCACCCTGAATGTATTGATCAATCCATTCATCTATTTCATTCCATGTCTCCATAATTATCATCTTTCTCGTATAGACAATAAAAAAGAAAATCGGGTGAATCAAAAAGGATTTTTTTTATAATTAAAACTTAATTAAAGCAATTACAAGGAATAGATCCACACGCCCAGCAAAACGCTCTCTAAGATATCGCATTCCATTTTTTAACAACGTCTTCACGGTGTTTATAGATACACCTAATTGATCTGCAACCTCTTGATACTTCATCCCGTGAAAGAATACGCCTTGAATAATCTCTCGGGTTTGTTCCGGCATTCTCGCAATTTCAGCCTCCACCTCTTGAATCAATTCGTCATTCCACTTCATAATCTCCTCCTCTGCAATATCCTCCCGAAGCAAATCCAAGCGATCACACAACATGTTTTTCTTTTTCAATCGATTCAAACAGTTATTTTTTACTGACCGGAATAGATAGGTCTTCGTCACTTCATTTTTGATTTTCTGGTATGTATCATCCTTCCAGAAATTAATAAACACTTCTTGTATCACATCTTCCGCTTCCTCTTCTGAAGTTAGTAAACTAATGGCATACAAAAACATAGATTTCGAATAGTCTCTATAGATTTCTTCGAATCCAATTCTTTTATTCGTTATACTCCTTAGTTTCGTCATCTCTTAGTAACAACACGCCTAGGGCAAAAATACAAATTTATTCCAAACGAACTAAAAGTATATCACCTAAAATAAACTAATTAAGAAACCCCTTGATCCATTTTTGAATCAAGGGGCACCCTGTGTTCTAATATCTTAAAATAACTTTACCGTTGTAACGGGAAGGTCAATACCTGTTCTTTGTCTTTCTTCACGTCAGACTTGTTAATCTCGATATTCTCAATCAAGATTGAAGACGGGTAAATCAAAGAAGACAACAACTGACCGTTCAAAATATAGTTGCTCACATTTTCCTTGCTGGAAATATTCAGCATACGTTTCAAATTTATCAAGGTCAATCCACTCACATCACCGAAACGAACCTGAGTTTCTTTACCATCCAAATCCACCCGATAAATACGAGAGGCTTTACCGGCTAAACTCCGCACGATATAAGCATACTTCAAACCTTCCTCTTTAGCAGCCTTAATCAACGCGCTCTTCATCTTTTCCGGTTTCGTCCCTTTTTCCACCTCGATATGAATGGTACCCGGAGCCGTGGAGAACATTCCGTTTCTGCTGGACAACAAGAACCGAGAACTACCCGTTGATTGGGGAGCGTATAAAGTCGGGGTACACCCGTTCAACATACTTTTGAAAATACCATTTTCAACCAATGTCATCTCTTTAGCAGGAACGACACCTTCGGCATCAATATTATAAGCGCCCAACAAAGAAACTCCATTATACTTGTCCAAAGAACTGTAATTCTTAATGGATATACGATTATCCACGATCTTCATACCTAACCGTGCATCCAATGTTTTCATCGGCTGAGCCCGATCCGTGTCAGGTTTACGATAAGCAAACAAAGCTCCGCGTTTCAAGAAATTACTTATAAAAACAGAAGAACAAGCACCGTCTTCAAATAACACCGGTCCGGCATAATACTCTGTAATCGCGGGAGCATTCTTCAACTTGATCAAGTTATCAGCAAAAGCCTTAACCCCCTTCTTCAACTCATCCAAAGAAGGCAAATCATCCGGACGAGCAACAAGCACGGAAAATGCATCGTCAATCCGAACCCCATCTTCCGTCATCACGTATGCAGAAGCAACCAAGCTCGCATAACGCAACGGTTCTTTCAACACAACACCATCCGTGGTAGACTTGTACACTTCCATTTCCTGTCCGGTAATTGCCACGGATGAATCATAAATATCCTTATAGTCTTTGAAAATAGCGGACAATTCTTCTACAATCTTCTCTAACTTCGCACGATCAATCGTATAGGCCGTTTTCGGTTCCTCGATTCGAGTAACCGCATCCACCTTTTGTTGATCCTTCACGGCTAACTCCTCGGCTGTTTTCGGGTTTGCCTTCAAATAAGCATCCTTCATTGCTCCTGCCTGCAAAGACCATTTGTACATGGCATCCGATCCCAACCAGAAATTCCTACGAATCACATCATAATCAGCCTCTTCCGGCATTCCAGCTTGAATAGATGCACATATGTAATTAATATCATTATTATGGTCATAATCACCCAAAAACATCTGAACACCTCCCACGGCACTCCAAGGAGACTCGTAGAAATTAACAACACCACCTAACGCACCCACAACCTCAAACTGATGTGTACGCCCCAAAGTATAAGACAAATAATACGGCTTTTGCATACCCGGCGACATCAATTGATCCTTACTGCGTTGCATCTCATCCTGCATAGCCTTAAAGATCACCTGATCCTGTTTATTCTGTGCGGTTAACGATCCTGCCAGCAGGAAAAACAATATAATCGATAATATATATTTCATCTCAATTTTAGATTTTAAATTTTAGATTTACGGTTTCCAACGCCACAACCTTTCTTCCTCATAAATCACTTAACATTTTTAATTATTTCCCGGGGCTGGTAAGATCGGGGGTAAATCTCTTGACTTCTGTCTACGCTGAGTCTCGATCTTGTTTACCAGAATCATTGGAGAACTTGCCGTTACAGGCACCCAACCGGATTCTGCCCCACACTCTCCGGTAAACACGCTGGGAGTATCACCTCCACACATGATATTAGAGAACATGGATAACGGGGTTCCGATCAAATCCACGCCGCGCACCAACTCATCCGGACGTCCATCCACGTATATTCTGTACACTTCCAAGGGAGTCACATTAAACGAGTTCAAGCTACCACCCTCTCCCGTCAACGTGAAACCACTGGTTACCTCTTTGAAATAATATCCATATTCCTTTCCTTGCTTTTTAGCCTCCTCGATCAACATGGAACGCAACTCTGCCTCCGTATAAGGATGTGAAGTCTCTACCACCAAGTTTGATTGACGAGAAACAGGGTCGCCACCTCCAGCCGTACGTCCATGCCCGTTACTGCTAGGGAATCCATCCAAAGGCACGCGGCTCATCAAAAATTCTTTCAAAATACCATCTTTCACAACATCTACCCGACGAGCTTTTACACCTTGATCGTCATACAAGTAGAATCCATTCAACTCGGTTCCTGCATAACGGCGCAAAGTCGGGTCGCAATACACTTGGAATTCTGCCGGAAGAACCAACTCTCCTACTTTCTTCTTAAAAGTCTCGCCACCACCTTTCAAACGATGTCCTTCAATACGGTGACCGAAAATTTCATGGAAAAATACTCCACTAGCCGGACCGGACAAAATAGCCGGACCCGTGTAAGGATCAACAACCGGAGCATCACGCAACACGGTCAATCTCTTTACCATATCTTTAGCGTCAGCAATCATTCGGTCGTTAGACGGAAGATCTTTCGGGTCATACGCGAAATATGACATATTCAACGGCAATTCCATACCGTCCTCGGCCTTCATCGACGCGCTGATAATGATTCGTGCATAGGTTCTATTCTGCACGACCTCGGTTCCTTCCGTATTTACAAAATAATTCCGAAGCACCCGGAACGTCAAACTAACATCACCCGATTGTAATAACGGATATGCTTTAAACACGGCAGAAACTTCATTCAAACGTTTTTCCCAAGCTGCTTGATCAATCGCCAACTTCTCTGCAGGAAGAGGAGCCTCATAATATTTCTCCACCGGAGCAGCAGAGAACAAAGCAGCCTTATCCTCGTCAGCAACACTCACTTGGCTTTGGGTTTTTGCCTTTTGGTAAGCATCAACGGCAAAATCATACCGCTTCATCACTTCAGCCCAGATTGCCTGACGAGTTGCATCAGCACCTTTTTCATCATCCAATCCCAGATAAGCCACCCGCACATTACCGCGTTGATCCGACGGGGCACCCATGGCATTATATTTAAAATTATCCAGAGTAGTATCTCCCACCCGAATCTGTGGAACCATTGAACGAGAATGTTGTTTCACGGACATCATCGTAGCCCCGAAAGAACTCGAAATACTCACTGTCCGATCATCCATCACCCTAAAATTCATGTGGTAGGGAGGATTTTCCTGTTTCTGCAGCTCTTGCATATCAGCCGCCAACTCCTGTTTCAATAGTTGCAACAACTTATCTTGTTCCTGCGCATACAACGTATGCACCGACAACAACGAGAAGATACAACTAATAATAATCAATCCTAATTTTTTCATTGTTAATTGTTTTAATCATTTAAATTTTGGATCTCTGAAGATCACGCACTAATTCTGTCAACAAAATTATATTTCTCATTTTGTTATTCAAAATGAATTTACATTAATTCTTTGTTAATTCTTCCCTGCCAGGTTGTTAACATTGTTAATTTCAACCTCTTAAAAAAACGGTTCTAAAGGAAATTACACATGAGCTAAAACGATGTGAATTAGGCATAATTTCGAGCCACACAAAAAGAGTAACCCAATAAGAAGTTGGGGGGAAAAATGCATACCTACATCCGGACAACTATCATGCAAGAAGGTGTGCATTTTAACACACCCTCTTTTTCTTCATTTTAGAAGATTATTTAAAAATACTATCTTCTTTTTCTTCTAAACAATAATATAACACAACCCACCACAAGCGATAGTGGGACAATCCACATGATAACAACTTTTATAGCAGAAACTCCATTTTGAGAAATCACGACTTGATTATCAGGTGGATTTACTCGACTTGCATCAACAGGGAATTCCTCGTAGGACATATTACGGAATGTTTCCGTTATTAACGTAAAATTCGAACTTCTAAACCCGGCCCTGTTCTGCGAAAGTTCCAACGTACTAATACAATCAGCATCTCCAATCACAAAAATACGTTGTTCTTTATTCTTTACTAAACGCGTGAGGTACAACATGATCGAATTAGAACGCTCCACCTCTCCGGCATCCGGGTTTAACACTGACTTTTCATTAATAAAATCCGTCGTTTCCTTCTCGATCCAAGAACCTTTACTTGCACTAGCCAACACTTCGGTTATTTTAAATCCTTTCGTCGTGTCTATAATCTCGACCGCACAAGCCGAAGGAGTGATGATAGAATAGCCTCTACGAAAATACTTGATATAGTTTTCTGAAACCATTGCTGCCCCTTCTTTTATGTCTGCGGCGACAATATCATCCAGATGAATCTCGGAAGGAGACACGATAATACCATCCGCAAAACGTAATCCTAATTTTTCAACAACCGGATTCATAAATTTCTGACGCTTAGGCTCTCCTAATATAAACAAATTACCTCCTCGTGCCAGATAAGCATCAAAATTACGAAATTCTTCCTCCGTCAAACCACTACGCATATCTGCCAGTACCACAATGTCAATATCCTCCGGTACCGGTTGTCCCAATGATATTTCGCGTATCCCGAAACCACTATTTATCAATGAATAGCGGAATGTTTTATTTGATGCAAAAGTCCCGTATCCTTTTTCTCCCAAATCCATGCCACTTCTCTCCTTATGTCCCGTAACAAAACCGACCACGGGAGCCTCTTGAAGTAAAGTTTTTAACGCTGTAGAGATTTGTGCTTCATAAGGATAAATGCTATTATCTTGATAAATACGCAAAATAGCCTTTTTCCCATTCGCGGCAGTAATCACCCGGGCAAACCGACCATTTTCTCCCGAAATATCATCTTTCTTCAATACCTCGTCCAAAGATAGAAAACGTTTAGGATTGTATCCCGAATAGCGACATTTATCCTCCACGATCTGTTCTAAGGTCATCGTATCGTAATCAGCCCTCGCGTAAGGCATATATCCTTTCGCATAATAATAGACGTACTCGAGTTTTATTTCTGGTTTAAACCGTAAATATTGCTCAAATTGGGCGATATCATCAATTCTATTTCTCGGGGCGCCCCGATCATAGGTCTCATCCAAATAATTCACGTAAGTCGTAATGGACAGATCTCCCTTTAATTGTTCAAGAATCTGCTGACTTTCCTCGGTCAACGTGTTTATTTTGGTAGCCGTTGAATCATAATAAATACTGAATTTGGGTAAGGACGAAATGTAGCCTAAGGTCAACGTGATTAACAACACGAAGCCGTATTTCAACGAGGTTTTCCACTTATTCAATCGTAGACGTTCTCCCTGCAACTTAATCACAGAAAATCCCAAGAACATGAAAATCACTAAAATGAAATATAACGTATCCTTGGAACTGATCATCCCGTCAATGAACACCTTCGAGCGTCCGGATATAGCCAACCAATAGGTGATATCCCGAACAAAATCATATTCTTGTCCGACACCACCGATGAAATTCAAGATAGCAAGAATAGCCAACGTTCCCACCACGGCAACAACCTGATATTTCGTGATTGTCGACATGAATAGCCCGATGGCCCCGTATGCCAGAACCGTCAAGAAAACACCCAACACGCCGGTTAACATCAACAGAACATCTGGAGCCTGCACGGAAACACACGTACTGATAAGTGGCCCCATCAAAATCACGCACAAGAGTAAAGCGTAAACCACTACGGCCAAGAATTTACCTAGAATAATCTGCAAATTCGACACCGGTGATGAATACAATAATTTTATGGATCCGCTGCTCAATTCACGACTCATCAATCCCATCGTGAATAACGGGATATAGAGATACAAGTTCTCCAACAGATTGGAAAGAATCCCCGAATATCCACTAAATAAAGAGAGTGTGACCGCGAACACCCGATAACCCAACTCTTGGTTTCTAAGTTGTAAAGCAAGGGCATCGCTATACGCCATACCTACCTGGAAACTAAAAACAATCAAGATAAGCCATGCAATAGGAGAGAAAAACAGAACTCGAAGCTCTGATTTTGTAATCCGTATAATCGTTCTCATTCTTATAATCTTTTTAAATAACGTATTATCATATCAATACCCGTTTCACGCATCCTTTCCGGACAACTTGGCAAACACTTTATCCAATGATTCCTTTTCCAAGGATATCTCCCGTAAATGCCAGTGATTCGAGACGGCCTGTTTTACCACTCGTCCAATAATCGAATCATCCCCCCTAAAGTGTAAACGAATACGGGTATTCGTCAGCCGCTCCACCCGCACGACTCCCTCTATTTTCATAAACTCTTCCGAAGAAGGGGCGTTGTGCATAATCGTAAGTAAAGCACTGGGAGACATGTACGTGTTGAAAGCATTAATCGTACCTTCAAACACTTTCTGCCCGTGTTCGATCATCATGATATAGTCACAAACGGCTTGCACCTCAGGCAATATGTGAGTCGAAATTAAAACAGCCCGATCCTTCGCTATTTCTCGAATCAAACGTCGAACTTCCACAATTTGATTCGGATCGAGCCCGTTGGTCGGTTCATCAAGAATCACGAATAAAGGGTTGTGAATAATCGCTTGTGCAATCCCGACACGTTGTTGGTATCCCCCAGAAAGATTCCGAATTTGTCGTTTACTGAAATGTGTTATCCCACATTTTTCTTTAGCCCTCTCCATCGCTTTAGGTATCTCTTTTTTAGGCATCAATCGGATATCCGCGCAATGATACAAATATTCGTCCACCGTCATTTCCGTGTGAAGAGGAGCTTTCTGAGGTAAAAAACCGATAAACTTTTTCGCCTCGATCGGATGCTCTCTTAGATTAATACCATTAATAAAAACATCCCCTTCCGTTTGTGTTAACACGTTGCAGATAATATTCATCGTCGTGGATTTACCCGCTCCATTAGAACCCAATAATCCAAACACGCCATTCTCTTTTATCTCGAAATTGATATCTCGAATAGCCCAATCCACACTATATTTATGAGATAGATGTTTAACCTCCACTATTTTATTTAACATACATTCGAATTTTAATGTGAAAACATATCTTCTATAGCCCTATTTACGTTGTCTTCTATATATGATCGAAATACCCGAAATCGCAAGGAAGAGAGGGAAGAGTACCATAAAAAACAATTTAATCCAAAATCTCCAGCCAGAAGATAGATCAATACGATTATCTATCGCCGCAATACGTTCTGTATCTATCGGGAATACATCATTTGAAAGCCAACGGAATGAACCAGAAATAATCCCCATATTATTCACTTCCATTCCAGGACGTGATAATCCGAATTCTTCATTCGTGATAAAATCGCTATCACCCGAAACCACGATACGCTGTTCCTTATCACCCACTTTACGTCTCAAATAAATCAATGTCGCATAAACACCTTCCTTCTCTCCGGCCTCTGCATTGCAAATGAAATCACCATCTACGAGATCTTTCGTTTCATATTCAATCCAAGCCTTGTCGCTCGTTTCCAACACGGGATAAACTTCGAAATCCTTCACCTCCGAATAGTCCAATGCCAGGGATGAAGGCACCGATACGCCATATCCGAAATCACGCATAGTGGCAAATATCGAATGTTTTTCAACAGCTTCCTCCGTGTAGGTGGTTCTCAAAACAACCGGGGAATTTAACTCGTTCGGACAAGCCAATACTCCATCCGAAAAACGAACTCCTAAAGAGGCTGTCAATCGATTCATGTTTTCACTTCTTCCATACTCTCCTAGAATCATCATGTTCCCTCCTCTTGCCATAAAATCCTTCACGTTAGCTAGTGCTTTTTCCGATAAAGGCTCTCGCAAATCTGAAATAACGAGCACGGAAATATCATCTGATACTTTTTCGTTATCCAAATCAATCTCTCGCGTGTCAAAACCTTGATTCAACAACGAATTACGGAACCACAAATCTTTTGCGAATAAATAGAAACCACGTCCCCCGTAATTATTAATACTCCGCGAACCGTATCCCTTAGAAAACGCAACCATCGGAGCTTTAGCCACAAAACGCTTCAACATGGCAGTGATTTCGGTTTCACGCGGATGACGCTGGTTATCATTAAATAATCGTAAAAACGCTTTTTTACCGTCTTTTTGTTCCGCAACACGAACGAACTGATATCCTTCACCACTTAAATCAACAATCTTGTCAATCTCCTCCGGAGATTTAAACATCTTAAAATTCAAATCGCTAATTTTACAAAGAGCCTTAGCACGCTCTTCATCCGTCATATTCGGGTACTGCGCGTCAAGATCCGGATTATTTGCATGATGATAATAATACACGTATTTCATCTTGATATCCGGTTTGAAACGTACATAGCGTTCAAATCGTTCAAAATCCCAGTTACGGTTAAAAGGTAATCCAGCAAAATAATCCGGAGCTAAAATATTCACGTATGTCGTAATTGTGAGCGGTTGAGTTAATTTTTTCATCACCTCCTGGCTCTCCGGAGACAACGTGTTGCTTTTCGTGTAAGTTCCGTCATAATACAACTTTGCTTCTGGCAAAGAAGTCAAATAGCCCAACAATAATGCCGTTACAATAATCGTACTATATTTTAAAATTTTCGTGCGCAAGGACATGATCTTCTTCTCCGTGTTTAATTTCAATACAGAGAGCGAAAGGAACAATCCGATTACAATTAAGAAGTACATCACATCCGCGCTAGGCAATAACCCCTCAATAAAGGAAATCGCACGTCCATAGATGGACAACCAAAAAGTAATATCCCGAACAAAATCAATATTTTGACCAACATCCCCGATAAAATTCAAGACGGCTAAAACGGCCAAAGTACCCACTGCCGCCACCACCTGATAAGCCGTAAGTGTCGACATAAACAATCCGATTGCCGAATAAGCCAAGATTAAAAGATAAATTCCCAACATTCCAACCAAAAGCATGGAGATTTGGAAATTTTCAACTGTCAGCCAAGAGAAAAGTACGTTCAACCCGATAATACTCATCAAAGCTGCACCGTAACACATCATAGCTAAATATTTCCCCAATATAATCGAAGAGTTTTTCACCGGAGAGGAATATAACAATTTGATTGAACCCGATTGGTACTCACGGCTCATCAAGCCCATTGTGATCAACGGAATGTATAAATAAAGATTACGTAAAATCGGTTTCAGAATACCCGTCATCCAACTATTATAAATCGCCGATGACACATTCCATAATTCGCGATCCAACGATTGGGCTCTTAGCTGATTATCAAACACGTTTGCATAATCATACCCTATCAACAAGGCAAAAATAATCAACACCAACCAAGCTACAGGAGAATAGAACATAGAACTCAGTTCTATCTTAGCCACCCTAAACGTCTGTCTTATATTATTATTTAATTTCATATTCACGCTACTTTACTTTTCCGGATAATTGTGCAAAAATCTGATCCAAACTACACCTTTCAACCACAAGTTCCTTCAAATCCCAATCATTCATCACGCTCTCTTCAATATATTTTTCGGTGATTGTATTATCCTCATTAAAAAATATTCTAAAACGTTTTTCCGACAACGCCTCCACGCCCTTGTTCGGAGCCAACCGGGCAAGCACTTCTTTCCCCGGAGAATGATTCAACTCAATAACGAAACTATCGGGAGCGATATAATTATCAAAATCTTCCATAGACCCGGAAAACACCAAATGGCCGTTATCAATCATTTTTATATCATTACATATCGCTTGAACTTCAGACAATATATGGGTGGACAATAACACGGAATGTTCCTCCGCGATCTCTCGAATCAGGTTACGAATGTCAACAATTTGATTCGGGTCCAACCCATTCGTCGGCTCATCCAACACCACAAAACTTGGATTATGAACGATGGCCTGTGCGATGCCTACCCGCTGTTGATATCCACCAGAAAGATTCTTGATCAAACGATCACGAAAATGCGTGATCGAACAACGCTCCAAGGCTATATCAACAGCCTTATTCACTTCCGATTTATCCATCAAGCGCAAAAAAGCCGCATTCCGTAAATATTCCTCCACCGTCAAATCCGTGTACAAGGGAGGCTGCTGAGGCAAAAAACCAATATACTTTTTAGCCTCTACAGGATTTTCTCGTAAATTAATGCCATTAATAAAAACTTCCCCTTCCGTCTGATTCAAAACCCCACAAATAATATTCATCGTAGTTGATTTGCCGGCTCCATTGGACCCCAACAAACCCATCACCCCCTTTTTAGTGATATCAAAACTAATATCTTTTATCGCCCATTGCACGCTATAGCGATGAGACAGATTTTTTACTGATACAATCGAACTTCCCATATTTATTTTTTCATTAAGGACTTTCCTTGCAAGCACATACAACCTGCAAGGAAAGTGTATTCCTTATCTATTTATCTTTGATTAATAATTCCAATGATCCAATTGTTTGTATTGGATGTCCACGATCCGTCCCATACGCTCCTCTTCAGGATAAGCCATTCCATTTTTCGGGTAAAGGACTTTTTCTTCCTCAGAAAGATTCTTAGCCCCGTAAATAAACAACACGTAAAACTCGCCATTTTCTAATCCCACGGCCATGTGAGCTCCATAATAAGTTGCCGATTCAGCATTCATCGCCACAATATTAGCATTAAAACTCTTGTAAAGGACTACCGGATTTTGTGTATTATTGAAATCCATGTAATACACATCTTTACCAACAGCAAAGAACATATATTCCGGACCACTCAACGGCATCGTGGAAACAGTTGGAATCCCAGGCAAACCCATCACTTCATCCTTGCAAATTTCAACAATTGTAGGGTTTCCTCCACTTCCCTTAAATTTCACCCGCTCTAAAAATATTTTATCAGTCGCCTCCTCTTTCAACAATAGGGCTACACCATAATTCGGATATCCAAACCCAAACATCGTTGCTTTCAGTAATTCATACCCTTTCATGTTGTCTAAAGGAATGATCGCATTAATATCATCATTCTCCCCACAAGCTGGCAACTTACTTATGCGACCAGCACCTAACAACTCTGAATCCCAATTCGTTCCCCCATTCGTTACGTAAAGTAATCGCTTATTCTCTCCATCATAAATAAAGTTATACCCCGTGCGATTCGATCTATAATATCCATGGATCACCGTACAATTCCGTAAGGGTTCACTTTCACCCTCACAACACAACGGTGTATGTAAAAAATAATCCGAATTATAGACTGTACTCGTCACTTTCAACCGAGAATATAATTGTCCCTCTTGATCGGTTACTACATCTACCCAATCCATAAAAGTTCCAGGATGAAGCACAATTCCCTCCTTCGGGTACACACCTCCATCAAAAGCTTCCACCATATCAATCTCTTTTTCAAAGCTCACTCCACTCAAATCCACTGCACCACTCTCTTGAAAAACACAGATATTACCAACAATATTTTCGCTCCACTCAATCTTCTCCCTAAAATGCTCTTGCAAAGCAATCGGGCCTGATCCCAATTCTGCTCCATTATTCGCTATTCCATAAACATCCAGAATTAACCGCGACGCAATAATTGTGTCTGCATTTTCATCGTATTCCAATGTATTGAAATAGGATAATTGCGATTTTCCTCCCACATCCGACAAAATCATCCATGAACATCGATTTTCATAAACTCCAACGACCTCCAAAGTCACGCGTTCCATATAAACCACTCCAGTTTGCTTGTCTGTTACCTCCAAAGAGATATTACCGTGTTGCACAACTTCGTCAATTTTCCACTTAAATGTTGGCTGATCCCAACCTTCACGAGTTTCGTCATTCAACTTCCACAAATACGTGTACCTATCGGGATTTTGACTTAAATCTATATTAAAGGTAGGTTTCAATTCCAACACTTCACCAAATGTTTTCGATAAGAAACCCTCACCATCAAATGAAATTTTTATTTCATTAATATCTTTATAATCGTAATTTCCTTTATCATCATAGCAAGCGGTCAAGAAGACTACGGAAAACAACAGAAATATTGAATATATTTTTTTCATAACTCATCAAATTACACGTTAATAGATTGGTATCACCATTGCGTCACCATTCGCTTCAGTAATCCCATGTTTCCGGATATACTCTTTTGTATTCAATGCTATTTTGCGCCTAGTCGTGATATCCAAGCCTTCAAATGTCGTGAATCCTTCATTCGCCGCAACAATCGCTTCTAACTTTTCATACGAATAAGGACCCAAAAATGCTAACTCAATTTCCTTTGTCCACCATAATGGTTTCATTTTCATATCATTAAACCGAACTCGCACATCCGTATAACCTATATAACCTAAACCAAAGTTTTCATTTTCCACCAAACGCAAGGTCAAATGTACCTGTTTGTCTTTCAATGCCGGAGTCTTGTGTAATATCACGGTTAATGAATCAGAAGATCGTCCTTTTCGAAAAACTGGATCTTTAATCGTATATTGATCTTTCGTAGCTGTTGTCAATGAATCAACAACAATCACCCGATACTCCATATCTTCCTCCAACAAATTTCCAATCAAATTTACTTTAAAGCGATGCTCCAAATCTTCAGCCCCAACATAGTGGGAAAAAGAATATTGCACCGTATCCAAACGAACATATTTATTAGTTCCAACCTGCTCCCAACGCTCAAAAAACAACGCACGATCTGCCTCGTAAGAAAAAACGTCACGTTTATCACAACTTTGCGACAACATCATTAAACACAAGCCTCCCAACAACACTTTTCCTATAATATGTTTATTTTTCATAATCACCTCCTCATTAATTAATATTTTCACTATCCGGTTTCGGGAAAACAAAGGACTCCGGCTTCATCCCAGACCTCAAACTTTCTCCATATTTTTTATAATAAAAAAAGGTCTGTCCCTCTTGAAAAAATTCGCGTCTCACCTCTCCCAAAAGCCGAGCCTTAAAAGTCGCCATATCAACAATTCCTAAACTCACATCCCCTTTACAATTTCTTCCCTCACGCACTTGTTTCAAGTAATATGCAGCTTGCTCGAAATTTTTAATAGATGCGTAGTATTCTGCTAAAATAAAATGCATCTCGCTCAAACGCATCATCGGAACCATATCCTCGATCTGCGACACCAACTCTTTATCAGAATTCGGACGGATATTTTTCAACGGCATACTTACAGGATAGAAACCATCTATCGTTTTAATAAATTTCAAACGGAAATCACCACCATCAGCAAGATCATAATTCCAAACTTCATCATATTTGGCCAAGGACAAACAAGAGTTGCTAGTTGATAGCGAATAATCACTATAATCCTGTTGCAGCAATGGATATGATAAACAGAATATCAAATCCTGCGTACATTTCCGATCATAATCCAAACGACCATCCCAACCGTTTTCCGTATAATTCAACGCTAAGTCTCCCTCTCGAGTCCATTTAAAATCAACTACTTCTTGAGCATTCTTGGCAGCAATAGCTAACTTTTCACCTCCCCAATAACTATACACGCGTGCCAACAAACCAGTCACAGCCATAGCGTTGATTCGATAACCTCGATAGTGATAGAAAGGCAAACTTATTACCTTCGAACCATCCTCACTAGAAGAAAGCGCATACGAATCAAAACGATACTGCGCCCCCAAGGCTTTCCGATGAGCCAAATCCAATGTATCATAAGCCATAATCATTCCTTTTGCCATCAAAAGATCCGCCTCGATTTTCTTTAACGTCTCCTCCACACTCAATGCCACTTGCCCTCCATAATACGGGAATTCTGTTACATAAGGAATATATATACTAGTAGGATTAGACACTAACGCCGGAGCGAATAAACGTAATAAATCAAAGTGCATTAAAGCTCTAGCTGCCAATGCTTCACCCTTAATCATCTGACGTTCTACCTCTCCTCCGCGAAAATCTTCTGTCTTTAAATCATCAACATGATTAATAATATTATTGCAATTAGCTATCGTATTATAACCCTTTGCCCAAATACTTTCAATGGCATTCTTTATATCCTTATTGGCATCATAAGCAAACTTAGTTCCATGATAATAATAATGATATTGACTAATACAGCTACTCCAAGTTTTATTCTCTCCATATATCCTATATACTTGGCCCATGGCATCAATCAATCCGAAAGTCAATTCCCGTCCATACAAGGAAGTACTTGCCATTTGCTGATACACACCATTCAACGCATTTTGAAATCCGGTAGCTTCTTTAAATAAATCTTCCTCTTCCACCGTGTCTTCCGGAGAAACATCCAACCAATCGGTACATGCCGATAATAATAAGCCACACGTCACTAAAATCAATATATTCACTTTTTTCATATCGCTAATTTTTTCATTATAGTGAAACTTTGATAGAGAACGTCACCGTACGAGCGAAAGGATAACTCGTTCCTCTCTCCTGCTTCACACTGGAAAGATGCCAAATGTCGTTCATACCGAAACTAAAACGTAACATACTCAAATTCAATTTATTTGTAATACCAGACGGTAAATCATAGCCCAACTCCAAAGAGTTCCACGACAACACATTATAATCCTGCACAAAACGAGAAGTGGGCTTTGTTTGCTCGACAACATTTCGCCCGACAACCAAACTTTTATACTTTGCCTTGTCGCCCGGTTTTGTCCACCGACTGGTCAACACTCGCTCGTCCACATTATCCGTATACACATTCACATTTTCCACTTTATCCACCAAAGTTTGATTATAACGTTGCCCACCAGTTTCATACATAAAATTCGTAAACAAACTGAATTGTTTATAAACAATATTAAAACCAAAAGTTCCTTGTGCTTTGGGCTCTGACGTGCCCAAGGCTACTTGATCCGAAGCAGCCCAAACTTTTGTCAATTGACCATTACGACTTACAAATACTTCCTGACCATCAGCAGGATTAATACCTTGCGAACGCACGCCAAAAATAGAATTCAAAGAACCACCTTCCACATACTGCAAGAAAGGTTGTGATTGTAACTCCTTATCCGGATCATTAAAAGCCAATTGTTTCGAGAACATCTCTTGCACGCGTTCATTATAGGCACGCAAACTCTCTGAAATTTTCTCTATCCGGTTTTTGTTATGTGCCAAATTAAAGTTAAAAATAACAGACCAATCCTTCGTCTGATAAGCAGACACTCGTACATCAAACTCGTACCCTTTATTCAAAACTTCCCCCACGTTATCTCGATAAGAAGTAAAACCGGTAGAAGTAGGGACTGTCACATCATTTACCAAATCGATGGTTCGTTTGTCGTAATAAGATCCCTTCACATACAACAAATCACCGAACAATGACAATTCTGCCCCGATATCAAATGTATTGGTCGTTTCCCAAGTCAAATTCTTATTACCCAAGGCCTTCAACCTAGTACTCAATCCTGTTTTATACCATTCATCTGTTGCAATATCATATGTAGATCGAGCAGCATAAGCCGGAAAATTCGCTTTACCAATCTGCCCGTAAGAAGCACGAAGTTTCAACTGATCAACAAATCCTAACGATTGGATAAAATTATATTTATGCAAGTTCACACCTAACCCAAATGACCAAAAAGGAGCAAAACGTTGATCAGATCCAAATGTCGAAGAACCATCCATACGAACAGAGGCGTCCAAAAGATAAATGTCTTTATACGAATAGTTCAATGAAAATAAGAATCCCACTAGACGTTTCGTACTTTCATTAAAGCGAGTCTTTTGATACATTTCTTTAGCATATTCTGGAGATGAAAGAGTTCCGGAGGGGAAACCAATATAGGTAGCGCCATTTGATTTAGATTTATCCTCTTGCACAGAAATTCCTGTCAAAGCATTTATCATATGACCATTCAAAGCTTTATTGAATGACAACGTGGCATTCATATCCACACTAAAACCATCATTATTATCCAAATACAATGTACCCGAATTCACATTTTTCAAAGACAAAATATTCAAATTAGCCGACTGCTGGGATAATGGATCATAAAAACGTTTAGTATTACCGATCGTTTTAGTCAAACTCAACTGACCTTTCAACAATAACCCGTCAATAATATTCCAATTAACAGACAAATTATTGATAAACTCTTCAGAGCTTCCCTTATTAAAATTATTTAAACTCGGTTCATACATCGGATTCACACGTCGACTATCAGAACCTCTCCCCCAATATTTCATCGTCGGATTATAAACACCATCCTCGTCCTTATACGTGTCATAAGGTAATTGCTTTGCAAAAGCAGCAAAATTTCCATAAGGAGATTCCTTCGTACGCACTCGTTGATAAGTCACCGTATTTTTTACCAAAAATGTTTTATAATTATACGCTAAAGAAACACCTGCCCCCATACGATCACGCAAAGAGCCCTTCATCACACCATCTTGATTAGCATATTGCAATTCAATGCCAAAACGCACACTCTCACTACCTCCATCAATATACAAACTATGAGAATGATTAAACACGGTCTGTAACGGTTTTGCCAGCCAATAAGTATCCACCCCTTTTACAACATTTGCCAACTTATTACTATACTCTTTATCCAAAGTATATTTATCCGTGTAACCATCATTATTCTTGTCAAAATCATAACATCCTGCCAAACGTTCCACCTCCAATTTTTCCTTGGCATTCAATAGATGATAGTCCGTCAAATCCGGAAATGTAATATCTCCCACGATACTGTAATCAATGTTCAACTTTCCAGCTTTAGGAGGAATTGTGGTAATTACTACCACTCCATTTGCTGCCCGCGATCCATAAAGAGCCGTTGCCGTAGCATCTTTCAAAATGGTGATCGACTCGATTCGATTCGGGTCCATATCATACAATTTACTCACACTCACCTCAAAACCATCCATAATAAATGTTGGAAGATTCGGATTGTCCACCAGATTCGATTTTGACAAAGCGTCGCTATCTAACTGTTTCACACCCAAACCTGATTCACCACGAATATACACCTCGGGTAAAGCATTAGGATCCGAGCCCCAACGATTATTCTCCTTAATGCGGAAAGAAGGATCGAACGTTTGCAAAGCCTTAATGACATTTGTTTTCGAAACCTTAAGTAAATCCTCTTTTTTTACGGTAACAGCATTACCAGTAAAACTTGAATTACGAATATTCATAAATCCCGTCACCACCACATCTTCCAAAGCCTTAACATCCTCTTTCATCACAACATCAATCGTATCCTTCCCGGCATAAACAATTTCCTGGGTCAACATTCCCACGAAAGAATAAACAAGCGTGAACTTTTGGGGAGCATTAGGAATTGTCAACGAGTATTTTCCATCAGGCCCCGTAGCCGTTCCGATAGCAACCCCTTTCATCTGCACGGTTACACCGGGAAGAGGCTGTTTCTTCGCATCAGAAACTTTTCCCGTTATAACGATCTTCTTTATTTCCTTATCATCTTGGGCATCTCTAGGTCGTACGACAATCATATTGCCATTAAAAATGTACGTCAAATCTGAATTTTTGAAAACAGACATCAACACAGATTCCACGGTCTCATTATTCACGTCCAAAGAAATTTTTCCCAGCTGCTTTACTTGCTCTATATTAAACAAGAAATAAAGCTTCGTCTGACGTTGAACCTCGTCGAACAATTTCTCCACACCCACGTTCTTCATTTTCAAGCTCACGCGTTCCTGTTGTGCCAAACTATTGGCTGACAACGAAAGCGTAAAGCAACAAGTGAGTAAAAAAAACAGTTTCATAATTACTAAAATTTTACGCCATGGTCTTTTAAAAAAAGAATGGCACAATCGTTTTTTTTCCATACATTTGTACTTAAAGTTATTAATACCTCAACAAGAAACTACGCCAAATAGTTTTTGTTGTCCTTAATTACAAACGGGAAGTACGCCAAATACTTTCCGTTTTTATTTTGATACAATAATCGTCTTTCCTTGAATAGAAAACGTTACCCCTGTTGATAAGGTAATCGCCTCCAAAATCACACGGACATCTTTATACCGTTCCATATACCCCGAGAAATGTAACTCCTTCACGGAAGGTGTTTGATAAAAAACATCCACATCATACCAGTTCGACAAAACAGTAAGAATATCTTCCAATCTCTGATTTTCAAAACGGAAAATGCCATCCTTCCAATCCGTATAAACGGCTACATTTACTTCCTTCACGTCAACCTTCGTATTTCCTTGCTTAAATTCAGCCATCTGTCCGGGTTTGATCACGCTCTCCGTCCCCGAAGCCAAAACCTTGACCCCAATACTTCCCTTGACTAATACGGTTTGTATGCACCCTTTTTGATGAGTATTAACATTGAAAGAAGTCCCGTACACTCGAACCTCCACACCTTCCATTTCCACAAAAAATGGACACTCGGGATCTTTGGCAACCTCAAAATAAGCCTCTCCCGACAAATACACTTTACGTTCTTTCCCATCAAATTTAACAGGATATTTCATCCGAGTAGCCGAATTCAAATACACCAATGTTCCATCCGCTAACTTCACCTTGTACTCCCCGCCACGAGGAACCTCAAGTTCATTGAAACGGATTCCGTCTACATTTTTTCCCTCGGAAGAAGTATATACCAAACGATCTTTTTCCCCGGTAACCGTTATCTCCTTATCCTCAGAAATCACCCCCTCTTCCTCCTCCTTCAAAAACACCTTACGCCCGTCATCCAAAACTAACACGGCCTGTGAACATCCCGGTTGAACTGACGCAACAGATGAGACTACGACAGGAGTTTGCACTGTTTCATGCATTAACTTCCACGATCCCACAACTAAAATAGGGAATAACAACACGGCCGCATATTTCCACCAATGCCCTATGTACTTCGGGGAGACTTTTCTCACACGTTTTTCAAAAACATGTAATGCTTTTGTATCATTAATCTCCTTATAAACAGCGTGTTCTTTCGAGAATAAATCTTCCTGGCAAATTTGCTCAAATAACTTCCTGTTTCGGGGAGCATCTTCACACCAGCTCTCTAATTCCTGCCGTTCCTCCTCGGTCATATTTCCGAGTAAATATAACTGCAACAAGCGAACAATTCTATCGGAATACTGATTCTTCATCTGATAATTTTTGCATCATATACAACCATGATACAAAAACGGGGTATCCTAAATCCATCTTTTTTCAAAAAAAAGACACAAAATTTTACAAATCAATGATATTCAAAATAATTAACAAGTAATACGATTTACCTAATCGCTCTCGCAAAAAATACATCGCCTTCTTTTTCTGTGTTTTCACTGTTTCTACAGAAAGTTCCAGTACTTGAGCTATTTCCTCATTTTTCTTGCCCTGCAAATGCAATTCGAACACTTGACGACAACGCTTCGGTAACTCATCCACGGTTCGATGTAACTCCCGGTATAGCTCTTCACGCATCAACCGGTAATCCTCGTCCTCTTCATTTTGTTCCTGCAATAAAATTTCTGCATGTCGCCGTTCAACCTCTTCATGCTTTAAATAATTTAAACAACGATTTTTGACCGCATCATACAAAAATGCCCGAAACCCGTGATATGAATTATACTTCTTATCACTCTCCCAAATAGCAATAAAAACCTCCTGCACAACATCTTCCGACACCTCCTGCTGTTTCACGTAACGTAGGGCATATAACACCAGATATCGATAAAATGTACCAAACAACTCACGGAAAGCCGGCATCTGCTTTCTATTTATTTGGTCTATAAATTCATCTGGGTGCATTTCCATGTAACTCTAATAATTGTTTTCCCGCGTTACTTTATCGCAAAGCTATGATTTTTCATTCAAATAAACACAAAATATATCACAAATTCAAATAAACACGATCAAGTAAAGGGCGTGCCAAAAGACACACCCTCATTATTAATAACAATCATACCATGTTTATCGTTAGTTATTTCTTTTTATTAATTTCTCTTTCTACGAATCCACAAAATCGTACCCCACAACAACAGAACCACGGGAATAACCCCCATAAAGACAATCTTCACGTACGGCATATCCGGGCGTTTCAAACGGAAACCGACATCCGAACCGCTCGGGCGGCGCACATCCAAAGGAGCCTCCCCGTAAGAGAACCAATGGAACGTTCCGGTTACCAACGGATAATTCGCCACGGGCACCCCTCGTTCTCCGGCAACCCCGTCATTACTGATACAACTGGCATTTCCCAAAATCATGATTCGTT
>OLIS01000913.1_pt1 | contig 22576 bp, 18 predicted proteins | sample 1601351 | NCBI WGS metagenome assembly OLIS01 (sample SAMEA2452122, study PRJEB22498) | human gut metagenome | biome: human feces; feature: human gut; material: feces | place: Australia | collected 2012
TTTCAGATCCGACCCGGCAGCCAGCGTCAATCCCGGCAAAGCAATGAACGTGTCGCGTCCCCAGCGTCCGAACCACGGATAGCCGGCAACGACTTCCGTATCTTTACCCTCATGCACGATAAACTGTGAGGCCGAATAGGTCAAACAACTTTCGAAGTCATCCCGACGCTCCCGTTTATTTTCCATTTGCTGAAATTTACGTTTCAACGCGGATGTCTTTACCTCTTCGGTTGAAGCTGAAAATATGATGCTTTCTCCTTTTTTAATCGGGACTTCGAAATAACCGGGAACAAACAGATCTTCCTCGTAGTCATAGCCCCGGTTCTTTTCCTCCAAGTATTCTATATTATAGTACCAATCAGGCACAGGCACAAACTCGTTCTCCTTGCTCAACTGCATGTTCAATGCCGGGAATCCGACATACAATTTTGAACGGATGCCATTCTCCACGTGGTCGAATTTGGTGTTTGCCATCATGTTCGCCTTACTTAAAGCATGAACATTGCGGTAAGCCAAAAACGGTTTCAATCGTAAGAGCGTTTCCGAATGAGCGTCCTCCAATGTATAACGAATCATTAATTGAGCTTCGTTGTGCACCATCAAAATTTCTTTCTTCAGCACGACTCCCCCCACCCGGTAAGTAAGCGAGAACAAGGGATCATAGGCCAGATCCACGATATATTTATGTCCTCTGGGTTCATACACCCCGGGATATTTATGGATTCCCAAATTAAAAGATTGCCCGTGTTGAACAATCGTCTCGTCCAAAGAGGATAACAATACATGATTCTCTCCCCCGAATTCCGAAATCGGTAATACAAGTAACCCGTGATATTTCCTCGTGTTGCAACATACAACCGTCGTAGAAGAATATCCCCCGGCTCTATTGGTTGATAAAACTTCTCGCTTCAAGGAATATTCCAGATTTACCAACTCTTCTTTGTTGAATTTCAAATAACTCATCATCTAATTTTAGATTTTAAATTTTAGATTTATGATTAACCATTACCTCTATACCTAAATCGTGAATCACAAATCGTAAATCATTAAGAACGCTTTAATACAAATCCCGTCCTCGCGGGTATATACAAACTCAGTTGTCCCCTACCCGGAGAAACGTATCGGGTAAAGTGTTCCATTTTCTCGTCAATTCTCCCCAGCCCGTCAAAGTTCTTGTTATCCGTGTCCAACAGCATCGTGTATTTTCCGGAAGGAGCGTCAAAAACATAATCCGGAAAAGACTTTTCCGGGTTAAAGTTGAACACGAACAGATAGTCTCCGCGGGTAAAAATCAACACCTGACGCTCGTTGTCCCGCACCAACGGTTCCGGACGCCAGTGAAATACACGTGTTTCATTCACGGTCTGGATCATCGACTTATCGAACGCGTTCAAAAAGCGAAAACGAAGATTTTCATCATCCACCAAACTCCATAAACGCCGGGCATGGTCGTAACTCCACCCGTTACCCTCTCTCGGAAAATCGATCCATTCCGGGTGCCCCCATTCATTTCCCATGAAGTTCAGATAACCGTCGGCCGCGGTTCCGATAGTCACCAAACGGATCATTTTATGAAGTGCCATTCCCCGCTCGATAAGTATATTCTTGTCAAACACACCCATCGAAGTATATATGGCCTTATCTACCAGACGGAAAAATATGGTTTTGTCTCCCACCAAGGCTTGATCATGACTTTCCGCGTAACTGATCGTATGCTCTTCTTCCCGTTTATTGGTCAACTCGTAAAAAAGATCACCAACGTGCCATTCCTCATCCCGTTTCTCTTTCAATAACTTGATCCAGTAATCCGGTGTTCCCATGTTCATCCGGTAATCGAATCCCATGCCGCCATCCTCTATCGGGCTGGCAACACCCGGCATACCACTCATGTCTTCGGCAATCGTGATTGCCTCCGGATCAACCTGGTGTATCACCCGGTTAGCTAGTGCCAGGTAAGTGATTGCATTCTCATCTTGATTCCCGTCATAATACAAGTTATATTCCGTGAAGTCTTTGTTGAGACCATGATCCCAGTATAACATGCTGGTAATCCCGTCAAAACGATAACCATCAAAATGAAATTCCTCTAACCAATATTTACAATTCGAGAGCAAAAAATTGAGCACTTCATGTTTTCCATAGTCAAAGCATCGAGATCCCCACAAGGAATGGAATCCCCGATTTCCGGGATAGAAGTATTGATCGTAACTACCGTCAAAACGACTTAAGCCTTCCACTTCATTATTTACCGCGTGAGAATGAACAATGTCCATAATCACCCGGATACCCATGCTATGAGCCGTGTCAATCAAGGCTTTTAAGTCATCTGGGGTCCCGAAACGCGAACTCACGGCAAAGAAATTTGCCACCTGATAGCCAAAGGAACCATAATACGGATGTTCCTGCACGGCCATCAATTGTATGGTATTGTATCCCAAATCAACAATACGCGGCAACACGAACAATCGGAATTCCGTGAAAGTTGACACCCGCCGATGCTCCGTGGACATGCCGATATGAGCCTCGTAAATTAACGGATATTCCGATCGTTTGGGTCTTTCGTGACGCATCTGGTAAGGATTTAACGGCTCCCATACCTGCGCGCTGTATATTTTCGTGTATTCATCCTGAATGACCCGTCGTACATGAGAAGGCAAGCGTTCCCCGCTTCCCCCGTTCCACTCCACGAGCAAACGATAAAGCATTTGATGTTCCAATGCCTCTTGAGGCAGTTTAATTTCCCAATTTCCGTCCCCCACTTTGGTCAAAGCATAATCGGGATGTTTTCTCCACTCATTAAATTCACCTAACAGGTAAATGGCCGTGGCATTCGGCGCCCATTCCCGAAACACCCACCCTTCATTTGTTCGATGCAACCCATAATACAAATAGGAATTACACGAATCGGACAAACGAGTCGTCCGATAAGTAAATTCCCGTTCCATCGCCAACACTTGCCGGTGTCTTTTTTCTATAATTCCAGCAAATGGCCTTAATAATTTATCGTCTTCTACGAGTTTTAGCATCATATATCTATTTTATTTCTATTTATCATCCAATATATATCCCAAATGAACTATTTTTATGTTACGTTCCGGTTGTGATATTATTACTAATAAATTACGTAGAATCGCGGCTTTTGTTCTCTTGTAGGTCTAAAAATCCTCTCCTTTCTATAAAATCGACCTACGGTTATTTGAATCGAATATAACAACCTTCTATCCTGCTACAATATACAACTTTTGAACCACAAATCATTCTTTTTGAATATAAATTTGTTAATCATGTAAAATATTACAATTTTTCAATCTTTTGAAAATTTCTTATCTTTGCTCGCCTAATGCAAATCGAGTATGAGCAATATATTAGTTAACATGGCATATTTCCCTCCCGTTCAGTACGTTGCAAAAATAAAGGAGTGTGCTGAAATATGGATTGAGCAATACGAAAGCTATGGTAAACAAAGCTACCGTAATCGATGTGACATTATGACTGCCAACGGGGTCATGACGCTATCTGTACCTGTCATGAAAGGCTCGTCTGTAAAGATGTTGACCAAAGACGTGCAAGTTGACTATTCCACGAACTGGCAAAAACTCCACTTCAAAGGAATCGAGTCGGCTTACAAAAATTCCCCGTATTACGATTACTATATCGACAACTTCATGCATTTTTTCGAACGGAAGGAGAAGTTTCTGTTGGATCTCAACACCAAAATTCTACAAGAGCTCATGGATAACCTGCAACTCCATCGCCCGATCAAATTCACGGAAGATTATTACCCGACCTACGACACGCTCACCGATTTGCGAGATGTTATCCACCCGAAACCTTCCCGCCGCCGGACAGAAGACCCGTTCATCGCCAAGCCTTACCATCAAACCTTTGCCGAAAGATTCCCTTTCGCTCCCAATCTTAGCATCCTCGACCTATTATTCAATATGGGGCCGGAAAGCGAAGAATGTTTGTGATTTATGATTTATGATTTATGATTTATGATTTGGGATTTCCACTCCCGAAGTTCACGCTCTTGATTTAACTCTAAACTTCAATTTTTTAACTTGTAACTTTTAATGAACTTGTAACCTGCAACTTTTTAATTCTTCTTCAGCGAATTAAAAAATCTGTTTCACCACCTTCAGCGTATGCGTGTAACGCTTTAAATCTTCATTGAAAATACCGTGATGATCGATTTTATCCACCCGGACTTTTCCGGAGGCATGGATAATTCGCCCCTGTTCCCATAAAATACCGACATGAGTAACGGCACCTAAAGAATCACCGAAAAATGCAAGATCTCCCGGCTGTGCCTCTTCTAAAAAGGACAACGTCAGCCCTTCACAGGCCTGTTGCTCGATATAGCGCGGAAGCGTAATCCCCGCCAGACGATACACCATTTGTACTAATCCGGCATTGTCGACACCATTGGGAGTCCGTCCCCCCCAACGATAAGGAGCATTGTAATACATCAACGCGTATTGAATGAGTAATTCCCGTAGACTTTCAATCCCGACTTCTCGTAAAAAGCCCTTCACAGCATACTCCTCATCCCCGATTATCAACTTTTTCGCGTAGGCATCATAAAACGGCAGTACACTCCCGGCCACCACCAACTTGTTTTCCCAATCTCCCTTTTTAACCACCAGATTAAAAACCTCACTCATGATCATTTGATCGGAGGCCTGATACATTTCTACGAACGCTTCACTTACCTCCTTGTATATTTTACGATCAATCCACCCACAGGTATTATCATGTAACAAACGAATATTAAGCCATTTATCCTCCTCTTCCAGCACCTCGTACACCTCCCCGAACAACAACTGAGAAACCATTTCGCTCCGTTCCGATTTTTCCCGTCGCATGGGGATAACACTTAAATCCGCTATACCAAAAGTCATACCGTACAAAATTGAAAATTGAAAGTTACGAAAATAGAGTTTTTTTATCTAACTTGCAATCGAATTCAATGATTAAAATACAATCTGATTATGAAGAAGTTAGTCGTTTTAACAGGAGCCGGGATGAGTGCCGAAAGTGGAATTCGTACCTTCAGGGACAGCGACGGTCTATGGGAAGAATACAATGTCATGGACGTTTGTACCCCGGAAGCATGGCAACGTGACCCGGAATTAGTGAACCGATTTTACAACGAGCGTCGCAAGCAGCTCTACGAAGCACAACCCAACGCTGGACATTTTGGACTCGCGGAACTCGAAAAAGACTTCGACGTCCAGATCATCACGCAAAACATCGACGACTTACACGAACGTGCCGGAAGTACGAAGGTTTTACACCTACATGGAGAACTCAAAAAAGTCAGAAGCAGCCGGAACCCGAACTTGATATACGACCTTGACGGTTGGGAATTAAAGCTAGGCACGAAAGCCGAGGATGGCTCTATCCTACGTCCTCACATTGTTTGGTTTGGTGAATCCGTTCCAAATATCGAACCGGCCATAGAGCTCGTCCAACAAGCCGACATTCTCGTGATTATCGGGACTTCGCTAGCCGTGTACCCGGCAGCCAGCCTGTTGCATTATGCACCTGCCGGTTGTCGTATCCTATTGATCGATCCGAAAATACCAGAAAGTGTCAAAAACAGCAAAATTGAATTCATTGAAAAAGGAGCCTCCGAAGGAGTTAAAATCCTGAAAGAAAAACTGAGTAATTTATGAATTACGATTTACGATTGCCAAAAAGCGTCTGCCCGTGCGGCAGGAATCTAAAATCATAAATCGTAAATCTAAAATTCGTAAGTGGCTGGAATCTAAAATTTAAAATCTAAAATCTAAAATCTAAAATCTAAAATTAATTTATGGCCCGCGGTAAAAAGCCCCTACTGGAAAATATAGAAATCAAAAAAATCGCCGCAGAAGGCAAATCCATCGCTTACGTGGATGAAAAAGTATTATTCGTGCCGAACACCGTACCCGGTGACATCGTCGACGTACAAGTCACCCGGAAACGTAAAAGTTTTCTGGAAGGCTTTATCGTAAACGTGCGAAAATATTCTGATATCCGTACGGAACCTTTTTGCGCGCATTTCGGAGTATGTGGCGGATGTAAATGGCAAAACCTCCCCTATCAGTTGCAGACTGAATTCAAACAACAGGAAATCGTTGACAACCTGCAACGAATCGGTAAGGTTGAATTGCAGAACGTGTCCCCGATTATCAGCTCACCCAAGACTACCTACTACCGGAATAAGCTGGAATACACCTTTTGCAATAAACGCTTTCTGACACGGGAAGAAATCGCCAACGGTCAAGACATCGACCGGACTCCGGCCGTAGGTTTTCACGTCCCCGGACTATTCGATAAGGTGATCGACATAAAGAAATGCTATCTGCAAGCCGAACCGTCGAATGCCGTACGTAATTTTATCCGGGACTATGCCATCGAGCATGAATTCAGTTTTTATGACATCCGTGAACAAGCCGGATTTTTACGCACCTTGATCATCCGTACCTCTTCCACGGGAGAAGTCATGGTCATCGTTACGTTTGGTGAAGAGAATAGAGAGGCTCGGGAAGGTTTATTGAATGCCCTCGTGCAACAATTCCCCGAAATCACCTCTCTCATGTACGTCATCAATGAAAAGATGAACGATACGATCACCGATCAGGAAGTGATCTGTTTCCATGGGAACGACCACATTTTCGAACAAATGGAAGATCTAAAATTCAAGATCGGCCCGAAATCCTTCTACCAGACCAACTCCGAACAAGCTTACAACTTGTACGCGAGAACAAGAGAGTTGGCAGGATTAACCGGAAACGAGGTAGTATATGACCTTTACACCGGAACAGGAACCATTGCCAACTTTGTAGCTCGCAATGCTCAAAAAGTCATCGGAATCGAGTACGTCCCGGAAGCCATCGAAGATGCCAAAATCAATTCGGCTCTCAACAATATCCACAACACACTATTCTACGCCGGAGATATGAAAGACGTGTTAAATGATGAGTTCATCCGTCGCCATGGTCACCCCGACGTGATCATCACCGATCCTCCCCGGGCCGGTATGCATAAAGATGTCGTGGATACCATTCTAAAAGCAGCTCCTGAACGCATTGTTTACGTGAGTTGCAATTCTGCTACCCAAGCTAGGGATTTAGCCCTTATGGATGCAGATTACAAGGTTATGGCCGTACAAGCCGTAGATATGTTCCCGCACACGCATCACGTGGAGAATATTGTATTGCTACATCGCAGATAATAATATTCACCTAAAACAAAAAGAAGGTATGCATTCTATGTTTTACTTGCATAAAAATATAGAATGCACACCCTCAATCCAGCTGAATAAAAACGAGTAATCTTGATACGCTTTTTCTTTACTCTTTCGCTAATTCTAGTTTAGAAAACTTTATTTTAATAACTCAGCTACTTTCTTTCTCAACTCTTTCCCTCGAAGATCTTTTGCTATAATACGATTATTCGCATCTAGCAATATCGTGTAAGGAATTGCCTGTATGTCATACAAGATAACAACTTGAGGCGTTTGTAACAATTCCGATCCTTGCTTCCACGATAGTTTATCATCTCGAATAGCCTTAACCCAAGCAGCCTTATCCACATCAAGCGACACACTGAAAACTTCGAATCCTTTTGAGTAACCGAACCCCAGTTTCTCCATCCGGCATCATTATCAAGGTTTCACAACCATTCTCCACTTGTCCATTCAACTCGAAAACCCCGGCTTTCAATTCGGTTTTTCCCAAGGTATCCAGCCCTCCCGAATCCGTTCGTCCCAACAACAAAATCATCCCATCAGGCATATCAGCCACCTTCCCGGAGATCCTAAATCCCTTTTGTGCATACCCATTGCTAATCATCATCATAAAAATCATGATTAATAATAATATCTGTTTCATTTACTTTCAATTACAATTATGTCCGAATGACAATTTTACGATCTACTTCACAATTATTGTAAAACAATCATCCACTCCTTTTGAATATCCTTCGTTCGAAAAATTTAACGAGATCACGTAACGCCCAGCAGGTACATCATGATGCAAGGGAATCTCGAAAGTACCATCACCACGCACGGTAAGCACGTCCCACAATTTACTGGCATCACCTGAAGTGGAGGTAATATTTTTTATCGACACGTGAATAGGTGACGTACCTTCCACCCCCTCTATCGGCGTACTTACCCAAGGCTGTCCCCATTTCTCGCGTTTATAGTCCACACCCGCCTCCTTTTCTACTAGTTTTGTCGGATACATATTCATCACTTTAGCAAGTTCAGCCATTGCCTCCTCCCTTGTATATCCCCGATCTGTATAGAATTTTACATACTCTTCATAATAAGGAGTTGGCTCCTCTACCATCGTTGGAGGGGCCACATCCAACGATGCTTCACTCTTTATTACCAAAGAATCCGGCTTATAACTTGCATCATCCACCAGCAGGTATCCAATCGTCACATCTTGACACCCGGTCGCCCAAAACAACAGGATGACAAATATCGATAATATTATGTTTCTCATAACTTTAATCTCTAATTTCATTCGACAAGACTTAAATTTTTCCCAGCACGAAATTGTAATTCAATGCATGTACCACTCCATTCAACGGTTGAATATCCGGTGTTGCCAAGGGTACTTGCGTCTGTGCCGAGAAAGAATGCAAGTACATGATTTCAGCTCCCACGTCAGGAACACAGCCATAGCTAGTTTTATCCACATACGCCTTCAATTTTCGTCCCCCCTCCGTGGTCAAGGATGTACCGCCATCTTGTTTCTCGTCCGTGATCAAGTAATCCATATTACGATAAGCAATATCCGCTTTCAAGTACTTGCCTTTCACCACGTGATTTAGAATTGTCGTCCGACAAAATTCCGACGTCAAATCATTCACCGTTTCTAGGTCATTATCCCACAAGTAACGTAAAATCGAGTAACTTGGGATGGCAAAAAAGGTGATCTTCTCGTATCCCGCTTCCTTTCCTTCGAACATGTCGGTCAATCCACCCCGCTCAATCATTTGCACCGTCAACTCCCAGTTATATTTATCCCCCCGCAAGTATTCCATCATCGAACAATCATGATAAGGTGAAGACACTCCCGTATCCACCCAATCTTGTTTCGTGTCACAACTTGCAAGAAGAAGTAACACGCACAATTGCACCACTATATATTTCAATGTTCTCATTTTAAATCCTAAATTTTAAATTCCCAATTCCTTTACATTCTCTTCAACCAATAGGTATTCTGACGTGCCAATGGATTATTAAAGAACTCATTCGTCTCCTCAACCGCATTAAAAAAGCACCCATCTAAAATATCCTGTTGTGACACCTCACGAAAGCCCCCGAACAAGTCGGTCTTGTAATACCCGTTCCGAATCACATCATACCACCGACACCCTTCCATCAACAACTCTTTTTCTCTCTCCTTGAATATGGCGTAGCGCAAATCCCCATTGTACTCGGAGGTATGATAGAGTTCGGCATTTGCACGCTCCCGAATAGTATTCAAGTCATCAATCGCTCCCTCCGTATTTCCCAAGCGGGCTCTACATTCAGCCCTTAACAAAATAATGTCAGCTAAACGAAACACTACCCGATTCTGGTCAAAGTTAATAAAGTCACCCACCGACCCGGCAGAGGTTTCAACTCTCGTCAAACGAAATTTTTGCGGGTAAGCATATCCTCCCGTAATATGAAACAACGCATCGCGACTCATAGAATCAACTTTGTAGAAATAAGCATCTTTTCTCAAATCCACCAGCGTGTCTCCCCCTACAATTCTCGTGGGGAACATTTCACACACGGTGGTATTCAATATTCGCCATGAGCGATTCGTAATATCACCGGCACTCTCTCCAGGTATTATCGGCCAAGTTTGATAAGCTCGTCCAAAATAATAGGCTTCTTCATGAACAGAAAAAGGATATTCATCTTCCAATTCATTCCAGCAACCACGTAGCACGATCTCGTAAATACTTTCCGGATTATCCCCGACCAAAGTTCTCGTGCATACCTCTTCCGGATTTCTTGCCAATTCGTAAATTCCCGATGATATCAATGCGGTACAAAGAGAATCTGCCTCCTTCCACAATGCTCGCTCATCATAAACTGCATTATTCGATGACATGTACTTACACCCTGCTTTCCAAGCGCACAAATGTGCCAATAAAGCTTGAGCCGCTCCTTTATTCGGGGTTGATTTATAAGTAATCGCATTTCCCTTGTAATCCGTCATATCCGGGTATGCCGGTAACAAACGCTCGGCATCGCGAGCCAACTCGATTGCATAGTCTATCACTTCCTCCCAAGAAGAATAAGGAATTGGATCCAGCTCTACCTCATCCCGCGTAATCGGACACATTCCCCATTTACGCCCCAATTCAAAATAAAGTAATGCTTTCGAAAAATAAACCTGTCCCTTGTAAAAATTTCTCCTTTCTTGCGCCATTTTTACTTCATCGATATAAGGGAGTACTACATTTGCCATAGCAATACTTTCATAATAAGCCTCCCAAGACATCATGTACCCTCGGGCAGCATTTTCTTGTAAAAGACCGACATCAGCAGGATTCCGGTAATCCGTGTACTCCCCGTAATCCATCGGCGGGGTAATTCGGTAAAGATTTTTTCGGATATACCTCTCCACAGTTAACAACCCGATTTCAATCTCGTGCTCGTTCTCGAAAGCATTTTCAAAAGTAATCGAATTTTCCGGCTTCATTCTCAATATGTCCTCGCAAGATGAAAGTAAAAAGGACAGTACCAACACCAGCAGATAACTATATTTCATCGTCTAAAATTTTAAAGTTAAACCCAACGTGTATTTTCTCGCTAACGGATAATTCAACGTGTAGTCAATCCCTGTCGTGATATCCACGGTTTCCGGATCCAAACCAGAATAATTCGTCCAAGTAAACAAATTTTCACCACTAACAAACACTCGCAACTCGTCAATTCCCGCCTTCCGGCTCCATTTCTTCGGGAAACTATACCCCATAGTCAATGTTTTCAATCTCAAATAATTGACTTTTTCCACATCCCGGTCAACATAATCCCAATTAGCATTCAACCGAGCAGCTTCTAATTTCGGGTAATCGGGATGATCGCCCGGCTTTTCCCAAAAACTCACGTCATTCAAATCTCCCATAAGCGCATATTGCCCATCTGTCCAAACTTTTTTAGCCACATAATTTACGATATGCCGTCCCAACGAGTAAGCCATCAACATATTCAAGTCAAAATTTTTCCAACGGAACTCGTTCACAATTCCACCACTAATAGTCGGCAACGTACTCCCGCAATATACCCGGTCATCGGCATTTATTTCTCCGTCCCCATTCACGTCAATAAACTTGTGATCGCCCGGTTTATAAAACGCATTTTTAAAAAATCCTGACAAATAATTACTAACCCCCATTTGATTATAAAAGACCTTCATCTCGTCCTGCTCGCCAATAAAACCATCTGTTTTAAGGGCATATATCCCATTCAAAGGTTTCCCGATAATATTCCCGCTGAAATCCTTCCCGTCATACGACTTCTCGAAACGATTCCAGTTTCTCGCCCCGTTTACCGATATTTTCCAATACAAATCTTGACGATTGAAAATATCGTACTTCACCATCAACTCGATACCCTCGTTGGAAATAGCTCCAGCATTTCGCCACTGTGCCATATAACCATTATGAAACCCCGGTAACCGTATTGATGCCAACAATTTATCTGTGTAGCGATAATAGTAGTCCAATGTAACACCCAAACGATAATTGAAAAGGTCCAAATCTAGACCGAAATCATACTGATCCGTTTCCTCCCACGAAAGATTACGATTGTATAAACCATTCGTCCATTTGGGTTCTATGGTTGCCTGTCCCCGATAAGAGGTTGCCCCCACATTCATGACCCCGAGGGCCAAATAATTTTGCGAGAAGTGCATTCCCGAACGTCCCCAGCTAGCCCGGATTTTCCCGAAAGAAATCCAACCGAGATTATCTCTCACGAAAGGTTCCTCCGAAAATGTCCATCCTGCCGCCACCGAGGGGAAAGATCCCCAACGATTATCCTCCCCGAAAGTAGAACTCCCATCCCGCCGCAAACTAAATGAAACCAAGTATTTACTCCTGAAACCATATTCCAACCGGGCAAAATAAGATAATAACGTTTTTTCCTGCATATCCGATTGGTAGTGCTGAAAAGCAATCACTTTCGTTGTTCCGTAAGAAGTTTGAGTTCCCAAGTCAGGCATCCCCGATGGTGCATAATAAATTTTATCGCTGGGAGAATTTTGTGCCGATCCCCCATTATACTCTGTCTGATCGTATTGATACGAGAATCCTGCCACGAAATCAAGTGAATGTTCCTCTTTAAAGGTACGATTATAGGAAAGTAGATTTTCATTCAACACCATCAAGTTGATACCCGTTTCCCCCATACTCATCGAGTAATTGTCACTACTCATATAAGAAGGCTGAAAATAATTCCGACGATCAATAGAATAGTCAACCGACAATGACGTAGATATATTCAACCCGTCTATCGGTTCATACCCCAACCGGAAACTCGTACGTAAGCGTACGCCTCGGTTTTTCTCTTTTGTTCCTTGTAACGATTCCAGAACCGAATTCCAGGGTATAGAACCTTCACCCGGTAAGAGAGAGGACAATTTTTGAGGATCACCTGGCACTGTTTCCACCGGAGATGCCGACTGCAAACGCCCATCCCCACTGGTTCTGTCCCGATTGGACAAAGAAGCATTCAAACGCAAATCTACCTCTAAACGGTTTACCGGTTTCACATTCATGGAAGAATTCAAATCTACTCGGTTAAATCCTGTACCCCGGAAAATACCTTTTTCATCATAGTATCCCAACCCAATTCCGTAAGTCATTTTTTCCGATCCTCCATAAGCCTGAATATTTGCATTCATCACCTTTCCCTTCACGTAATAAATCGGAAAATAATTGGTAGAATTATTATAAAAAGGATTCAAACTATCTTGTAACATACTACCATTATTTGTATCATACGGTCTCACTATAAAATTGGCATCTATTGCGGCACCTTGTCCATAATAATCATATTGTTCTCTAAGCGAGGTGGGATACTTGTAACGATTTGTTTCCGGATCCACGTACGCCCGAAAATAATCCCGACCGACACGCAAGCGATGCAACCTCTCGCCCCTCCCCGTTGTCACCGTCGGTAATTCCGGTAACATACTCCACGTATATGAAACATTCGCCGTGAATGTGGCATCTTGATTTTTCTTTCCCTTCTTCGTTGTAACCAGAATCACCCCGTTAGCCGCCCGGCTACCGTAAATGGCTGCAGAAGAAGCATCCTTCAAAACTTGAATCGACTCGATCATATCCGGGTTCAAGTCTGCTAACAAATTCGTACCCGTGATCGGTGACGAAAATGAATTCATCGGTACGCCATCCACCACCCATAACGGGTCTGAAAAACGACGTCCCTGCTCCACATCCAGCGAATTATATCCCCGTATGGTGACTGCCGTACCTCCTCCTCCAGGAGCTCCGGACATTTGCGTAACATCCATACCCGCTACACGTCCTTGCAATAATGCTGCAACATTAGCAGCAGGAATTCCTCGCAACTCTTCCGCTTTCACCACGGAAATGGCTCCCGTACTCTTCCTACGAGTCGTGTTACCGTACGCCACGACAATCGTTTCATCCAACGACTGCACGTCTTCTTCCATAACGACACGTAACGAGTCTTTTGCCATCTTCTCAGAAAATTCGACAACTTTCTTTTTGAATCCCACAAAAGAGAATTCCAACGCCCCTTTTTGCATCGGCAAATCGATTGCAAACCATCCTTTCTCGTTGGTTGCCGTACCTACCGCAACCCCAACCACTTTCACCGTCACACCCGGCAGAGGTTGTTTTTGCGTATCATACACGAAACCTTTTACTCTAAAAGATTTTCTATTAGAGTCCACATCCCCTTTCCTAGGAACAATCAAAATTATTTCTCCCTGTGTAATAGCAGCCAAACGAGTTCCTTGCAATACGGTCTCCACCGCCTTGACAACCTGAACATCTTTTAAATCCAAAGATATTTGTCCAATTTCTTTTTCAAGTTCTTCTCGCTTGTAACTAATCGAATTTCCACTCAAACGATTAATCTCTTTAACAGCCTCAAGAACTGTTACCTTGTCTAGTTTCAACGAAATCAATTTAGCTTTCTGTTGTCCGAAAACATCGGGAGGAGTTAGTAGCATCCAAATCAGCATACCCACACCAACCGCAAATAATTTCCGACACGAAGCAGAAAATTTCTTCGAACGTTCCATTTTACGATTTTTTTCCATAGATTTGTAAAACATTAAATTAATAATTTCTTGGTTTTCCAAGAAGTTGAATGACCGGGATATCTTCCACATATCACCGGTTATTTTTTTAGTATATATACACTGTCGTTCCTTTCATCTCAAAACGAGGTCCTCCCAACAAAGTCAACGTTTTCAATACACGCTCCAAATCCTCATTCCGATCAATTTTCCCTGTAAAAGTATGCTTTACACTCCGATCTCCTTTAAATTCATACGTCACATTGTACCACCGAGCCAACATCCTCATCACATTCTCCAACCCATCATCATCCAGCATGATAATTCCATCCCGCCACAAGGCCTGTGTTGCCACATTTACCTCCTTCACGGTAATCTTATCCGTCCCTTTCGTCCAACTTGCCTGCAATCCCGGCTTCAATGTTTCCGTTAAAGACAAATGGTTCACGCTCACCAGCACTCGTCCGGTAAGCAATGTAGTCTTTGTTGTCAATTCATCCGGATAAGCTTGAATATCAAACGAAGTTCCCAGTACACGGGTCTCCATATCCCGCGTGTGTACAATAAAAGGATGTGAAGAATCCGAAACCACCTCGAAAAAGGCTTCTCCACTCAATTCCACCCTCCTGTCCTCTCCATTAAACGTTACCGGATACTTTAACCTAGAATCGGAATTCAAGAAAACTTTTGTCCCATCACTCAACACTAACGAATAAATACCTCCACGAGGGACTTCTATCGTGTTATATTCAACCTCAACACTTTCCGTCGGTTTTACATCATACTTCACCAATCCCGTCTGAATATTAATACTTGAGGATTTCGTGTTCACCAGAGTATCACGATCTTTTAAGGCAATCTTCTCGCCATCGTTCAAGATCAATACAGCTTGTGCCGTACCCGGTTCAATTACGGCCATTCTCGTAACAGGCTCTTCCACCTTTTCCCGTTGTATTCCCCACCAGAGTCCAACAGACAGCAACAAAGCAACTCCCGCGGCATAAGCACTCCATTTCCTCCACCCGATATGCTTCCGTTCTTTCGTCAATTGATCTAATTTTTGCCATTGCTCCTTTACATCTGAAATCTGCACGACCTCCTCAAACTCACCCAACGGCAATTTCTCCCGGTATTCCCGAAACCACGCCCGATGTCTTTCAGACTCTTCCAGCCATCCCCGTAGCGCCGCTTCCTCCTGCTCCGAAATTTCTTCTCCGACAAGTAATTTCCGGGTAATAACGTCAGCAACCTTTATCTCTTTTTCTATATGATCCATAACACACTATTTTCTAAACTACATCCTATAATTTCACAAGTCTAGAAAACGGGTGAATAAAAAAACGATTTTTTGCAAAAAAATTATCCGACAAATAAAAATGGCAATAAAACCCGCAAGTGTTTCAATTTCTCTCTCAGAACTTGATATCCCGCTTTTTTCAACGTCTTAACCGTGTTGGGAGAAATTTGCATGGCAACAGCGATCTTTTCCACGGTCATATCCTCCATGCTTAACTCGATAACTCGACGAGTTTGGGCAGGCAATCCTTTCACGGCCTGTTGCACCTCCCCACAAATTTCCGCAGAGACCAACAAATGGTCCTCCACTTCATACTCATCCCATTCCATTGCCTCTAAAATACGCTTATGAATAGCCTCGTCCCGGAGTTGAACCATAACCTTATTTCTGACAACTGTAAACAGGTAGGTCTTCACTGCCAACAAATTATTAAAATTCACACGATTCTTCCAATATAGAACAAAAGCTTCCTGAATAACATCTTCCGTCTGCTCTTTATCATGTAGCATCTTGTACACGTAGTAAAACATTCGTTGATACAACTCCTCGTGTAACTCCTTAAAAGCTACACGATCTCCTTTAGCCACTCGTTCTATATGCAAATTATCGAGCATGAATCATCGATATTGGGTTATACCAACACAAATATAAAAGAAAAGTGAGATAAAATCTCACTTCCTATTATTAAATCTTAATCTTTAACTTTTGCCCCGGTTTCAAATTACTTGCCGATCGATCTGTCAAACCATTCCACTTCATGATATCCCGGTTAGACACGCCCGGGTATTTCTTGGCAATCGACCACAAATTTTCACCCCGTTTAATCGTGTAGTAAAAAAACTCTCCTTCAGCCAAAGGTTCTGCCTCCACCTCCGCATTTGCGGCCACCCCCGCATATTTGGCATTCACTTTCGACTTGTAGTAATCCACCTTGTTATGAGGCACGTAAACCGTAAGTTTCTGCCCGATATTAATACGATCTCTCGTCATCCCGTTCCAGTATTTCAAATCGGACAAACGCACGTTAAACCTCTCGGCAATCTTCCCGATCACATCCCCGCTCTTCACCGTGTAAACCAATTTGGCTTTATTGCTGGGAACAGCGTGGGCATGGGCGTATTTCTTAAAACGGCTTTTCGGATCGGCCGTACGGTCACTATCATTAAAATACGTCTTCCGGTTATAAGCAAAAATCGTATCTTGTTTATCGATAAACTCTCCTACATAATTATAAGGAACCCGCAAGGCATAACTCTTTCCAAAACCGGCAGGTACGATATCCGAACGATACTGCGGATTCAAATCCCGGATTTGTTCCACGGATATATCCACCAACTTAGACACCTGCTCGAAATGCAAGGCATCGGAAATCATGATCGTGTCGCACATTGTGGGTAATTCATTCTCCAACGGGAAAATATTATGCTCTTTGTGATAATTAAACGTGTACATGGCAGCGATAAAAGCCGGTACATAACCGCGGGTCTCTTTCGGCAAATGGAAATAAATATCCCAATAATTCTTTTTACTTCCCGACCGCCGTATGGCCTTGTTCACGTTACCCGGTCCGCAATTATAGGCAGCGATCACCAGAATCCAATCTTCGTAAATACTATACAGGTCCTTCAAAAAACACACGGCAGCCTCCGTGGATCTCACCGGATCACGACGTTCGTCAATGAAAGAATTGATTTCCAATTTGTACATCTTTCCTGTCCCGTACATAAATTGCCACAATCCGCAAGCCCCCGCACGGGAAAACGCCCGCGGGTTCAAAGCGCTCTCGATCACGGGCAAAAACTTCAACTCCTGCGGTAATCCCTCCCGATCCAGAATCTCTTCAAAAATAGGGAAATAATAAGAACTCAAGCCCAACATCGTCCCCACTTGAGCACGACGTCTCACGGTATATAATTCAATATAGTTTCGCACAATATCGTTATAGGAAAGCTTTATCGCAGAATTCAATCTATCCAAACGCTGCAAATAAACAGAATCAGGCACGGAGGGCCCTGTCACCATCTCTGTCAAATAAACCGAATCCACATAATCCCCTTCTCCCAGCCTGTTAACATACCATTTACTATACAACTCATCCAATCGCTCGATGAAAGCCCCCGGAATAGAATCCGTCAACAACACCGGAGCCCCGGTATTCAAGCGGGGAGCACCCAATCGCACTTTCAACGAATCCCGATCGCTCTCTCCATATACTACATCTGAAAATAAAATCACACAAAGCCACAAAAACACAAAACGCATGTTCACTCCTTTAAAAATTAAAAGTTAATGTTAAACCTACGGTTCCCCCACTGACGGGCGAGAATCCGGTTGAGGGACGAAGATTCATAGACAAATCGTCGTTGATCTCAAAATCATAAAAATGTGCAAATACCGTAGCATCAATGATTTGTATCGCATATATAGCACCGGATACGATATACAACAAATCCCGATTCCGTTTATAATTATCTTTCTTCGTTTTCAACTGTTCCTGTAAACGCTTTCGCATGGACGCGTTGTAATTCTCTGCCGTTTTACCCGGCAACATCAAATTGTCCCAGCTCGAATGGGCCGGGTAAGGCGTTTCCGGATCAGCCTCCAAAGCGTTCAAATAAGCCGTGTAGTCCACGAATGCCGTACGGTATTTCTTGTAATACTTCATGTTCCACGACAACCCGTACACGGTAGCCCCGATACCCCCGTACAAAATCGGCAACTTCCACCATTGCCGGTTATAAATCTGCCCGGAACCCGGTAAAATCATCGCCATGATCGTGGCCCGATGGGGAGAATGAGGTTTTTCGTTATCTCTTTTTCTAGCTCTCCTTTTCAACACTTCCTCTTTCCCCGTGAATGTCAAAGAATCCGAATGAATGATCGTGTCTTGCAAAAATACAGGAAAGTCCGAACGATATTCCGATGCCGTCACTCCCGTACAAACAAGCAAAACCGGGATAATCAAAACTATTTTCACTAAAATATTTCTCACTACAAAGTCTATTTCTTATCCACTTTATCCAATAATTCAACAATTCGTTCCAGATCGCTATCCGATTTAAAAGAAATCACGATCTTTCCCCGTCCCTTCTCGTTTCGTTTCAAGTCGACCTTTGTGCCAAAATAACGAGCCAAATGAGTCTGTAACTCCATGTAATCCTCGATAGGCTGACGTTTCCTCTCGACCTTCTTCTCTTTTTCCTCTTCGGGCTTCATCAGCTCACGAACGATTTCCTCGACCTTCCGCACGGAGAAATCGTATTTCATGATCTGCTCGAAAACCATGTATTGGGTTTCCGGATCTTCTATATTAATAATAGCACGGGCGTGTCCCATACTGATTTTCCGTTCCTTGATCGCTAACTGTATCGGAGCGGGCAATTTCAACAAACGCAAATAATTAGAAATCGTCGTTCGTTTCTTACCGACTCGTTCACTCAACGCATCCTGTGTCAAGTTGCACTCGTCAATCAAACGCTCGTACGAAATCGCGATCTCGATAGCGTTCAAATCCTCCCGCTGGATATTTTCAATCAATGCCAATTCAAGCACGGACTCCTCTTCCACTTTACGAATATAAGCGGGAATAGTTTCCAATCCTGCTAACTTAGATGCCCGGTAGCGACGTTCCCCGGCAACAATCTCATACTTCCCGTCTTCCACTTCCCTCACGGTAATGGGTTGCACGATACCGATCGCCTTGATTGAAGCTGCCAGTTCGTGCAAGGCTTCTTCATCAAAAACGGTTCTCGGTTGGCTCGGATTCGGGCGGATATCACTTAATTTCAATTCCTCCTGTAACGCCGACGAGGCCGTCCCTCTTGGCTTTGCCTCCTCTGCCGCATCCGACAACAACGCACCCAAACCTTTACCTAATGCACTCTTTTTCGCCATCTCTTATTAATTTTAGATTTAATGATTTTAGATTTTAGATTTCAGCCGCACAAACACCCCCTCTTTCCTACTCTAAATTCTAAACTCTAAATGCTAAACTATTTCTTATTTTTCTCCAATAATTCGTTTGCCAAACTCAAATAATTCACGGAACCGCGACACTCTGCATCATAAAGAACAACCGGTTGCCCATAACTCGGGGCCTCTGCCAGCTTCACGTTCTGTTGAATCAACGTGTCGAAAACCATATCCTCGAAATGCTTCCGGACCTCGGCAACCACTTGATTCGACAGACGAACACGCCCATCATACATGGTCAGCACGAACCCCTCGATTTCCAGAGCCGTGTTCAGCCGTTTCTGGATAATCTTGATCGTATTTAACAATTTACCCAATCCCTCCAATGCAAAATACTGGCATTGCACGGGAATCATCACCGAATTGGCCGCGGCCAATGAATTCACGGTCAACAAACCCAGTGAAGGCGAACAATCGATTAATATATAATCGTAGTCGTCTTTCACCTTTGACAACACCTTTGCCATGACACTCTCCTTCTCCTCGAAATTCAACATCTCCAACTCGGCTCCTACCAAATCTATATTGGAAGGCAACAAAAACAATTTCTCGATATCCGTCGACAGAATCGCCTCTTTCGGCTCCAATCCATCCACCAGACATTCGTAAATAGTCGCCTTCAATTCCTTTAAATCATATCCTACACCTGTTGTCGCGTTTCCTTGAGGATCAGCATCAACCAACAACACCTTTTGTTCCAGTACAGCCAAACTAGCCGCCAAGTTCACAGACGTCGTTGTCTTTCCAACACCTCCTTTTTGGTTCGCGATAGCTATAATTTTTGACATAAATTCACGTTTTTCGATTATGTGGTAAAAATACAATTAAAAAGAATACGTCCCCCATTTTTGTTCAATTTTTTAATAACAACGCCTACTTTTTTACTAACAATAATTACCTTTACACCGGGAACTAAAGAACCGAGGGTAAGATGAAAAATTCAACGAAAGAAATTATAAATGAAATAAATACATACCGGGACGAAGCGAAAGCGGCTTTTCTGCCCCGTTTTTTTAAAACGGGTAAAGGAGAGTACGGTGAAGGGGATCTATTCATCGGGGTGGTCGTTCCGAATTTACGCGTCGTTGCTAAAAAACACTTCGACGCGGACTTCGACACGCTCCGGGAACTGCTCGCCTCCCCGTACCACGAGTATCGCCTGACGGCACTTCTAGCCTTGACCTATCGTTACGCCAAATTCAAAGACCTCGCGTCCAGAGAAGCTTGCGTGAATTTCTACGTGAGTCAGGTGGATGCCATCAACAACTGGGATCTCGTAGACCTTAGCTGTTACAAGATTCTGGGCCACTGGCTCTTCGACAAGGACAAACAACTCCTTTACGACTGGGCAAAAGAGGATCACCTCTGGAAACAACGCATCGCCATGATCACCTGTATGCATTTCGTGAAACAAGGCGAATTCAAGGATGCGCTCGCCATCGCCGACCTTCTTCAACACCACCCTCACGATCTGATCCACAAAGCCGTGGGCTGGATTCTCCGTGAAATCGGCAAAGAGAACGAGCAACTCCTCGTCGATTACCTCACACCTCGCTACAAGGAGATGCCCCGTACCATGCTACGGTACGCCATCGAACGTTTCGAGGAAGGGAAACGGAAAGCCTTCCTGCATTCAAAAGTTTAATCAATTTACAATCTTATTCATTTTTGATTTATGATCTATCATCCAAAAGCGATTGTTTCAAGCAGGAAAATCTAAAATCAAAAATCAAGAAATCCAAAATCAACAAATAGCATGATTAGTTTTTTACAAGTCGAAAATCTTAGTAAACGCTTCGGGGAACAACTCCTGTTTGAAAATATAACTTTCGGGATCGGCAAAAATCAAAAGGTCGCTTTAATTGCCAAAAACGGGATGGGCAAATCCACCCTGCTACGTATCATAGCGGGCAAAGACTCCGCCGACACCGGAACCGTCATCTTCCGCAACGACATTTCAATCGGTATTCTGGACCAAGACCCGGAACTCGATCCGGAAAATTACGTGTTCGAAGAGGTCTTCAATTCGGAGAACCCGACCTTGAAATTAATAAAAACATACGAACAAGCCGTGAAAGACAATGACACGTCGGCACTCGAAGAACTCATCCCGCAAATGGATGCCCTCGCCGCGTGGGACTATGACACGCAAGTGAAACAAATCCTATCAGAACTCAAGGTGGACAAGTATAGCCAGCGTATCAAGGAACTATCCGGGGGACAGCGCAAACGAGTCGGGCTAGCCAAGATATTGATCAGCAACCCCGATTTCCTGATCCTTGACGAGCCGACCAACCATCTGGACGTGGAAATGACCGAATGGTTGGAAGAATACCTCGAAAAAACAAATGCCACGTTGCTCATGGTGACACACGACCGTTACTTTCTGGACCGGGTATGCGACAAGATCATAGAGATCGACGATTTCGGGTTGTTCGCTTACGAAGGAAACTACTCCTACTATCTTGAAAAGAGAAACGAGCGAATCGAAGCCCGCAACGCCTCGATCGACAAAGCCAAGAACCTGTTGCGCACGGAACAGGAATGGATGCGCCGGATGCCGCAAGCCCGCGGACACAAGGCAAAATACCGGATCGACAACTTCTATAAAATAAAAGAAGTGGCCTCCCAAAACACGACGGAGCAACAACTGGAACTCGACATTAAAGGCCAACGCCTGGGTAAAAAGATTCTCGAACTGGAACACGTGAACAAGAGCTACGGTGATTTCTGCGTGCTACGGGATTTCTCCTACAAATTCATTCGAGGAGAAAAGATCGGGATTATCGGGAAAAACGGGGTTGGGAAATCAACCTTCCTGAACATCATTACCCGCCAAATAGAACCGGACAGCGGAACCATCGAAATCGGTGAAACCGTGGTTTACGGTTACTACAAACAGGACGGGATCAGCTTCAAGGAAGACGACCGTCCCATCGACATCGTGAAAAACATTTCCGAGAAAATCGACCTTGGTAACGGACGGGTGATGTCGGCATCGCAATTCCTC
>OLIS01000922.1_pt1 | contig 22411 bp, 18 predicted proteins | sample 1601351 | NCBI WGS metagenome assembly OLIS01 (sample SAMEA2452122, study PRJEB22498) | human gut metagenome | biome: human feces; feature: human gut; material: feces | place: Australia | collected 2012
AACATACTAAAAGGAGACATGAGCATAGTAGGACCGAGACCATTGCTAATAAGAGATATGTTGTTTATGACAGACGAACAGAGAAAAAGACATACTGTTAGACAAGGTTTAACAGGACTTGCTCAAATTAATGGAAGAAACAACATAAATTGGGAAGAAAAATTAGAATATGATTTGCAGTACATAAAAAATATAACATTTGTAGGAGATGTGAAAATAATTTTTAAAACTGTATTGAAAGTTTTAAAAAGAGATGATATAAATACAGATGGTATGGACACAGCAGAAGATTTGTGTGATTATTTGTTAAGAACAAATAAAATAACAGAAAAAGAATATAAAGAAAAATTGAAAATTCATTAAGAGGAAGAAATGAAAGAAGATTTAGTATCAATTATAATGCCTTCATATAATACTGGAAAATTTATAAAAGAAACTATAAATTCAGTATTGAATCAAACCTATAATAATTGGGAACTAATAATTGTGGATGATTGTTCTACAGATGATACAGAAGAAATCGTAAATGCTATTAAGGATAATAGAATAAAATTCTTAAAAAATAGTACTAATAGTGGAGCAGCCATTAGTAGAAATAAAGCTATTAAAGAAGCTAAAGGAAAATGGATTGCCTTTTTAGATAGTGATGATTTATGGAAGAAGGAAAAACTTGAAAAGCAAATAAGGTTCATGGAAGAGAATCACTATGATTTTAGTTATACAAATTATAATTTATAATATATAGTATTATTAAAATTACGAACAAAAGACAACGGGGGGGCGTATGCATAATAAGAAGGTATTCACAGGCTGTATGATACGACACGGCGCACTGCTTCTGGCAGAAGCGATTCTGGCACTGGCGGTCAGTGTGATCCTGGTACAGGGAAATAAAATCATCAGCGGCGTGATCGATGAAATGCTGTCAGGCAGGCAAGTCCTGTTTGGCAGCTTTCTGCTGCAATTTTTGATTTACACGGTGGTGGGAACCATAGCGGCTTTCTTGCAGAGTGCGGCAGCCAGCCGGTATGCGGTGGAAGTCTGTACGGAGTATAGAGACCTGGTAGGAGAAAAACTGTACCGCACGGAATATAAATATTTTGATGCGAACTATTCCGCCACGCTGCTCAACAAAGTCATCGGAGACCTGGGGGAGATCGCCAGCTTCTTAGAGACCGTGCTGCCGGACATGATCGCCAGCTTCATCGGTATTTTTACCTATGCGGTCTACATCGGAGAGACGAATCTGGGATTACTGGCAGTTATCCTGATCACCTATCCCCTGATCTTTTGGATCGCCGGGAAGCTGGTAAAACGGATCCGTGGTCTGCAGGCGAACTACAGACAGAAGACAGACGTGATGGCGCAGATCGCCCAGGATGCGGTCAGCGGCATTTTGGTACTGCGTTCCTTCGGCATCGAAGAGGTCTTCCGCAAAAAGATGCACAAAGCGTCGGTGGAACTGGTGGAGAATGAGGAGAAGCGTACCCAGATCACCAACACCGCCATCGTTGTAAGAAAGCTGATCCAGTGGCTTCCCAACATTATCAGTGCCGTCTATGCCGTATGGCTGGTGAGCCGCGGAGTGGTCAGTTTGGGCGGACTGGTAGGATTTATCATGATCCTGAGCAAATTCGTGGATGCCTATACCGGACTGCCCTTTGCCATGGTGGATGCTTCTGCGGGAATGGTCAGTGTGGACCGTGTGGAAAGGATCCTGTCCGCAGAGGAGGAACCCTCCGGCGAAGGATGCGCGGATGCAGCGCCCCGGGCGGTAGAGAACGTGATCGCGTTTGAAAAGGTGGATTTTTCCTATCATGAAAATGTGCCGGTATTACAGGGGCTTACGTTTTCTGTAAAAAAGGGAGAAAATGTCGCGTTTGTAGGTGAGTCTGGCGGTGGAAAGAGCACGATCTTCCGCATTCTGTGCGGATTTTATGAAAAAACGGGCGGAGAATACCGGATCTTTGGCAGACCAATCGAGGAATGGAACCGGGAAGCCCTGCGGGAGCAGATCGCGCTGGTTTCCCAGAATGTATTCCTGTTCCCCACGACCATCGCGGAGAACATCGCCTACAGCAAGCCGGGAGCGACGAAAGAACAAATCGTGGAAGCCTGCAAAAAGGCGCAGATTCATGATTTCATACAGACATTGCCCGAAGGTTATGAGACGATGGTGGGAGAACGGGGTGCCATTCTCTCCGGTGGACAGAAACAGCGCCTTGCCATTGCCAGAGCGATCCTGAAGGATGCGCCGGTACTTTTGTTGGATGAGCCGACATCCGCACTGGATGTGGAGACGGAGAGCGGGATCCAGGAGGCGATTCGCACGGTGATGGCAGGCAGAACCTGCATCACCATTGCCCACAGACTGTCCACGGTGCAGAATGCGGACCGGATCTATGTGCTGAAGCAGGGGCGGATCGCGGAATGCGGCACCCATGCGGAATTGTTACAACAGGGCGGCGTCTATGCGGCAATGTACGGAGAGGAGGCAGACCATGGAAAATTATAAGTTATTTATCCGATCCATGCGTGTCATGGGGAAAAAGCGGTTTGTCTATCTCGGTTCCATCTTCGTGATGAGCGTGACATTTGCACTGTTCGGCATCATGAGTTCTCTGCTGATGAAATGTGTGGTGGACATCGCACAGACCGGCGAATATGAGAGACTGGGCTATTCCATCGCAGTCATCGTGGCAGTAGGTGTCATATCCCTGTTGATCTACCGTGTGGCAACGATCCGTTACAACGTGGAGGCAAAAAGAGTCTATGGTGACCTGTCGGAGAAGGTGCTGGATGCGGAGATGAGCCTGCCATACAGCTATTATGAAAAACATCACAGCGGCGAGATCGTCTCCAAGGTGTCATACGATCTTACCAAAATGGGAGATATCTACGGCTCCAGACTGCGGAGAGTGGTCATGCCCTTTTTACAGGTGGTGGCGTATCTGGTGCCGATGTTTCTGCTAAGCAGGCAGCTGACGATGTGCCTGCTGGCGGTCAACAGCGTGATGATGGCAATCGAGTTGTTATTGTTAAATCCCATGCACCGCATCAGCAGAGAATTGTCCGGAATTAACACCGCCATGACCAACAGACTGTCAGACATGCTGCAGGGAATGGAGCAGGTGCGGATGTTTTCCGGCGGACGGGGGACCGTGGCGAAGTTCCGGGAAGAGAATCACCGTTATGAGAAAAAGTATGGGCGCAAGACATTATATACCGCCTGCCTGGAGGGCAGCAGCAAGGGCTTTGAGCTATTGTGCTCCCTAGTATTTTTAATGCTGGGAGTCTATTATGTGGATAAAGGATACACCACCCTGGGAGCGCTGGCGGCGATCTATACCATGTATGCCTCCTTCTCATTCCAGTTTTTACAGATCGGAAAGTACATTCCGGAGCTGGTGGGATGTCTCGCCAACGCTCAGAATATTTTTGATTTCCTCGATGAGGTCAAGGAGCCGGCAAACTGGTATCGGGAGAACGGCGACGAACGGATAGCGGAGACAGCGCAGGCAGAGACGCATGCCGGGCAGAAGACCAAACCGGCACAGGCAGAGACAACCGTAGTACAGACCATGCAGGGAATGCAGACACCCAATGCCGTGGAGATCCGGACCATCCGCTTTTCTTACACCGGAGAAGAAGACGTGCTCCGCAATTTTACCTTAGAGGTGAAAAAGGGAGAATGTGTTGCCATCACCGGAGCATCCGGCTGCGGCAAGACGACCCTCTCCAAGCTTCTGTTGGGACTGTATCCCTTAGGAGAAGGCGATATTTGTGTCAACGGAATGTCTATGCGGGAGAGTGACCTGGCAGACCTGCGCCGTCAGATCGCCTATGTCCCCCAGGAGCCGTACCTGTTCCAGGGCTCCATTGCGGAGAATATCCGTATGGGAAGACCGGATGCCACAGAGAAAGAGATCAGAGAAGCGGCAATGCAGGCGCATGCCCATGACTTTATCATGGAATTCCCGGAAGGGTATGATACCACGGTGGGCGAGCGGGGCAACAATCTCTCCGGCGGGCAGAGACAGCGGATTGCCATTGCCAGAGCAATCTTAAAAGATACTTCCATCATCCTGCTGGATGAGGCAACCTCGGCACTGGATAACGAGTCGGAACAGGCGGTCAACGAAGCCCTGCGGAACCTCCAGGGACAGAAGACGATCCTCATGATCGCCCACAGACCCTCCACCATCGAACTGGCGGACCGGGTGTGCACGATGGTGCGGGCTGAACTTTAAAATAAGTTTTCCCCTCTTGACAGAAAAATAGAATGTGTTTATATTTATAACAGTGTTATATAACACTGTTATAAATTTTTGGAGGAAAAAGTGACAAAACCGATCGAAGGAGTTTCAGAGAAAATTCTCGCCTGCGCCAAGGAAGAATTCCTGGAGAAGGGATATTCCGAAGCATCCCTGCGGACCATCGCGGCGAAGGCGGACACTACTACCGGATCCATCTATTCCAGGTTCCGGGATAAGGAAGGACTGTTTGGTGCCATTGTGGAGCCTGCGGCAGAGGGGTTGACCCGGATATTTCTGAAGACGCAGGAAGAATTTCATGCCAGGGAGGCAGAGGTCCAGCCGAAAGTGATGGAGACGTATGTAGCTTCCGGAATGGACGAAATGCTGGATTATGTCTACGATCACTTTGAGGATTTCCAGCTATTGCTGGATGCGTCCTACGGTACCAGGTACCAGGACTTTGTGGAACATCTGGTGGAGATCGAGACGGAGTACACCTACAAATATATGGAGGCGACGGCGTCCCTGCAGGACGGCAGTGAAATTACGGAGGAGTTCGTACACATCACAGCGAGAGCCATGTTCGACAGTATGTTTGAAGTTGTCCGTCACCGCATGGACAGGGATACCGCTAGAAAATACCTCCACATGCTGGAGAAATATCATTATGGTGGCTGGGGTGCCATCATAAAGCTGGGGTAATGGGAAGACTAAGTCTCCGAAATACCCGGAAAATCTGAAACGAAAAGACTGCTTCTGAAAGCTGAGGCAGTCTTATAAAAACCGATGCGGTTAGTCTTGGCTAATTCAAAATAAGCAGTGTTATGACAAAAAGCATAAAGGGAAAGAGGGAAAAAATCACATGAAAAAAGAAAGTACTATGCAGAAGCTGTTTACCTATGCGGGCAGCTACAAGTATCTGACCATTGCGTCGTGGATCCTGTCTGCCGCCAGTGCCCTGATCGCATTATTGCCGTTCTATTACATATGGCGGATCATGCAGGAAGTGGTGCTGGCAGCGCCGGATTATAGCAAGGCGCAGAATCTGTCGGGGCTTGGATGGAGTGCCGTGGGATTTGCACTGCTTTCCATGAGCATTTATATCTGCGCACTGTTGTGCTCCCACATTGCAGCCTTCCACGTGCAGGCGAATATGCGAAGCACGCTGATGCGTCATATTCTGACGCTGCCCATGGGATTCATGGACAGTGAGGGCAGCGGTAAGATCCGCAAGATCGTCAACGAGTCCACCGCAGCCACCGAGACCTATCTGGCACACCAGATGCCGGATAAGGCAGGGGCAATGGCAACACCTGTGGGACTGTTGGTATTACTGGTGGTGTTTGACTGGAAACTGGGGCTGTTAAGTCTGGTACCCGTGGTATTTGCATTTCTCATCATGGGTGCAATGACCGGACAGCGTATGAAGGATAAGATGGAAGAGTACCAGAATGCGTTAGAGGAAATGTCCAGCGAAGCTGTGGAATATGTCCGTGGTATCCCTGTGGTGAAGACCTTCGGACAGTCGGTATTTTCTTTCAAGCGGTTTCAGACCTCTATTAAAAAATATGAAAAATGGACCATCGCCTATACCAAAGAACTGATGTGGCCCATGGTAGGCTTTACCACACTGATCAATGCGATCTTTGCTGTTCTGATCGGTGCCGCTTACTGGTTCGGCGGAGCGAGCGGGGATCCTGCGGTGCTGATCAACCTTCTGTTCTACATCATTATCACTCCAGTATTAACAGTGACCTTAAATAAGATCGCATACAGCGGAGAAAATAAAATGCTCGTGGAAGATTCCCTGAACAGAATCGAAGATATCTTAAGCAGGAAGCCTCTGCCGGAAGCAGAAAAAGAACAGAACATCAAGGATTATTCCATTGCGTTACAAAATGTATCCTTCCGCTATGAAAATGCGGGAAGAGATGCTTTGCATCAGATCAATCTCGATATAAAAGAAGGGGAGCATGTGGCTTTCGTAGGCCCTTCCGGTGGCGGTAAGACCACTCTGGCCAGCCTGATCGCCCGCTTTTACGATACCACGGAAGGAAAGGTCTGCATCGGCGGTGTGGATGTGAAGGAGATTCCTTCTGTACAGCTGATGGATATGGTGTCCTTCGTATTTCAGGACAGTAAGCTTTTGAAAATGTCCATATATGACAATGTCCGCATGGGCAAAAAGGATGCCACCAGAGAGGAAGTCATGGAAGCACTGAAAAATGCCCAGTGTGAGGATATCATTGCAAAGCTGCCGAATGGTGTGGATACTGTGATCGGAAGTCAGGGCACTTATGTGTCCGGCGGTGAGGCACAACGTCTGTCCATTGCCAGGGCCATGCTGAAAAATGCGCCGATCCTGATTCTGGATGAGGCTACCGCCTTTGCCGACCCGGACAATGAGGCAAAGGTGCAGAAAGCGTTTACGAAGCTTTCCGCAGGCAAGACCGTGATCATGATCGCCCACAGACTTTCCTCTGTCGTGGATGCCGACCGCATCTGCGTCCTGAAGGATGGCGGAATCGTGGAACAGGGAACCCATGAAGCATTGCTTACGCAGGGTGGACTGTATGCCCATATGTGGGAGGAGTACAACAAATCCGTCAGCTGGAAAGTAGGAAAGGGGGAGAAATAGAATGAGTAGTTTACAGGCAAAATTGCAGCATAAATACGCACTTTCCGAAAAAGGTGCGAAGGACATGATGAAAGCGTTCGTATCTGTTACGATTTCCAATCTGGTACTGATGTTCCCGGTATGGATGCTGTATTTTCTGGTAAGAGATTATTTACAGGGCACCATGGCAGGCAGAGGTGTGTTCTACATTGTGGGCTGCATACTCTGTCTTCTTCTGATCGCCCTGACGACACTGGTGCAGTATCGTGCCACGTTCCTGGCAACTTATGTGGAGAGCGGCGTGCGCAGAATTGCTCTGGCAGAGCAGCTGCGTAAGATACCGCTGTCTTTCTTCGGGAAAAAGGATCTGTCCGATCTGACCAGCACCATTATGGCGGACTGTGCCACCATGGAGACCGCATCCTCCCATTTCATTCCGGAACTGGTTGGCTCCTGTATCTCCACTACCCTGATCGCTGTGGGTACCTTTTTCCTAAACTGGAGAATGGCGATCGCAGCACTGTGGGTACTGCCTGTGTCTTTCCTCATTGTGGGATGTTCCGGCAGGGTACAGAAGAGCTTAAGTAAGAAGCAGATGAAATTAAAAATGGACTGTGCGGACGGCATTCAGGAATGCCTCGAAACGGTACGTGATCTGCGGGCCAATAATGCACAGGCTGAGTACATGGAAGGCTTAGAGGGCAAGATCCGTGCCGTGGAAAAACATGCACTGGTGACGGAGCTTGGAACAGCAGTATTTGTGGGAAGTGCACAAATGATTTTAAAACTGGGTATCGCCACAGTGGCACTGACCGGCAGTGTATTATTGGTAAAGGGGGAGATCGATATCCTGACCTTCTTCGTATTCCTCCTGTTGGTATCCAGAATGTATGATCCCCTTCAGGTGGCACTGCAGAATCTGGCAGCTATTATCAGTACGAGTGTGCAGTGTGACCGTCTTGACGAGATCCTGTCCCATGAGATCCAGACCGGTGCTGACACCATGGATCCCAAGGGCTATGACATTGCATTTTCTCATGTGGGATTCTCCTATGACAGTCAGAATACCGTACTTCGCGATGTCACTTTCACGGCGAAACAGGGCGAAGTCACCGCACTGATCGGACCTTCCGGCGGCGGTAAGACCACCGTGTCCAGATTGGCTTCCCGGTTCTGGGATATCAATAAAGGTAAGATCACCGTGGGCGGCATGGACATTTCCACCATCGATCCGGAGACACTGATGTCTCTGTACGCCATCGTGTTCCAGGATGTGACGCTGTTCAATAATACGGTGATGGAAAACATCCGTATCGGCAAGCAGGATGCTACGGACGAAGAAGTGCTGGCTGCAGCAAAACTGGCGCATTGCGATGAGTTCGCGGAGAAGCTTCCAAACGGCTGGCAGACCATGATCGGTGAGAACGGTTCGGAACTGTCCGGCGGTGAGCGACAGAGAATTTCCATTGCCAGAGCCTTTTTAAAGGACGCTCCCATCATCCTCATGGATGAGGCAACCGCTTCTCTGGATGTAGATAACGAGACACTGATTCAGGAGGCTCTCTCCAAGCTGATCCGCAATAAGACCGTTATGATCATTGCACACCGCATGCGTACCGTGGCGGACGCAGACAAGATTGTTGTATTAAAGGACGGCGTGGTGGCAGAGCAGGGAACGCCCGCCGAACTGGAAGCAAAAGACGGCATTTACCGGCATATGAAAGCCACTCAGATGGAGGCCGCCGACTGGAAGTGGTAATTTGAGAGTGCGAAGCACGAAAAAATCGTATATGAAATAATCATAGCATAAAGTCAGCGAGACTGCTTGCGGGCAATACAGACAATACAAAGCTTTAAAAATCCGGGATGGTTCATCTCCCGGATTTTTTAATTATTAAGGTAATAATGCTATGAAATGATGTCGGGGTCAAAAGTCCCCCGACTTTGATACCTACGGATTGCTTTGTGCTACGCACTACCACTTCTCCGCTCCGCTTCGGTCCGTGCTAGACATGTGCCACTGGCACATAGCACACTACTCAAGGTCTTTCACCCACTTATGAGCAAGTTCATGTTGGCTTAGACTTTTTGACCCTGGTATCATGAAATACATGCATAAAGCTTGAAAAAAAGATTGGAGTATGTATAATTGTCAAAGAAACACATACGTAGAAAACAAAAAAAATTAGGTATGTGTGCCGGCAGGGAAAACACATGCGTAGGAAACAAAAAAGGAAATTAGGTATGTGTGCCAGTAGAGAAAACACATGCGTAGAAAGCGAAAAACGAAATTAGGTATGTGTGCCGGCAGAGAAAACACATGCGTAGAAACTAAAAAACGAAATCAGGTATGTAAAGAACAAAAATAAAACAGAAAATGTGAGGAATAACATGCAGATAACAGCAATGAAAAAAGACGATTTTTACAGGCAGATGTTCAAACTGACCATCCCGATCATTATACAGAATCTGCTCAGTGCAGCAGTGAACTCCGCGGATGTCATTATGCTAAACTATGTGGGACAGTCCGCAATATCCGCAGTATCCCTGGCGTCAAATTTTTCAAATGTCCTGTTTATGGTATATTACGGACTGGGGACGGGAGCCACTCTCTTGTGCGCCCAATATTATGGAAAGGGGAACCTGGAAGCAATTCATACGGTAGAAGGAATCACACTTCGTTTCTCTATGGCAATCTCAGGTATTGTTGCGCTGATTGCATTTTTCCTCCCTCAGAAGATGATGCTTCTCTTTACTCCTGATCAGGAACTGATCACCATCGGTGCCTCTTATCTGCGGATCATGGGCATCACATACCTGTGCTGGGGCATCACGGAAGTGTATCTTGCCATCCTGCGAAGCGTAGGTCGTGTGACGGTCAGTATGGCGTTGAATATGCTGGCTTTCGTATTGAATGTCATTCTGAATGCCACATTTATCTTCGGACTGTTCGGCATGCCGAAGCTGGGAGCTACCGGTGTCGCCATTGCCACAGCCCTGTCCCGACTGGTGGAACTGGTGGCATGTTTCATTGTATCTTTCTTGAGCAAAAATGTAAAACTGCATCCGAAGTACCTGTTCGTTCACAGTAAGGTGCTGACACAAGATTTCATGCGTCTGTCTCTGCCCGCACTTTGCAACGATGTATCCTGGAGTGTGGCGTTTTCCATGTATTCCGTGATCCTTGGGCATCTGGGAACAGATGCGGTGGCTGCTAATTCACTGGTCGTCGTAGTGCGCAATATCGGTACGGTGTTCTGTTTTGCCATTGCCAGTGCAGGTGGTATATTGCTGGGAAATATGATGGGACAAGGCAATCTGGAGAAGTCGAAGAGTTACGCTTCCCGGATGTTGAAGATGACGGTAATCGCCGGAGCTATAGGCGGCCTGATCGTACTGGCAATTACACCCTTTGTGTTACGATTTGCTACATTGAATGAAACTGCCATGCATTATCTGAAATATATGCTGCTCATCAATACTTATTATATTATGGGCGCTGCCGTGAATACGGCGCTGATCGCCGGAGTATTCCGTGCCGGTGGAGATACGAAGTTCGGACTGATCTGCGATACGATCGATATGTGGTGCTATGCGATCCCTCTGGGATTCTTCGCCGCATTTGTACTGAAACTCCCGGTGTTGTGGGTCTATTTCCTGTTATGCACGGATGAATTCGTCAAATGGCCCTGGGTCATTAAGCATTACCGAGAGGGCAGATGGGCGAAGAATATTACCAGAGAAGAAGTATGATTCTAAGTTAAATTACATGGCCTTTTCCTGCTCTTCCTGAATTTCGGGGAAGACAGATAACATGGGCTTTACATCTTCTTTTTTAATGATACGTGCCACGTAATTTCTCGTGATCTTCATTACTACGGGAGACAGGGCTATGACACCGATCAGGTTGGGAATCGCCATCAGACCGTTGAAGGTATCGGACAGATCCCAGGCAAGACCTAAGTTCATGGTGCAGCCGATGAAGATCATCAGTACGAATGCAATCTTGTAGACAATGGTGGATTTCGTACCAAATAAATATTCACATGCCTTGGATCCGTAGTGACTCCAGCCCAGTACAGTAGAGAAGGCGAACAGCAGGATCGCAATGGCGATGAAGGCGGGACCGAAGCTGCCGAATACGGTAGCAAAAGCCTGACCCACCAGAGCGGAACCGGACACATCCACCAATACGGCACCGGTGTCCAGATCGATCAGTCCGGAGGACAGAACTGCGAAAGCTGTCAGTGTACATACGACCATGGTGTCGGCGAAGACTTCGAAGATGCCCCACATACCCTGACGTACAGGCTCTTTTACGTTGGAGCTGGAATGTACCATAACAGAAGAACCAAGACCGGCTTCGTTAGAGAACACACCACGCTTCATGCCCCAGGTCAGAGCCAGCTTCACACCGGAACCTACGATACCGCCGCCCACGGCGCGCAGACCGAATGCACCTTTGAAAATAGCGGTGAACACGGCACTCACGTGATTGATATTTGCAAAAAAGATCACCAGTGCACCGATGACATAAGCGATGGCCATAAAGGGAACCAGCTTCTCAGTGACAGCTGCGATTCTTTTTAATCCGCCGACAATGACCAAAGCACCGATGATCACCAGAACAATGCCGGTGGCGGTGGCGGGAATGGAAAAGGCGGAGGTCATATTCGCTGCAATCGAATTGACCTGACTCATGTTGCCGATACCAAAGGAGGCTAACAGACAAAAGGCAGAGAAGAGCACAGCCAGTACGGCACCGATCTGTTTGCAGCCCTTATAGGAGCCGAGACCGTCCTTTAAGTAGTACATGGCACCACCACTCCACTCACCTTTGGAGTTCCTGCGGCGATAGTAGATACCAAGTACATTTTCAGAATAGTTGGTCATCATGCCAAAGAAAGCAACGACCCACATCCAGAAGATGGCGCCGGGACCACCGGCTACCAGAGCACTTGCCACGCCGACGATATTACCGGTGCCGATCGTGGCAGCCAGTGCGGTGCACAGCGACTGGAACTGGGAAATGGACTGATCTCCGGCCTCCGTATGTTTCGTTACATGCTCATCGTGAAAGATGCCGCCCACCGTGTTTTTGAACCAGTGTCCCAGATGGGATAACTGGAAAAAATTTGTCAGGATCGTCATCAGAATACCGGTACCTACCAGCAGTACCAGCATGGGGACACCCCATACGAAACCATTGATGGTGTTGTTCACATTGGTTATGAGCTCTACCATATACATTCTCCTCTCTGTTTTCAGGTAAAAGAAAAAGCGCAGACATCCGAAGATGTCCACGCTGACATAGTTACCTGATCTGTATTTCGTTTTTATTTTTTCCCAGTATAACATACGGAAAAAGATGTCGCAAGAGAAAATTTTTCTCAAAACACCCATTGGCCTAAAGCCAGCTTTAGGTATTACTACTGATATTATAAAGTGACAATATGCAAAAAGGTTGCAAAAAGGTATGCAAAAATCCGCAACGAAAGCAAAAAAACAAGAGTTTTGTACTATAAAGTTTCCCCGGGCTGTGTCGATATTATTCATATAGGAAAATACAGACACCATGGATGGAGAAAAAGCTACGGATGGCGGCCTTGAGAGAGGCAGCCATCCGCTTTTTGCGGCAGTAATCGCTGTCGGAGAGGGAGATATTATGGCAATTACAGGAATCAGCTATGGAAGGACTTTCGTGTATGAGACACAGAAGAGAGTGAATGAGGGAGTTTTGCAGAGTACGTCAGATGCGGAAAATCGTTTTGCGGAAAATCTGGAGGCTGCGGAGGAAAATGACAAGGCACTGGCGCCGGTGACGCGGGGGGTGCGGCTGAACCGTCGTATCGAAGGCAAGGATAAGGTGCCTTATGGGGAGATGGCGGAGAACGGTGTTATCGAATATGAAGGTGTGTTCTTTGTCTGTGACTATGATCATAACCGTCTGACTCTGGGGGATACTTCGAATGAGAAAAACTGTATCAACATTCCGCTGTCCGGCGGTGGAAACCTGCTGGTTAACCGGAATAACATCGATGCCCTGTCCAAGGCCATCGGTATGTTCAGCCCGGAGGATGTGAACCGGATCCTGTGTGCACTGGCACAGGATAAGAAGATCCGGGAGATGGAGAAAGAACTGGATGATATGGAGAACGGTGACAATGTAGACAGCAACGAGGAAACTTCGGAGACGCCAGATGCGGACAAAGTAGCGGGAAAGGATCTGTCCGGAACCGCCGGAGAGTCGGAAAAAGAGGATTTGAGTCTCAGAGAACAGATCCGGGAGAAGATGCAGGAAATCTATGACAAGCTCCAGAACGGTGATACAGAGACCAAATTTCAGATTGGAAATCAGGAATTCAGTATCAAAGAGTGGGATAATTTCCTGGAAAAATTCGACAGTGTACAGGATGCCATTCGGGAGGCCCTGGAAGAGAAAATCGAAAAGCAGACCGAAGAGCGCTTAGAAGAGGAGGATTTAGAGAAGACTTCTGATAGAAAGCCCGATATCAGTCAGGATTTTTCCGATATTCCCGGGGAGATTTTCCGTATACTTTTTTGAACAGATCCTTGAAATAATTGCTGTCGTTGAAGCCATATTCCAGAGCAATATCCGTGATGGAACTGTTGGTGGTAAGAAGCGCCGTCTGGGCGTGTTTGAGCCGTACATAGTTTAAATATTCCTTGAAGCCCATGCCGGTGATCAATTTGAATTTCTTGCTGAAGTAAGTGGGGCTTAAGGAAGCCACGGAGGAGACATCTTCCAGTGTCAGTGGCTTGCGGAAATTATTATAAATGTATTTTGTGGCAAGCAGGATGTCCGCATCCCGGGAATTCAGCAGATCCGGCTCCTTCTCATTCATGACAGAATGGCGCATCAGCATGAGTAGAAGCTCTTCCAGATAACACCGCTCAAAATGCTCACAGTATTCATCAAACCGGGAATTCTCAGTGAGCATCCGGGTCAGCAGAGAGTGCAGATATTCCTGGTATACCGTAGGAACGCTGCCCATGAAGGAATGCAGCTGCAGCCCTTGCCCGGATATGGAAGTGAGGCTGTCGGCAGACCGGTCCGATAAATGCAGATATTCTTCCTTGAAATAGATCATCACGATCTCGCAGATCTCTCCGGCGGAATACAGGGAGTGATGCAATTCTCCCGGAGCGATGAAGACCAGATCTCCGGCTTCCATCTGATAGACGGTATCTTTTAACAGGAAACGGCAGCTGCCGGACCAAAGATAGAATATTTCATAAAAGCTGTGATAATGATCGGGCTGCAGGGGAGAAAAATCACCTCTGCGGCCTTTTTCCACAATGATCCGGTCAATATCCTTTCTGCCGCGTCTACCTTTTTTGGTTGTGATATCCATAGCTGCTCCTTCACTTTTTAAATCTACTGACATTGATACAGTCAGAATACCACAAAAAAACAGTATTTTCAACACGAACAAGCTATAAAAACAGCAGAAAATATAAATAAATTACGCTATTATAATAACTGAAAAAGGAACCCGCCTCTTTCAAAAATACTTTTCTCTCTATCCCCCTCGGTACACTCCCCTCTCGCCGAGGGGAATTTTTTGCGCAAAAATCACGGAAAACAGGCAGTCTCGTTACAATGGATTGCGCATTTTCCAAAGGATTGTTACCATAAGGGTACAGATCGGCCGGCATACGGTGCTAAAGCAAAGGTGCTAAAGCACCTGAGAGTTTGCAGACTACAGAAAGGTATAGGTATTTATATGGATAAAAAGAAAACTGGCAATCTGATCCGGGAAGCCAGACAATGCAAAAATTATACCCAGAGTGAACTGGGAAGGATGTTAGGGGTGACCAACAAAGCGGTATCCCGGTGGGAGAATGGAGAAAGTTTTCCGGATATTGGCGTATTGGAGTCCCTGTCCCATCTGTTGGAACTGCCGATTCAGGACATTGTGACCGGAGAGCGGGCAGGAGACCGGGAGGAGGCTGTGACAGAAGTCGTGAGACTGGCAAAGCTCCAGGAGCAGCGGAAACGTGAAAAGAGGATCCTGTATCTGATCGTGCTGGGGATTCTGATCTATCACTGCGTCATCGGGATCTGTTTATTTTCCGGAAGAGGGCTGTTCGGGGGAAGAGATATTGCCTGCCAGGTGGTCGGAATCTCCATGGCGGGGACGCTGACGATGCTGGGGCTTGTATACCGGTATTTCGGAAAGGAAGAGGATGTGAAAATGATTCCCTCCAGTCAATTAAGCAGAGGACTTGGAATAGCATCCCTTGCGATGCTATTGTGGAGTGTTGGAATCATGTATTTAAGCTTCGGAATGGTCCGGGCAGGAAGTGTTCCCCTTGGTATGGAACTCAGCTCCCTGGGACCGTTTTTGAACAATCAGCTTTGTGCGGGCTATGCTCTGAATGTAATATTTCTGGCAGTGGAAATGTACCGTCTGCTCATGGAGCGGACGGTACTGCATCCGGGATGTGTGATCTCACCGGCGGTCATCTATCTGGATTTCTTTTACATAGACATTCTGGGCCGGATGGATACCCTGGACAGCGTCTGGAAGGCACTGGACAGAGGGACGGTACTCATTTTGCTGGAGGCAGTGGCGGGAATTGTATTTCTGTTTATACAGTCCCACCGTTCTCGTTCTCACGCATCCGATAGCCCACACCAATCTCAGTGAAGACATACTGGGGCTGGGCAGGATTCCGTTCCAGCTTTCTGCGGATGTTCGCCATGTTGACCCGGAGGATCTGATTATTATTGTCCATATAGGGACCCCAGATGGCATTCATGATATAGCTGTAGGTCAGAACTCTGCCGGAATTTTCCGCTAAAAGTGTAAGCAGCTGGTATTCAATCTGGGTCAAGTGCACCTCTTCGCCCCGCAGGCGGATCAGTCGTTTCTCGAAATCAATCTCCAGATCCAGTGCCTTATATACATGACCGGGAGTCTGGGCGTGGCTGTGCCGCAGAGAAGTGCGGATCCTTGCCATGAGCTCGCCGGTGCCGAAAGGTTTTGTGATATAATCATCCGCCCCCAGATCCAGAGCGGAGACCTTCTCCTGCTCCTTGGTGCGGGCAGATATGATGATCACCGGAACATCGCTCCAGGAACGGAGCTTCTGTAATACCTCCAGCCCGTCCATGTCCGGCAGCCCTAAATCTAACAGGATCACATTGGGGCAGAAAGAAGTGCTGAGACTAAGTCCCTCTCTGCCGTTTAAGGCATGCATGATCTTGTAGCCTTCCCGGTCCATGGTAGCGGTGATGAAATTACTGATACTTCTATCGTCTTCGATTAAGAGAACTTTGATCTTATTCATATCTGTGATCCATATCCTTTCCGGTATTTTCAACAGTTCTGTCTTATGTGGCTGAGTATACTTATTTTTCTGAAGCGACGGCTCCCGCCTTGGGAAGTGTGAAACAGAATTCCGCGCCATCCGCATGATTCCTGCCACTCAGCGTTCCGTGATGGGCGGTGATGATGGTCTTGCAGATGGACAGACCGATACCCATGCCCTTGCGGGAATCCGAACTCCGGGAATTGTTGTAGGTGCCCGTCTCGAACAGATTCTGTAATTTTTCTTCCGACAATCCTTTTCCGTAGTCTCTCACAATAAAAGAGACATGCTCCGGATGATCTTCCACGATGAAATCAATGGGCAGGATGCTTTCGGAATGAACGATGGCGTTTTCCAGCAGATTGATGGTGACCTGTTCGATCAGCACCGCATCCATGGGGATCATCAGAAATTCCTCGGGGATCTTGACCCGGATGGCGGCATCAGGATAGCGCTTTTTTAGCTTCTCCAAAGCTTCTCCCACCACTTCCTCCACCGGCTCCTTCGTGGTATTGATGCTTAAGCTGTCTCCCTGAATACGGGTGACGGACAGCAGATTTTCTACCATATTCAACAGCCAGTTGGAATCCTCATAGATGTTGGTCATGATCTTGCGCTGCTCGGTGGAGCTTAGATCAGCCTGACTTTCCAGAAACAGGGAGCTGTTGCCGATGATGCCGGTGAGTGGCGTGCGAAGATCGTGGGAGATAGCCCGCAGAAGATTGGCCCGCATCTTTTCCATTTCGGCCTCTGCCAGCCGCTTTTCCCGCTCTGCGATCATCTCGGACTGAATGGTCATATGAGAGGTCATGGTACACAGGATCAGAGTGATCCCACTCATCAGCAGGAAGGTGATAGGGTAGCCGGTCAGTGAGAAATTAAGCTTATAATACGGATAGGTGAACAGATAATTGATCGCTATTACGGAAAAAAGGGTGCAGGCAATGCCGTAGCCGTAGCCCACCGTCCATCTGGCGATGATCACCAGTGCCAGAATGTAGAACAGTGCTACATTGGCATGGTTGTCCGGGACAATATGCTGATATAAAAAAGAGGCAAGTGTGGCGCACAGCATGCAGGCAGCACAGATCAGGATACTGATGGCGTGCCTGGTAAAGGGTGGTTTTAAGCGGAAGCTTTTCCGCGGTGATTTTTTATCGGAAAATGATCGGAACACGGTGTGATCCTCCATGAAATATTGTTAGTTGTTTTGTAAATTTATTATAATTATAGTACCATTACTTTGCAATGCAAGGTGTAAAGAAGTAGTTAAGGATATATGAAAGCCGGAATATTTTCCCCTAAAGCTGTGACAAAAGGCAGGCAGGTATCCTCCGGAAAAGCTAAGACACAAAAAATAGGAACATATACTTTCGTTAGGTTGACATCAGGAAAAACATTAGATTAAAATGTAGTATGGCGGCGGTCCTGAAAGGGCGGACCGTCTATGTGGACAGGAGAGGAGTAGGTTATGTTTCTGACAGGATTGGCACTATTGCCGGCCATCGCACTGGTGGTATGGATCTATAGACAGGATAAGGTGGAGAAGGAGCCGAGGGGATTATTGCGGAAAATATTCCTGTTTGGTGTATTGTCTGTGATCCCCGCCATGATACTGGAAATCATTCTGGATGAAGTATTTCTGGTATTTATGGATGCAGATACGCTGTGCTACGTGATCCTGGATAATTTTATCGGGGTGGCACTGATCGAGGAACTTTGCAAGATGCAGGCGGCCAAATGGGCGGCATGGAAGCATCCGGCATTTAATTATAAATTCGATGCCATCGTGTACTGCGTGACTTCGGCATTAGGATTTGCAGCCATTGAAAATGTTCTGTATTGTCTGGACGGTGACATTGGGACGGCAGTGACCAGAGCCCTGTTGTCCGTGCCTTCCCACGCCATCGATGGCGTGATCATGGGATATTTTTTCGGTGTGGCGAAGGAGGCAGAACTTGCAGGCGATAAAAAACGCAGGAAACGCTACCTGAAGCTCAGCGTGTTCATGCCGATGATCGAACACGGTATCTATGATTCCGCATTGTCTCTGGATGCGGACTGGATCTTCGTTTTCTTTTTCCTGTTTGTGATCGTGGTGGATGCCTGGGCCTATAAATTTGTGAAAAAGCAGTCCGGGCAGGACCGGGAGCTGTCTGCATAAAGATTGCGTTAAGAACCCGTGAAAATTTTATAAATTCACGCAAAACGGTAGGATCGGGTCTTTGCTTCATGTTAAGATAAAGAAAACATAAGAAAGGAAAGACCAATATTGAAGTTATTGAATCCAAAGATCCGGCAAAAATTTGCAGAATCCTTGAAGGCGGTCCTGCCGGTGGTAGGGATCGTGATCGTATTAAGCTTTACCATAGCCCCCATTACCTCCAGTATCCTGCTGTGCTTCCTGGTGGGAGCGGTGATGGTCATGGCCGGTATGATGTTTTTTACTCTGGGTGCGGAGATGTCTATGACCCCCATGGGAGAAAAAGTGGGTGCCAGAATGACCCAGAGTAAAAATATTCTGCTGATCGTAGTGTTATCTTTTCTGTTGGGAGTGGTGATCACCATTTCTGAGCCTGACTTACAGGTGCTGGCGACACAGGTGCCTTCGGTGCCGAACATGACGCTGATTTTGGCAGTCGCGGTGGGGGTTGGAATCTTCCTGGTCATTGCCCTTCTGCGTATGCTGATCGGTGTGGCGCTGCCGCCGCTGTTAACCTTTTTCTACATAGTAGTGTTCGTTCTTGCATTTCTCGTACCGGAGAACTTCCGGGCAGTGGCGTTTGATTCCGGAGGTGTGACCACGGGACCCATGACAGTTCCTTTTATCATGGCACTTGGTGTCGGTATTGCGTCCATCCGTAATGACCACCATGCGGCGGACGACAGCTTCGGTCTGGTAGCACTTTGCTCCATCGGCCCGATCCTGGCGGTCATGGTGTTGGGGCTGATCTATAAGCCGACCAATGCGGATTACCAGCCGGTGGCGATCCCAGAGATCTCTGATTCCGTGGAACTGGCGCAGCTTTTTGCCCATGGACTGCCGGATTATATGAAAGAGATCGCACTCTCATTACTTCCCATTGTATTGTTTTTCGGTCTGTTCCAGATATTTGCCCTGCGACTGTCGGGGAAGACACTGGCGAAGATCCTGATCGGTCTGGTGTATACTTATATTGGTCTGGTACTGTTTCTGACCGGCGCAAATGTGGGCTTTATGCCTGCCGGCAATTACCTCGGTCAGGTCATGGCAGCCAGATCATACAGGTGGGTGCTGGTGCCGGTGGGAGCACTGATCGGTTATTTTATCGTAAAAGCGGAGCCGGCGGTCTATGTACTGAATCATCAGGTTGAGGAGCTGACGGACGGCGCTATCTCTGCCAGATCCATGGGTGTTTCTCTGTCTGTGGGCGTATCCTTATCCGTGGCACTGGCGATGATCCGCGTGCTGACGGGGATCCCAATTCTATGGTTTTTGATCCCGGGCTACGGTGTGGCGATAGGACTATCCTTTTTTGTACCGAAGATATTCACAGCGATCGCCTTCGACTCCGGCGGTGTGGCGAGCGGTCCCATGACAGCTACCTTTTTACTGCCGTTAGCGCAGGGTGCCTGTGTGGCGGTGGGCGGCAATTTAGTCGCAGATGCTTTCGGTGTGGTAGCAATGGTAGCCATGACACCGCTGATCACGATCCAGATATTGGGAATGGTATATCAGTTAAAGCAGCCAAAGAGCGGTGCAGGCATATTTGCCGGTGCGGCGGATGCATTTGGCGCTTTGGATGAGAATGCCATCATTGAACTGTAGGAGGTGTGCCCATGAGTGAATTATATATGATGGTCACCATCACCAATCGTCAGCTGACGAGGAAATTCGTGGAATGCTATAAGGAAAACGGCGCACAGGTCGGCAGTGTTACCGTCGGCATGGGAACCGCGGCGAATGAGATCTTAGATTATTTCGGACTGGACGGCATGGAGAAGAGCGTATTGTTTCATCTCGTCACAGATGCTGCCTGGCGGCAGATCAAGCCTGCTCTGCGTAAGAAAATGCAGATCGATCTCCCGGGAATGGGAATTGCATTTATCATTCCCGTGAGCAGTGTCGGCGGCAAGAAAGCATTGAATTACCTGACCTGCGGGCAGGAATTTGTAAAAGAAGAGGAGTCCACATTGAAAGAGACGAAGAATGAGCTTCTGGTAGTGATAGCCAATCATGGATATACGGAACTGGTCATGGATGCGGCGAGAGAAGTACATGCGGCGGGCGGTACAGTCATCCATGCCAAGGGCACCGGAACAGAGAATGCACAGCAGTTTCTGGGCGTGACATTGGTGCCGGAAAAAGAAATGTTGTTCATTGTGGTAAAAAGTGAGCAGAAAAATTCCATCATGCGTGCTATAATGGAAAAAGCAGGACTGGAGAGTAAGGCGAAAAGCATCGTATTCTCCCTTCCTGTGACTGATACTGCAGGCATGCGCCTGATGGAGGAGATGGGAGAGACATGACGAACGGCTTATCCGGACCCAGGAAGCAGTTCCTGGACGTGCTTCGGGTACTGGCAACCTGTGCAGTGGTGCTGATGCATGTACTGACAGGTGCGATAGATGTGACAGACGCGTCAATAGTGCCGGAATACCGGTCATTATTGTTGTCAGTTATGGATCTGGTGACCTGGTGTGTTCCTATATTTTTATTGATCTCGGGATATTTGTTCCTGAATCCGGAACGCACATTGACTTATCCGGTCATGATTAAAAAATATTGCAGGAGGATTGCACTGGCGATCCTCCTATTCGGCGTTCCGTATGCAGCTTCCGAGCTGGTAGTGACGGAGCGTATCTTCCGGGTCATGATGATCCCGGAGGCACTGAAGATGACCTTGACGGGACATACCTGGTCCCATATGTGGTATCTGTATCTGATCTTGTTTTTATATCTGATCACGCCGCTTCTGAAAAAAGTGCTGCAGATTCTGCCGGTGTGGAGTGTTGGGACAGTGGTGGCAGTGATCTTCTTAGGAAGCAGTGTGGCACCGTTTCTAAATAAGGTGCTGGATGTCAACAGTATTCCGGTATTGCCGGATGGCGGCGTGTATTTCCTGTATTATCTGTGTGGATATTTCTTCACGGTGAGAGAAGTATGTGCGGACAAGGGAAGGAACACAGGTGGGCAGATGGTGGAGTCCGGAAGTGGTAGAAGCGCCGGAGGCAATACGGAATGTGACGGAGAAACACAAAATGTGGAAAGTCGGGCATGGAATGTATGGCTGACAGCTGCAGTAGCGGTTCTGGCTCTTGGAATGATCCTGAGCAGAACACTTGCGGGATTCTCCATTCAGATGGCATACAATTATCCGTTTACAGTATTGCTTGCGGTGCTTCTGTTCGCAGCAGGATGGAATGGGAGACGGGACGGCGCGGCTTCTACTGCCCGGGAGAAGGACAGAACACACCGGATCCCCTGGCAGGAGGCGGGAGCTTTGAGCTTCGCCGTATACCTGGTACATCCGGTGTATGTGAACCTGTTGTATAAATTCGTGAAGATCACACCCTTTACGGTGTTGGAACAATGCGGTGTGCAGTCTGTTGCCGCAGGACATGCGGTGTTGATTTTGCTGTTGGCTGTATTCTGTCTGGTAGTGCTGGCACTGGCAACGGCGACCGCCTGGGTGTTGCGCAAGATTCCGGTGTTAAGAAAATATGTGTTGTAGAAGAAAGGAGCCTCACGAGGGGGCTCCTTTTTGCGTTGTGCTCGTTATGCGTATCATTTAGTCATGCTGCCAGCGTCCGGAAGCGCCGCAGGGCAGTACCAGACCGCTCTCGGTGACGGGCAGGCCGATCTCTCCGGCTTCCACATGACCGCCGATTTTTTTCGTCAGGGTGGAATTCATCATATAGGACAGCACGGCGGGCTGCAATCCGGTGGTGTAGGAATTGATCAGGAAGAACAGCGCATCATCGGATAAAAGCTGTGCGGTCAGTCCTACGAAATCCCAGATATTATCTTCTATTTTCCAGATCTCGCCCTTGGGACCTCTGCCATAGGAAGGGGGATCCATGATGATGCCGTCGTATTTGTTGCCACGGCGGATCTCACGCTCTACGAACTTCATACAGTCGTCTACCAGCCAGCGGATAGGTGCATCGGCAAGTCCGCTGGCAGCAGCGTTCTCCTTCGCCCAGCCGACCATACCCT
>OLIS01000927.1_pt1 | contig 22278 bp, 15 predicted proteins | sample 1601351 | NCBI WGS metagenome assembly OLIS01 (sample SAMEA2452122, study PRJEB22498) | human gut metagenome | biome: human feces; feature: human gut; material: feces | place: Australia | collected 2012
TGTTTAGGAGGGTATGGCATCCTGCCATACCCACGCCGCCTCCTATGGTTAGTGTTTGCGTGGGTATAGCTGGATGCTATACCCTCCTATGGTTCGTGATAGCGTGGGTATAGCAAGGATGCTATACCCTCCTATGATTTGATGGAAGATACGCTCAAATCCTGGTAGATACAACCTGCATCTTCCAGCCCTTATCCCTTTGATACGCAACGCGCTACGCTGAAAATGGAAGATATGGTAGATAATTTCGACTATTTTAAAAATCTTAACTAAAATATATTGTTGGTCTTAATACATTTTGCTTTATTTGCAACAGAATAATATTCTTTATACAATACAAAACTATTAATTATAAAACCAAACGATTATGAAAACAAAACTTTTACCCCCCCCAATTGCTCGCCTTTTGCTTGTAATTATTATTTGTTTACCCGTATTGGGTAGCAATATGTTCGCTCAAACAGCAGAGTCGTATGTCGTGTTAGATAATGCAGCCGGAACGCTGATCTTCAAACACGATGCAAATAAACCCGCAGGAGCGTTCTCGCTGAATGAGGGTGAGCTTTATCCCGCTTGGTATGCAATGGCAGGTGATGATACCGGGTATAATGAAAACAATATTAAGAAAGTTGTCTTCGATTCTTCTTTTGCTAATGCTCGCCCAACGAATTGTTGTTTTTGGTTTGTGGGATGTAAAGATTTAACAGTTATCGAGGGTCTTGAATATCTTAACACAGAGAAAGTGACGAGCATGAGATCCATGTTTGCATCTTGTACCAACCTTACCTCCCTTGATGTCTCTAAGTTTAGAACACAGAATGTTACGGATATGTATTATATGTTCGGTGATTGCAGTAGCCTTACCTCACTCGATGTCTCTAAGTTTGATACACGGAACGTGACAGATATGGATTATATGTTTAATAACTGCAGTAATCTTACCTCCCTTGATGTCTCTAAGTTTGATACACAGAATGTGACGAGTATGTGGACTATGTTTAAGGGATGCAGTAGCCTCACCTCCCTCGACCTTTCTAACTTCGACACACAGAACGTGACTAATATGTACGGTATGTTCTATGGTTGTGTAAACCTCGCCACAATCTATGCAAGTGATAAGTTTGTGACTACTGCTTGTTCATACTGTGAAAGGATGTTTAGTGGTTGTGAGAAACTTGTGGGTGCTGTGCCTTATGATGAAAACAAGGTGGGTAAGGAGATGGCAAACTACACCACGGGCTATTTCACGTATAAGGCAGCAAGTGGTATTGATGCGGTTTCGACAACGGAGAATGTTGCTGCAGAGTACTACGACGTGAATGGTCGCCGCTTGAACGCTCCACAAAAGGGCATAAACATCGTGAAGCGTGGCAACAGAACTACAAAGGTGCTCGTGAAGTAGAGGGTGCTGTCTTGTTCGTTTCATTAGTGTCCCATTAAAATCGGGGGACACTAATAACTTTACTTTATTTACAACAGAAAAATACAATACAAAACTATTAATATAAAATCCAATAATTATGAAAACAAAATTTTACCCCCGAATTGTTCGCTTTTTGCTTGCAATTGCGATCTGTCTACCCGTATGTGGTAGCAATATGTTCGCTCAAACAGCAGAGTCGTATGTCGTGTTAGATAATGCAGCCGGAACGCTGACTTTCAAGCACGATGCAAATAAACCCGTAGGAGCGTTCTCGCTGAATGAGGGTGAGACTAATCCTGCTTGGTATGATGGTGATGGTACTGAGGACCTCTATAACAAAAACAACATTAAGAAGGTAGTCTTTGATGCTTCTTTTGCCAATGCACGTCCCACAAATTGTTACAGCTGGTTCTTTGGATGTAAAGATTTAACCACTATTGAAGGTATAGGGTATCTGAACACAGAGAATGTGACAAGTATGAGGGCAATGTTTAGTGGTTGTAGTAGCCTTACCTCACTGGATGTTTCTAATTTTAAAACGCAGAATGTGACAAGTATGAGGGCTATGTTTAGCCGTTGTAGTAGCCTTACTTCCCTTGATGTCTCTAAATTCAATACAGATAAAGTAACGAATATGAGTGGAATGTTCGGTAGGTGTAGCAATCTCACTTCCCTTAATGTTTCTAACTTTAACACAGCGAATGTGACAGATATGCTTGCTATGTTCTATAAATGTAATAGTCTTACGTCACTTGATGTCTCTAAGTTTAGAACACAGAATGTGACGGATATGGGGAGCATGTTCGAAGGTTGTAGCAATCTCACCTCCCTTGATGTATCTAAGTTTGATACACAGAATGTGACAAGTATGTGGGCTATGTTTCATACTTGTAGTAGCCTCACTTCTATTGATGTCTCTAAATTCAATACAGAGAAGGTAACGAATATGAGAGGAATGTTCGGAGGGTGTAGCAATCTCACCTCGCTTAATGTTTCCAATTTCAATACCCAGAATGTTGCGGACATGTATGCTATGTTCTATGGTTGTAATAGCCTTACCTCCCTCAATGTCTCTAAGTTTGATACACGGAACGTGACAGATATGGGTTATATGTTTTGTGGATGCGGTCGCCTTACCTCCATTGATGTATCTAAGTTTGATACACGGAACGTGACGGACATGAGTTTTATGTTTTCTGGATGTAATGGTCTCACCTCCATTGATGTCTCTAAATTCAATACAGATAAAGTAACGAATATGCTTCCAATGTTATAGCCTCACCTTCCTCGACCTTTCTAACTTCGACACACAGAACGTGACTAATATGTACGGTATGTTCTATGGTTGTGTAAACCTCGCCACAATCTATGCAAGCGATAAGTTTGTAACTACAGCATGTTCAGAAGATTGCGAAATATTTGGCAATTGTAAGAAACTTGTGGGTGCTGTGCCTTATGATCCAAACAGGATTGGTAAGGAGATGGCAAACTATACCACTGGCTATTTCACGTATAAGGCAGCAAGTGGTATTGATGCGGTTTCGGCAACGGACAACATCGCAGCAGAGTACTACGACGTAAATGGTCGCCGCTTGAACGCTCCACAAAAGGGCATAAACATCGTGAAGCGTGGCAACATAACGACAAAGGTGCTCGTGAAGTGATTAGATATATAATGTATTACGAATAAAAAACGACTTCCATAACCTTAAGCGGGTTGTGGGAGTCGTATGTTTGTATGCAGTTATTGCTTGGTTGGTGCACTGTTGCTTGGTTAGTGCACTGTTGCTCTGGCAAGCGGCAAAGCCGAGCGGAGACAAGTGCACCCCATGGGATTACTTGCAGTTAGGGCACCAGGGCTTCAGCTGCTGGAAGAAGTCGTTGCCCTTGTCGTCAACGAGGATGAAAGCAGGGAAGTCCTCAACAGTGATCTTCCAGATAGCCTCCATGCCAAGCTCCGGATACTCTACGCACTCGATGCTCTTGATAGAGCTTTGCGAGAGAACAGCTGCTACGCCGCCGATTGTGCCGAGATAGAAACCGCCGTGCTTCTTGCAAGCGTCTGTCACCATCTGTGAGCGGTTGCCCTTAGCGATCATCACGAGCGAAGCGCCGTGATCCTGGAACTCGTCTACGTACGGGTCCATACGGTTGGCTGTTGTCGGACCCATAGAACCGCAAGGATAACCCTCCGGAGTCTTAGCCGGACCAGCGTACAGGATAGGATGATTCTTGAAGTAAGCCGGCATCTCCTCGCCTGCGTCGAGACGAGCCTTAAGCTTAGCGTGAGCGATGTCGCGAGCTACGATGATAGTGCCCTTGAGGTTAACGCGTGTGCTAACCGGATACTTAGAAAGCTCTGCACGTACAGCGTCGATACCCTTGTCGAGGTCGATCTCGATGCCAGTTGTGCCCTCGCCCAGACGACGGAGTTCCTCCGGAATAAGCTCAGAAGGATTAGCGTCCATCTTCTCGAGGAACACACCGTCCTTAGTGATTTTAGCCTTGATGTTGCGGTCAGCCGAGCAGCTAACGCCCATACCGATCGGGCAGCTTGCGCCGTGGCGTGGTAGACGGATTACGCGGATGTCGTGAGCAAGATACTTGCCGCCGAACTGTGCGCCGAGACCGATCTTGTGAGCCTCCTTGAGGAGCTTCTCTTCGAGGTCGATGTCGCGGAAGGCGCGTCCAGTCTCGTCGCCTGTTGTAGGCAGCGAGTCGTAGTACTTGATAGAAGCGAGCTTCACGGTGAGGAGGTTCTTCTCAGCCGATGTGCCACCGATAACGAATGCGATGTGGTACGGAGGACAAGCTGCTGTACCGAGACTCTTCATCTTCTCTACGAGGAAGGGGAGCAGTGTGCCCTCGTTCTGGATGGTAGCCTTGGTCATCGGGTAGAAGTATGTCTTGTTGGCAGAGCCACCGCCCTTAGCTACCATTACGAAGCGATACTCGTCGCCCTCTACAGCCTCTATGTCGATCTGTGCAGGGAGGTTGCAGCGTGTGTTCACCTCGTCGTACATGTTCAGCGGAGCGTTCTGCGAGTAGCGCAGGTTGTCCTCGGTGAAGGTGTTGTACACACCGCGTGAGAGAGCCTCTTCGTCCTCGAAGTCGGTCCATACGCGCTGTCCCTTCTCACCGTGGATGATAGCGGTGCCGGTATCCTGGCAGAAAGGCAGGATGCCCTTGGCAGCTGTCTCGGCGTTGCGGAGGAACTGCAGAGCTACGTACTTGTCGTTCTCAGATGCCTCTGGGTCAGAGAGAATCTTAGCTACCTGCAGGTTGTGCTCGCGACGGAGCATGAACTCTACATCGTGGAACGCCTGCTGAGAGAGCAGTGTGAGCGCTTCCTTCGAAACCTTAAGGATTGTCTTACCCTCGAACTCGCCTGTGCTTACGCCCTCGGTGGTAAGCAGGCGATACTCGGTAGTGTCCTTGCCCATCTGGAACATAGGAGCATACTTGAAATCTGGTGTTGTTGCCATAGTGTTATTTGGTTTAAAAAGTGAATATTTCTTCTGTAGCGACGCGCTTGACGGGCGCAATCTTCTCGAGCGACTTCATGTCGAGGTTATTCTCGTCGCCGAGGATGATGTAGAGCCACGGCTTGTTAGCCATGTTGTCGTGCTCGAACTTCACGATGTCCTCGAGTGTGAGTTTCGGCATGGCAGCGTAGATGTCGCGACGCAAGTCGTAGTTGATGCCGATGCGCTTGTTGCCAAGGTAAGAGAAGATGATGTTAGCCTTGGTGATGCGCTGCGAAGCGATGCGCTTGACGGCAGCCTGCTGCGCCAGTTCGAACGCCGCCTGCGACTGCGGCATGGTGTCGAGGATGTTGTTGAACACGCGGATGCAGTCCATCATCTTGTCGTTCTGCGAGATGATGTATGTATAAGCATAGTTGGTCTGATGCTCCTTGCGCTTCGTTGTGCTGTAGTCGGCGAATGCGCTGTAGGCGAGTCCGCGGCTCTCGCGCAGCTCCTGGAACACGATGCCGTTCATGCCGCCACCGAAGTACTCGTTGAACACCGAAATCTTAGCCTCGTCCTCTGGAGTCCACTTCTGGTCGACGTTGTGCAGCTGCATCATGTAGATGTTCTTTGCGTCGTATGGTGCGAGGAGTATCTCGTTCTTCGGAGTCTCCACCATCTTGTACGGCTTGTTCTCGGGCGCATCCTGCAGAGTCTTCGCTGTGATGTGGTTCTTGTTGACGATAGCAAGCAGCTGCTTCATGGCGAGCGGACCGTAGTAGACCACGTCGTGCTTGTAGTTCTTCAGCGCAGCGATCGTATTGATAACATCCTGCGGACGTGTTGTTACGAGCTCTGTGCTGTCGGGCACGTTGCGCGTGGGGTTGTACTTGCCGTAGAATGCGTAGTTGCGCAGTGCTGAGAAGTTCTCCTTTTGGTTGAGCTTCGCATCGCGACGACCCTTCAGCAGGTTGTCAACGTACTTGCTGTAAGCCTCGTTGTCTACCTTTGCGTTGTTGAGCATTTGCTCCATGAGCTTCATTGCCTCGGTCATGTTCTCGCCGAGACCGCTGAGCGATACGGTCATAGTAGACCATGTGGGGGTGAAGCTGTATTCGCAGCCAAGCTCGTAGAAACGCTCCTTAACCTCTGCTGCTGACATTGTGCCGGTGCCGAGCAGGTCTAGATAGTCGGTGGCGTAGGGCAGCCACTTGTTAGCCTCCGAACCGAAATCGTACACGAAGTGAAGCTCGAAGAGGTCGTTCTGCGTGTTTTGGATGTAGTAGACTGGCTGCTTCTTCTTTGTAGTAGTGCGAGCGAAGTCCTTGGTGTAGTCGAGGAATACCGGCTCGATAGGCTTCACCTTCGACTCCTTTATCTCCTTCACGAGTGCGCTCTGCAGGTCGCGGTTGGAAGGTATCGGCGTGATAGCGGGCTTCTCAATCTTCTTCTGTGTGGGGTCTTCGCCCTGACGTTTGTAGACGATGGCGTAGCCGTCGGTGAAGTGGCGCTTGGCGAAGTCCATAATCTGCTCCTTTGTGATGCCTGCGATGCGGTCGAAGCGCTCCACCTGCGTCTTCCACGGGCGTCCGTAGACGAAGGTGTTGACGAACGACGTTGCGCGACTCTCGTTACTGTCGAGCGAGCGCAGGAATTCGAGCTTCATGTTGTTCTTAACCGAAGGCAGCAGCTTGTCGCTGAACTCGCCACGCTTGAGCTTCTCGATTTCTGCGAGCATGATAGCCTTCACTTCGTCGAGCGACTGTCCCTCGTTGGGTTGACCAATCATAATGAACTGCGAGTAGTCGCGCATGTCTATCTTGCCCGACTGCACACCCTGGCAGAGCATCTTCTGGTTTACGTTGATATCGATGAGTCCGGCGTTGCCGTTGGCGAGCATATGGTCTATGACGTCGAGTGTATCAGCCTGCAGCGAAGCCGCCCCGTCCATCTTCCAGCCGAGGAACACGTTCTCAGCCTCCTGTCCGATTACGGTAGTATCAGCCGGAGCCGTGAGGTCCTTCACCGGTGCGAAGTGCGGGTACTTCACCTGCTCACTCTTCTTCCACGAGCCGAAGTACTTGTCGATGGTAGCCATCACAGCCTCCGGGTCGAAGTCGCCCGCCATGCATATAGCCACGTTGTTCGGCACATAGTAGTGCTTGAAGTAGTTCTTTATATTCGTGATTGATGGGTTCTTCAGATGCTCCTGCGTACCGATAGTGGTCTGTGTGCCGTAGGGGTGAGTAGGGAAGAGTTTCTTGCCGAGTGCAGCCCACTCCTTGTCGAAGTCGCTTGTGAGGTGCATGTTGTACTCCTCGTAAACAGCCTCAAGCTCTGTGTGGAAGCCACGGATGACCATGTTCTGGAAGCGGTCAGCCTGGATGCGTGCCCAGTTGTCCACCTCGTTCGACGGTATGTTCTCCACATAGCACGTCACGTCGTTGCTTGTATAAGCGTTGGTGCCGTTGGCTCCGATGGCAGCCATCAGCTTGTCGTACTCGTTCGGTATGAAATACTGCGCAGCAATCTGCGATACCGAGTCTATCTCGTGATAGAGCTGTCGGCGTTTTTCGGGGTCGGTCACGGTGCGATAGTGCTCGTATCGGCGTTCGATGTCGTCGAGATAGGGCTGCTCCTTCGCTGCGTCTGTGGTGCCGAAGAGACGTGTTCCCTTGAACATGAGGTGCTCCAGGTAGTGAGCCAAGCCTGTTGTCTCGGCAGGGTCGTTGCGCGAACCTGTGCGCACAGCCACGTAAGTCTGTATGCGTGGCTGCTCCTTGTTCACAGAAAGATAAACCTTCAGTCCGTTGGGCAGTGTGTAGATGCGTGTCTGCATCGGGTCGCCCTTCACTGTCTCGTATTCGTATGCTGAAGCAGTAGCCGCTGTTCCCAGTGAGAGTATTGCGGCAATAAGAAAGGATTTGAATTTCATTATTGTTGTTTTGTCTAAAATATTACATATAGAGTTTCTGGTTTTCAAAGTCAATCTCCTTGTCGAGCTGTTCGTTGAAGTTGTTGAACACCTCTTCCTCCACGTCGCCCAGTTGGTATTCCTTTGCGGCATCCTTTTTAATCTCGGCAATCCATGCACGTCGTGCCGTGATGTAGTCGCGCTTCACTCGTTCCACGTTCTCCTCGTTCAGCTCTAAGAAGCCGTAGTAGTCCATAATCATCCGATACGACCACGTCCAGCGGTATTCGGAATAGTTGGCGTTTATCTCCTCAAATCGCTCGGCAATATCCTCGGTGGTGTCAATCTCGCCAGAGAGAATATCGTCCACGAGGTGCTGTTCCTCCGACACGGGCAGCAACAGACCCGACAGGTCTGTCCATGGTCCGGTGCCCACGTTCGTTGTCGGCTCCATCGGTGCATGGCGTTTGAGCACCGCTCCCATGTATATGCGCAGTGCGATGTCGTAGTATTTGATGCCTTTGCGCAGCGACGAGTTTTTGATGACATACCCATGATAGTTGTACGTCGGCACATCTTCTCCAGATGCGTTGCGCAGATTTTCCAGTATCTTCTTTCCGCGCAGTATCTCGCCCACGGTGAACGGCGAGAGCCAGTCGAAGTTGACAATGCTTTTGCGTGCGCCGTTTGGTCGCATGTCGCGTTTTGGCCATTTGCGTATGTCGCGGTACAGTCCCACGGTTGTCAGGTTGCGTCCTGGCACCAGGTACATGGTGTCGTTATATGCTATAAGATACGAGAATGGTAGCGAGCGTGTGTCGGGGTGGTACATCAGTTTGCCGAAGCACACGGAGAAGGCACCGATATGCGCCGGCATCAGTATGTATGCACCGCTGGCAGTCTTCGATCCGCGTTCGAGCGTTCCGTAGTGCATCGGTCCCATCTTGTAGGCATGGTTGGAGAAGTTGGTAGCCGAGCCGGCGTTGTAGAACGAGAACTGTCCGCCGATGAGCAGTGAGCTCTTGTGATGCGAAGCGGTGAACGGACCGCAGAACGCTGCGCATGCCTCTCCGTTCGCCATGTACGAGTTGGCGAAGAATACGCTGCCTGCTGCGGTGAAGCCGTTGCTCAATTTGCATGCTTCGCCAACGAAGCAGTCCTGCATCTTCACGCTGTTGGTTATAGCCGAGCCGTTGCTGATGATTGAGTTCTCGCAGATTACTCCTGTACCGATGTACACCGATGCATCGCTGTTGCTCATCAGAGTGCAGTCGCTGAGTCGTGCTGCGCCCGCTATCTCGCAGTCGTCGTAGACAACGGTATTCGTAATCTCCTTAGTGTTCACGATCTTCACTCGGTTACCGATGGTTGCCATATCTGGCGAAGTGCGTTCTATCTCTTCGCGTATCAGTCGGCGTATGGCATCCTTCAGCTGTCGGTTGTGGAAGTGTTTGACCATAAGTGCTGCAATCTGGCTTGTCAGTCCGTGGAAGAGTATAATGTTTCCGTCGCCCACCTCGTTGAGCACCGATATCAAGTTGCCTTCTCCATATGTTGCACCGTCGGTTGTTTCCATAGTGCATACATTGGATATGATGCAATCGTCGCCAATGACATAGTTGTTAATGTATCCCGAAATGTTTTCTATGAGACAGTTGTTGCCAATGGTTACGTTGCGCAGTGTGGCGTTGTTCACGCCTGCGTGTTTCATGAAGCCGCGGCTCACCTCCACGTTGTTTGTGAATGCTCCGAGGCGTATATCGCCGTAGAACATTACGCCGTGTAAGAAGCGAGGCTCGAAATCTTCGCTCACCTCAATGCGTTGCCAGTCTTCTGCCCAGCAACTGTTGGCTTGTAGAGTCGAGATTTCGTTTTCGGTTAAGTTGCGATATATCATGTGTGTGTTATGTTGTTATGGTGAGGTGTTGTGGTGTTGAGGTGTTGAGGTGAGATGTTGTGGTGTTGAGGTGTTGAGGTGAGATGTTGAGATGTTGTGGTGTTGAGATATGCATATGTCACCATCTCACCACCTCACCATCTCACCACCTTATTCCACATCCATATACAGGAAGTCGTTGTACGGATACTTCTGCACGTGCAGCTCGCGCACCTTACGGTATATTGTCTCGCGGAACTCGTCGATGTTTAGTTTCTCCTTAGCCGAGATAAACATACAGTTCTCGCCGAGTCGTGCCATCCATGTGCGCTTCAGCTCGTCGAGCGTTATGTTCTCCTTCGTCATAGGCGTGAGGTCGTCCTCCTCCTTCTCGGTCCACGTGTAGTTGTCAATCTTGTTGAACACAATCATCGATGGTTTGTCGGCGCATCCCAACTCCTTCAGTGTGTTCTCCACGACGCGTATCTGCTCCTCGAAGTCGGGGTGCGAGATGTCTACCACGTGCAGCAGCAGGTCGGCTTCGCGCGTCTCGTCGAGTGTCGACTTGAACGAGTCGACCAAGTCGGTGGGCAATTTGCGTATGAAGCCCACGGTGTCGGCGAGCAGGAACGGTAGGTTGTCTATCACCACCTTGCGCACCGTAGTGTCGAGCGTGGCGAAGAGCTTGTTCTCGGCGAACACCTCGCTCTTTGCGAGCATGTTCATAATGGTCGACTTGCCCACGTTGGTGTATCCCACGAGTGCCACGCGTATGGTACGTCCGCGGTTCTTGCGTTGCGTGCTCATCTGCTTGTCAATCTCTACGAGGCGCTGCTTGAGCAGCGTGATGCGGTTGAGGATGATACGGCGGTCCATCTCGAGCTGCGTCTCACCAGGTCCGCGCAGACCCACGGAGCCTTTGCCGCCACCCGAGCCCGAGCCGCCGCCCTGGCGTTCGAGGTGAGTCCACAGACGTTGTAGACGCGGAAGCATATAGCGATACTGCGCCAGCTCCACCTGCGTCTTTGCCGCAGCCGTCTGCGCGCGCATAGCGAAGATGTCGAGGATGAGCGATGTGCGGTCGAGGATTTTCACCTGCAGTACTTTCTCGATGTTGCGCATCTGCTTTGCCGAGAGTTCGTCATCGAAGATGACCATGCCGACTGGGCGCTCAGCGTCCTCTTCGGCTTCTATGTATTCGCGTATCTCCTCGAGTTTACCTGAGCCGACGTACGTCACGGAGCTTGGTCCGCCCACGCGCTGCGTGAAGCGCTTTACGGTTACGGCACCTGCGGTGTCGGCAAGGAACTCCAGCTCGTCGAGATATTCTTTTGTCTTTGCCTCGTCCTGTTCCTTGGTTATAAGACCTACGAGTATGGCTGTCTCAGCCTTTACTTCTGATATTACAAATTCTTTCATTCCGGAATTATGATTTTATCGCAAAATTACTCAAAAATCTTCACACTACCATATTGTTAGAATTTTATTTTATAGCTAACGCCAAGTATGTGTGTGTCTCGTGTGTCGTCGTCGTCTTTTGAATTATCTTGATAGCGGTAGTAAACCCCGAGTGTGTTGCGCTTGATGAAGTCCCAGTTGAGTCCGACGGTGTAGCGCACTTTCTCAAGGCTCCATGCGTTGTAGAGTTCCACATTAGCGTACGGCTCTATGTTGAGTCCCTTCTTGCTGTACACCACCTGTAAGCGGCTTCGCAGCTGGTTCTTGCTTTTGGCTTTGTATGTCTTCCGCTTACCGTCCATTTTGTCCTTGTCGAAGTCGTATCGTTGGTCGATGGTCTTCTCCGGTCGGTAGGTGTATTGCCAGCGTTCGCGGAGCGAGAGCTTCCAATCGCTGAGTTTCAGGCTGCCAGTGAGGTCTACATTCACGCGGTGGCGCGTTCCCCAGAACTCGGCATACTTGTTCGGTTTGCTATAGTTCGGCTTGTTAGGTGCGTCGTAGTGGTAAGTGTATTTCTCGTTGTGCTTGTAGATGAAGGTATATCCCACACCGGCTTTCAGCCACTTGGTTATTTTGTATTCTCCTGACACGCCCATTGCCCATCGGCTGTTCTGCTTCATTTTGTCCTCGGAACGATATTCGGCTTCGAGTTCCACGCTTGCCTTTTTCGACAATGCTTTCTCTACAGCGATGTCTGTCCAGATACCGAAGTCGTTGCCGGTTTTCGGAAGGCTCTGCGCTGACGCAAGCAGTGATGCTGTTAGGAGTGTGAGTGTTATGAATGACGTTCTTTTCATATTCTTGTGCGTTAGTTATGTGAATTGTTTTTTGTCTTCTTTCGAGAGCTGTAGCCGCTGTTGCAGGTCGCTGTCGCTTGCCGTGGCGGAGTAGTATACTTTGAGCATTGCCATATCGCGTATGAAGTCTACGCTTCCCACCTCTACGTGCAGTACGTCTATGCCCAGGCGTTCGGTGAGGTCGGCTTTCATTTCGTTGTGTTTGTCGGGTGTGATGAGGTCGATGCGGTCGTACTGCACCAGTTTGAATGCCGCCTGTTTCAGTCGGCACTCGCAAACCCAGATGATGAAGAAGATGAGCGTGTTGGTGAGCAGCAGCTCCACGAGGGATACGTTGTTGGCAATGGCGTTGATAACAGACAGGGCGATGATGATGAACATGTATGTCATCTCTCTGACGGGCATTGCATCGGTGCGGTATCTCATTATTGAGAATATGCCGAAGAGTCCGATGCCTATACCGATGCTTGTCTTTGTCTTGAGGTCTTCAAGTTCGAAAATCATGAAATAGACGAGAAAGAATATTGCCACGCTCATAAGCATGAACGAGAAGTAGAAGTCGCGCCGGTGGCTCTTCCTGTAGTATAGTTTGTGTACTATAGCCCATGTGACGAGTATCAGGATGATGAAACGTACAATCATCAATGGAAACGAATCTGAAAAAGTTAAGCTGAATATATCCATATTGTTTTTTGGGGTTTGCGTGATTTGTTATTGTGCCATCAGTTTGGCTATTTTTCTTAATCGTGGCTTGATGCGGTTGCGTCGCAGTGTGTCGTCGGTCAGTGCGTATCCTATGACATACTTGCTGAATCCCATAGGCTTTATGCCCAGCAGCATGAGGTGCTTGAGTATTGGACTTGGCTGTCGCCCGTCGCGTTTGAGTTCTATGATGACGATGCTGCCCATCTCCATGTGTTGTCCGTTGCGGATGTTGTCGAAGGCGAGGTCGAAGTCGATGGTGAGCCGTTCGGTTTTCTGTTTGTTCACCAGTGTTATTCGGTTGAAGTGGTTCTCCACCTTCGGTGTAAGTATGGTAGGGTCGTATCGCAGATTGTTTGCGAGAAACTCCTCGTAGTCTTTGAAGCAGTCATCCTGTGGTCTGAACATCAAGTCGTGTTGCGGTTCCTGCGGGTTGAAGGTGGGCATTGTAACGCGCTTCTTGTGCGTTCTTCCGTGATTGTTCTTTGTTTTCACTTCGAGGAAGCTCTGTCCTGATTTGGCATACGACCTGATGCGTAGTTTCTGCCGGTTGGCGTGTCCTGTCTCGTGGCGGCAGTACATTGCGTTATCCGGCGTATCGAAATATACCGTATAATAAGGTGCGATGCGTTCGCCGTCTATTTCCTGTGTGCAGTAGTCGTCTTTAGCCAAGAGCAAGAGTTTCCGCAGCATTTGTTTTGTCGTGACGAACTTGGTGTCTGTCCGGTTCATCAGCCGTATGCCACTCATCTCGCCAAGTGTGATGGAATCGTATAGACTTAGAATATCGGTCATTGATAAAACATTTTAAAATGATTTTACAAAGTTAATACAAAACATCGTGTGCAACAACAAGTTGAAAGAAAAAAGTTGGGAACAGTGTCATTGTTGTTGATAAAAAAACGTTGTTGGTTTAAAAAATACGATTTTTTAAGGGTGAATGAATAATAATGTGTATATTTGCAGGTGTAAAAAGAGAGTTATATTATTATGAAGTTAAACTAAAAGCAACAAGACTATGAAAGCAAAACTATTGCAGGCGTTGCTTGCGTTGTTGTTGTTGTCACCATCGGTGGCTACGTATGCCGATGATACCGACACTACACCGCGTCAAGCACTCGTCTTAAAGTTTGTTGATGACGGCACGGCAAGTTTCTTCCTTGCCGATCAGCCCGAAGTTGGTTTCGCCGATGGCAAACTGACGGTGACATCTGTAGGGGTTACGACCGACTATGAACAGTCGGCTGTAGCCGAGTTCTATTTCGACTATGTCGTGCCAACCGCCATTGCGGGCACCGAGAGCAAGACATTCTCGCTGACGTACACCGACAACCGTACTGTGACGGTGGGTGGCACAAAGGCGAAAACTGCCACGCTCTACGCTGCCGACGGCACACTTGTGGCGCGCAAAAGCGTAGTAGAGGGAGCTGTGAGCGTGAGCCTCGACAGCTGCAAGCCCGGAGTTTATGTGCTCACATTGGAGAACGAACACACATTTAAATTAATCAAACGATGAAAAAATCTATACTTTTTATAACACTTCTTCTTTCTGTACTTGCGCTACCCACAGCAGCGCAGAAGTCATTCGTTAAGAACTCGCCGTGCTTCTCTGCGCCAGCTAAGGCAGACGAAGTCAAGACCCTCGCTATGAGTCACGTCGTAGCTTCGTATTACACCGCAGCTTCTGAGGCTACCAACAACTGCGACAACTACTATCTCGTAGTTTCGGACAAGACAAACGCAGTGTTCAACTCGGCTGAAGGCACCATCGTGGCTACCAACGCCAACGTGGCAGCCATCGACTTGTATGCTCCGGCTGGTACAGGCACCGAGCTGCCCGAGGGAACATTCAAGGCAGGCAAGGGCAGTCTGTATTACGATGCCGACTACTCCTACACCACTAAGTACGGACTCAGCGGCAAACCCGGTAAGGAATACGCACTGAAGGGCGACGTGACGGTGAAGAAGGGCACCGATAACTCGTACACTGTGACCTTTGCTGATGCTAACGGCGTGCAGTACACGTACACCGGCACACTCAGTTTCGTAGATATGAACACCGGCACGACGGTATATCCGCAGATACCTACCGACGTGAACACGACGTTCACAGGCGGTATGGCTTACTATCATGGCAACCTGATGGAGTCGAACACGGGCAATATATACATCAACCTCTTCGACTGCGACTTCGACCCGGAGACAGGCAACATGAAGGGCACGGGATTTAACCTTGCCATCTGCGCCTTCAACCGTCTCTTCGGTGACCCGAAACAGGCTACAATCATACCGGGCACATACACTATGGCGCGCAACTTCAAGAGCGAAACCTACTTCCCTGGTATGGAGATCGACTACAACGGCATGACCGTACTCATGGGTACATACATCAAACGTCGCAAGACCGTAACCGGATCTGATTCCGACTACGACTATGCTTACATCACCGACGGCACGGTCGTAATCACTGAGGGCGACGAAGAGGGTACATTCAACTTCACCGTGGATTGTACTACCGACCGCGGACACAAGGTGACGGGCACGGCGAAGAACATCAAGTTCAACATCGTCGACGTGTCGGACGACAAGGAGAAGTACGTAGAGTCGAACCTCGACCGCGACGTGCAGCTCAATCTCGACTACATAAAGAAGGCACGCGTCTACTTCCTCGGCAACCAGAACGGCGTGAACATCTTCACCGTCGACCTCGGTTCGCCAAGCGGTAAGGACGGCGACGAGGGCGACTTGCTCCGTATGGAGTTCCAGACAAAGCCTGGCACAGCCTATCTGCCTTCAGGCACATACGAGCTGATGGAGAACGACCACCTGTGGACTAACCTCTATGCGCCTTACAAGATGACACGTGGCTACTTCGACAACGTCGGCGGACGCACCGGCACACGCTATGAACACTTCGAGAAGGGACGCTACTGCGTAGTGGACAGCTTCGCCTTCGTCTATAGTGGACGTGTAGGCGTGGAGCAGTTGGCTAACGAGGAGTATAAGTTCACCATCGAGCTGGCTGACGGCAAGGGTTATCAGATTAAGGGCGAGTGGAGTGGTCCGGTAGAACTCAACTACGACCTGTCGACAGGTCTGGACAAGGTGAGTGGCGATGAGGCAGCCACAGTGAAACTCGTCGCCAACACACTCCTCGTAGAAGGCGCAGCCAAGGGCGAGCGTCTCGCTGTCTACACCGTAGGCGGACAGCACGTGCTCGCAGCCGACGCAACAAAACCAGTAGACGTATCGTCGCTGCATAGTGGCGTTTACGTTGTGAGAACATCAAATGGAGTTATAACAAAAATAGTGAAGCGATGAAAAAGACTTTATTGACAATGTTGTGCCTCATGGCGATGAGTGCCAGTTACGCACAGACAACAAAGAGAATAATGACCGTTCAGCAGAAGGACGGCACAAAAGTAGAGTATAAGGTGGACAATGTGGAGCGCGTAAGCTTCTCGGATAAGGTGTATGCCGACTTGAATAACCAATGGGCGTTTAACGAAGAAGTAAATCCGGTGAACACGGTACTGTTTGCAGAGAGCGGCGAAAATAGCCTTTTTGCGATTCATACTGCTGAGAATGTCGCGAGCAACCTTGTTCCTGATATTACAATCGAACTCCCTACATCTTTAATAGGACAAGATGTAGACCTTGCTACTGCGGAAGGTGTTGTGTTGAGATACAAAGAACGCGAACTCAAGAAAGGTACGGTTAAGGTGAAGTTCGACAAGTTTAAGAAGAACGTTACAATCTCTGTTGAGGCAGAAGAAGGTGGTGACGAAGTTCGTTGTGAGTACACGGGTGCTTTCGGACGCATTTATCTTGTTGAAAACAGCATAAAGGTTAGTGTTCCTGAGCAGGCTGTTGCTCACTCAAAGGTGGCTTCCGCTTTCTGTGTACAACCAAAAGCGACGGGCGAACCAACTAACTTCGCCTTCGCTGACGTAGCGGCTACGGCTCCAGCCGACTTCCTCAGTGCCAACGTCGCAGTATGGTTCAGCGTTTCGGCTGCCAAACTCTACAACGGAACGATTGATATGGCTACAGACGCAGACAGCTACACCTTCCGCTATATCGACTACGCTACACGCACAGTATATGATAAGGTGAAGTCGGGCACCATCACCACCGCACAGGGCTACAACGGACAGACATACGTGAGCCTCGAAGCGATACTTGAGGACGGCAAAACTATCAGCCTCTCTTACTTCGGTGCATTGACTAATGCAGAGTCGCTCGACGAGATAATACCGTCGGTAGTGGCAGAGAACGAGTATAAGTACTATAACTCCGACGGCGAGCTCTCCATCACACGTCAGCTCGGCACATCTTACATGAAGGAGTACAAGGGCAACTTCACCTTCTACCTTATCCCCGAAGGCGACGGCAAGACATCGTCAGACAGAGTGGAGGTGAAGGTTGGCAGCGACCTCATCAACGCAGGCGAGATAGATCTTGCTAACGTCGGTCAGGAGAAGATTGTAGACATCAAGTACAACGCTGGCAGCATCCAGCTGCAGTCGTATGCAGCCGGTCACGGCTATGGCAATATGCCTAACAATGGCACGCTCACTGTGAGCAAGGACGAGAACGGCGTGTACGAGATTTTGCTCGACGTAACCAACAAGTATACTAACAGCTATACCACGAACGGTGGCGACAACACACGCATTGTTGTCAACTACAAGGGTACATTTGAAGCTTATTAATAAAAGGTGGTGAGATGTTGAGATGGTGTGGTGTTGAGATTTGCATTTGTCACCATCTCATCACCACAACAATAAAACACATCTCACCACCTCACCATCTCACCATAACAACATTTCATAAAACAAACCAATGAACAAATCAAGAATCCTATTGGCATCGCTGCTCTTCGTGGGCAGTTCGGCTTTCGCACAGAAGCTTTCGCCAAGTACGAGCCTGATGCTTCAGGATATGAGTACACAGAAACATGTGAAGTCGGCAACGGTGAAGAAGGTGGATGCCTTTCTCACCCTTGCTCCGTCAAGTCATAACTCCTCAGTAGACGACTGTCTCAGCCGTCTGGAATCGTTGGGCGTAGAAGTGCGCAACGTAGTGACCGACCGCTTGCTCACTGTCAGTCTGCCCCTCACGGCTGTTGAAGCTGTGGCAGCACTCGACGAGGTGGAGAGCGTGCAGGTGGGCACAGATGTGCGCATGTTGCTCGACGTGGCGCGTAAGGAAACGAAGGTAGACGATTGTCAGTCGACCACCTCCGAACTTGGTGCATATACAGGCAAGGGCGTAGTGGTAGGCATCGTCGACGGCGGATTTCAGTATTCGCACATCGCCTTCACCAATCCCGATGGCATCGGCACACGCATTGCACGCGTTTGGGATCAGAACGCAAAGGGCGGAAAGTCGCCTGCCAAGTTCGGCTACGGCAGCGAGTACACCACTTTTGACGAGATGCGTGCCGTCAACTACGACATCTCCTCAACATTCCACGGTTCGCACGTGGCAGGCATAGCAGCCGGCGGCGACCGCACGACATCCTACTATGGTGTTGCGCCCGAAGCCGAACTCGTGTTCGTGAGCTTCGGTTCGAGCAATGTGAACATCACCGACGGCATACAGTACTGCTTCGACTACGCCGAGAGCGTGGGCAAGCCCTGCGTCGTGAACATCAGTCTGGGTTCGCACCTCGGTCCGCACGACGGCACATCAGCTACCGACCAAGCTTTCGAAGCAATGACTGGTCCGGGCAGAATTATCGTCGGAGCTGCAGGCAACGAGGGCAGCACGGCGCTGCACGTGTCGAAAGACCTTGAGGATGGCGATACATCGCTCAAGACGATGATTGGCTTCAGCGAGAATGCCACCACAAAGCAGGCTTACGTAGACATATGGAGCAGCAAGGGTGCACCGCTGACGGTGAAGGCGGTCGTTGTAGACGCGTTGAAGGGTAAGGTGATGTACGAGTCGCCTGCCGTAGCGTCCGACGGCGAGACCGACGTGAAGTACACCTTCCCCGACGGTAGCGGAGTGGTGTCGACGGTGCAGATGGCTCTGCAGAAGAACCCTGACAACGAGCGCACGGAGGTGCTCCTCATGTGTCGCGCTACAAGCATCGCCGAGAACCGCAAGATAGGTATCGTCGCAACGAGCGATGCCGGCACGTCAATCCACATGTGGAACAATGCTACCGAAGGCTACTTCCTCGACGGAGGCAAGCGCGGCTGGACAGAGGGTGACACCGACTGCACAGTGGGCGAACTTGGCGGTGTGAGCGATAATGTTATCAGTGTCGGCTCGTACAACACGAAGATGTCTTATGAGACACTTAAAAACGGGCTTTATGATATAAATACAGAGCTTGTGGGCAGAAAGGGACAGCTCTCGTTGTTCTCAAGCCACGGACCTACACTCGACGGACGTTCGAAGCCCGATGTGACGGCTCCTGGCTGTATGCTTGTGTCGGCTACATCGCGCTACTACTCTGCTTTCAGCGCTAATGCATGTATAGCTAAGAGTGGCGACGACTACTATGATGTCAATTTGGGCACGTCGATGGCTTCGCCAGTGGTTACAGGCACAGTGGCTCTATGGCTTCAGGCTAATCCGAACCTCACGCCTGCCGATGTGCGCAACATCCTCAACCAGACCTCACGCCACGACACCTATACGGGTAGTGCAGAGAAGTCGGATCGCAACAGTTGGGGTGCGGGCAAGCTTGACGCTTTCGAGGGATTGAAGCTCGCCTGTGAGACAACCGGCATCAGCGATACGCGAGTTGGCGAGCAGATGTTCAGCATCACTACCAATCGCATGGCACGCACCATACAGTGCTTCTTCGGTTCGGAAGGAACGGCTCGCGTGGCAGTGTACAACGCACTCGGTCAGCAGCTCTACGCTAAGCAGCTCGCTGTGAGCGGTGAGACACTCGACCTCAAGCAACTCGGCAACGGCGTGTTCGTTGTGAAGTTGCAGCAGGGCGGCACTGAGAAGTCGGTGAAAATAGCCTTGTAAAATCATTCGTAACGACCGATACGCGCATCCGCGACGGTCGATACGTACATCTGCGACGGTCGATACGTATGTCTGCGACGACCGTCGCAGATGTACGTATCGGTCGTCGCGGATTGCTTTTATGCAGACTACGTGTAGTCTCTTTGCACAAACTAATGCTTGTACCGATAGTTTTTTTATCCCGACAGAAGCATTATTCGGGATTTTTATATATATTTGTAGCCAAATACTTAATTTTAAATAACATAAGATTATGCCTACAATCAAAAGAAAAGTCTTTACGCTTGGTTGTCTGCTCACGTTAGCTTCAGCACCCTTTGTGCAGACGGTAGCGCAGACCGGTCAATATGTTTACGATGTGCAGGACGGCGAGGCTGACATATTCGGTCAGTTGCGCTATGAGAAGAATGTGAACGGCACCGGATTTGTGAAGTTTAATACAGCCAATCCGAATACCCACAAGTGGGTGCGCGACTATGGTTATAAGGCAGGAGTGACACCTATCACTACAGCCGGCACGTATGTAGGCAACGAGTATTATGCCTACGAGACCACGCTCTACGAGAATACGCTCATGCCACGCGCCATAAGTGTGGTGGATGTGAACACGGGCGAGTACACCGCTAAGCGCGAGATAGTGAACTCTACGACCGAGGCTCCGCTTATCCTCGACGAGATGACATACGACCCGAAGACGAACCGCATCTTCGCACTGCACTATGACACATCTGTGAACAAGTCGTACCTCTACGAAATCGACCGCACCACACTCGAACTTTCGCTTGTGGCTACGCTCAACAACGTGCTCCTCTACACGCTCGCAGCCGACAACGGTAGTCTGTACGCTGTGCGCAAGGGCGGCATGAAGAGCTACCTCAGCAAGATTGAGATAAGCAGTATCAATAAGACTGCGAAGACCTGCGAGTACAAGGATATGGGCAATACCAACGTGTATCTCGGCGACTACAGTCAGACGATGGAGTTCGACAAGACCACCCACCGCTTGTGGTGGATGGCGCAGACCTCCGATGGCAATGCCTACCTCGTAGAGCTCGACCCGAAGACGGGTGCCTCGCTTAAGAAGGAGTTTATGGACAACGAGATGCAGCTCCTCGGCATGGGCATACCGTACCAGTATGTAGCCGATGGTGCTCCGTCGTATCCGCGTGGCTTTAAAGCTGTGGCAGATGCTAAGGGTGCACTCTCAGCACAGCTCTCGTGGACAACGCCAAGCGTGAACTATCTTGGTGCGGCACTAACAGGACTTACCGGCACAAAGGTGTATCGCAACAATCAGCTCGTGTACACCTCAACCGAGACAACGCAGGGCAAAGTCGTGGCATGGACAGACAAGCCTGCGACGGATGGCTACTATATATATAAGGTAGTGCCGTACAATGCTGTGGGCGACGGCGTGTACAAGGAGTTTGCTGCATACGTGGGCGAAGACCTGCCAGGCGAGCCACAGGACGTGACGCTCACTACGCACGGTGGCAACGCCGAGATAACATGGGCAGCACCGGCAAAGGGTAAGCATGGCGGATATTTTGATAATACTACATTGAAGTATAACGTGGTGCGTATGCCAGACAATAAAGTGGTTGTGGAAGGTACTACATCGCTGCGTGCAACGGATGCGGTCAGCGTGCAGAAGGGCTACAGCTACGTCATCACAGCTGTGAATAAGAAGGGCGTGGGTGCTTCGGCTACGTCGAAGACGCTGAGCTTCGGACCGGAGGACAGCGTGCCATTCACTTCGTCGCTCACCACACAGGACGATTTCGACCGCTGGGTGACTGTAGACAAGAACAACGACGGTAATACATGGACGTTCTACACTCCGACGCAGACTACTACATACGATCGCACGGACAAGAATGCCGACGATTGGCTCTACACGCCTGCGCTGAAGTTTGAAAAGGGCAAGACATATCAGGTACGCTACACCTACTCGTCAGCCAACTGGGTGACTCCCGATAAGCACGAACAGGTGATGGAGCAGATGAAGGTGTGGTTCTGTTCGGAACCGATAGCTACGGGTGCGACCAAACTCATAAAGGAGACGGGCGAGTTTCATACCGCATCGAACATCTTCCTCTACGGCAAGGACAACTTCCAACCAGATGCAACAGGTTCTGCACGCATCGCCTTCCAGGCATGTAGCGAAGCTAATCATGGACAGATTTATCTGAAGGATGTGTCCATACGAGAGTATAGCACGAAGGACATCAGCGTGCAGGCACTCACCGGCTCGCAGCTCGTGAACAGCCAAAGTCAGCAGACGTTCACCGTAGACGTGCGCAACGAAGGCTCGGCAACGGTAGCCGACTATCGCGTGCTGCTGCTCAACGCCGACAACAACGAAGTGCTCGGCGAGGCAAAGGGCAAGAGTGTGGCACCAGATAAGACGGTAGAAGTGGCAGTCAACTGGGTGCCAGGAGCAGAGGGCACTATAAAGGTAGTGGCTAAGGTGGAGCTTGCTGGCGATACATACCCGGCAGACAACGTTCTGGCAACACCGTTAGAGGTGAAGGTATCGGCTGCAGATGCCGACAAGTGGCTCACACTGAACCAAGACAATAGCTGGGGATGGCGTTTCCCATTCTTTATGCTCGACCCATACTCGCAGTGTCAAGCAC
>OLIS01000935.1_pt1 | contig 22190 bp, 20 predicted proteins | sample 1601351 | NCBI WGS metagenome assembly OLIS01 (sample SAMEA2452122, study PRJEB22498) | human gut metagenome | biome: human feces; feature: human gut; material: feces | place: Australia | collected 2012
CTTTCTTTTTTCCCGACGCGAGACGCGTCGCCCCCATTAGAGGTAGCGTTTTGTGTTAGCGCCTTGTGCTAGCGTTTTATGCTAGCGTTTGGTACTAGCACTTTGCGCTTGAGACTGTTCGAATATTCACTATTTCCTGGACGGCAATATTTACTTACCTATTTCTTCGGAGAACGAGCCGTCGCTATTGTACCATTTACCTTTGTAGGGATTGCCCTCTTTGAATGTGCCTGTGAAGTATGAACCATCCTTCAAGGTGTAGGTGCCTTGCTCGTAGTAGCCATTGTTGAAGGTACCTTTATACGTATCGCCATTATCAAACTTCAGTGTGGCATCGCCCGTTTGGTCGTTGCACAAGCCATTGGTAAAGTGGCCTGAATAGGTGGCGGCAGGAATGCTGCCATATTTTTCAAATTTGGCCGTACCAAGGCCCTGCGGTAGTGCACCAATCGTATCGGCAATGCTGCCGGTATAGGCATAGTTGCGCATGTTCTTCGGACCAGCGGTTACTGACACCATCAGATTGGTTACCGATTTCTGCACCACGTCTGCTGCCACACTGTCACTGTCAATAGCCACCGATGCGTCTTGGGTCTCACTTCGGTCGTGCCACATGCCGTAACCAAATGCTCCCACAATGACGAGGGTCAGAATACAGCCTATGATGACGCCTTGGTTTGATTTGCCTTTGCGCTCTGTTGTAGATGTTGTATTGCTACCATTGGACTGTGTTGTGGTCTTGGTACTTTTACCGCCTTTCAAAATGGTGTCGCCATCATCATCGGCCGTCTTGGTAGCAGACTTTGAAGGTTGCGGTTTGGATTGCTGTTTGGGTTGCGGCTTTGTAGGCGTTTCGGCCAGGAACTGTTTGACGTCGGCCACGCATTGCGGACGCATCTTGCGGTTCGGTTTCATAAGCCACTTGATGAGGTCGGCAGTCTTTTTGCTCACGGCGGCAGGCAATTTCAGAGCCTCTGTGGCGTCCTCGTCAATGTCTGATGGCGAGGGCGGTTGTTGCAGTGTGAGCAAGTGGTAAAGTGTGGCACCGAGCGCGTAGAGATCTGTCCACGGACCAAACTTTTCGATGTTCTGTTCCATTTGTTCGGACGGGGCATAGCCAGGAGTGCAAGCCAGGGCCGATGAAGTGGAGAGAGAGTTGCCGTCGGCATTGCGCAGCTGTTTGCTCGCACCAAAGTCAATGAGTTGCACGTTGTCTTTGTCGTCAACCATGATGTTGGCAGGCTTGAGGTCGAGGTGCCAAATGCCCTCGTTGTGAACCGTTTCGAGCGCATCAAGCACTTGGCCCAGAATGGGCAGCACTTCGGCCTCTGTCATTGGCTGGTGGGTGCGTTTGAGACGGGTAGACAGACTTTCGCCTTCGATAAAGTCCATCACATAATAGGTGGTACCGTTCTCGTCGAACAAGTCGTGCACCCGTACAATGTGCTTGTTTTCGAGTTTGCGCAGGCGGCGTGCCTCCTTGCGGAACTTTTCGCGTTGTGCATTGAATGTGCGCTGGTTCTCGGTAAGGCTGATGGAGATGTCGGTTGCATTGTCCATGCGGCCGCACACGCCTTTAATAAAGAGTTCCTTGATGGCAACTCTTTCGTCAAAGGCAGTGTCGATGGCCATGTAGGTATTGCCAAAGCCGCCCGATGCCAGGTATTTTTCTATACGGTATTTGCCATTGGCAAGTGTGGTGCCAATGGCAAGCAACCCCTCGCGGGGGGTGGAATTGTCGGTCATAGTATGGTGCGTCTGTATTTATTTAGTGGGTTGACTGTTTTGTTGACGGGGGAACAGGGTGACGAGTTAACGGGTAAGTTAGTCGTGTCTTTTATGTCCCTTGTCTTTTTGTTTTTGACACAATATAGGTTGTGCAGAACAAACTTACCTGTCAACCTGTCAACCCGTTAACGGATTTATTTGTGATGTCGTGTGATGGTGCCTTGTGTGGCATCAGAGTCGTTGCTGTCGGTTGGTTCGGTGGTTTGTTCCACCTTTTGTTCCACCTTTTGGGGCATGGTGGCAGCCGGTGCGTCGGTAGTTTGTTGGGGCTTGTGCCAAAGCATATAGCCTGCGCCGAAACAGAGCAAGATGATGCACACTAATATGGCTACTAAAGGCCAAGTGTGTTTGGTAGGGGCAGAAGGCTGCTTTGCCGGTTGCACGTTGGGGGTGAAGCGTTCCTCGTCAGTTTCGGGCTGGTGGGCGGGTTGCAACTTCGTATGTTCCACCTTTTCAACCTCAAACGCCCAACATGAGTGGTTGTCGCGTGTACCGCGTGTGTGACACGTCTGTTTGAGTGCGTCGATGCGTTGGCCAAGTGGCTGATTGGCAAGCATTATTTGTTGCAAATCATTGTTGTCGAGCTGCTCGACAATGCCGTCGCAGCAGAGCATGAATACATCGCCAGGTGCCACATGGTAGTAAGGTATGACTTTGAACGTGGCCTTGGACATGGTAGGCTGATGCGGTTGCACAGCCCTTGTGATGACATTGCGTTGTGGACAGGTGCGTGCCTCGGCTTCGGTCAGCTCGCCAGCCGCTATCAAGTCGTTGACAAGCGAGTGGTCGCGTGTTTGGTATACCACACCCTTGCCTTGTCTGAATTGGTAAATGCGGCTGTCGCCAATGTGCGCCAACAGTATGCCATCGGTGCAAATGGCCAGAAATGTAAGCGTGGTGCCCATGGTGGCCTTGCCTCCACTGCTGTCGTCAAACTGTTTGTCGAGTGTGTCAAGTTGACGATAGGCTTCGGCCAACCCCTCGTTGAAGTGCTGTTCCATTTGTTGCGTGGAGCATGGTTTGGGCAGCGTGGTGTGTTGGCCAATGGCTTGCGCCACACAGCTGCTCGCCACCTCGCCATGCGCATGTCCGCCCATGCCGTCGCACACCACAAAAACGTGTGTGGTGCTGGTGGCATGGCCAATGGCAGGGTAAAGCGCGTCCTCCTGGTTAGGTTTCTGTCCCAGTTCGCTAAAACCTTGTGGAGTCGATATAGTTAAGGGCTTTTGGCTCATTTTGCAAAATCGTTAGCTACGTACATTTGTTGTTCGCCCAGTGTGAGGCAGTCGTTGGCGTTGAGGTAGACAATGTCGTCCTCACACAGTTCGATGCCTTGCAGCAGGGTAGGGTTCTTGCCATGCTCCTCGAGGGTGCAGCGCAGTCCGGTGGCGGTGCATTGCACATTGATAATGGCATGGTGCCGACTCATGTAGCGTGTGTCGTCGGGTATTTGTATTTCGGCATCATTGCCTTCCTTAAGGCGGCCCACCCATTGCTTGCCAAAATGCAGCTGGTAGGTGTGGCTGCCAACAGCCAACGACAGTTTGGGCAGGTAGGCGCCTAACTGTTGCTTGGTGTGGCAGGTGGGGCATTCGGCCGTTTTTTGTTCAATGCCCGCCATGCTGGCCGCGCTTATCAGTGCGCCGCAGGCGGGACATTTAAGTGTAATGTTCATACGCTTGTTAGTTCGTCATTATGCGTCGTATAGTGTGATATCGGCATCGTTGGAGTAGTCGGGCAGGTCGGTGTCAGACTGTGCCATCTGTCCGTAGCCCCCCTCCACATCGTCGGCCGACGGCATGGGCATGTGGCTGTCAGATATGTCGTGCAGTTCGCTGTCGTCTATTTGCCCATCGTGGTTGCTGTCGGCCATCATGATGTCCACCTCGCCGTTTTGAGTAACGTCTACCAAGGCAATGTGTTCGTCACCCACGCTCACGTGAGCCACGTCCACGGTGTGGCCGTTAAGGTCAACATCGTTTTGTACGGCAATGACGTGTATTTCGGGCGACTCAGTGTCGTCGGCCGCCATTTGTACATTGTTGTTGCCATTGGTGAGCGTGTTCAGCGTCATGTTTTCGCTACGCAGGTCGGTCACTTCATTGTCGTCCACCTCACCGTTGTCGTTGGTGTCGACAAACGAGGCCACCACCCGGTTGTTGTCCATTTTGAAGGCCGCCATGTGGCCGTCCACGGTGCCGATGGCCATGGTGACGGTGCGTCCGTCGTCGGTTGTCATGGTTTCGACACTTTCAATTTGAATGTCGTGTTGTGCGGCATATCCTTGCGTGTGAGTGGCCGGAGTGAGTTGCGGCTCATCGTGGTGTGTGGTGTGGCTGCTGTGAGCGTTGTGTGTTGTGGCATCGGCCTTTGGTGTGGCGTTGGCCTCGTGCTGTGCTTGTGTTTTGCTTTCAGCGGCCAGCGTGTCGGCAGTAACTTCCTGCTCGTTGGGCTGCGCAATGGTTTGTACTCCTGCTGCCTCGGCGGTAGCGGTATCGGCGGCAGCCTCATTATTTTGCTCGTTAGCAAAGGCTTCGCCAGCCCACATGGCACCTTCGCCAGCCATGGCACCTACAAATGAGGAGGCTGCCATACTTTTGAAGTGCAGTTTCTTATCTTTGCTTTGCTTTTGGGCTTTATTGCGTCCCTGTGTGATGGTGTCGTTGTTGTTATACATGGCTTGGTTGTTTTAATGTTTATGATGCAAAGATAGGCGCTTTGTAGCCTTTTGCCAATGGTTATGGCGTTTCAAAGTATGAAATACGTGTTTGGCGTGACGAAATCACCTTTTGGGGTTCCAATTCATTACGTGCATGTTGTTGACTTCGTCCATGCGCCACCCAAAGCAATCATAGCGGACTGACAGGGTAAAACCTGTCTTATCCTGCATTGGTGCTTTAAGGGCTGTTCGCCCTTGTGCCGCTTACCGCGGGATACATAAGAACATAAGCTACATAAGTAACATAAGGCTGGCGCCGTGGTTTTTACATAAGCTGAGGCAGGGCTGCCCGTCCTGCTTATAAGATACATAAGGGCTGACGCCTGATGAAGAGAACGCTTTAATTTGTTCCATTATGTTATCATGACAAACTACATTAGAGCCAATGACACGGCGCCAGCCTTATGTCTCTTACAAGCAGGGCGGAAAGCCCTGCCTCAGCTTATGTAAAAAACACGGCGCCAGCCTTATGTTACTTATGTAGCTTATGTTCTTATGTATTCCGCGGTAAGCGGTACAAGGGCGAACAGCCCTTAAAAGAGCAAAACAAGGTTCGCCTTTTGCCAATGGTTATAGCATTTCAAAGTATGAAATGCGTGTTTGGCGTGACGAAATCACCTTTTGGGGTTCCAATTCATTACGTGCATGTTGTTGTCAAAGCGTCCCCACATCACGGGGTGCTGCTTGCCCTTGGTAGCCTTGGCCACGTTGACAGCCACAAAGTCAAAGAGTTCCTTCGCCTCCACAATGCGGTTGCGGTTATTGTCGGCTCCGCCTTTCAAGCCGCGCAGCAGGTAGCGTGTAAACTGTCCGTTGCGTCCGTATGGATTTTCGCGCGAGGTTTCGTTGGTGCGCGACGAGAGAAACAGCATCACCCCCTCGGTTTTGTCAAACGAACTTTGTGCGGAGGCGGCAGCGTTGCTGTCGTGGCGCAGGCCGCCGGCATAGCAGGCATCAATAAACAGCAGTTTGTTGTTGGCACGGCAGCCTTTAATGATTTTGGCTATCTCGCCATAACTGATGCAGGTAGACGCCCCTCGTGTGTCGTAGGCGCACAATCCGCCTTTACTGCCGTGTCCGCTGAAGAAGAACACCACCACGTCGTCGGCCTCCGCTTGTGCAAAGACATTTTTCAGTGTCGTGCAGATGCTCTGCCGTGTGGCATTTTTCCCCGTCAGCAGTGTGACGTGCGTTGTGTGTGTTCGGTAGAGCGCCGCTATGTCGGTTGCATCATTCTCGGTTTGCCGCAAGGGGGTGATGTATTGGTATTTGGCTATGCCCACCGACACCACATAGATGGTGCGGGCAGGCAGCAAGTGCGGGAGCAGTATGCAGAGTAAAAGTAGCAGTTTGCGCATGGTGAGGTGAAGGTGTTAGGAGTGGGGTATGACTTTTGTGGTATATGTCTTTGTTGTAAATACCTTTGTTGTAAATGTTGCCACAGGCGGTATCTATTTATCGCCCGAAGCATAAACACGACATCGTCGGCTCCTCCCGTCGCCTCCTTTTGTCGCGTTTTTGCTTCAAGCTCTTTTCTTTACAAGGATATTATAACTGGGAGAGGACGAGGCGGAGCCCGACGTAGCCGTAGCTGAAGTCGGGCGCGTAGTCGCAACGGTACGACGCGCGGCAGATCCCGGCGCCGTTGAACCAGCCGCCACCGCGTTTCACGCGGTAAGACCCACTGTTAGCCCCTGTTGGGTTGCTTTGCGAATAAGAACTGTATGAGCCGTACCAGTCGCTGCACCATTCCCACACATTACCGCTCATGTCGTAAAGGCCGAGTTCGTTGGCTTGCTTGGTGCCCACGGGGTGAGTGCGGTTGCCGCGGTTGCCGACATACCATGCCACGTCGCCAATGTAGTTGCTACCACTATATTTGTAGTGGCGGCTGTAGTTGCCACCGCGTGCGGCAAACTCCCATTCGGCTTCGGTAGGCAGACGAAAGTTGCGGCCTGTATAGCTGTTGAGGCGGTTGATAAAAGTCTGGCAGTCGTTCCAACTCACTTGTTCAACGGGCAAGTTGTCACCTTTGAAATATGATGGATTACTGCCCATAACAGCCCGCCAAAGGGCTTGCGTTACCTCGTACTTGCAAATGTAGTAGCTGCTGAGGGTGACGCTGTGGGTGGGCTTTTCGTTAGAATAGGCATCGCTGCCTTGCTCACTTGTGGCGCCCATGGTGAAAGTGCCGCCCGACACATACACCATGTTGTTGATGAGCTTGTTGAGTTCGGCCGACAAGCCAGTAGCGCTACTTGTGCTGCTTGAGTTGTTTGTGTTGTTCGAATGGCTCGTGTTGTTCGAATAACTCGTGTTATTGCGCCGTGGCGCAGGTTTGGGGTTGGTTTTCGGTCTTGCCTTGGGCTTTGCCGCAGGTTTATGTTTCGTCACAGCCGGTTTCGGCTTATTGCGTGTAATGGTGCTCTGTGCTGCCATACCAATAGGGCAAAGCATGAGGAGCAGGGTGAGAATGAGGTGTTTGGGAGTCATGATGTGTGAGTTTAATCTAATCATCTTTCTCGCATTAATTTGCGCGATGCATCGAGCAGTGGTGTAGTTTTGGCCTTCGATTTGGCTTTCGGCTTAGTTTTCTGTTTAGCCTTCGGCTTTGCCGCAGGTTTAGGTTTAGTCACAGCCGGTTTTGGCTTATTGCGTGTAATGGTGCTCTGTGCTGCCATGCCAATGGGGCAAAGCATGAGGAGCAGGGTGAGTATGATGTGTTTGGGGTTCATGATGTGTGTGAGTTATGCGTCGGCGGAATTAGTAAACAAGTTATTAATCCGTAAACAAAGAGCTCCGCCAGCGCGTTACTTAATCGGCACGCCGCAATTAGGGCAATACTTTTTGCCGCTTAGCACAGAGTAGGGGACGAAGCCAAGAAATTTGTGGCAGTGCGGGCAAACGTAGGTGGTTTGCATCTGTGCGTTGAGGGTGGCCAAAGCGACGGTCTTCTTTTCGAGCACCTTTTCGCCAGCAAAGATGGCAATGGCCATGACAGCCAGCAGCACAATGCACGACACCAGCCAGTTTTGACCCACCATCTGTGTGACGAGCATGGTCAGTATGGGGGTGAGCATACGAATGGAGTTGACCAACATGGAGTAGCGGTCCCACTTGCGCTTTTGCTTGTCGTAGTCGTTCCACACCTGTTGCAGGTTGATGCGCGAGGCATCGGTAAGCAGTTGTTTGACCGAGGTCTTGAAAGAGCCTAAAAATAAAGGCGTGTCAGCCTTGATGCTTTTGCGCATGATGCGCAGGCCAAACACAAAGACTCCCTTGGCCGAGTCGTGGTCTTCAATCACATACGAGTCGGCCGAGGTGCGCGTAAGTGTGGCGTGCTGCGGGTCGATGCTGGCGTCGGACAGGTGTAGCGGTTGTTGTCCCATGCGGCCAATAATGATGCTTTCGCCTATTTCCATAAAGTATTGTCTTCGTAAAGTCGTTTGATAGTTTTAAGCGCCTCTTTCGACATGGGCAGGGCAAAGTTACCCTCATGCTCAAAGTCGGAGAGCACCAACTTATGGTTGGTAAGGTTAACTTGCACAATCATGTCGGCATTGACAATGTAGCGTTTGCCAATGCGCAGGAAGGTTGGTGCCGTTTCGGCAGCCTGCTTGTGCAGCATCTCCTCAACAGTGGTGAGGCCAACGGGCAGCATAACCTTCTGTTTGTTGGGAAACACCCCATAGCAGTAGTTGCCATAAGCCTCGTAGAACATGGCCTTGGCCAATGGCACGCGCAATAGTTCTGTGCGGCGGTTGAATATGGTGTATTTCATGTGAGTCGGCATTGTTCTGTATTTATGCACAAAATTACCAAAAAGATAACAACTAATGCGCCATTAAATGGCATTTTGTGACGTACCTTGCCATTTATTGAGTACATCAACCACTTGTTGCGCCTCATCGGCAGAAACCACCGGACTCATAGGGATAGAAAGTTCCTCGGCATGAATGCGCTCCGTTACAGGCAATGAGAGCTTGTGGCCCCATGCCTCATAATAGCATTGCTGCTTGTGCGGGGGGATAGGGTAGTGAATGAGCGTTTGCACACCCTGTTGCGCAAGAAACGTTTGCAACTGGTTGCGCTCCTTGCAGAATATGGGAAACTGGTGGTACACATTGTGGGCATCGGGCAGACGCTCGGGCAGCGTGATGAGCGGATTGCTGATGTGGCCGTAGTAAAAGTCGGCCAACTGCTGGCGGCGGGCATTGTCGTGGTCAAGATATTTGAGTTTGATGCGCAACACGGCAGCGTCCATCTCGCTCATGCGGCTGTTGATGCCCGCGTATTTGAACACATATTTGCGTTCGCTGCCATAGTTGGCCAGGGCGCGAATGGTGGCGGCAAGTTCCGCATTGTCGGTTGTGACGGCCCCAGCATCGCCCATGGCCCCGATGTTTTTGCCAGGGTAAAAGCTGTGTGCTGCGGCATCGCCCAACGAACCGGTGCGTTTGCCATTGAAGGTACAGCCCTGCGCTTGTGCATTGTCCTCCATCAGTTTGAGGTGGTGGCGGTGGCAAATGTCGAGCAACTGCTCGTTGCACGCCAGTCGTCCGTACAGGTGCACCGTCATGATGCCCCGTGTGCGCGGTGTGATGGCCTGTTCCACGCGGTCGGTGTCAAGTTCCAGATGGTGCCAAGTAGGTTCCACCAATACAGGTTTGAGATTGTTGCGTGTAATAGCCAATATGGTGGCAATATAGGTGTTAGCCGGCACGATGATTTCGTCGCCATCAGCCATCACCCCCATCTCTTTATAGGCGCGCAGTATGAGGTAAAGCGCATCAAGTCCGTTGGCCACCGCCACACAATGTTGTGTGCCGATGTAGCGGGCATAGTCGTGTTCAAACTGTTTCGTCTCGTCGCCCTGCAAAAACCACCCCGAGTCAATCACGCGGGCCATGGCGGCCTTGTACTCATCGGCGTGTTCGTGGGTGATGCGCTGCAAGTCGTATAGTTTAATCATAATGTTTCAATATTGTTGAGCGAGTGTCTGAATGCTACAAAATCGTCGTAGTCGCGAATGTAATCCTCGCTTTTGTAAATGTCCGAAGCCAGCACCATGCACACCGCCCCCGACGAAAAGTCGGTGATGCTTCGCCACAATCCCGGGCGCACCAGCAGCCCTTGGTAGGGACGGTTGAGGAAAAACGACCGCTTGCATTGGCCGTCGTCGAGTGTGACAGTGAATGAGCCAGATGCTGCCACTATAAATTGGCTCAGTGTGCGGTGGGCATGTGCACCACGTTCCTCGCCGCCCGGCACGTCGTAAAGGTAGTAAACCCTTTTCACGTCGAAAGGCAGCGTGTCGCCATTCTGCACCACGGTAAGGTTGCCTTTGCGGTCAGAATGGTGTCGGTTCAGTTCTACAATAGAGCAGTCGAATACACTATATTTCTCCATGTTGCTTCATTCGTTTGTAAGTGCCGTAATCCTCCACATAGTCGGCACGGTTGTAAGGCGTTGAGGCTATTTCGAGTGCCAGCGAGTTGGTGGAGAAGTTTGCGAGCGTGCGCCAAAGTCCCTTTGGTATGTAAAGCCCGTAGTACGAGCGGTTAAGCGTAAAAGTGCGCTTGTTTGTGCCATCGTCCACAATCACGTCGAGGCTGCCCGAAATGGCTATGATAAGTTCCTCTGTAGTGTGGTAGGCATGTCCGCTGCGGTTTTCGCCCCCCGGCACATCGTATATCCAGTATACGCGTTCAAACTTGAAAGGCACCTGGTTATGTTGCTCTACAAACGACAAATTGCCGCGAGGGTCGTTGAAACGTGGCAACTCAATAAGTCGTGCATCGTCAATGGTCATATATGGTAGTTGTTGTCTGAAGTTTCGGTTTTAATAAGTGCGGGCTGAATCAATGACAGCTGCAAAAAACGCAAGCACTAATGGGGGCGACGCGTCCCGCGTCGGTTTTTTCAGCAGCCTCGAGACGCGTCGCCCCCATTAGAGGTAGCGTTTGATGCTTGAACAATTCACGCAAGTTTGATTGCATTCGCCTTGCACGATGTTTCAGCCCGCGCGGGCTAAATCCGTAACTTGCGTTTTTAATTATCCAAACGTCCCGAGGCCGCAATCAGTGCGCGCACCTTGTCGTTAAAGCCCGTGGCCTGTATCAACTCCTCAAGCGTGAGGTGCATGCGGTATTGCCAGTATTGGTCGGGGTTGGCCGGCACATTTATTTGTTCCGTCTCGGGGTGCTTGCTGCGCAGCGTGGGCGATATGGCAAGCCAATCCTGCCACCCCAACAAGCAAAGCATTGAGGGCGATTGCAGGTGCAATTTTACCACCTCCTCGCACACCTCAGGCGTGGCTTCGGCGGGCGCCTCGCCATTGTGGTGCAGCGCTTCGTGCCAAAAGGCCTGTGACTGTTCGCTGTTTTGCTGCCACCACAAGCGCAATGGCGGCATGTCGTGGGTGGCAATGGTGGCCACCGACAGATAAGGATTGTCGAGCGGATTGCCAAAACGCACACCATAAGCCTTGGGCATACGCTGGATTTCGAGCGACAGAATTTCGAGCCGTTCAAGCACACCCTTAACCGATGCCGGCACCATGCCAAGGTCCTCGGCACATGGCAACATGCCATTGCCGTTAAGCGGATAAAGTTGCAGCACCGGGTGCTGCGCGTCGGCACTCTGTGTGACTGCCGGCACCTTCTTTATGGCCTCGTCAGCCCAAAACTGATTGTTGCGCTCGTAAAAGAAGTGGTCGTGCAGATGGTTGAAAGCCTGGCGGTCGGCCTCGCTCAAAGCACCGAAAAGCCAAGTGCGCTGTGCTCCAACGCGTGGGTGAAACAGATGGGCGTGTGTGGCATCGCGTATGAACAACACCTCGCACACCACTTGCAGCAAAGCCTGGCGCGTTTTGCCCTCGGGCAGCAAGCGGCAGATGGCACGCTGGGAGCGGTAAGCCTCCTTCAGCACATACCATTCGCCGTCCTTTGTAAAATAGTCGGCAGCCAGTTTGGCATTCTCTGTGTCGGTCATCAGCTTTTGCATGGTTCCGGCCGTCACACGTGGCACACACAAGGCTTGCACGTCGCTCCCAAAACCAAAGTCGTGAATTTCGGCCTCGGTATAGGGCAGGGCGGGGCGGAACTGCCCCAACAGTCCGTAAATATGTTGCGACGGCACCTCCCAAATGCGGAAAAAGCCCAGCACGTGGTCAATGCGGTAAGCGTCAAAGTACTGCTCCATGTGCTTCAGTCTGCTGCGCCACCACTGGTAGCCGTCTTGCGCCATTACCTCCCAATTATAGGTAGGGAAACCCCAGTTTTGCCCATGCACGGCAAAGTCGTCGGGCGGTGCCCCCGCCTGTCCGTCAAAGTGGAACAAATGGCCGTCGGCCCATGCCGGCACGCTGTCGCGGCTGATGCCGATGGGAATATCCCCCTTCAGTATTACCCCCAGTTCGCGTGCCGTGTTGTGGGCCCGTTGCATTTGCCGGTGCAGCAAATATTGCAGCCAGGCGTAGAACAGGCGGCTGTCGGCCACATCGGGGTGCTTGGCAGTGTAGGCCTCCAGTTCGCCGGCTTTGGGCGCATCGTCGGGCCATGAGCGAAAATCGGCCGTGTGGTAAGTGTCGCGCAGCGTGCAAAAAGTAGTGTAGGCAGGCAACCAATGTGCGTTGTCATCGCAAAACTTCTTGAAAGGCGCAGAGGCCACCAACTTTGCACCACCCTCTTTATATAAAGCGTGTGCAAAGTCCATTTTCAGCTTAAAAGCCCTCTCGTAGTCCACCTCAGGCAGAGCGTTCAACTCCGTGCCAAGCGCACTATACACCTTGTAAGCCTTGCTCCCCCTCCACTCGCGCAGGTCGAGGTAGGCAGGGTGCAGGGCAAACACCGAAATGCCATTGTAGGGGTAAGAGTCGTGCCACGACCCCGTGCGTGTGGTATCGTTGATGGGCAGCAGCTGAATAGCCTTCATGCCCACATCGGCCCCCCAGCGTATCATGGTGTCAAGGTCGCCAAAGTCGCCAATGCCCATGCTGCCCTTGCTGCGCAGCGAGAACACCGGAATGACACACCCCGCTCCCCGCCATTGAGGCAAACTCATGCGCGGCCTTTCGTCCTGACGCACAATCGAGGCATTGAGGTTGCATGGGGTGGGGCTGATGATGCGGTTGCCGCCCTCCTCCCACTGTGCGTGTGCAGGGTCTTTAGCGTCCACCAATACATATTTATACTCCAAGCCTTGTTCAAAATCCTCACGCGTCAGCGGCAGTGCCCACTCGTAGGTGTCAGTGCGCTGCATGATGCGTGCCTGCTGTGGCTGCCATTCCCCCATGTTGGGCGTGTTGCCTACAACGGCCCACTTCATGCCATTGGCTGGTGGCAGCGTGTGCAGCAGCAACAAATAAGGTGAGGTGAACAACTCAAGGTGCATCTTTTCGCCGCCGCGTGGCAACATCAAGCATTGCTCAAATGCCGCGCGGTGATAGTTCTGCCCCAAGCACGTGTCGGCCCAGGCGTCGCAAAAGCATACCTCAGAGCGGTGGTTGAATGCAAACAACCGCCAGGTGTTGGTCTCAACGCGCAGCAGTGTGCCGTCGTCAGCCACTATCTGGTAGGCATATCTGATGTGCTGGCTTTGATCAGCCACTTGCAGCGTGGCGGTCCAGTGCGTTTGGTCGTTGCTCTGCAACGCTACATATAATATGTCGCCACCATCAATCGAACAAGCCAGCTCGGGGTGCTCATTGTGGCGGGTGTGGTAGTCAATATGAAAAGTGAGAGTCTTCATGCTTCAAATTTAAGCGTTTAGTAATGGGGCGGTTCTAAAAAATACTGATTACTCAGGTGGTAGAAAAGGGCCTTTTTGCTTGTGCCGCATTTGGCGGTAAACTTAACAAGAAAAAATGACATACACCCACCTTTTGCTGCAAAACATGTAAATTGGAGGGACAGGCAAAAAAATGAGTGCAAACGTTTGGCAGTAATATCAGATGATTGTATATTTGCATCAAATTCAATAAGACATAAAAACAGAGCGCTCATCAGGCAGCGCGCTGTATAAAGGCAGGAAATCAGCCTCTTGCAGAAAAATATACGGCTGTACCGGTTAGATTGGGATACTCATCAATAATTACTTGAAAACCGAGTCAACCAGTTATTCAATGGCGTGCCGATATGCGCTTGTCGTAGGGTCGGATTACAGAGATTGGCTGGAGCTCAAATCTTATTTCGCTCGGAGTTTCATCACATCACTGGTACAGCCTTTTTTTGTGCCCTGTCGTTTCGTATGTGCGTGACGATAGGGTAAGGTGTGGCGTTTTCTTGCATCAAATATTGATTATGCAAAACGGTTTTATCAAAGTAGCGGCGGCCATTCCTTCGGTGAAGGTGGCCGATTGTTCTTTTAATATCCAACAGATTGAAAGCCTTATGGCGTCGGCCGAGGGACAGGGTGTAGAGATATTGTGCCTGCCCGAGTTGGCCATCACAGCTTACACCTGCCAGGATTTGTTTCAGCAGCAGTTGCTGCTTGACGAGGCAGAAGCTTCACTGCTCAAACTGATGGAGTTCAGCCGTAACCTTAATGTTACGGCTTTGGTGGGCGTGCCAATAGCCTATAACAGCATGCTGTTTAATTGTGCTGCCGTCATACAGCGTGGCAAAGTGTATGGCCTTGTGCCCAAAACGTATATACCCAATTACAAAGAATTTTACGAAAAGCGTTGGTTCACCTCAGCCCAAGTGCTGGCCAATGGTGTGGAATTACGCTTTTGCGGTCAGACGGTGCCCATGAGCAAGAACCTCGTGTTCTCCACCACACACTGCACTTTCGGTATTGAGATATGTGAAGACCTTTGGGCATCTGTGCCGCCCAGCAACCACTTGGCACTGGCCGGTGCCGACATCATATTCAATCTTAGCGCAAGCAACGAACTCATAGGCAAGGCGCAGTATCTGCGCAACCTTGTGCTCGGCCAGAGCGCCCGCCTGCTGGCTGGTTATGTGTATGCAGGCAGTGGTTATGGCGAAAGCACACAGGACCTCGTGTTCAGCGGTCGTGCCTTTATAGCCGAAAATGGCACTTTGCTGGCACAGGCTGAACGTTTTGCCATGCGCGAACAGCTCATTTGCAGTGAAATTGACGTGGAGCGTCTGCGCGCCGAGCGTCGCACCAACACGACTTTTGCCAATGCCTTCGATAACGAACTGGTGCAGAGCTACCGCAATATAGAACTCGAACCCTATGCAAGCAATGTACCGTTTACACTGACACGCCCCATCGACGCCCACCCGTTTGTGCCCGAGGGCTACGAACTTGACGAGCGTTGTGAGGAAATTATCTGCATACAAAGCGAGGCACTGGCACGTCGTATAGAGCACACCCGTGCCAAGACGGTGGTGATAGGCATTAGTGGCGGCCTCGACTCCACACTGGCCCTGCTGGTGGCAGTGCATGCCTTCGACCGTTTGGAACGCGACCGCCGTGGCATAGTGGGTATCACCATGCCAGGTTTTGGCACAACCGACCGCACCTATACCAATGCCACAAACTTGATGAAGGAGCTTGGTGTGACCATACGCGAGATAAGCATTGCCCCCGCGGTGACACAGCACTTCATGGATTTGGGACACGACATCAATGTGCACGACCTGACATACGAAAACTCGCAAGCCCGCGAACGTACGCAGATATTGATGGACGCTGCCGGACAGATGGGCGGCTTTGTGGTCGGTACGGGTGACTTGAGCGAACTGGCACTTGGGTGGGCCACCTATAATGGCGACCACATGAGTATGTATGGTGTGAATGCCTCCATACCCAAAACGCTCGTAAAGCACCTCGTGAGCTGGGCCGCACGCAACATGGCCGATGAGGCCAGCCGCACCACACTGCTCGACATAGTAGACACCCCCATCAGCCCCGAACTCATTCCGGCTGACGAGAACGGCAATATCAAGCAGGTGACAGAGGATCTTGTCGGTCCTTACGAGCTGCACGACTTCTTCTTGTATTATGTGCTGCGCTTCGGTTTCCGTCCACAAAAGATATATTATCTTGCCTGTCGTGCATTTGACGGCACAGGCAATGGCACGGCGTACACCAATGAGGTTATTCTCAAATGGTTGCGCACCTTCTTCCGCCGTTTCTTCACCCAGCAGTTCAAGCGTTCGTGCTTGCCCGATGGGCCTAAGGTGGGCAGCTGCTCGCTCAGTCCGCGTGGCGACTGGCGCATGCCTTCCGATGCCAGCTCGGACGCATGGCTTGCCGACCTCGAGACGGAAGATGAAAGTACACCGTCCGTTGTAGAACATGCGTAAATAATATCGAAGTATGAAAAGGTTGCTTATTCCATTGCTGCTCATGTTGATGGTGTTGCCTCTTCGGGCAGCAACGAAAGATGTGTTGTTTGCACGCATATTGCCAGACCGTACCACTCTTTATGCCGGCGACAGCATGTTGGTGTCGGTGGTGCTGTATGCCACGGCGCCTATTGCCAAGGCCGAATGTACGAGCCAGTTTGTGGTGAAGGGTAAATGTGATGTACGCAAGCTCGACATAGACCGCAACGCCACGGCCGGACGTACGCGCGAGGGGCGCCAGATGTATTACACCCTTGTGTGGAACCAATATGTGGTGGCACCGCAAAAGACGGGTACATATACTATACCCGTACAAAAGTTTAAGGCTACTTTGCAGCGTGTAGTGCGTATGCCCGACCTCTTTGACCAAATGATGGGGGCACAGCCCGAATATCAAAACATCAAGGTGCAGGGAGAGTCCAAAACCTTTACGTTTGAGGTAAAGGAAAAGCCCCTGCGTTCTACACAGGACATGATGCGCACCTCAGGTGGTGTGTTGTGATGCGGTGTTCGCTTGCTTGCTGATCAAAAGTTTGGTATTTGAAGAAACGCCCCCATTAGTGTTAGCGTTTAGTGCTTGAAGAAACGCTACCACTAATGGGGGCGACGCGTCTCGCATCGGGATAGAAAAAGGGGAAGAAAATACGAACTCGCGTTAAAAGGAAGAAGCGACGCAGACAAACAGATGTGAAAAATATGGAGAGGGAGTCTATTTTATGAGATTTTTCAATCGATTTCACAAAGTTGTGGACCACAACCTTGTGAACTACTTCTTTTTACATTACCTTTGTAATCTAATTAAGTAAGGAGTAAAGATTATGGAGAAAGCTTTTGTATATGGTATGTCGGTCGGTGGTAATAACTTTACAGACCGAATTGAAGAAACCAAGCGTATCAAGCTTGACTTTGAAAATGGCGTTAATGTTATTCTTATATCTCCAAGACGTATGGGTAAGACTTCTCTTATAAAAAAGGTGATTTCCGAGATTGACAACCCTATGCTAAAAATCGTCTATATGGACATATATGACTGCAGAAGTGAATATGATTTCTATAACCGATTTGCTGAAACAATCATGAAGTCCACCGGCAACCATTTGGAGCAAGTAATGGAGAACATCAAGCGTTTTTTGGTTAGAATCTCGCCCAAAATTTCATTTAGCCCAGAACCTAACTCTGAGTTTTCTGTATCCTTGGGTATAACACCCAAGGATTATTCTCCAGAGGAAATTTTGAATCTTCCAGAACGTGTTGCTATGGAACAGGGCGTTCGCCTTGTAGTATGTATTGACGAGTTTCAGCAGATAGGAGAGTTCACAGACTCGCTGACTATACAAAAACGCCTACGCGGTGTTTGGCAGCATCATCAAAATGTGTCATATTGCTTCTTTGGCAGTAAGAAGCATCTGATGGAAAATATTTTCCAAAGTCGTCGTATGCCTTTCTATCAGTTTGGGGAGATGTTGCATCTCAAGTGTATTCCTACGGAATATTGGGTCCCCTTCATCTGTTCTCGATTCGAGAAGTATGGCAAGAAGATAGCAGAAGAGTATGCTGGCAGAATATGCCAAGTGGTAAAGAATTACTCATCTTATGTGCAGCAACTTGCATGGAACGTTATGGCCGAAACAGGAAAAGAAGTAAACGAGGAGAGTTTTGAAGAAGGCTTGAAGGCTCTGTTGGAGCAAAACAGCAGTCTCTTCATACAACAGACAGAGGGGCTTACGACCTATCAGCTCAACTTCATTCGTCTTTTGTGCAAAGACATACATTCAGGATTTACAACTCAAGCGGTTTCTGAAATATACCCTCTTGGCAGTAAGTCAAATATAGACCGTATAAAGAAAAGTTTGGTTGACAAAGAGATTATCACCGTTGAAAAAGATGGTATATTCCTTGCTGATAGTGTATTTGAACTTTGGTTTAAAAGAGAAATGATGTAGTCTATAGCCGACACTGAGGTTTGCCATTCACTAGTTAAATAAATATCATTAATCAGTTTATTAGCCAATAGACAGGAAATATGAACGAGTATAAAACAATAGACTCTCTTTTTAAGAAATTCGCTAATCCAATAAAAGAGGATTACGAAGCATTGGCGGTTAGCCTGATGAAAAACTTTTCCATCGCCAAATGTGAAAAAGATAGTGAAGGCGTCAGAAACGTGAAGTACCGAATAGCTGATTTGGAAATATATCTATATTCAACAGACGATACTGAAGACGTAGCAACTTTGAGTAGAGACTGTATCGAAGGGCAATGGTTCTTTCATCGATTTGGAGTAGATATCGCATTTCGCACTTTACGTGGAGATAACAATGAACTGATACGGTTTGGCGGTGTGCTGATTCGTGGATTGGAGAAGTACGAAAACGGAAAGCATGTCGGCAATATATCAGGTAGCCAAAGATGTTTGTTTGACATGTTTAATGCGTCAGATGATATGCCTAAACTTATTGAAGACAAACCTTTGGATCATATCGAGATATTCAATACTTATAGAGTAGAGAGTCAACCTCTACCTTATCGTTATTTCAAAGGCGGTGTTGATTGGCAAATGAAAAGAAAATATGTTTTTCAGACCCAGAAGACAACCAATGGGACGACCGAATATCACATATGGCACGATTATAAGGATTTGCCAAAGAATATGTATGAAAACACTCCTAAAGATTTTGATGTAATAAAGAAAATATATCCAAGATAAATCATGATTACTGATGATCAAACAAACAAAGTATACTTTTCTGAATATCTGAGGGCTTACAAATGTTGGAAAAGCATCAAAGAAGCGTTGCTTGAACATGAAATAAACTTCGAAATGCTGCCCGGTACAAAAGATATATGGGTGAGAGACTTCATGCCGATTCAAAAGGATGTAAAATCTTTCATCGGGTATGAGTATAATCCAGATTATCTCAAAGAAGAACAACAGTACATCACACATGATGTGCAATATTGCTTTGAATTCACGCACAACAATCTAATGATAATGGACGTCATCGTAGATGGCGGCAATGTGATAAAGTGTAATGACAAAGTAATCATGACAGACAAGGTATTTGTCGAGAACAAGGAGAAAAACCGTGAGTTCTTAAAGACGATTCTCGAAGAATGTTTTGGCTGTGAAGTTGTTTTCATTCCATGGGACAAGGCTGAGAAATGCGGACATTCAGATGGAATGGTACGCTACGTTGAACCAGGGCATATTGTAATAAACAATTATGCAGATATAGATGAGCAACTTCGCGAAGATTTATTGAAGGTTTTGCGTCCATACTTTCCGAAAATAAGTGAGTTACAATATGGGAAGTATGCGCGAATGAATAGTTGGGCGCATATCAATTTTCTTCGTGTTGGCAATTTCTTGCTTGTACCGCAAATAGGTATTGCCAGTGATATTGTCGCTATTGAACAACTGAAGGAGATATATCGAGACTGTGAAGTCGTGCCTTGTGAAGCAAAAGGCATTGTTGCTAAAGGTGGTGCTTTCAATTGTGTATCATGGAATATAAAAGAATAGCTTAGGTATATAAAAAGGATATAAAAGGTTATGAAGCCCAGTTTGAAACAACAATCAACAATTCCTTCTAACTCATCGTAATCAATCATATTTTGTTCCTCCTATAATATTATCTCGAACTCGCGTTACTAAATAATAGCAGTCTCTTTTCCCGCGGGACGAGACGCCTGAAAAAATCCCGACGCGGGACGCGTCGCCCCCATTAGTGTTAGCGTTTTGTGCTAGCGCTTAGTGCTTGAAGAAACGCTACCACTAATGGGAGCGACGCGTCTCGCGTCGGGATAGAAAAAGGGGAAAGAAATACGAACTCTACTAAATAATAGCAGCCTCTTTTTCCGCGGGACGAGGCTGCTTAAAAATTCCGACGCGGGACGCGTCGCCCCCATTAGAGGTAGCGTTTTGTGTTAGCGCTAAGTGTTAGCGTTTGGCGCTTGAGCCCGTTTGTATTTTACTCCTCTCCTTCCACTGCGCAACCATCAAAGCCCATTTCCTTGGCTCGTTCCGGTCCGAAAGTGAAGTAAGTGGCATCAGCCTCGTCGCAAATTTCGCCTTTGGCATTTTCAAGAGTAAGATGTATGGTGACAATATTGCGGCGTTGTGCGCTGATGTGCCCCTTGATGGTAATAAGCGGTTCGGTGGTCATGACCGGTTGGCGATACTTAATGTCGAGCCGTGTGGTCATGCCCGCTGTTTGCAACTTGCGGTTGACCACCCAGCCGGCCACCTCGTCCATCAGCATGGCAATCACACCACCATGCAATGTGTCAACCCAACCCTGGTAGTTCTCGCTCGGGCTCCATTTTGTCAGAACCTCGTCGCCTTCCTCCCAAAATTGTAAATGCAGACCGATGGGATTGTCCGGACTGCAGCAAATGCACTTGTAACCTTTTTTACCCAAATAGGGATTGATAATCTTTTTCATAAGGCGTGAATGTTGAACGTTGTTTCCGTATGCAAATGTACAAAAAAGTAGCATACAAATGTATGACATCTCATTTACGATGCACGCGTAATGCTGCCCCATTTTGCTCTCTATATAGTTTTAATGCAAATTGTCTGCACTCTGCACTTTTTATATGCACTGCACTGATATTCAAGTGTTTCAGGCGTGTAGACAACTCTAAAATTTATCTGCACGCTGTCTGCACTCAACTACACTCGTGTCTGCACCATCTGCACTTATTTGCACTTGTCTGCACTATCTACTTTGCTTGCACTTATCAGCATAGATGCAAGTGTACACGTGTAGTGCCGACTGCACATTACGGCATAGGGGGCGCGTACTTCCGGTTGCTCCGACAGAAAAAACGTTCTCCCTATGTCGTAGCGAGCGGTTGGCACGACCGTTTTTGTGCAAGCATTTGACTTGCCGTATTCGCTTGTTAGTGTAGACAAGTGCATACAGGTGTGTAGGTGGTTTTTACCTTTGTCTACACTATATAACACGTTGATACTCATGAGGTTTTGTGGCAAAAGTGCAGAGTGCAGACACTTTGTGCATTTACATCTTATGGTAGCGTGTCTGCACTTGTTGTCAAACCTTGTGAGGTCCCATCGGTTGGTTACGTAATCGTAGATTGTGCAATTAGAAAAATCAAATATTAGTTTGCAAATTGTGCAAGTGTCGTGGTCTGACAATTTGCTCCTTGTGCAAATAAAACAATGACATTCGTTTGCAATTTGCACAATAGGCGCAAAAATCATTTTGTAATTGTTGCTTAATTACAAGTTATTATATTAACTTTGCACCCATATATAACAACTCAGAACAGAATAATGAAGAAAAACATCTTCCTCCTTTTGGTAGCAATCCTAACCATTGCGTCATGCAAGACCAAAGAGAAAATCATCTACTTTCAAGACATTACTCCCGACAGCGTTGCTACAACAGTCATTCCCACCCAGCAGAGTGTGTTGAAACTCGTGCCGGGCGATAAGATAGGTATAACCGTGACCAGTGCCGCCACTCCCGAGTTGGCAGTACGTTACAACTTGTCGACAGGTTCGTCATATTCGAGCACCTCAAATGCCGACAACATGCGTTACACGATAGACGAGAATGGCAATGTTGATGTGCCGGGCATAGGTCGTGTGCAAGTGGGAGGCCTCACTCGCGCTGAGGCTGCGTCGCGCATTCAGGCCAAGTTCCGTGATGGCGTGTTGAACGACGCTGTTGTAACGGTGGCCGCCTACAATCAGTATATTACGGTGTTGGGCGAAGTGGCCCGTCCGGGATTGCAGGAAATCACACGCGACAAGATGACCATACTTGAGGCCATAGGTCGTGCGGGCGACTTGACCATTACTGGCCGTCGCGATTGCATCAGGGTGCTCCGTCAGGAGGGCAGCGTAACAAAGACTTATTTTGTAGACCTTCGCTCAAAGGACTTGTTTAATTCGCCGGTGTTCAACTTGCAGCAGAATGATGTGGTGTATGTTGAGCCTAACAAAGTGCGTATGGGTCAGTCTACCAACAACGACAACTCGGTGCGCAACATTTCAACCTGGTTGTCTGTAACGTCTGTACTCACTAGTATAGCCATCCTTATTTTTAGATAATAAGCATAAGTATTCTTGCAACGTGTTTTGCAAGATGTATAATTGTTATAATGATTATTGCGGGCGAAATTAAGGTCTTATGTAGGGTCTTGATTTTGCCCGCATTTTGTGCGTTCGTGTTCCAAACGCTACCTCTAATGGGGGCGACGCGTCTCGCGTCGGGATAGAGAAAGTAGGAAAATACGAACTATACTAAATAAATCAAGTTTCGGATTTAGCAAAGGCGGGCTGAAAGCCCAATGGAGCACATAGCCCAGGGCAAGCGAAGCGACACCCT